>Ga0315281_10001798_pt1 | contig 31787 bp, 21 predicted proteins | sample YL17G07_0_MG_FD_204540 | JGI IMG/M metagenome (GOLD analysis project Ga0315281, IMG submission 204540) | Sediment microbial communities from Yellowstone Lake, YNP, Wyoming, USA - YL17G07_0 | ecosystem: Environmental > Aquatic > Freshwater > Lake > Sediment | place: USA: Wyoming | collected...
GAGCTCATAGGCATAAGCAGTCGACTGGCGCCCAACCTTACAAACGAAAACCGAATCTAGCAAAGGCAAGGTTCTGCGGTCTCCGTCATCCTCTTATTGCTAAACCCCATTAGCAATTGGTCACAAAACGGTCACAGGAAATCTTTCACAAACGGTCCCGCGTGGCCTGGAGGTGTGGGAGGGCGCCCACCTCGGACCGCGACGAGGTCACTGGGTCGCGAAGTGAGGTTGACCTGCCCCCCGAAAATGAGTCCACCCTCTATGATAGTCCCTCCGCCTTCCTTCCCAACTTGAGCACCGGACTCGAAGTTCTTGAGCCCTGTGTCCAAGCATCTCCGACTTTCTGAAAGTCCCCGCACAGATACGATTGCGGCCGCCCATGGGCGTTTTCCTCCTAGCTATCCTCCCTCCGCTGAGTACCGGACCCGGAGTCCGGAAGTCGGGGCTATACGTGCCTCACCCTCTGTTCATTCTCGGATCGGGATTCGGCTAGCCGCAACAGGAACATGCCGGCGGGATGAGATCGACTGATTTCCTTAGATCATGACTCCGTCACGGCAGATGGTTCCTATGGGAGTCACAGGAGGCTGGACTCGTTTTCGGGGACAGGCCGCACGTGAGATGTGGGGCGGCGCGTGATAGGGCGCGGGGAGCAGGGTCCACGGACTGCAGTCAGATCCGCTCACCGCCAGCAGCGCTGCATGAGCGCTGCTCTAGCGCTCCTTGTCTCTTCAAAGTACAACCGTATACTTCGGCTCACGTATCATCCCGCCAACTCGCCAGGAGGCACGCATGAGCAGCGCAAGGAAGCAAACCAACTCTCTGCCCACCCTTGAGAAGGTCCCCACCGGCATTCAGGGCTTAGACGAGATAACCGGCGGCGGTTTGGCCAAGGGTCGCCCAACGCTCGTCTACGGCAGCGCCGGCTCAGGCAAGACGCTAATGGGAATGGAGTTCCTGGTACGCGGGATCACCGAGTACAACGAGCCGGGCGTGTTCATGAGCTTCGAGGAAACGGAGGGGGAGCTTACTTCTAACGTTGGCTCGCTTGGCTTCGACCTCAAGGGCCTCGTCGCCTCGAAGAAGCTCCTTATCGACCACGTGGCCATCGAGCGCAGCGAGATCGAAGAGACGGGGGAGTATGACCTCGAAGGCCTCTTCATCCGCCTGAACAGCGCCATCGACTCTGTAAAGGCGAAGCGGGTTGTCCTGGACACCATCGAAGTCCTTTACTCCGGACTGAGCAACACCGGCATCATCCGGGCCGAGCTGCGACGCCTCTTCCGCTGGATCAAGGATAAGGGCGTTACGACCATCGTTACCGGCGAGCGCGGCGGCGAGACGATGCTGACCCGCCACGGCCTGGAGGAGTACGTCTCCGACTGCGTCATCTTCCTCGACACCCGCATCAAGGAAGAGCTTTCCACCCGCCGCCTTCGGATAGTCAAGTACCGCGGCTCCGCTCACGCCACCAACGAGTTCCCCTTCCTAATTGATGCGAACGGCGTCAACATCCTGCCGGTAACAGAGGTTCGACTGGACTATCCGGCCTCCAACAAGAGGGTGCCCACCGGCATAGCCGCTTTGGACGTCATGCTGGGTGGCAAGGGCTACCTCGAAGGCAGCTCCATTCTGGTCTCGGGCATGGTGGGCACCGGCAAGACCAGCTTGGCTGCCAATTTCGTCGACGCTGCTTGCCGGCGGGGCCAGCGTTGCCTCTACCTTGCCTTCGAAGAGGCCCCGAATCAGATTATCCGCAACATGCAGTCCGTCGGGATCGACCTGCAACCGTGGGTCAAGAAGGGGCTGCTCGAGTTCCATGCCACCCGCGTCTCCGAGCAGGGTCTGGAGAAGCACCTGCTCTCAATTCAACGCGAAACTGCGAAGGCCCAGCCGACGATTACGGTGGTCGACGCCGTCACCGACTTTGGCACCATCGGCACCGACGTGGAAGTCAGGCAGATGGTGCTCCGTCTGGTCGATTTCTTCAAGGCAAGCCGAATGACCACCATGTTCACCAGCATGAGCCAACGCGCGGAGCTGGAGGAAACACGCGTCGGCCTGTCCTCCGCATTCGATACCTGGATCCACCTGAGCAACGTCCAGGGCGACCTGGAGCGCAACCGCACGCTGGTCATAATCAAGTCCCGCGGCATGGCCCACTCCAACCAGGTGCGCGAGTTCGTGCTTACCGATCGCGGCGTGGAGCCGGTGGACATCTACGCCAGCGCCGGTGGCGCTTTCATGGGAACCGCCCGCCTGGCGCAGATGGCGGCTGACGAAGCGGCGGACTCCGCGCTCCGCGAGGGCGTAGCTTCGCGTGAGCGACAGATGGAGGCGAAGGGCCGCGCTCTGGAGGCACGGATCGCTGCCATGCGGTCTGAGTTCGAAGCCGAGGCCAAGGAATCGGAGATAGTCCTCGCCGGCGAAAGGGCGCACGGCAAAGTACTTGCAGAAGCCAGGAAGGCCCTGGGCAAAAACCGGGGAGCTCAGAGAGTGTCCGGAAGGAGACGGGGCAAAGCATGAGCTAGACAGAAGCACCGGAGTACGGCAAGACTGAGCCGGCCGAGGAATGGAAGCTCCGTCTCTTCGTGACCAATTGGACGCCTCGCTGCGTCATCGCGTATCGGAACCTGAAGCAGATCTGCCACGACCACATAGAAAACAAATGCGACATTGAAGTCGTAGACGTCCTGGAACATCCTGACCTGGCCCGGCAGGAGCAAATCGTGGCGATCCCAACGCTTTTCAAGACGTGGCCCAAGCCCGAGCGCGTCCTGGTCGGCGACTTCTCGAAAGTCGCTGACGTGCTGAGGGCCCTGGATGTCCCCAGGTGGCTTCACGGCTAGTATAAGAGCTTCGGAGGTTGGTTGGAAATGGCCGAGAGAACGGTTGGAAACGCTGCCCCGGTTCCCGAAAACAAGCCGGAGACGTGGCGCCTGCGGCTCTACGTCGCCGGCCAGACTCCCAAGTCCGTCACCGCCTTCGCCAATCTGAAGAGTATCTGCGAGCGACACCTCAAGGGCCAGTACACTATCGAAGTGATCGATCTCCTTGAGAACCCGAAACTGGCGAAAGGGGACCAGATCCTGGCCATTCCTACGCTGGTGCGGAAACTGCCGCCGCCGATCAGGAAGATAATCGGGGACCTTTCCAACACAGAGAGGGTACTGATAGGACTGGACGTCGATGCCCTCGTCGTGAACACCCGCTTCGGCGAGCAAGTCTTCACCCTGCAAGGTGCCGATACAGTCTACCGCGTCGCCGTCGACAACATCAGCGAGGGCGTCATCACGCTGTCGCTCGAGGGAACCATCCTCTACGCCAATCACTACTTCGCAAGGATGGTGCGCGCCGGCCTCAGCAAGATTGTCGGGGCTTCCATATTTGATTTCGTGGCGCCGGAGGGCCGCGACCTGCTCGCCGGGTTTCTGGCGCGCGAGACGGGACGGGGTGAGGCGGCGCTTCAGTCTGCAGATGGCAGCCTGGTGCCTGTCTATGTTGCTACGAGGGGACTGCAACTCGACGGTTTCGTCGCGGTATGTGCGGTGTTCACGGACCTGACGCAAGAGAAACGGAGCGAGGAGATCATCGGGACGGGGCAACTCGTCCAGTCCATCCTGGCCCAGTCTCCCAACATGGTCATCGTCTGCGACAGCGCCGGGATTGTCACCTTCGCCAGCGACGTCGCCCGCCGGATCTGCGGCGAGTACATGGTCGGGCAACCCGCGGAAAGTGCCCTGGCCAAGATATCGATTTCAGGCAAGCCGCTCCGGTTCTCCGATATCCAGCAAGGCAGCATCAGAAGCGACACGACCACCATCTGCAGCAGCGACTCCGGGCAGCTCAGCTATTTCCTCCTACGTCGCGGGATATTTGGTCCGGAGGGCGATGTTCAGGGCTACGTAATCACGCTAACAGACGTAACCGCGCTGAAGGAAGCGGAGCAACTGAAAGACGAGTTCATCGGGCTCGTGTCACACGAGATACGCACACCATTGACGGTCGTGATGGGCGCTATCGGGGTGGCCCTGAATGAAGGCGTAGAGACCGACGACGTTAAGGTCATGTTGCGCGATGCTCTGGAAGGCGCCCAGTCACTGAACCAGATCGTTAGTAACCTACTTGAGCTATCGCGCTACCAGTCTGACCGCCTTTCTCTGAAGAAAGACTTGATTGATATTCGCGCCGTCATCCAGGCCCTCGCCGGATCAGCGCGGACGGACTCGCATCGGCTGGTGTTCGACATTGCCGAAGGGCTTCCGCGGGTTGGTGGCGACAAGATGAGGCTGGAGCTGATACTCAAGAACCTGCTTAGCAACGCGATGAAGTATTCGCCTCCGGACACGGAAGTTCGCCTGGCCGTTAGGAAGCAGCCCGACCATTTGGTGATCAGCGTGAGCGACCAGGGAATCGGCATACCCGATGAGGAACAAGCCAGTCTTTTCACGCCCTTCGGCAAGCTGCAAGACACGGCGAGGCCGGGTCTGGGCCTGGGGCTGCTGGTCTGTCGACGGCTGGTAGAGGCTCACGGCGGCGAAATCTGGGTAGAGTCCACAAAGGGCAAAGGCTCGACTTTCTCCTTCACGCTGCCGTTGCAGTGAAGCCCCCCTCGACAAAGTTCTGACATTGCCGAAGTCGCATGCGGATCTGCACAAAACACTCCTTTGTGACCATCAAGGATGGGCGAAGGCGACCTGTCCGGCAAGAGTTGTCAACGCCCTCGCAGGGTTTCTTTCACCCCAGTTCCGCGCCCTGTCTGCCCAGCCAGAAACTCCTAGATCGCGTATGGCAGGTCGGAGTCTCGCAGGCTGGGATCTAATGTCGGAGACGGCAACAGCTGGCCTTGAAGCAGCGGAACGAGAGGACGCACAATTGCGCTGTCGAGTCCGGTACTCTTGAGGGTCTCTAGACCCGAGCACCGGACTCGGCAAGAATTCAGTCGGTCCAGGCGGTCGGGGCAGCGGTATTTGAATCTCCGGTCGGACCTGAATGGTCTCCGGTGAAGGCTCTGACTTCTAATCCGGAAGTCGAGGGTTCGAATCCCTCACGGCCCTCCAGAGCCCGGTTTTAGATTCGGTTTCGCCCCTGCTCTCCTTCGCTTACGCTCCAAACTATCCCTCCAAACCTCAATCTGAGCACCGGACTCGAAGTTGTTGCGGCGGAGATTGGGGTCTTCCGCCTTCGGGGGGTGTTTTGGCAGATTCAACGAGGGGCTTTGTCGTGGTCTTTTGCTGACGGATGGAAGCGCCGGACCTGTAGTCCGGAAGTCGGTCGACTGAAGGTCGTGATCAGTAAGTTGAGGCGTTGAGTTCCTCCACCTCTCCCGTAATCAAGTACGCCACGCCCTACTTCGCCGGCATTACGGACCTCACGTATGAACGCATCTCCAAGTGACGGCACCCGTTCCCGCGGTCCGCTACTCTTCGCTCGTCCGCTTTCGTAGATCCAGTTGCCTCAGGTAGTCCGGCTCCACCGCTCTCAACGCGCCCTGTTCGACGAGGCGATCAAACGGGTACGTGAGCGTTTCGGCGAGGTAGGCAAGCAACTCTGCCCCCTCAAGCTGGAGGATTGGTCTATTGCCGATCACCTGGCGATCCTCCAGGCCCGCCATCTCCTCGTCAGTGTAGCCGACGAGCTCGCGCAGCACCTCGTGGTTGTGCTCACCGAACAGAGGGGCGCACTTCGTCGGGTGAGGGTTCATTCGGCTGAATTTGGGCGTCAGGTGACGCGGGATGAGTCGCAGCCCGAAGCGCGGGCCGTGATCGATGAGATCGCAGTGATTGCGGGCGCGAAAATGAGGATCAAGTAACATCGTCTTGCCGTCGAGTACGGGCGCCGCAATGACTCCGGCTTTCTGGAGGAAATGGAAGGCATCCATTTGTTGCTGCTTTGATGTCCATTCCCCCATCAACTTGTCCAGCAGATCGTGATTCGTATAGCGGCGCTCGGCCGTGCTGAATCGCTCGTCGTCTGCCCAATCATCATGACCGGTCGCATGGCAGAACGCTTGCCATTCGTCGTCGTCGCGGATCGATACGACGAGCCAGTTGTCGTAACCGGCGCAGCGATAGCAGCCCTGAACGACACCCTCCCTACGATTTCCACGCGGCCCCGGAATCTGGCCGTTCAGTTGATAACCCAGGATCTCGGGGCCGAGTTGGGATACGCCTATCTCATGCTCGGAGAGGTCGATGTACTGCCCCTCGCCTGTCTGCGCGCGTCGCCGGACCGCCATCATTATCGCGCTAGCCGCCGCAAAACCGCTGATGGGATCGTTGTGCGAGACTCCGGTGCGCATTATGCCGTCGGGATAGCCGGTAACCGAGCCAATCCCGCAAACGGATTCCAAGCCCATGCCGTAGGCCGCATAGTCGCGGTACGGGCCGTTCTGTCCGTAGCCCGATAACGAGGCCATAATGAGGTCGGGCTTGATCTGGCGGAGGATATCGTATGTGAGACCAAAGTTGGCCATGACGCGCGGCGAAAACGCCTCGACGACAATGTCGAAGGCGGGGACCAATCGCTTGAAGACTTCAATACCCTCTTCCTGTAGCAGGTCGAGTGCGATGGTCCGCTTGTCGGCGTTGTGATACTGATAGTAAGGGCCGCAGTTCCAGGGATCGGAAGGCACACCTTCGTTCGTCAAGATTGTGTGAGCCACGTCCTGGCGTGACAGTCCCTCGACGCGGACGACGTCTGCGCCGAGGGCTGCGAGGATGGCTGTACAGGTCGGGCCTGCCCACACCTGCGTCAGATCGAGCACGCGCACGCCCGAAAGCGGCAGCGCGCCGGACGGAGGATTGACCTCCACTGGCTTTCTCATGCCCTTTTGATTCGGCGGTTCTTGGAGCAGTGCGTTGTGCTCTCCAAGCAGGGGGGCACGCTGCAACAACGACGGCTCGACGCTCATTTGCACCGGCTGGCCCGTATACTTGAGTTCGCCGACGACCGGATGCTCAACCTCGCGGAAGAACTCTCGAGTGCGCAGATGCTCATTCTCGAGGAGTTGCGCCACGTTGAGAAACGGTCCAAATGGCATCTTGAGCGCCTGGGCAATAGGAACAACGTCTTCCGCGGTCTGGGTCATGAGCCACGGCTCGAGAATATCGTTGAGTTCCTGCCAGCTGAACCAGCGCTCCCACCTACTGTTGAACAGAGGACTCTCATCAAGCTCGGGTCGTCCGATGAGAAGGGCGAGAGCGGAGATGCCGTCGTTCAGGGGCGATGCGAAACCCTGCGGCCCGGGATGGACGAAGACATGGCCGTCCTTGCACGGAAACGGATCCTGCGGATAACCCCAGACGTGCCGCGAATAGTAGCGGCGTCGGATGGCCCCCGTGAATCCGTAGAGGACCTGGACAGACTCGTCGGCCGTTGCAATCGACTCCATCTCCGATACGTCGATGTATTGCCCGCCGCCGTAACGGTCCCGATAGAGCAGGGCGGCGAGGACGGCCACGCATGCCTGGGCTCCCGCGAAGTAGTCGGCTATGTCGACGCCGGCGGCGAGCGGCTCTCGCTCCGGGTGACCGCTGACCGACATTACACTGCTTACGGCGAGGGCGCTGAGCGCGTTCCCCTTGTAGTCGCGATAGGGTCCGGTCTGACCGTAGGGGCTGACCGAGACGTAGATGAGGTGTGGGTTGTCAATTTGAACGTCATCATAAGCGAGGCCGAGAGCCTCCATGCGGCCGGGACGCGAGCATTCGACGAAGATGTCGGCGCCGGCGATCAAGCCGCGAAGTTGCTGGCGGCCCTCCTGCTTCGAGACGTCGAGCGTGACGCTCTTCTTCGTCGTGTTCAGATGCAGGAAGAGCGCACTGCTTTCAAGATTAGGGCCGGTTGCGGGAAAGGGGCCTTTGCGACGAGCCGGGTCGCCCTCCGGCGGCTCTACCTTGACGACCTTGGCGCCGCGCTCTGCCAGCAGCTTGCCGCAAAAGGCTCCGGCCACCTCGTCGGAGAGCTCGACGACTCGAAGATCCGACAGTATTGACTTCGTCATTGCCTGCCTGCCGCCCGCCGCCTTCGTCCGTCACGTTATCCGGCGCGGGGGCGGCCATGTAGAGTTTCCAACCTAGTGAGGCTAATGTCCAGATAGGATCAGAAGCGTGGATTGACTGGCGGCGGTGTTGGAATCGGGGGCGCAGCTGGATTCACTGTCCCGCGTCCTGCCGACGGACCTCGACGCACGGCACCGTTCTTCCCACAGAGGACGCATGATCGCGGAGGCACGCTTCGCGCTCGCCTGCGACGCGTGATAGTCCTTGACCGGATGCAGCACTGTTGTCTTGCCTTGTTGTCTGCTAGTATTTTCGTCGCGCCAATTGAAGGGGCGGGGAGTGCGTCGGCCTGCTCTGAGCGGGTTTGGTGACGAGATAGCCACATGAAAGCTGCGGTCTTCTACGGGGCTAGGGATTTCCGCGTCGAAGAAATCGAACAACCCAAGATCGAGCTGAAAGATGTCCTGATCAGAGTCAGGGCCTGCGGCATTTGTGGCTCGGATCTGCACGCCTATAAGGAAGGCATATTCAGCCGACCCGGGTTTGTCATGGGGCATGAGATGGCGGGCGAAGTCGTCGGCGCAGGCAGTGGGGTCCAGGGGATAGCGGTTGGAGACCGTGTGGTGCCGCTGGGAGGAGTACGGGAGCACCCCTGCGGCGAGTGTTTCTGGTGCCGACGAGGCCAGACACAGTGGTGTTCCAGCACGGCACACAAGCCATGCGGCGAATGCAATCAGTGTAGGGCGGGCAGGTTCTGGCTCTGCGAGAAGAGCCAGCGCTATATGCTCGCCGGTTACAGCCGCAACGGCGGCTACGCCGAATACATGTTCGTCCCCGATGCCGCCGTCAACAAGAACATCTATCGCATCCCCGACTCCGTTAGCTTCGAAGAGGCCGCTTTCCTCGAGCCGCTGTGGGGCGCCTACAAATGGGTTGACATGGCGGAACCTCAGCCTCACGACACAGCCGTCGTGACGGGGCTCGGCACTATCGGGCTTCTGGCGATGCAGGTACTCAAGGGCCGCGTCGCCCGCATCATCGTGTCCGACGTCTCAGAAAAGCGCCTTCGACTCGCCGCCGAACTGGGAGCGGACGTTGCCGTCAATCCCGCCAATGAAGACTTGCTGGCCAAAGTCATCGAGCTCACGGGAGATGGACGCAGCTTCAGCGGCAGAGGAGGAGGACGCGCGGATATCGTCATCGAGTGCTCGGGCGCGACCGCCGCCTTCAAACAGGCGATCGAGATGACACGGACGGGCGGGCACATCGTGCTAGTGGGGCTGTACGAGCACGACATCTCCTTCAACGTGAACCGCATCATTCACAAACAACTCAAGCTCGTCAGTTCGTTCAAACCGGGAAGACGGCTGGCGCCGGAAGAAATCGTCGATTGTATGGACCTGATCGCTTCCGGGAAGGCCAGGGTCAAGCCGCTGATTTCACACGAGTTCCCGCTCGACGAGATAATGCCGGCTTTCGAAACTCAGGCCAAACCCGACGAGTCGGTCAAGGTGATGGTAAAACCTTAGCAGCACACACTCGGAAAGGAGCCTCCGCATGATCAGAACAGTAGAGCAATACCTGGAGAGCCTTAGAGACGGCAGGGTCATCTACAGCCAGGGCGAGCGGGTCAAGGACGTCACGACGCACCCGGTGCTGCGGCGAGTGGTGTCGGGAGGAGCAATGGACTACGTCCTGCCTCACCAGCCGGAACTGCGAGACCTCTTCGTTACACAGAACGAGGAGGGCGAAGACGTCCACTTCCTGTGGAACCCTCCGAAGACCAGGGAAGACCTTCTGCGCCGTCGGGAGGTCTATATGACGGGCGCGCGCTTCGGCGGCGTGAGCCTGCACTGCATGGGCGTCGACGGCCTGGCGGCGCTGACCGTCTTAGCCGGACGCCTGGACAGGGCACTCAAGACGAACTACATGGAGAGGGTCGAGAATTTCCGGAAATACATCCAGAAGACGGACATCGGTCTCACGACGGCGCAGACGGACATCAAGGGCGACCGCAGCCTCCACCCGTCGGCGCAGGTACAGCACAAGGACTTCTTCGTACGGGTCGTCGACAAGCAGAAGGACGGGATTGTCGTCCGCGGCTGCAAGTACCACATCAGTTCAACGCCGGGCTCGAACGAGGTATTCGTCCTTCCGAGCCGCACTCACCTCGAGGCCGACAAGGACTACGCCGTCGCCTTCGTCACGCCCCTCAACGCTAAAGGAATCACGCTGATCTGCGCGGATCCCGAGCTGCAGGGCCCGACGACGGAAGAGACGCTGTGGGACTTCCCGATGGCCGCGCGCCACGGCGTCGGCGACGGCGAGTGCATGATCGTCTTCGACGACGTGTTCGTGCCGTGGGAGCGCGTGTTCCTGTGCCAGGAGTACCAGTTCTCCAGGGACGCCGCCTACCTGTTCGCCACCTTTCACCGGCTATTCGCCTGTTGCCGGATGGTGCCGCTGCTGGAGAATTTCACGGGGATCGCGGCCCTGATGGCGGAGTACAACGGGCTTGAGAAGTACACGCACATCCGCGACAAGCTGTCCTATCTGGCGCAGGTCACCGAGGCCTTCAAAGTCATGAACCTTTCGGCCTGCATGTTCCCCGACAGGGAAGAGGGCAGCGACCTGGTCGTCCCGAACCGGATGTACATCAACATCGCTAAGTACATGTACGCGGACAATTTCCACGAGATGTGCAAGCTGGCCCAGGACATCTCGGGCGGCATCATCGCCGACCCGATCGCCTACCGCGACTGGGTGAACCCGGAGACGCACGACTACATCGAGAAGTACGCCGCCGGCAAGGCGGGCGTTCCCACAGAGGACCGCCTGAAGGCCATCCGCTATATGATGGATATGACGGGCGGCCGGCACATGAGCCACCAGATCCACGCCGAAGGTTCGCTGGCAGCGCAGAAGATGATGTTTTACGCCAACGCAGATTGGGACTACTACAAGTCGTGCGCGAAGCGAAGCGCGAACATCCCGGGCTGGGAGAGCAACGAGAAGCAGGTGGCAATGAAGAGCTACGGGCACGTGCTCGAGGGCAAGCTGCCGCCGGTCGACACGAGTTACAAGATCTCGAGCAGGGTGTAGCCCTTTGCCGTCGTGGTCGTGGCTGCCACTAGCAGAGCGTTGAATAGCGAGGGGGCGATCCTGAGCGGTCCGGCAAAAACGGGGTCGCCCTCTTAGTACAGGGGACTTGAAATGAGTACGCAGATATCTCTTGAGGGGAAAGTGGCCGTCGTTAGCGGCGGCAGCCGCGGCATAGGCGCGGCAAGCGCGCTTGCGCTGGCAGACGCCGGCGCAGACGTAGTCGTAGCGAGCCGGAAGCTCCCAGACTTGGAGGTCGTAGCCGAGAAGATACGGGCGAAGGGCCGGCGGAGCATGGCCATGGTCGCGCACGTCGGCAAGATCGAGGACTCGAAGAGCCTGGTCGACCAGACGATGAAGGAGTTTGGGCGGATCGACATTCTCCTGAACAACGCAGGCACGAATCCGTACTTTGGGCCGCTGTTCGGCCTTGAGGAGTGGGCGTGGGACACGACGTTCAACGTCAACCTGCGCGGGCCTTTCTTCCTGGCCCAGATGGTGGCCCGGGTGATGAAAGACCAGGGGGGCGGCTCGATGATCAACACCGTCTCGGTGGCTTCTTTCCGGGCCGGCGACCTGAATGTCTACACCGTCACCAAAGCGGCCTACATGATGTTGACTCAGGTCATGGCGAGGGAATGGGGACAGTGGGGTATCCGTGTCAACGCCATCGCGCCGGGGATCATCAAGACCAGGCTCGCCGAGTTCCAGTGGAAGACGCCCGAGGCGGCAGAGAGGTCCGAGAGTATCATGCCTCTGCTTCGCCTTGGCGAGCCGGAGGACTGCGCGGACGTTGTCGTATTCCTCGCATCGGACCTGGCCCGCTACGTAACCGGCGTGACCCTCCCCATCGACGCCGGTCAGCTTGTTGGCCCACCGGGCTACCGCGGCCTCGAAGTGCCGGTACCGGAGAGTCAGAAGTAGTCCCACTTAATTGAGGAGGCAGAGACATGGCTGAGGCAGCAGTAAAGGGGGCGAAGCCTGAGGCGATCGCCCAGGTTAGCTGGGCTGTCACGGATATAGACGCAGTTGTTGAGTCATGGTCAAAGCTGTATGGCCTGGGCCCATGGCGCTACATCGAGAACGGCGGCGTGGACGCGAAGGGACGCCCTTGGAAGATACGGATGGCGTTTACGAACGTCGGGCCACTGGAGCTTGAGCTTGTGCAGTGCACGGAGGGCAGGATCTTCCAGTCGAAGTTCATCGACGCTTGGGGCGAAGGCGTGCATCACATAGGCTGGTACGTCGATAACCTCGACGAGGTGGTGGCAGGCCTGGTCGCAAAGGGTGCCAAGGTCTTTGTCCACGACCCCGGCAAGTTCGCGTACCTCGACGCGGCTGGGCCGGGCGGAGCGATCTTCGAGCTAATGCAGAAGAGGTAGACAAAACTATCATGACGTCTGGCGGCGACAGGTGCCTGGCCGCACCCGTTACGGACGTTGAAACAGTGTGACGAAGCAGTGCAATTGCGCCGCAGAGTCCGGTTCTCGGGTGGGCCCTTGGATCCGAGCACTGGACTCGGCAAGAGTTCAGCCAGCCAGGCGGCCGAAAAGGCGGAATTTGAATCTGCGGCCGGGCTTCGAGCCAGAGGCTCTGACTTCTAATCCGGGAGTCGAGGGTTCGAATCCCTCACGGCCCTCCAGGGCCCATTTTCAGATTCGACTTCGGCATTCTGGCTCGGGCTCTTCATCGCTTACGCCTTGGTTTCTCGCCCCAACACCCCAATCTGAGAACCGGACTCGAAGGCCTTCGCAACGCGTCATTGAAACTAGTCCGGTACTCTTGCTTTGGGTCCGCGCGCAGATACGATCGCCCTTGTGCGAGAGGTCCTCCATCGACGCGCTCAGTCTACAGAGCCGATTGCAGGTGAAACGTGAAGCTCGGGGGTGAGTCGGCGTTGGTCACGCGGAGATGGTAGTATCGGCAGGGCACCGTGATGTGTTTGGCGGAGGAAGGCGCCGACGTCGCGGTCGTCGACATCGACCTGCGCTAGCGGAGGCCGTCGCCACCGAAGCGTCGAAGCTTGGCAGACGCTCGGAAGGGAAGCAACACAGGGGCCTCCAGATGGCCACTTGGGAACTACTGAAGGGAGATGGCTGTGGAGATCCGAGACAAGGTCGCGGTTGTGACGGGGGCCGCCAGCGGAATCGGTCGTGCCACGACGATAGCCCTGGCTGAAGCTGGGGCGAACATCGTGCTGGCCGACGTGGATGATGCCGGCCTTGAGGAGGTCCGCAATGAAGTGAAAGACCGAGGACGCAAAGCAATCGCCGTCCACACGGACGTCTCTAAGGTAGAGGACGTCCAGTCGCTTTTCGATCAGTCTATTCAAGCTCTAGGCCGCGTGGACATCCTCATGAACAATGCCGGCGTTCGACTCGACGACGCGCCCGTTGACAGGTACACGCTCGCCGATTGGCGGTGGATCGTCGGCGTCAATATCTGGGGAGTGATTAACGGCGTCACCGTCTTCCTACCCCACCTGCTGGAGCGCGGGAGCGGTCACATAGTAAATACGGCCTCGTTGGCCGGAATTGTGGGAGGCCTTGACTCCATCCCCTACACGACAACGAAGTTTGCGGTCGTGGCCCTTTCGCAGGGACTGGCCATTCAGCTCAAGAGAAGGGGAATCGGCGTTTCCGTGCTTGTTCCCGGCGTCGTTGTTACCGGTATGGGTAACAATAGCCGCTTCATTCCCTTTGAAGACGGCCTAGATGATGCGCGGCGGATGATTCGCGATTCCGTTGTGAATGCCATCAGTCAAGAGATACCCGAGCAGGCAAAGGATGCGGTCATTCCAGCTGAGCAGGCCGCGGCAGCAGTCGTGCGAGCGATTCGCGAGAACATATTCATGGTTCACACTCACGAAGCCCAGAGGGATGTGATGGAGCAACTTGCCGCCCTGCAGGTGAAAAACCCGGAGGCCGTGGTCGACATGTGGGCTGAACTGAAGGCCCAAGCGGAGCAGAGCTTTCTGGACTTGATGAGTGGAAAACTGGACCTGCAGGCAGAGATGGCGAAGACTCGGCCCACTCTGCAGGAGACAGTCGCCGCTTACTTCCCCGAGACCGGGAACAGCGGCTAGAGCTAGGCCGGCTGCCGCCCCTTGTCCCCGCGCCCCCAGCTTCATGATCTCCCGCAGGGGCAAGGACTCCTCCTCTCCCCATTGCCTTCGATTGCTAGGACGGCCGCTGACTTGACTTGTAACGCCTCCTATGTGGGAATGGATTTGCATGGCCGCTCCGAGCATCGCTAAGCGTGATGCCCGCCGGTGGCCGGTACCCGACAGGAAATCCGGCTCTAATTTGACATGGAGGGAGCAGAAGGCGCGATGAGACTCGCAGGAAAAGTGGCCCTAATTGCCGGGGGCGGACAAGGTATCGGCGAAGGGATCGTTCGCTGCCTTGCAGAAGAAGGAGCGGACGTGGCTGTCTGCGACATAAACATCGAAGGCGCTCGGAACGTCGCCGATGGCTGTAAGGAAATCGGGCGAAAGGCTCAGGCCATACAGGCTGATCTGACGCAGGGTGATGAAGTCGAGAGGACCGTCCGGGAAACCGTCGGGTTCTTTGGCCGGATTGATATCCTCGTCAACAATGTCGGCGGCCAGAGTCAAGAGACAACAGCGATGGTGAGGGAACACTACACAGCGCTTGGAGATGTAACGCTTCCTCAGTTCATGGCTTACGGCCCTGAGCTGTGGGACAGATTCTACGAGCTTAATCTGAAAAGCCACGCGATGCTGTGCAACGCCGTGACTCCCCATCTCATCAAGCAGCGAAGCGGCAACATCATAAACGTAGCATCCATTTCCGGTAGGCTGCCCGATCCGATGCTCGCGCCTTACGCTGCGTGCAAAGCCGGCGATATATCCCTTACATGGTCTCTGGCACGGGCCCTAGCGCCTTACAAGATCAGGGTCAATTGTATATGCCCCGGCCTCGTCTACACGCCCCTCTGGGAAAGAGGCGCTACGGCCATCCTCGATTCCATTCGCAACGCCCTCTCTGAAGGACAAACGCCTCCGGGCGTCTTTGGCTTCCTTTCTGCTGACGATCTTGCGGGACTATCGCCCAAAGAATTCTGGTTGCGCTACTTTGTCGCCCCCTCCACACCTTTGCAGGAGGAGCAGACGCCTGAAGACATGGGGCGGGCGGTCGTATTCCTCGTATCTGATGACGCCAAGAACATTACGGGACAGATTCTGCATATAGACGGGGGGCAGGTCACCCGGTAGCTGACTGGATGATCAATGGCAGGCGCAAGGCGTCACGCCACGGAGAGACACCCTCGAGGCAACGATGTGAATCGCGAGGTAAGTCATAGGGGAGGGAATTGGAATGAGTCAGATCATCGGCGGCGCCCTGTTCGGAAAGGCACTGGCGAACGAAGGGATTGAGAAAGCTTTCGTCCTTTGTGGCGGTCACATCATGCCGATCCTGTATGGAATGCGCCAGGCCGGCATCGAAATCACGGACGTCCGGCACGAGGCATCGGCGATGTACGCCGCCATTGCCTACGCGCGAGCTACGGGAAAGCCGGCAGTTGTCGTAACCACCGCCGGCCCGGGGGTGGTCAACGCGACGCCGGGAATGATTGAGGCGCTGGAACTGGGCGTACCTGTCCTGCACATAGGCGGTGCGGTAGTCGTTAACGGCCGCGATGCTGGCCCACTACAGGACATGTCGACGCTGAACCTGATGGAGGTCTGCTCGAAATGGGCGCGGAAGATTACGAGCACGGCCCGCATTCCTGAGTACGTCACGTTAGCCCTTCGCCAGGCCACTGACCTGACCCCCGGGCCGGTCTACTTAGAGGTTCCAGCGGACCTTCCGCTTCTTCGACTGGAAGAGTCAGAGATCAAATGGCCCGTGAAAGCTCGCACGGATTCGATCCCTTTTGGCGACCCGGCTCAAGTCGATGCAGCTGCGGAGCTTCTGGCAAATGCAGAACGTCCGGCGGCACTCGTTGGAGATGGCGCTCGTTTCTCGATCGGTGATAACGCTGCCGCCGTTGCTGCACTATCAGATTATCTCAAGATGCCCGTAGCCGTTGCCTCGTCGCCCTGTCGCGGTCTCTTTGGCGACGAGATGAAGCATCCACTTCTGAGAACGTACGGGTTGCTTGGCGCCGATGTTGTCTTGGCGATGGGCTGTCGCTTCGACTACCGACTGGGAATGGGACAGGGCGTACGGGCTGATGCCAAAGTCATCCAGGTGCACACGGACATGAGGCAGATAGGGTTCAACTTGCGAGCAGACGTCGGGATTGTCGGGGGAACGGGCCCAGTAGCGAGCCAGTTGTTGGCGGCAGTAAGGGGCAAGCGGGCCGAGCCGGTGGAAACCTCCTGGGTGGGCCAACCCGTGAGCGGGCCTGCCGGTCTGCCTGAGGAGTACAGAGCGGAGGGGACTCCCATTCATCCGGCGCGTTGTGCCGGAGAGGTTGCCAAGTTTCTTGCCGAAGACGGGAAGGACTGGAACCTGGTGGTTGACGGCGGTGAAGCCGGGGTGTGGATGTCCATCGCGATCGCAGCGACTCGCCCCGAACAGATCTACGGAGGCAGCGCCATCGGGATGATTGGCACGGGTCCCGCTAACACCATTGGAGCGTGGGTAACAAACCGGAAACCTGTCTTGTTGTACACCGGCGACGGCAGTTTCGGGTTCTATGCCATGGAGATGGACACGATGGCCAGACTGGGGATACCGGTTGTGTGTGTGATCTCAAACGATTCTGCCTGGGGCATGATCAAGCTGGAGCAGAAGTACACCTGGGAAAAGGAGGTCGAAGAGAGAGGGCAGTGCAACACCGAACTCTATCCCATGCGGGCCTACGAGAAGATGACCGCCATGTGGGATGGATACGGCGAGGTGGTTAACGACCCGGAAGAGATCGTGCCCGCCATTAAGCGTGCCGCTTCCAATGGGAGACCGTCGATTGTAAACGTGGAGGTGGACCACGAGTCGATGTCACCGTTTATCGCCGCCGCTAAGGACTGGCGAAACGTGTACTACCTGCAGGACTGAGATAACACGAGGCTGTCAAGCAAAGCGCTTTGTGGCGCGGGCACGCTTTCACTTCCGGTAATAGTGACGATTCATGGCGAAGTGACCAGAACGGAGGTTGCGCGATGAAGATCTTCGAACCCATTGAGATCAGGGGAATGCGGCTCAAGAACAGGATAGCTTTCCCACCGTACCTTCATCAGCCAGCCGGTTCGGAAGACTCCGGTGTGACCGACATGACAGTCAAATGGTTTGAGACGATCGCGAGAGGCGAGGTGGGGCTGGTGATGACCGGGGCTATCTCCCCCTTCGCTATTGCCGGATGGCCCAGGCTCGCTCTTGGCGATGATGCCGCTATTCCCGGTTTTGCAAGACTTGCAGACGTCGTTCACTCCTGCGGCGCGAAATTCGGTGTGCAGATAGCGATGGGCGGTCCGCTTGTCGGACTGGGTTGGTCGCCCTCACCCTACCCGGACGAAAGGCGAGCCAAGCAAAGTGTCTTCGCACTCATGGGACAGAGCGCGGCAGGATTCGGTGCCCCTGCGCCCGTCCAGGAGATCACGATCGAACAGATAGAGCTTATGGAGAATGCAGTCACGGCAGCCGCGGGAAGGGCCAAGGCGGCCGGCGTCGATTGCGTTCTGCTCCACTGCGCCCACGGCGGCGCGACATTGCATTGCTCTTCCATTTCGCCCTTCTACAACCGGCGGACCGATAAATATGGCGGGAGCTGGGAGAAGAGGCTTACCTTCGTTACCGAAACGATACAGAAGATGAGGAAAGCGGTGGGTGACGACTTCCCCATCCACGTCAGGATGAACGGCAGCGACCTCCTCGGTGACTGGGGCACGACGATTGAGGATGCCTGCACGTACGTCGTCCCCGCTCTCGAAAAAGCGGGCGCGGACTGCCTTGACGTCTCGCAGGGTTCGATAATGCACTCACCTCACGGGATTACGATTCCCCCCTACTATCCCAGGGGGTCCTTCATCGAGCACGCCGCGGCGGTAAAGAAGGTCACAAAGCTGCCCGTCATCGGAGTCGGCCGCATCATCGACATAGACATGGCCAACCGCTTCATCGAAGAGGGCAAGGCCGACATCATCTACCTCGGACGCCAGATGATCGCCGATCCCGATACGATCAAGAAGTACGTGGCCGGAAAGCCTGACGAGATCCGGCATTGCATCGGATGTCTTCAGGGATGCGGCCCCTGCGCCATCAACTACGACCTTCCCCAGAACAATCCACTGCCGATCACTCCGGCCGAAAAGCCCAAGAAGGTCCTGATCATTGGCGGTGGCGTCGCCGGAATGGAAGCCGCAAGAATAGCCGCTTTGCGCGGCCACAAAGTGACTCTGATGGAGAAGGGCTCCGAACTGGGCGGCGCCGTCGCATCGCTCGCTATCGATCCGCTGTTGGCCGAGTTCGGGAACATCGTCGATTACCTCACGACCCAATTGCGAAAACTGAAAGTGGATACTCGCGTCTGTCGCGAAGCCACTACGGCCGAAATTGACGAACTGAAGCCCGATGTTGTGATTCTGGCGACAGGGTCGTCCCTGACGCTCCCGAAGGTGGCTGAAGGAAAACCGGGCGTAATGACTCACACCGAGGCACTGCGGAGAAAACGGGAGATCGGCAAGAAGGTAGTCGTCTGGGGCTTCCTGGGTCAGGAACTGGCGGTCTCGCTGGCAGAGGAGGGGAAAGACGTGGTTCTTATGGGGGCCGGCAGCGAAGACGCCTTAGTGTCGGGCGCCGGAGGTTACGTTCTGCCCCAGTCGTCAAGGAGAGTGTATATCCTGAAAAAGTTGACCGATATCGATTTCGTCCGCGCGACGCCAGAGGAAGCCAGACTTCAGAACGCCGAAGTCCTGTATCAAGCCGAAGTGCAGGACATTGTCGACGGTGCCGTAACCGTGGGATTCAGGGACGGGAGCAAGAGAGTCATCGAGTATGACACCTTGATCGTCTCCCTCGGCAGGAAGAGGAATGACTCCCTGCTCACGGAACTGCAGGGCAAAGTACCCGAAGTCCACAGGATTGGCGATTGCGAGCATAACGGCAATATCAACCACGCTATTCAGACTGCCAACGAGGTCGCTAGGAAGATATAGGGTTCGCTAGACCGACGCAGGTGGCTAGCAGCACAACATCGTGGCAACCGAGCCGTTACAGTTCTCGATCACGACGTCGGCGGGGGGGGTGTCCGGCCGGCCTTCGCTCCGCAGTCCAGAGCAGATTCAGCGTTTGCTACCAAGAGAGCGTTTCTCTGGCGGGTTCCAGCCCGGTGTCGGGCGCCAGCGGAGTGACCTCTCGCACGAAGAATATCGTGTCGCACTGGTCGGCGAGCGTCGCCCGGAGGACTTGATTGTACATCGAGGCGATCTCGGTCTCGCCCGACAGCAGCTGACTTCGAGGGTCGGGGCTGTGCGTTGGCACGATGAACACGGGCCCCACGTCTGCCAGCAGCGCGTTCAGACTGGACGGGGGACTACAGAGTTCACTACGCAACTGCGGGAAGGGCTGACAATCTTCCCCGTGTTCCCATAGCATCCATATCGAGAACACCTCGCCGGGAAAGAGGCGGTTGAGATAGCATCCTACCGACGGCACCATGCCGCCGCCGGGCCCAGCCCCTACTTGAGGTGCGCTGATGCCTTCATCATCCTTGGCGAGATGCTGGTTGTGAGCCATCAAGATCAACTTCTCCTCCGGGCCGAGCGTGGATAGGACCCGGGAGACGTGGCGGTGCATGATCTGCTCCCGCTTCGCCATCGCCTGTCGGAGGGTCTCCCAATCAGTCGCCGGGTTGGCCACCGCTACGTAATCGAGGCTGTCGCGGAGGTTCAAGACCGCGTAGCGCAGGCGCTGCCCAGCATCGCTGCCGATGGCGTCATCGACGCCGTCATGGTTCTCCTCCAGCCACTGCAGCGCCGAGCCCACGCGGACGCTCTCTTCTTGCATGGTCTCCCCCTCGACCCGTGCGAGCAGAGCGCGCATGTCGGTCACGAGCGCGCAGCTCTCATGACCGAGCAGCAGTTCGTCGATTTGCTCGTAGCCCGCACCTGGAATATAGTCCGCGTCGAACCCGAAGAAGTGCAGTCGGTCGCTGCCCGGCGGACGCGACTCGCTCATCCTGCGGAGCGCAGAGGCAAAGTGCACCTGTTCGGCTCGAAAGAGCTCGGTTGGAAAGGAGGAGCCTTCTGCCAGAAGCCCTGTCGGCCTGTCATCGCGGTCGGGCCTGTTTGCGCCCGTATACCCGTATGCGGTGATGCGGTCGAGTTGCGCCGATTCGCCCGTGTCCAGATAGTGGTCGACGCGCCGGCCGTCAGACCAGCTCAGCTCTTCCCCCAGGTGCCGCCAGCCTCGGGAGAAGAGGTAGCGGAGCATGAGGAGCCTGTAGGGGTACTTCTCGTGGATCCAGTGACTGGGCTCGCCCAAGTAGACTATTCGCTTGCCCTCGAGAGCCTTATCGAGGAACGCCAGTCTCTCAACATCAAGGCCGCCATCGCCGAAATCGTCAAGGCAGACTGCAGCCACCCGGGCCCATTCGAGAAACGCGCATGCCTCCGCTAGCCGGCGCCTGCTAATCGCCGGCCAGCCTGACCATCCTAGGCGCATGCTAGACTTTCTTCTCCGTCAACCAGTTGTGGACGCCTAAGAGGAGATAGGCGCCCCTGTTGATGTTCTCGTCGACACCGTGGACCCAGTTCCAGCTGGCGCCATATCCGATGTCAGTTTGAGTGCTGATCTGTGGTCCGTGCTCGGTGATGAAGAATCGTTGAGCATCCTTGATTATCTGCGCCCTCTTCTCCGGGTCGAACTCGGACCGCTCCTTGCTGATCCACTCGTCCGCCACCGGGTTGTTGTATCCGGAGAACGAAAAACCGGCCTGACCCTTGCTGAACCACTGGCAGAGGGGCCGGTCAGGTTCCTCGTACGGAAGGTTGTAGTAGCACATTACCTGGAAGTTGCGTGCATACATCGTCTGGGCCAGGAAGAGACCGAGTTCTTGAAGCGTCAGCTTGGCGGTGATGCCTGCCTTCGAGAGATGCTGGGCGACGATCTGCGACAGCTTGCTGAGGTCCGACACGTTCTCGACCTTCAACTCGAACTCTAGCCCGTTCTCATGGCCCGCGGCAGCCAGAAGCTGCTTGGCCTTTTGGACGTCTACCTTGTAGAAGTCGCGGAGCTCATCCTGCGGCAGGGCGTATCTGGTCAGGTCCGGCACTACGGGTCCGGCGAACTTGCCATAGCCGAACGCCATCTTATCGATGATGTCCTGCCGATCTATACAGAGGTCGATCGCCTCGCGTACTCGAATATCGTTGAAGGGGGCCTCGTCCACCTTGAGCATGTAAGTGCGGTGCCAGAAGTTATCTCCACTCCGAACTCTGATCCCCTTGATGTTCTTCCAATCATCCACCTTCTGACGGTTGGGCTGGCCCCAGTAGCTATCGAGATCGCCGGTCTTGAACGCGGCGTTCAACGTGGAATCGTCAAGGATCATGAGGACTTCGCCCGAGTCAATGTACGGCAGCCCCTTCATGTAGAAGTCCGGGTTCTTGACATAGGTGAGGCGCTCTCCGCGCGCGAAATCCTGAGAGATATAGGCGCCGAAGCCGACCCCGTGCTGTTGGAGGTCGCCCCACTTCTCTACCGCTTCTTTAGCAACGATGGCGTAGCTAGCGTTTCCCAACTCGTCCATTAGCGGCGAGTAGGGGATTGTGCTGGCTAGCCGGAAGGTGTACTTGTCTGTAGCTTCGAAGCTCGCAGTGTAGTCCCTCAGGAACTGCTTGTCGTTCTGAGACTTGGGCTCATCGCGCCGTCGCGCAAGGCTGTATACGACGTCGTCGGCTACAAGCTCCCGGCCATTCATTGGGTCCACGTTCTGGAACTTGATGCCCGGCTTGAGCTTCCACACGTGTGTGAGCTGGTCGACCTGCTCGTGACTCTCGGCCGCCTGCAAGTGAACGCTCTCATCGCGGCGGTCGATATCGAACAGGTACCCGTAGAACATCGCCGCGCTGTACCAGTCCACGTTGAGCTGAACGTCAAGCCCGGCGAACGCCGAGTTCCAGGGTGAGACCGCGTGCCCACCGTATACCGGCGTCTCCTGCCCGCCGGTAGGGGTCATGAAGGTGTCCGTGCCGGCCGGCGTCTTTCCGGCGCCGGGCGTACCCGTTCCTTCCTTCCCGCCGCCCCCGCAGCCAGCCAGAGCTAGGGCAGCGGCGCCGAGGCCCGCCCCGCCTGCCTCCAGTGCTCTTCTGCGAGAGAGTTTCTTCTGTGAAAGCCGCTGCCAATAGTCCGCCGTCTGCATTATGTGCTCCTTAGTCTACGTCCGTTTCTCCGTCCGCCAGTAGGTGACACCCAGGAGAAGGAAGGCGCCCCTTCCCATGTTCTCGTCCACCCCATGTACCCAGTCCCAATAAGCCCCGTAGCCGGTGTCGGTTGCCGTGCTGATCTGCGGGCCGTGCTCGTTGATGAAGAACCGCTGGGCATCAAGGATGATCTGCCGTCGCAACTCGGGGTCGAACTCTGATCGCTCCCTCCATATCCACTCATCTGCCGCGGGGCTGTTGTAGCCGGAGAAGGAGGTGCCTGCCTGCCCCTTGCTAAACCACTGGCAGAGGGGGCGGTCAGGTTCATCGTAGGGCAGGTTGTAGTAACAGGTCATCTCGAAGTTGCCGGGGTAGAGGGTCTGCGCCAGGTGGATGCCGAGCTCCTGTAGGACGAGCTTGACATTGATGCCCGCCTTCGCCAAATGCTGGCTCACAATCTGCGAAAGCTTGCTCAGGTCGGCCACGTTCTGGACTTTCAGCTCAACGTCCAGGCCGTTCTCGTAGCCGGCTGCCGACAGAAGTCGCTTGGCCTGCGCGACGTCTATTTTGTAGAAGTCGCGCAGCTCCTCTTGGGGCAGGGCATGTTTCTCCATGTCCGGCACGACGGGACCGGCGAACTTGCCATAGCCAAACGCCATCTTGTCGATGATGTCCTGGCGGTCAATGGAGAGGTCGATCGCCTGGCGTACCCGAATATCGTCGAAAGGCGGCCTGTCTGTCCTCAGCATGTAGGTGCGGTGCCAGTAGTTAGGGCCGGTGCGGACGTGGATTCCCTTAATGTTCTTCCATCTATCCACTTTGGGCCTGTTCGGCTCGGTGCCGCCGTAGCTGTCGGTCTGGCCGGTCTCAAATGCCTTTGTGATCGTCGACTCGTCGGGGATGACGAGCAGCTCGCCCGAGTCCCCGTAAGGCAGCCCTTTCATGTAGAAGTCCGGGTTCTTGACCGTCTTTACGCGCTCCCCCCTCACAAACTCCTGCAGAATCCAGGCGCCGAAGCCGGGAGCGTGCTCGTTGAGATCGCCCCACTTCTCAACCCCTTCTCTTGGGACAATGGCGTAGCTGGGGTTGCCTACCTCATCCATGAACGGCGAGTAGGGTCGAGTTGTGGCCAGGCGGAATGTGTACTTGCCGGTAGCGTCGAAGCCGGCGGTGTAGTCTCTGAGGAGCTGTTTGTCATTCAGAGACTTGGGATCATCGCGCCGCCGGGTGAAGCTGTAGACGACGTCATCGGCGGTGAGCTCGCGGCCCCAGCAGGGGTCGACGTTCTGGAACTTGATGCCCTGTTTAAGCTTCCATACATGGGTCAGCTCGTCGATCCGTTCATGACTCTCAGTCGCCTGGAAGTCGATGCTGTCGTCGCGCCGGTCGATGCTAAACAGGTATCCGTGGAATACAGCGGCGGGATAGTTGTCGACGCCTTGCTGCACGTCGAGGCCGCTAAAGATGGTCCTGGTCGCAGTGACGGAGTGCCCGCCGTATACAGGCGTGTCCTGCTTGCGGGCGGGGGTGAGAAAACTATCGATACCGCCGGCGGCGTTCCCGGGCTTGTCGTCGCTGCCACCGCAGCCGGCTAATGCGAGGGTGGCGACGCCGAGGCCAATCGCCCCTGTTTTGAGCGCTCTCCTGCGCGAGACCCTCTTCTCGGAAAGGCCCTGCCAGTAGCTCGAGTCCCGCATGACCTGTCTTCCTCATCCCGCCATGAATCGCGCGCTCCGCGGCGACAATGAGGCGACCGCTCCGGCCTGCCTGCCGGTCGTCGAACGGCGGCCAGATACGACACAGCATACGAGCAGCGGCCCCGATGGTCAACACTTGCAGGGGCAGCTTGCCAGTACTGAGAGGGGGGATTATCCGCGAGACTGCGGCGGTGGCAGACGCCCAACGGCAGCCTTGACCGCAGAATCGCGATGGTGCATCCTCGAATCGATGATCGGATTAATGGGACATTTGATGTAGTTTCCGCACGATGCGGCGACTCTCGACTCGCGCGTTAGGAAGCTGAGGGGCGCCACAGTGACAATGCAATTCTCCGGGTCCCCGTCGCGGCTAAGGCTCCATCCGTGACGCAGTACATAATCCGCCGTCTCATCCTAATTCCATTCGTAGTGATCGGCGTCTCTCTCGTCACCTTTGTCTTGATGCGCGTGGTCCCCGGCGACGTCGCCAGGGTGGCTCTGGGAACGACCGCGACTGAGCAATCGCTTGCAGAGTTCCGCGAGGCGAACGGCCTGAACAAGCCGCTGTTCGACTGGCATCCTCCCTTTGGCCAGTACGGGGAGTGGATAGGCGGCTTTGCCAAGGGCGATTTCGGCAGGTCCTACTTTCATGGAACTCCTGTGCGAGACGAGCTTGCCAATCGCCTGCCGGTCACGCTCCAGCTCACGATCATGTCATTCTTCATCACGCTCATCCCCGGGATCATAGCCGGGGTTATCGCGGGGTTACGTCCGAACAGTCCCGTAGACCTTTTTACTCGCACTGTTGCCGTGGCTGGCCTGTCCGTACCCTCATTCTGGATTGCCACACTCTTCATCTTGGTTCCCGCTATCTGGTTCAACTGGACGCCTCCTTTCGGAAAGGTATCCTTCTTCTCCGACCCTGTCAGGAATCTACAGCAGTTCACTCTACCTGCCCTTGCGATGAGCATACCGGCGACTGCCGGTATCGTGCGTCTGGTTCGTTCATCGGTACTAGAAGTACTGCATCAGGACTACATCCGTACGGCCCGAGCCAAAGGACTCCGCGAGACGGTAATCATTTCGAGGCATGTTCTCAAGAACTCACTGATTCCCGTGGTAACGGTAGTCGGCATGTCCCTGGGAGGGCTGCTGGGGGGGGCGGTGATAATCGAGACCATCTTCGCCCTGCCAGGTGTCGGCCTTTTCGGCTATCAGTCGATCCTCAGCCGCGACTATCTGGCGGTGCAGTCATTGGTGACGCTGGGAGCGTTCCTGGTCGTGTTCATGAATCTCGTCGTCGACATATCGTACGTCTGGTTCGACCCGCGTATCCGCTACAGCTAGGTTAAGGTGAGTTCTGTGGTCGCCGATGCTCAGACAATTGAGGACTTGGGGGTGAAGCCGAGCTCCACATCCGGCGTCGGCTATCTCTTTGGCCGGCTGCGCCATCACCCACTCGGCATGTTTGGCTTCGTGGGTGTTGTCTTGTTGCTCACAATGGCGGTCTTCGCCCCCTGGATTGGGCCCCACAATCCCAGCAGCCAGGATTTCACCATCCTTAGTGCCCCTTCCCTGGCCCATCCTTTCGGCACTGACAGCTTGGGTCGGGATATCCTCAGCCGCGTTGTCTACGCTTCAAGGGTCGAGCTGAGCGTGAGCCTCAGCGCGGTGTTCATCGGCGTGGCGCTGGCAACGGTCGTGGGCACGGTCTCCGGCTATTTCGGCGGCATCACGGACAGCAGCATCCAGCGTGTCAACGATGTCTGGCTCGCCTTTCCCGGCCTGATATTGCTTTTGATCGTGTCTGCCGTTCTCGGCCCCTCCCCTCGGACGCTTGTCATAGCTCTCGTCGTGGGCACCATACCGGGCACCTCAAGAATCATCCGAGGGGCAGTATTGTCGGAGAAGAATAACGCCTATATCGAAGCGGCGCGCGTCATGGGCTGCTCGCAGTTGCGGATCATGTTCCGGCATGTGCTCCCCCAGATCGTGCCTCTGATCATCGTTATCGTAAGCATCGCCATACCCTCAATTGCCCTTCTTGGAGCCGCCCTCAGCTTCCTTGGGCTCGGCGTCATGCCTCCAACCCCCTCGTGGGGCGCGGATCTCAGCGGGGATGCCCGCAGCTACTTCGAGACCGCCCCCTGGATGGCGATCTTCCCCGGTCTCGCCCTCAGCCTGACGGTGCTCTCCTTCAACCTGTTGGGCGATGCTATGAGAGATATCCTAGATCCGCGGCTGCGCGGCTCGGCGCAGTGACGACCGATTCCTACTTGAGCTATATACTGGCTAGGAATAGACTCGTCCCATCCATCCCATTTAGCTCTGGCGGTTAGGAGGCAATGACCGTGGCGCTATATCACGAACTGGGTCCCGGAACCGACGAAGAGACGGAGGCGCTCAAAGAACACATGCATCGGTTTGCTGAGGAGGTGCTTCGGCCCTCGGCGATGACGCTTGACCTGATGTCGCCAGAAGAGGCGATCGCGCCCGGGTCAATCTACTGGGATGTTTGGCGACAGATCAAAGAGATGGGGCTACACAAGCAGGGTATTCCGGAAGAGCTTGGAGGCGTCCCACTCCCGCCCGGGCAGGGAATGATAATGATCGAGGAGATCGCCTGGGGCTCCATCGATTGGGCGATAGCTTTCGGGGCCAGCGCAATGCCCTTCACATTCGCAGCGATGACGGGCAACAAGCGCCTTATCGAGGAGGCGGTCATCCCTTATGTTGAAGACACAAAGGGCGAGTACATCGGCTGCTGGGGGATAACTGAGCCGGCACGGGGGTTCGATGTTGCGATGGCCGGGGTCAAGGGCAGCGGCATCAGTTTCGATACCCGCGCGAGGCTCGAGGACGACTCGTACGTTATCCGTGGCCAGAAGTCGGCCTGGGTCAGCAATGGAACCGTAGCCAGCCACTCGCTGACCTTTGTCAGCGTCGAAAACGGCACTCCCGATCCCGATGTTGGAGTCTGCGTTGTGGCGTTGAACTCTCCGGGCGTGTCGAAGGGAAAGCCCCTGGACAAGCTGGGGCAGCGGGCGCTCAACCAGGGTGAGCTGTTCTTCGATGAGGTGGTTGTCCCGCGCGAAGATATGGTCGTCATCCCAAGAGCGGAGGGAATGGGCGCGCTAAGCGGAGGAACGGCCTCGAACCCGAATGCCGGACTAGGCATGGCGTTCGTCGGACTGGCGCGGGCGGCTTTCGAGGAGACGCTGAAATACTGCAAGACGCGCGTGCAGGGCGGCCGGCCACTGGTAGAGCACCAACTCGTGCAGCGCAAGCTCTTCGACATGATGACGAAGGTGGAGACGTCGCGGGCATATGCGCGAGCGGTGCTGCAGTACAACATGCGTAACCCGCTCGGCGGTTTGGGGTATTACAGCAATGCTTCCAAGGTTTACGTCACGCAGGCGGCGTTCGAAGTGGCTAGCGAGGGCGTTCAGCTTCACGGTGGAATGGGCCTGAGCAAGGGCATTCTTATCGAGAAGCTGTTCCGCGACGCGCGCGCCGGCCTCATTGAAGACGGCGCCAATGACTCCCTGGTGCTGATGGCGGCACCGGGTATGATTGACGGCTACGCTTACTAAGAACCGGGGTTAGGGCGATACGATGTGAACGGAGGCTGCGGTAGCCTCGCCGCGCACTGTGCCGCTGCCATTCGCGGCCAGCCCCACCTTGGCGTTCTGGATTTGCCGGTCGCCCCCTTCGCTGCGCCAACCGCTGGAGCACCTCGCAGAGTTGGTCCGCCCCCGTCCAAGCGTTTCGTCGGAGCGATAACGCTGTGGGGTCCAGAATCTCGTCCGCATCTGGCTGGGTGATGCTCTTGAGATACAAATGGAATATCGCCACCCCACAGCACCCCCAAACTCCCGGAAGAGGGGAGGTATCCCCCCTCTTCCCTTCCCCTTTTCTCAATGGAGCCAAGGGCGCGGGCGGACTAGAATAGCGAGTGGCAGCGTCGAGGTGCGGCAGGCCAGACCTCTGGACTCTGGTGGTGATTCGTGGTTCGGTAGCGGTGGATAAGACAGGAGGGAGAGCGCCATGGGAGAGCAGTTCCAGATCGGGCCGGAGACGACGTTCGGGGAGTTCGTCAAGCACAAGGCCGAGACGGTGGGAGATAAGGTCTACCTGACCTACATCCGGGATTTCGATCGTGGTCTCGACGAGAAGTACACCTATCGAGACATGCACCTCCAGTCCAACCGGCTGGCCAATGGGCTGCTGAGGCTGGGATTGAAGAAGGGCGATGGAACGTCTCTGATCGAGATCAATTCGCCGGAGTTCCTGTTCGCCGTCTTCGCCTCCGCGAAGCTCGGCATGTACACGGTGCTGGTCAACACCGGTCTAAGGGGCGAAAGCCTGCACTACATCATCGATCACTCTGACAGCAAGGTCGTTATCGTGCACTGGACGTTGATGGACCGATATCAGGCAATCCGCGAACAGTTGCCGAAGGTCCAACACGTCATCGTCGACCTCAACGAGGCGCCGGCCGACTACAGACTACCGAAGGGAGCCCTGTCCCTCCAAAAGGTGATGGAGGCGCCGGACGACGACGTCGATACGAAGCCCGATCCTAGAGACATGTCGATCCTTATCTACACCTCGGGCACCACCGGCCTCCCCAAGGCAACCGCCTTCCTCTATGGAAGAACTTTCCTGGGCCTCGCCCTTCACGGCCCGGCCTTAATCGCGCACGGCCTGGGCAGACCGGGCGACGTCCTGTACACCTGTCTGCCCCTGTTCCACGGAAATGCGCTCCAGCTGACGGCCTTTCCCGGATTCGGCGCCGAGTTCCCGGTGATCCTGTCTAAGCGATTCTCCGCATCCCGGTTTTGGGACATCTTGCGGAAGTACGAGGTCACCAACTTCAATCTGTTGGGCTCCATGCCCCAGTTCTTGCTGAAGCAGCCTGAGAAGCCAAACGACCGGGACAACAAGGTCTGGCGCGTCAACTCGGCTGCCTGCCCCAAGGAACTGATTCGAAGATTCGAGGACCGCTTCGGCGTCAAGGTGTACGAGGGTTATGGGGCGGTAGATGGCGGCGGATTCGCGCTCGGTACCTTCGGCCACGAGAACATCCCGGCGGGGACCATGGGCAGGCCAGCAGAAGGCGTGATCGCCGAGATCATGGACGACAGCGGCAACCTGCTCGGCTGCAACGAGACCGGGGAGCTGGTCTTCCTGGTGAAGCCGGAGGAGCTGGAGCAGAGACAGGTTGTCTACTACAAGGACGAGGCGGCCTCGAAGAGCCGCATGCAGGAGGCGCCTGACGGACGGATCTGGTTCCACACCGGAGACCTAGCCGAGAAGGACGAGGACGGCTGGTTCTACTTCGTCGACCGGAAGAAGGACGCCATTCGGAGGCGGGGAGAGAACATCGCGGCCTGGAGCATCGAGCGGGTCGTCGATCAGCACGACAAGGTGTTGGAGTCGGCGGCTTACGGGGTGAAGTCGGCGGAATACGGCGAAGACGACGTGATGATCGCCGTGGTACTGAAGCCGGGAGCGAGCATGACGCCCGAGGAGTTGTTGGATTTCTGCGCGGACAAAATGGCGGACTTCATGCTCCCCAGGTTCATCGATTTCGTCGAGGAGCTCCCCAAGAGCGAGGTACACCGGATCATGAAGCGTTTCTTGAAAGACCGTGGGGTCACGGAGACCACCTACGACCGGGAGAAGGCGGGCTACCAGGCCAAGCGATAGGGGAAGACGGCTTGGTGTAACCAGGCGTCGTGGTATCGTTCAAACCACAAGAGTGGCACGGCAAGTCGGGAAAGGAAGAGGGTTCGAATCCCTCACGGCCCTCCAGAGGCCATCTTTCAGATTCGATTTCTGCTCTCAAGCGCTGCTTCTTCTTCGCTTACGCCTCCAAATTACCGCGCCAATAGGCCAATGTGAGAACCGGACTCGAAGATCACCGTGGCGGGTGCCTGACACCGGTCCGGTACTCTCCTGGAACGCCTGCCGGTCGACCGCTACTCCCAGAACCTAAGAGCAGTCCCCAGCTGAAAAGGAACGCCCCGACTCTACACGCCCGAGCTTCGCTCTGATTGAGTTGACCGCGCCAAGCTCCGGGCTTGACAACGCTGTGTATGCCTTTCATGCTGATAGTTGTTCCGTTCATTTGAGGGCCAGATCAGTGACCCAAGTTCAGATTGTCGGGTTAGGCCTTCTCGTCGTCTCTGTCTTCATGAGTTGCGGCTGGGTGATCAGCGTTGCCCGCCGTGACGCCAGCACCGTCGACACCTTCTGGGGCCTCGGTTTCGTCATCCTCGCGGTGGTCTTCGCCATTGCGGGCGACGGATTCGTCGGCAGAAAGGCGCTCGTCGCCGCCCTGGTCGGGATATGGGGCTTTCGTCTCGCCGGCTACATCGTGATCCGCAACTGGGGCAAGGGCGAGGACTACCGCTATCGAGCGTTCCGACAGAGATGGGGCAAGAGGTACTGGTGGGTCAGCTTCTTCCAGGTCTTCATGCTCCAGGGCCTGCTGCTGTGGATCATTGCCATGTCGTTAATGGCGGCAGAGTCGAACCGGACGCCGGACCACTTCGCCGTCCTCGACGTCCTTGGGGCCGCTGTCTGGTGCGTCGGCTTCTTCTTCGAGGCAGTCGGCGATTGGCAACTGGCCCGCTTCAGGGCCGACCCGGCGAACAAGGGCAAGGTGATGCGCAGCGGCCTCTGGGCGTATACGCGCCACCCGAACTACTTCGGCGAGGCGACGATGTGGTGGGGTCTGTACCTGATCGCCGCAGGCACGGAATGGGGATTCTGGACCATCTTCAGCCCAATCCTTCTCACTTTCATGCTGCTGAGAGTGTCAGGGGTGGCTTTGCTTGAAAAGGCTCAAGTCGATACAAAGCCCAAGTATCGCGACTATATCGAGAGCACGAGCGCCTTCGTCCCCTGGTTTCCTCGCAAACGAACCGCGTCGCCGTCGAGCGACCCACCCGTTGAGCAATGACCGCGCCATCAACCATCCCCGAGCTGGTCGACGAGTCGGCCCGCCGGTTCGGCGCCAAGGTCGCCTATCAGATGAAGGCTGGATCGGTCTTCCAGCGCCTGACCTTCAGAGAGATGGCGCAGCGGTCGCGGGACTTTGGCGCCGGCCTGCTGGCGATGGGTATGCGAAAGGGTGACGCCGTTGCGATCATCTCTGAAAACAGCCTCGACTGGATTGTCGGCTACTACGGCCTGTCGATGGCTGGCGGCGTGGGCGTGCCGCTCTACAGCGAGCTCAAAGGCCCCGAGATCGAAGACCTTGTCCGCCAATCAGACACGCGCTACGTCATCGCCTCGCCTGCCGCCCTCGGGAGGCTGCCCGACCGCCTGCCGGGAGTGGAGGCAATCATCGTCGCGGGGGGAGACGGCGAAGGCGGCGCCGCAAGCCTGGCCGGCAGCATCGTCAGTTTCGACGCCGTCGCTGCGGCAGCGACCGAAGAGAGCCGTCGAATGCTGCGGTCGACGGACGTGAGCAGCGGCGACCTCGCTTCAATCGTCTTCACCTCCGGCACGCTGGGCGGCGCCAAAGGCGTGATGCTCACGCATGGCAATTTCACCGCCGATGTCGAATCCGTCCGGCGCGGTCTTCCCATCGGGAGCAGCGACCGGATGCTCACCGTCCTTCCATTCCATCACGCGTTGCCCTTTACT
>Ga0315281_10001799_pt1 | contig 31784 bp, 55 predicted proteins | sample YL17G07_0_MG_FD_204540 | JGI IMG/M metagenome (GOLD analysis project Ga0315281, IMG submission 204540) | Sediment microbial communities from Yellowstone Lake, YNP, Wyoming, USA - YL17G07_0 | ecosystem: Environmental > Aquatic > Freshwater > Lake > Sediment | place: USA: Wyoming | collected...
CGATAACCTCAAATTCGGTCTTATCCTCTATAAGAAACCTGATACAAACACTTGGAGTTTTCAGTTAGAGGGGTGGGAGGAGTATGATTTCTTTTATCAGGATATTTGGAAGAATATAGAGGTATTTACCAAAAATGGTGAAGATTGGGTAAGAAATTTAGATGAGCAAGACCATCCAACCCGTTCAATAAAAGTTCAAGGTAGTTATGCCATTTATCATAAAACAAAGAAATGGGCAGCAGTCGGAAGGACTAATTATAAAACAGGAAAATTTGGGCATTACTACAGACCTAAATTCATTGATGCTAACAATAATATCGTCTGGGCTAATTTAAATATAATAAATGGAATAGTAACTATAACTGTCTCACAAAACTTTTTAGATAATGCAGTCTATCCAGTAAAAGCAAATGACGAATTTGGTTATCATACAGCAGGTGGGAGTGCTGGGTCTTTTGACGTGCCTAATGATGGGATAGTTGCCAAGATGGTTGGGACTGCTCCTTCTGGAATACTAAACTATATTACTTGGTATCTTGAAGTAAGTGCACATACTCCTACTTTTAAATATGCTTTATATGATGATATTACTACTACCCCTACTACTCGGAGAGCGATAGATGCAAATGCCTTTACAGTTGGCGATGGGGTAAATTCTTACTTCTGGGCTTCCAATTCGGTAGATTATAATTTTACCCTTGTTAATGGAACTCAATATTCAATAGGTGGTCTTTGGGTAACAGCAGGAGGTGCAGGTTATGTAGGTTACTATTATGATGTAGATGCAAGTTATTTAAGACGTTTTGGTTCAAATACTGGTTTACCTGACCCTTGGACAAACACTACTAATTCAGCAACAAGAAAAGTGAGTTGCTACGCCACCTATACGTCGAGTGGCGGGGCAACAACAGGCAAAGTAATGATAGTAAATTAGGGAGAAATTATGGACACAACAATTTGGACTAAGTTTTCAGAATATGGATTAGTAGGGGTCATCATAGGGATATTATTTTTTATCCTTTTTAAAATGCTTATTTGGGTAATGGCGTTTATCAAAGATATGCAGAAACAACAGAGCGATGAAAGAGTGGGATGGTTGGCTACTTTAGGTAAACATAACGACCTTTTAAATAAGATTTCTGACAATATTGATGAACATGATAAAAGAGCGGATGAGCGTGGAAGATTTGTCCGTTCTGAACATGAAAAGATGATAGAAAATTTAACGGAGCAAGGAAAGATATTATCAAGAATAAACGGGTGGAAGGGTTAATGCAAAATAGGGGTGAAAGATGAAACAAGAATTTCTTAAGGCTAAAACAGGCACGATAAGATTAACGGTTTATGATAATAACAGGGCAATTATTCCTACATCAGCTAAAATTACTCTTTATAAAACTGATGGCACGACTGAATTGCAAGCGCAGGCGGACGCTTCAGTAAATTCTACAACAGGAGAGATGACTTATTCTCTTACAATAATACATACGGCAGATCACGACTTAAATTATAAAGCCTTATGGGAATATGTTTATAATGGCTCTACTTATTATGAAACGCAACTTTTTGATGTAGTTAAAAGTATTCTTTCAATTCCTATTACCGACGAGGATATTTATAACGAATTAGAAAGCCTGCGTAAGACTAATATTCAGGCTCAAGGCACAGCCACCGCAGGCGCGACAGGTTCATTAACCGATACCGCCAAGCGTAAAGAAGATGATAATTACTGGAAGGGCGGCATTATTGAGATTTTAGCAGGCACAGGAATAGGACAAAAAAGGGATGTAACTGGCAATACACAATCAACCGGCGTGATAACCCTTACCCCTAATTGGGCTACCACTCCCGATACTACTTCTATTTATAGGATAGTTAAATCATTCTCAAACAAGATACAACAGAGTTTCAGGAAGTTAGAAACTATGTTTTATGATAAAGGCAAGCGTGATTCATTAATCTTGGAAAGCTCGCAAATAGAAATACCCTTGCTTTATTTAACTGTCCATTTTATCTGCCTTGACTTAATGGATGAGATAAACGACAAATGGGATATGCTGGCTCGTTCATATTGGGATAAATTTCAGAATTCTTTTAATAATATGAAACTTGAATACGACGCGGATGAATCAGGCGGGGTTGATGAGGGCGAAGAAGGGCATAATCCGTCAGAATTAAGAATAGGCAGAGCATGAAAATCTTATCAGTAAATATTCTAACTTGGAATAATTTTGATACCTTGCATGATACCTTGCATAATCTTAAGGAAGATTTAGAGGATATAGATTACGAGGTTATCATTATTGACAATGGCTCAAATGATTTATGCGCTAAGGCGGCAACTATCGCCAATCCAGAAAATTTAGGTATATCAAAAGCCAAGAATCAAGGAATTGAGGCAAGCAAAGGCGAATTTATTTTATTATTAGATGGCGATGTTGTGTATATGCCAAATAGTATCCAATGCCTAATACAATGGCTTGAGAATAACCCGGTAGAATACGCTATAGGATTTTATCCTAATAAATTCACCAATGAAAAAGGATTAGAAGAAAAAAGATGTAATTTGTTATTTGAACCTAAGCCATATACGGCTACTTGCCTTTATTATGGTATGTATAGAAAAACAATGTTTGATTTGGGTATCCGTTGCCCTGTTGATGGGCCGTTTAATAAACCCGGGTATGGCTGGGAAGATAGGGATTTCTTTATGCAGATGAAGCAAAAGGGCGTTATTCAATGGGTGGCAGGTATCAATTCAGCAATAGGCAAGTATTATCATGCTATAAATTCATCCATAAGGGAAATGGGGCATGAGGAATATATCAGGAGTTCTAAAGAGCGCGCTAATCATTTTAAGGCAAAATGGATAAACTCATAAATAATCATATAGATGATATAGAAAAATTAGCGGAAGAATTAGATGCCATTATAGATAATGCTATTGATAATATTGATATAAGAGCATTAGTTAAAGACCCGACAGCAGAATTGCAGAAGATTACCGATGAGATAAAGGAAATATTCATAGAAAAATATGCGCCGCAGGCTGTTGAATTAGGGTTTGATTTTGCCAAAAGGATACAGGAAAAAATAGAGAAAGATAAGCCTATTAAGATAAATGATAGCAATAATCCTAACTTAAATAAAGATGAAAAAGCAGTTTGACACAATGGATTTTGGCATGGGCGATGTAATAGATAAAATGACTATACTCACCCGCAAAACTTACTTCGGTGAAGAATTTGCCCATATTGAGTTAGACGCTTATATAAAGAAGTTAGGCAAACTCGGTGAGTTGCTTGTTAATACTATTAGGTTAGGGCAAATAAATTTTGAGATATGGAATTTAGAGAACGAATTGCGTAAGGGCGGAGAAGATAAATTTTCATTAGAAGAAATAGGGCGCAGGGCAATCAAGATAAGGGATTTTAATAAAAAGCGTATTCAATACAAGAACGAAATAAATAGGATTACTCAAACAGGATTTATAGAATATAAAATTAAGCACCGAAGCCAATGATAAAGACAGAGATTAAAACTAAACTTAATTTTCCTAAAGAATTTATAACTCAAAATAATTTAAGATTTATAGCCGAAAGAATACATATACCAGCTATGCAGCAAGGTATTCACGCGGGAGCAGCTATTGACGGAGGCAGATTCCCGCAGAATGAGCCTGAAACAATTAAACGCAAAGGTGATAATAGACCTCTAATTGAAACAGGAACATTATTAGCTTCGTTTATCGTAAAAGAGCAGGGTAAATATAAGATTGTGGTAACTTTGGGTAATGAAAGGCTTGATGTAGGCCATTATTTACAGGTTGAGGGCATAAATACAAAGAGAGGCGTTAAATATTATAAATTCTTTGGCATTTCAAAATGGGCTGAAGTTGAAACATTGAAATATGTAGCGCAGATAATTAAGAAAGCGATAGAAAATGCCGGATAAAGAAATATTAAAAACAGGATTAGACAGAGAACTTGAAACCTTAGAAATTGCTTTGACTGCTAAAGTAACACGCTCTGCCGCAAGTCTTGAGGAATATATCAATATGCGCCTTACTCAAGGAGTTGAATTAAGCGTAATACAGGATGATTTATTGACAGATTTAAACGAAGGCGGCCGGATATTTGGAGAATTTAGAAATTCAATGAAGGCTACTTATTCCGGTTCAATATTCAGGTTTCGTGATGTGGCCCAATTAACGGAATCAGGCATACAGACTAAATACAGATGGGTTGCCGTATTAATTAATACTTGCCCAGATTGTTTAGAGCGACATGGCAATATAGCCACTTGGAATGAATGGGAAGCACAGGGTCTGCCGCGCACAGGCCAGACAGTATGTAAAGAAAATTGTAAATGTGTTTTATTACCTGAAGATGCAACTAAAATAGGAGCGATATATCGCGGATAAATATGGCATTTGATACAATCAAAAACGGCATAGTAACAAGATTACAAGGTTTAGGATATTCAGAATCATTGGAAGCGGTTGATTTTAAAAACGCACCGAGTAATGAATATGGCAATACTTTTATCTTAAAACCATTAACAGGAGTAATGGATAATGACGAATCAGAAACACTTATTGATAGATTTTACGATGTTCAGGAATGGCAGGCGCAGATTGCATTTAACAGGTCAACCCAAAACGATGTGATAAACAGGGACGATCTGCACAGAAAGAAAGACTTAATTCTCAAAGACTTGGACAATCCTGCCAATTGGTCAAGTTTTGCGAGGATTTTAAAATATAAATCTTGGGAAGTTGCAGAATTCCCTAACTACTTTGTATTGACGATTAAATTGAAAATCGTAGATACTTATCAATATTAAAAAGGAGGATTGAAAAATGCTTACGAAACGCACTGTAATTTTAGCAAAGATTGAAACAACTTACGGTTCTGACCTAACACCTACGGCTGCGGCAAATGCCATAATGGCATATGATCCGGAGATAACAATAGTTTCAGACATGAAAGAAAGGTATCCGGCAAATACTGACCTTTCAAGATTCCCAGAGTTAAGAGGCAAGACGCATTTTGAGATTAAATTCTCAACGGAGTTAGTAGGTTCAGGCACCAAAGGCACAGCAACAAGGCAAAGCCCATTATTTCAGGCTTGTGGACTTGATGAAACAATTGTCAGTGCGACAAGTGTAACTTATGCACCGGTATCAAGCGGTTTAGAAAGTTGCACGATTTATGCCTACATTGACGGCCTGCTTTATAAACTACTTGGTTGTGTAGGAGATGTAGAGATTGATTTAACCGCAGGAGAAGTTGGTAGGCTCAATTGGACATTTAAGGCTTTGTATGTTCTGCCTACGGATATTGCAATAGTAACGCCTACATTTGATTCAACAGTGCCTTTAATTGTCAAGGGAACGACAATGACATTTGGCAGTTATGCGGCGATTATTGAAAAGTTATCTCTAAAACTTAACAACACAATTGCCGAGAGGTCAGATTTTAACACTACTGACGGGATAAAAGGCTTTGCTGTAACGGGTCGTAATCCTGAAGGCTCAATGACAATTGAAGCGGTATTAAGGGCTACATCAAACGCTGATTTCTTGAGTTATTTTGACGCACGCGCAGTAAAAGTATTGTCTTTTGTTTTAGGCACAACGCAAGGCAATATCAATACCATTACCGCAAGTTATGGATATTGCAGAGTGCCTAAGATTGGAGATAAAGAAGGTATTAGGACATTTGAAATACCTTTCCAATTGACAAGAAGCACAGGTAATGATGAAATCAGTATAGCGCAAACTTGATGAGGTTTAAATATAATAGAAAATTGTGATAGTTGTCAATGCAATAAAAAAGATACAAAACTTCAAAAGATTAACAATAGATTTTTTAGTTTATGTTCTGAATGTATAGAATCTTTGAAGTGGACACAAGCTTGTTTGAGGTCAGGAACTGAAAAACTGGTTTCAAGTATGCCTGATAAGTGGAAAAGGGTTTCAAAATTTTCTGTAACTGCTTGTGAATAATATACTTAAGCATAGAAATACCTATTTTATGTATATTATTGATACTAAAGAGGTTATGGAAAACACGATACCTCAAGGCTATCTATGTATGGTTTGACGGTCATCATGGCTTGTAGGGCTTTAAAACACATTATTAACCACTCTAACATCGGAGGTAAAAGATGGGCATTAAAGGAATAAGTTTAAACGAAACAAAGGATTTTGTAAGCCAGTATGATAAGAGCGAGCCTAAGACAATATGGAAAATAGGGGCTTTGGATTCAGAAATATTTGATTTGCTTGGTGAGGATAAAAACCCTTTAAGGCTTATGTCTGACGCTGTTCGTTTTGGGCTTAAAAACTTTGAGAATTTTAAGGATGCAAATGATAACCTGATTAAGTTTGATACAGTATCCCGGGCAGTCGGCCCATACAATTATAAAGTTGTATCCGATAGTATTATGAAAATAATACCGCCTCAAGTTAAGAGTGAATTAGGCGCAGAGATACTTAAATTATCTAAACTTAATGAGGAAGAAATAAAAAACTGATATTGGCTGTCTGGATACCTAATTGGGATTTGCGGTGCGAGAAGTGTTCAGATAGCCAAAAGAAGTTTAATGGTTGTGAAGAAGATAGCATTATTCCTGAACGCTGGAAGATACGAGAATGGATATGGCAAAGATGCCCTATAAAACTAATTACAGAACAAACACATCAATTGGTGTGGGCTTACAGATTATTCCAATTAGGCAAAACGCCTTATGGCAGGGGTTGGTTGCAGGAGTCAAATAAATTTATGGAAGCTATGCGAGTAATAGACCAAGAGATACAGAGAATAGAAACAGAGAATTTAAAGCAGATGAGAAAAAAATGAATTATTCCTTAGAGGCAATCTTTTTTAAATATTTGGTTTGTTCGCGAAGATGCGACCAAACTAATATCATCCAAATTATTATTGGTAAGCCTAAAACAATAATAATATCCATTTTTTTTCTCCTTTCAAATATAAAGCATAACATAAATTTTGACATTTTTCAAGGGGTAAATTATGGCAAATGAAAATGAACTTCAGATAGTGCTTTCTTTAATTGATAATGCTTCTGCTGAATTGAAGAAAATTACCAATGATGTTAAGAAAGACACACAGGATATTACTAAAGAATCAGATAAGGCAAGTAAATCTTTAAAAGACGGATTTAAAGATGCCAGCAAAGAATTAAAGGATTTTAGGCGTGCTGCTTATGCTGTAACTATTGAAATAGCTTTTCTTACTACAGCAGTAAAGACTTGGGGAAATCATAACTTAGAAACAAGGGATTCTCTTGATAAGCTTGGAGTAAATGCTAAGACATTGTTTGCCATGTTTGGTTCTATATTTGCTCCAGCTATAAATGCCTTAAGTGATGTTATTCAACAAAATATGGCATTTTTAAAAGGATTATTTACTACGATTCAGCAGGGTTATACTTGGTTATTTGAGAAAATATCATTTGGAACTCAATATTTAATTTCATTTCAAGCGGCTTTTAGGGAAGGTGTCGGTATAGCAGAAGCTAATAGAATTGCTCTTAATGATGCTGGGCATGCAGTAGAAGAAATGTCCAATAAATTTAAAGCAGCATTTACAGAGAATATTCCACAAACAGATGCCATGAAAACACAACTTAGAGAAATGGAGGATGCTTTAGAAAAAATTAATCTTCAGTATCTTACAGGCGCAATCTCAGCCCAGCAATATTATAATGTTATATCTTCAAATAATGTCGCTAATTTTCAGAATATGAATACCCAAATGCAACTTATGCAACAATTGGCAGCCCAAGAAAATATGATGCGTAATAAATCTCTTATGGATTATCAAACTGATGTTCAAGCAAAAATGGGGTTAATGAAAACCTTGCAGGAATATCATCATACAGTTTATTCTTCAATGATGGATTTTACTAATACTGTTATACAGAAATTTTCAACAGGAATGACTTCTGCGTTGACTTCTATAATTATGGGAACTAAAAAGGCAAGCGAGGCATTTAAGGAATTTGGTATTGCTATGGTAACGGCAATTGTAGAATTTGTTATTCAATATGGGATACAGATGCTGATTGCTGCTGCTTTAAGTAAATTGATTATGGCTTCAACTATTGCAGAAGCCACCGCTATTGCAACCGCTTGGCTTCCTGCCGCTATATTTGCCTCTATTGCTACTATGGGAGGAGCTTCAGCCGCAGGATTGGCTGGTTTTACAACTGCTACGGCTGGTGGACTTATTATTGGTGCTGCTGCTATACTTACATCTAAAGCAATTAGTTTTGGTGGTGGTGCAACTGGTGGCACAGGTGCAGGTGGTGGTTATCAGGAAGGTGGCTGGGTTGGATTAAAAGGACCTGAGATAGCTCTTGTAGGTGAACGGGGGCCTGAATATATCATTCCTAATAATCGTCTTGGCAGTATGGGTAATCAAACCTCTATTCACATTGAAATCAATAATCCTGTAGTCAGCTCTAAGGATGATATAGATTATCTTACAGAGGAAATATCCCGAAGATTAGCAAGAGAGGCAGAGAGAATATGAGTAACGAAATTCAGATTAAATTCGGCACACTTGAATTAGACAGCACAAATAATATCACGATAGGCGATATTAATGTAAAAGAAAATAAGAATATCCAAGCAAGCAAAATTCCTGTTACTGATGGCTCTATTGCCGAAACTGCCCGCAGAATATCCTTAACTATTACGGTTGAAGGTGATATTGCCGGCAGTAATTATGATAACTTACGCACTAATCTTGACGCTTTAAGGGCGGGTTTACAGAATGGTATGCAGAAATTTACCACAGATGATGACCGCTATATTATAGCGCAGATGAAAGATTTTGATTATACACTTTCTTCAATGAGGATACTTGCCACTTGGCGGGCAACATTCTTGGCGCATTATCCTTTCTGGTTAGCTTCAAGAAAAAATGAATTATCTAATTTTGGTTTTGAATCTTGGAGTGCAGGAACTTCTGTTGCTCCTGATGGGTGGACACTAGGTGGAACGGGGTCAATTTCCAGAGAATCTTCAATCATTAAACTTGGGACATATTCTTGTAAATTAACTTCTCCGGGTGCAAACTTACTCTACAATAGAGCAAATGCGTTTATTTCAAACAAAGGAGTAACTTACTGGCAAGGTAGAACAATTACTTTTGGTTGTTGGGTGTATGCTACCGTAGCTAATAGAGCCTATCTGCAATTAGGTGATGATTCAAGTGGAGCATCTTCATCTTATCATACTGGGGATTCAACTTGGCAATGGTTAACTACTAGCCATACTTTACTAGCTAGTGGGTTAACTCAAATTGTTGTTGATGTAAGAATTGAGGGTGGAGCAACCTCCGCCTACTTTGATGGTGCAATGTGTGTAGAGGGGGAAAGTATAGATACAGATTTAGGTTTTGACCAAACTGATACCCGTGTTCCAACAAGCGGGATTGGATATGTACTTACTAATAATGGTAATGCTCCTGCGCGCGTGAAAATTGAAGTTACTGCTCCCGGGGGAAATATAACCGATAATTTAAAAATAGAAAATACTACAACAGGCAAATCCTTGCAATTTAGAGGCACAATTACAGAATATACAGACCTTGAAATTGATAACAGATACGATACAGATGATTTTGAAGTTTTAAATAACGGTGCGGACGACCACGCTAATCTTGAGGGTGATTTTCTTACATTACAACCGGGAAATAATACAATTGTCTATACAGGAACAGTTAACGCCATAATAGCAATATCTTGGCGTGATACTTATTATTAAATTATGCCTACAGCAATTAATGTATCAGATTATAACATTGAATTAAGGGATAAAGATAGCAAACTTAAAGCCTATATTACTCCTTTTGTCAGCAAAATAAATTGGGAATGGAATAGGATAGGCGGTTGTGGCAGATGTTCTATCTCTATACAGAAAAAATATAGGGATATTGTTTTTGACGCAAGAGATGATATACAAATACGCATACAAAATGGCTCAACAAGTAAACTTGTCTATCGTGGATATATTGCTAATATTACCCCTACTCTAAAAGAAAATCAGGATATTGTTTTGGATGTCAGAGGGTATTTTGATTTATTTAAGAAAATTATTGTTCATACGGCAGGAAATACAAAAACTTATACTTCCCAAGAAATATCTATAATTGTAAAGGATATTATAGATACCTTCGTTGTTCCCAATTCGCCCATTACTAAAGACATTTATAGGATAGACGCAGGAACCTTTACTCCTGATAGTATAAAATTCTTGGATACAGTGGAAAATGCTTTAAGGACATTATCAGAATTAACGGGCAATATTGAATATGGAGTAGATGAGAATTTAGAATTTTTCTGGAATATTGAAAGCACTACTATACGCAAGAAATTTTTTGTCGGGAACAATATTTCTATCTTGGAGCGCCGGGTTAATTGGGATGAATTAGTTAATAAATTGTATCTTGTAGGCGGTGAGGTTACAGGCGTTAAATATAAGAGAACAGCAGAAAATACCGATAGCCAATCACAATATTATTTATCCGAACAGATAATCAATAATTCATCCATAACAACCGATACGGTAGCAGACCAATATTTAGGGGCTATTCTTACAGAGAAATCCAATCCTCAATTTAACATCCGGGCGCAGATTAAGAATACTGCATTACGGTTAGAGGATACTGTGCCAATAGGTTTAGTGCAATTTTATGACGCTAATTATGACAGGGATTCTCCCGGTGATTTAATAGGCGATATTATAGGCGAAGCTTTTGGCGGGATAAAAACAGTAGTCATAAAAGCAGGTGGTTCTGGATATACTCCGGGTGCACAAGTATTAACAGTTGTTCAGGCGGGCGGGGCTAATGGAACTATAAATGTAACTGTTAGCGCTGGGGGGGTAGTTACGGCGATTGTTTCAGTAGCTACACAAGGAACTGGTTATACAACTACCGGGGTAGGTGGCACAGGGGCAAATGGACTTGCTACTATCGGAGGCGGTGGCACAGGGGCAACACTTAATATTTCTGCCTTAAATATTACTTCCGGAACTGGTAGTAATATTGTTATAGGCGAAACTGGCGACGGTGGTTCTGATGTAACTATAGGCGGACAATATAGTGCACAAATTGATAGGCTTTCATATACGCCCTCTGATACATCTGGCAGATTAAATATTGAAATTCAATTAGGAGATACAGTATTAGAAACTGCGGCTAAAATCAAGAAATTAGAATTAGTTTTGAATAGTTTACAATCAACAGGGTAAGGGGGAAAAAATGGCAGCTTCATTTCCAAATGCAAAGAAAACATTTTCACAGGTAGTAAATGGCATAACAAAGTTAATAGCTTCATTATTCAATTCTCCTTATGATGAGATAGAAGCCATAGAAACTTATATCGGAGCAACAGGTGGTGGCGCGCAGGCATATTCTGAATCATTAAAAGGTTTGCTTATTAGTTATCGCAGGGGTTGTTTAGTTGATTATAAAAGCGCTGCCGATATTTATGTTCGTTCAGGTGAAATTGCAATACCCGACGCTTCAGGTAATGTCAGATTAAGGCGCAATACATCCGATTTAACGGTTAATTGGGATAATATTGATACAGGGGCAGAGGCAAACTCAACAACTTATTATGTCTATGCGGTTGCGGATGCGAGCGCAACGACTTTTACAGTTAAAATATCTACTAATGCGACAACGCCTACAGGATGCACTTTCTATAAAAAGCTGGGGAGTTTTTATAATGACGCAAGCGGGAATATTATAACAGAAGGTTTTACTGATGACAGTATTCCGAAGGCTTTAGGTGCTTGGAATGTTGGCGCTCCTTGGGTTAAAAATACTGCTTATTTAGCAGCAACAGATGGATTTGTAGTTGCTTCTGCAGCAGCTTCAAGTGGAACACTGACAATTAAAACCGATTCAGCTAATCCTCCCACAACAGTAAGAGCAAGTGCATATACCACAACTTCAGGGCCAGCTCCTGCAACAGTTCCTGTTAAAAAGGGGGACTATTGGAAAGTTGAAGCAACAGAAGTAGGGGCAACGATAACTATTTTCTGGATACCATTGGGAGCATGATGAATTGCCCTATATGTAAAACAGAGATTATAGAAAAAAAGAACGGCATAGAAGCCTTAACTTTGACTTGCCCGAAATGCAAAACAGAATTAGTAAAATGCTTTAGTGCCTAAAGATAAATTTATAAGGATGAAACGGGAATATAACGGATAGGAGGAGTAAAATGGCAAAGTTAATATTATGGTTACAAGGTAAAAAAGTTTATCTACTTGCGATACTCGGAGCTTTGGTAGGGATAGTCAATTTTCTTTCAACTGGGGATTTTTCTATTGCGGCTTTAGTAGGATTAGCAAAAGCAGAATGGGTAATTGTTTTAATCGCAGCATTTAGAGCGGCAATAAGTAAGTCAGCTCCAAAGGCGTAAAATGGTTGCACAGATACTTGCGATAGTTATTTCTTTATTGGCAATAATTACAGGTATCTGGAAATACTTTGGCCGTAAGGCCGCAGAACGCCGTAAACAGGCAGAGCAGGCACGAAAGGATATGGATGAAGCTAATCAGAACGATGATCCTGGCAAGTTTCTTGATGGGTTTGGCAGGTTGTAGCACAACCTCGGTTTATGTATTAGATCAAGCTGAACTGATCAGGGTGAAGAAAGACCAAACTGTAACCGCTAAGTTTGATGGCTGGGTAATGTCAGACCGCGCAGTTAATAGGGTAATGAATGCCAAGATTAAGGATGTGAACTTACAATGAAACTTAACCCTGAAGAATTACTCGTAGGGTTCATCTATGGCTCAAGTATGTGGCCGGTAATAGGCTGGATTGCGGTTGTGCCAGGCGTTATCTGCGCCTTTTTATGGGCTATTGGTGGTTCTGGCCCGAAGTTAGTCCGGCGTTTAGGAGTGCCTATTGTAGTCGCAGGGAGCCTCGCCTTTACGAGTTTATGGCTCATACCACTAATATTACCTCTTTGGGGGATAGTTTCAATAGGATATGGTATGCCAGACAAGGATGACAAGGGTTCGGCTCTTGGGCGATTTTACTCTAAATTCCTTTCCTATAAAGCGGCTAATTGGGCTACACGCCTCACAGTATTCGTGCTATTTGATATTATAATGATTATAGGATTAAGGATAGTGAATAAATAATGAATATTCCTGAAAAGATTATTGTTCGCCAGATACTTGGCTATTTACGAGCCATAGATTGTTATTGCGGTAAAGTGAAAACAGTAGGCATTAAGCGTGGAAAAGTATTTTGTTTTGACCCATTTCTAATGCGCGGTATGCCTGATTTAATTTGCTTTTTTAGAGGCTCACTCTACTTCATAGAAGTTAAAGCAGGAAAAAATAAACAATCTCCCGAACAAAAAACATTCCAAGAAAACTGCATTTCCTCGTCGGTAAACTACATTTTAGCATATTCCCTTGAAGATGTAATGAAAATAATACATTAAATAATCCTTGACAAAATGTAATAATATGTTATCTTTTACATAGAGGTTAAAAATGTATAGAACAATCAAAATTAGAGTAGAAGATTATGAAAAAGCAGTAGTATATAAAAAGAAAACTAATCTACCGATTTATATTATTATTCAAAAAGCAATACAAAGATATTTTGCTGATAAAAAATTAAAGGAGTAACGATGCGCTCCGTGGGAACAATATTAAAAATAATGGCAGGGTTAAGGGGCACTCTCAAAAGGGGTGCCTTATTTGCGTCCCACGGCGCAAGCCCTGCCTATTTTAACCGTGGGAGGTGAATTATGAAAGTTTTACAAGCTCTAAGGGATTGGCGTTTGCAACGCAGGGCAAGGAAGGCAAGGTTAGCTATTCAACAACCAAACTGGCCAGCTAAGATTGCACCAAAGGTTTTAAAGTGGTATGGACAAGCGGTGATTATAATATTCATCTTTGTGGGGGTGGTAAGTGCGGAGGAAGTTATAAATGTAGAACGCCTTGCAACAGCTATATGGCACGCCGAAGGCGGAGCAAAGACAAATTATCCTTATGGGATATTGGCTAAATACAAGACTACCACACCTCGTCAAGCCTGCATTAACACAATAAACCACGCCTTAAGAGATTGGAATAGACAGGGCGATTTTATTTTATTCTTACAAAAACGATATTGCTCTATCGGCGCAAAGAACGACCCGAATAATCTCAATGTTAATTGGTATCGCAATGTTCATAAATTCTATGCGAGGGTAAAATGACGACAAAACTTGAAATCGTGTTACATATGCAGGCTATTTTGAAATTGATAGATAATTTGGAAGAAAAAAAAGAAGAAATACCTTTAGTAGATAGACCAGATTTAGAACGCTATATTAAAGAAACAGAATCCTAAAATGAGAGGGGGTGTAAATGGGGAGGTATCATTGCTCCAAGGGTAAAATTGTAACAATCAGTAAAGCAGGACGTGTTTGTCTTTTGCGTCGCTGTCCACATCTGTTGGTTCAGTTTAAAAAAGGAAAGTTTAAACAAGTAGTACCAATCAGTATGATTGATAAAGGAGGTTGTTAAAATGTTAAAAGCTAAAAAGCCAGATGTTAAAGAGAAACGATTAAAAATGTTCGTATATGGCCCGGCCGGTGTCGGTAAAACTACCGCCGCAATCCAGTTTCCTAATTCGTATATTATTGACACAGAAAAAGGAACTGATTTTTATGCTGGAACAATCAACAAAGCAAATTCTGCGGTATTGCAGACGCTCAATATTGACGAAGTAAAAGAAGAACTAAGGGCATTAGCAACAGAGAAACATCATTTCAAGACACTTATTATTGACCCCATAACACAGGTTTATAATAACGCACAGGAAAAATGGACACGCATCTTTGAAAAATATGCCAAAAGTGAAAAAGATAGTGCGGTTCAGGATTTTGGTATGCGCTATTGGGGTAAAGTAAAAGGCGATTTTAAGGGCCTTGAGAGGTTAGTTATCGCGCTTGATATGAATGTAATAGTAACCGCCCATCAAAAAGATGTATATGGCACAGGATTCAATAAAGTTGGCGTTACATTTGATTCAATGCGCGGTGATGATTATCTCTTTGATTTAGTATTCCGTGTTGAAAGGAAAAATGGAACACTTATTGCCATTACCGAAAAAGAAAGAGCTGAATTAGGCAAACAGAAATTCCCTAAAGATTTTGAATGGAATTATGAGAATTTTTGTAAATTCTACGGGAAGGAAATTATTGAAAGGGAAGCCGAACCAGTTAAAATGGCGACAAAAGAACAGATTGAACGAGCTAATAAGTTAATTGAAGTAGTCAAGGTTGACGATGAAACAGTCAATAAATGGCTCGCGAAAGCTGATGTTGATTCTTTTGATGAGATGACAGGTGAACAGATACAAAAAGTTATTGAATATCTGGAGAAAAAAGTTGCCAGCTTAGTAGAAAAACAGGAAGAAACTATGCAAGCCGAATTAAAAGATAAAGTTGAAAAAAGAAAGGAAGGTAAAAAATGAGAGGGACAGCCAATATGAAAGATGTAAAAGAACAGGGCAAATTTGTTACTTTACCGGAAGGTGAATATCTTATGGAGATAACCGAAAAGACAGATAAAGAATCTTCTAACGGTGATCCTATGGTTTTGATTAAACTTTCTGTCTACGCTGGCGAATTTCAAGACGAAGCATGGGTATATGACAATATACTCATACCGCCGTTGAGTAGCCCTTCCGCAAAGATACTTGGCCGCACAAAACACTTCTTGCATTGTATAGGCGAACCATACGAAGGCGAAGAAGTAGAATGGGATTCTGATAATTGGGTAAATAGGCAAGTCAAGGTTAGAATTATCCATGAACAACCTAACGAATATCATAAATTCGTTAAACCGGTAATCGCAGAATACATCCTTGATGAAGAAATTGAACAAGAAGAAGGTCCACAGTTATAACTGTAACAAGCGTTTTGCGGCGTCAGCTTGAATAACCGTCTAACAAAGGAGTGCTTATGGACATAAAAATTAGCCAAGAGGATAGGATACTGGAGTATTTAAAGACGGGGAAGTCAATAACGCCTATTGACGCACTTAATATGTTTGGTTGTTTCAGGTTGGGGGCTAGGGTCTTTTCCCTCAAGAAGAAAGGCTACCGCATTGAAGAAATGGATACCCATATTAACGGGAAAACTTTTGCAAGATATTTTCTGGCAGAAGAGAACGAAGAGGCGATTGCTAATAATAACTTGGCGCAGGAAACGGCGATAAATAGAAAAGCGTTTGAGGATAACGGGCAAATGGGATTTCTGTAAGTAATGCTTGACAAGAATATTTTTGTTTTATATAATAAAGGTTACGAGAGGCAAAAAATGAACAGAGTTAAAATGGTTAAAATTATGGGCGAAGAAAAAACTCTTCGTCTTTTTTATTGCCTCTCGTCGGTGTCTGTGCCTCTCAAGACCAGACAAAAGCTCTGTTCAACCGGCGGGAGGCCTTTATTATGAATGATGCGCGCTACTTTACCCACGATGATAACGCAAGAAACGATCCCAAAATTAAGGCACTAATGAAAAAATATGGTGTTGAGGGTTATGGAAGATTTTGGATTATTGTTGAAACAATGAGGGCAACAAGGGGGCAGAAAATCAACATAAAAGAATATGTCTTAGAATCCCTTGCTGAAGAAATGAAGTGCTCTACTGATGAAATAAAAAGATTTTTAGATGATTGTGTTAAATTTGACCTTTTTGTCAAAGAGGGCGATTTTTATTATTCAGATTCACTTTTGGAAAGATTATCTTATTTAAAGCATTTAAGGACCGCAAAGCAACGCGGGGCTTATGCAATGCACGAAAAGTATGGACATAATATTACAAAAGAACCAGATGATCTTGATCAATGATAAGTATCAATATGATATCAATATCAATAGATATAATAGATACATTTACTTATCTATTTACTTATTTACTTATTTAAGCATGCATAGCAAAGCATATGCAATGCACTTGCAATGCAGTAAGGTATTGAAATGAATAAGTTTGAATATAAGCAGAGAATAAGGAAGATTCTTTGGGCTACCCAGAAGGAAACTGGCAAGAGAAAGACCAAGAAGATGATAAATGAGGCCGCGGATATGGTAAGGGCTATGGAAACGAAGCCAAAAGAGAATTGGCGCGGGGAGAGTAAACCTGAGAGTATAGCTGATATAGTGAACCAATGGTTAACCTAACACAACTCAATTATTGGAGGTGGAGATGCTAATAAATAGAGTTTGGGCTATGCCTAATAAATGGACTTTTGCTATAATACCGATTAGGGATTTATTAAATAAATATACTAATATTGGGTTATGGTGCGACCCTTTTGCAGGACAAAATTCTCCCGCAGAAATAACTAATGATATCGTTGAAAAAAGAGCAAAATTCAACTTGGATGCACTTCAGTTTTTGAAATCAAGAGATACTGAACGATTTTATGGTTGTTTATATGACCCACCCTATTCTATTACACAAGCCCGGATGTATGGTAAAAAGGAATATTCGTCTATGAAGTATTGGGCTGACTGTAAAAATGAAATGGCTCGGATTATAAAACCCGAAGGTATAGCAATTTGTTGTGGCTGGAATAGTATGGGGCTTGGGAAAAACAGAGGATTTGAAATGATAGAAATATTACTCGTAGCCCACGGCGGGAGTAAAAATGATACTATTTGCACGATAGAAAGAAAATTCACCACCCACCCAAAGGAGATGAGGAGATGATTAAGAAGAAAAAGCTCAAAAAGAAAAATAAACGCACAAAACAGTCAGAATATACTAAAGAAGATGGAGAATATTTAGTTTACTTACACAATAGAGACAGAGATTAAGAGAACGTTAAATGATTAAATCCTGTGGGGTAGGTAAAAGAGGAGGTTGAATAATGGACAAACCTACAGTAAAAGAGATACTGAAGGAATTTGCATTTTTAGTATTAGCAGATAATTCAATGGAGGTGGGAGTTATTAAAGATTTAAGTATAAACCAAGCTGAAGCCCAAATCAATGAGATATATAAGAAGAAGTATTTGGAGATGTTGCCGAAGGAGAAGAAATGTAAATATAATTTTCATTATAAAGATAGTTATGTAAATTGTGATTGTGCAGAATTTGCTTGGTATAACTCAGCGATTCAAGAGATGAAAAGGAGGATTGTCTAATGACTTGGCGTAAGTCGCAAATGGTGCAAGAGGGGCTTTGGTCAGTCCTGATTTTACATCTATGCGAGCAATCCTATGGGGCAGGCAATTGGAATGGGGAATCCTGTTCGGCTGCCCTGTTATTTAACCCCACGAAAGGAAAACTAAATGGATAAGCATTGTGTAAGTTTAGAGATAGCCAAGCAGTTAAAGGAATCTGGCTTTAAGAAGGAAACAGAGTTTTGTTGGGAGCATTACAATAAAGCTGTTATTGGTAAGAAAAGGATTTTACAGGGGGAACTTAATTGGAAATTAACAAAAGGAATGGTTTGTAAATGGGATGGAAGATTAGCTCATTACCCAGCCCCTCTCGCCACAGAGATTTTAGAGGAGTTACCAAGAGAAGTTAGCATAAAACAATATCCTGAAAATGATAGTGTAAGGTATCAGGTAGGACATAACGCTGGCAGAATGGCATTACAAACCTTTAGATATAGTAATAATTTATGTGATGCGTTAGCAGAAATGTGGCTATATTTGAGAAAGGAAAACTAAATGGATAAAATGATCTGTGCTTGCAAAGTTAAATATCTTGGTAAAAATGGAACAGATGCAGATAAACTACAAGCTGATAGGCAATTAAAAGTTGGTAAAACTTATAGTATTTATCGCATAGACATTGGAAATTGGGAAACAAGATTATCGTTAGTGGGGTTACCTAACGATTTTAATAGTGTAATGTTTAAGCCAGTTGATTGGATAAAATAGGGAGGAAAACTAAATGGATAAGAAGGAGCAATTACGAGAAATTATTAAATATCAAATAGAAGCCTACGGAGGCAAGATAAATCCTAAAGATGATTTTAACGGATTCATTCTTGATATCCTCGCCCTCTTTCCTGAAAATGGGGGAGTGTGTGAGTGTAAAAATCCTCCCCCACCAGAAAAGTATTATTATTGTCCTATTTGTCTTAAGCCAGTTGTGTTAACTGCCGATTGCAAACAAACTTTGCTTAAAATTGGGGAGGAGAAAATAAATGGAACGCAAATTTAAAGGCACTTGCCCTAAATGTGGCAACGAAATAATCGGCACAGATCATTGGGAAGAAGGAAATATTGTGATTATGGGCTTTTGTGATAAATGCCAATTGCATTATAGCGAGGATGAAATTGACTGGGAGGAGAAATGATGAAAAAGAAAATCATTACTAAAGAATGGCTACAAGAGAAATCAGCATGTGCAAGCGGAGTGGATTGGTTTGACGCCCAAAAAGATACCGACGCAGTAAAAGTTTTGAAGAAACTAATCAAAGAAGATAAGCTGGGTTGGGCTAACTGGACAATTTGTCGTGTATTTGATTACAAACAAAGAGTGCAATATGCCGTATTTGTAGCAGAGCAGACGATTGACTTATATGAAAAGGAATATCCGAATGATAAAAGACCAAGATTAGCAATTGAGGCGGCTAAGAGATGTATAGAAAATCCAAGTAAAGAAAATAAGGCTGTTGCCAATGCCGCCGCCTATGCCGCCGCCTATGCCGCCTATGCCGCCGCCTATGCCGCCTATGCCGCCGCCTATGCCGCCAATGCCGCCGCCTATGCCGCCGACTATGCCGCCAATGCCGCCGACTATGCCGTCTATGCCGCCGCCAAAAAAGAAATGAAAGTTAAAATACTAAACTATGGAATAAAACTTTTGGAAGATAATGATTAGCTTACTTTGCTTGATTGTGATGCTGTTACCGTGGCCGAAACAAATTCGGGAAAAGGAAGATGGGGGAATATGGTAATATCTAAAATTTTATTTATAATTTCCATTTTTTGTTGTTATTGTGCCTTTGTTTTGATTGTGGCGGGATTTTGCGGGATGAATGATGATAAATAAACAGCAGTTAATTGATTTTGAAACTTTAGTAATTAAGGAATTTGAACAAGGGCATATTAATTGTCCAATTCATCTGTCTGGAGGAAATGAGGATGAACTTATAGATATATTCCAAAATATTGATTCTAAGGATTATGTTATATCTACTCATAGAAATCATTATCATTATTTGCTCAAAGGTGGTGATCCGCAAGCTTTAATGGCAGAACTTAAGGGGAAAAAAGAGGGTTGTTGCTATGGGCATGGCCGCTCTATGCACATATATGACCCGGATATAAATTTTTATACATCTGCTATTGTAGCGGGTGGTTGTGCTATTGCTTGTGGGTTAGGATTAGCAGGGAAACGAACATTCTGTTTTCTTGGTGATGGAACGGAAGATAGCGGACATTTTATTGAAGCAATTAGATTTGTCGAGGGGCGCAATTTACCAGTATGTTTCATTATTGAAGATAATGGTATTGCGGTAGAAAGTAAACATGCCGATAGATGGGGGAAATTTGCTAACAGTGCTTTTTATGATTCAAAAAAAGTAATCAGGTATTCATATAAACGAATTTATCCGCATGTTGGTGTAGGGAGGCATATTAGTTTTTGATGATTTATAAAGACAGGCTTACAGAAGATATGGAATGGTTAGCAAAGCAATCTAATACCATATTCTTAGGCGAAGGAATTATTAACGCCGGCAGGATTTATGACACATTAGATAAAGTATCATTAGAGAAATGTATTGAAATGCCGATTGCCGAGAATTTAATTGCCGGTAGTGCTATCGGTTTAGCTATTGCGGGCTACAAGCCTGTTGTAATATTTCAGCGTATGGATTTTATGCTTATTGCCGCAGACGCCATTATAAATCACATGGCCTTAATACCGAAAATGAGTGGGGGTAAGGTTAAGTTACCAATTATCATAAGAGCAACCATAGGCTCAAGGGATAAAAAATTTGATTGCGGCCCGCAACATAACCACGACTTTAGGCATATATTTTCGCCTTACATAACTACATTTGATTATGAACAGGGAATTTATGAAGTCGCTTATAACAGAAATGAGCCAGTTTTAATTGTGGATGATAAAGATTTATACGAAAGGAATGTAGATTGAAACCGATAATATTACCGGAAAATTATAATTATATCGCGGCATTTCTTACCTTGTGCTGTAATCTTAATTGTGATTATTGTATTAATAGGCAAGGGGAATTTAAAGTTTCTGAAGAGATGTCAGGTAAGGATTGGATAAAAGGGCTTTTAAGGATACAAACACGAGAAGATTTGTCGATTACTTTGCAAGGCGGCGAGCCGACTTTGCATAAAGATTTTTATGAAATAGCCGGTAAGCTATATGATAAAAATAAGAAAATGGATTTGTTGACTAATGGCTTATTTGATGTAGGGGAATTTTGTAATAAAATATCTCCAAGTGTATTTGAGCGCGAGGCTAAATATGCGAGTATCCGTTTCAGTTACCATGCCAATACAAACATGCAAGCGCTTATGGCTAAAGTGTGGTTATTACAAATACGCGGTTATAGTGTAGGAATTTGGGGATTAGATAATATTGACAATACAGAAATTCAGGATTTTTGTAAGTGGTTAAATATAGATTTTAGGGTTAAGGAATATCTTGATAAAACGCATGGCACTTATAAATATCCAAAGGCATTAAATGGTAGGTTAAAAAAGGTGTTATGCAAGCCAAGCGAGTTATTGATAAATCCTGTCGGTTATATTTTTCGTTGCCACGCCGATTTATACGCAAACCGTAATCCCATAGGCCATATTCTTGCAGATGAGATTACTTTTCCCGATTATCTGCCATGTGATTATTTTGGGGCATGCAATAGTTGTGATATAAAATTAAAGACAAACCGTTTTCAGGAATACGGACATTGTAGCGTAATTATTGAGGGGGTAGAATGAAATATGGGTATATTTAGGAGAAAACATGGATAAATGGTTAATGGACTCAAACAAACTTTTATGGCATCCTGATCGTTTAAAGGATTTCCAGGATGGTAAACGAATTATGCCCATTTTAATTGATATAGGAATTCATAAAGGATGCAATATAAAATGTGTTTATTGTTATGGGATAAAGCAAACAAGGGGTATGGCATACATTCCTGAAGATAGACTTTTAATGATGGCTGAAGATGCTAAAGAAGTCGGAATAAAAGCGATAGCTATTATTGGCGATGGTGAACCGTTAATGAATAAAGGATTATACCCATTTGTGAAGAAACTTAAAAGATTAAAGATAGATTGTGGTGTGGCTACAAATGGATTGTTGCTCGATTTTGACAAATTAACAACACTAACCTCTTCATGTACTTGGCTTAGATTTAATATATCTGGGGTAGATAAATACGAAAAGATTATGGGTGCTCCATTGGGAAGTTTTAAGAGATTTGAGGTTATTATTAAAGATGCAGTTTATTATAAATCAAAATGTACAATAGGATTACAAGCTGTTCTTATTCCAGATGGGTTTAGTGAGATTATCCATTTAACAGAAAAGGCGATAGAATGGGGAGTAGATTATTTGGTGATTAAGCAATTCTCTGATGGTGGCGAAGGTATGCCAATGCACTTTGATATGGATGATTATGATAAAGCTACAAAAGATTTGAAGATAGCTGAGTCTATGACAACAGATAAAACTCAGATTATAGTGAAGTGGGAAGCTATGAAGGATAGCCGAAATATAACTAAGAATAAGAAATGGGAGTTTGATAGATGTTTAGACTTACCATTCTTATTCCAGATTTCAGGAGATGGGGGTTGTTATCCTTGCGGATTTCTCTTTGGAAATAAAGATTATTGTTACGGTAATATCAAGGAAGAAAGGCTTATTGATATACTTTATTCGAAAAAGTATTGGGATATTATTAAGACGATTGCTAAAACTCCGTTAGATAAACTTTGTAAAGGACAATGCCGTCATTGTAAGATTAACAAGTTCATTTGGGATTATTTACATAAACCAGAACATATTAATTTTATATAAATGAGAGTTTTAATCATAGCTCCAAGATATAAGTCTTTCGGTCTGTATTACGAGCTTCCCCTGGGCCTCGCTTATATCTCCGCATATCTGAAATCCAAAGGGGTAGAAACTACCCTTTACAACCTGAATGAAGTGGTAAACGATAACGGGTTATGGGATCATATCAAGCGGGTCGATGTTATCTGCTCTGGAGGCCTGTCCGTCCATTATGGGGAGATGAAACGCCTGCTTGATAAAGTGCGCCGGGTAAATCCTTCCGCCAAGATAATCTTAGGCGGAGGGTTGTTAAGTTCAGAGCCGGAGCTTATGATGTCAATGCTCCACCCGGACATAGGCGTAATCGGAGAGGGCGAGATCGCTTTATATGACGCGGTTGTGAATATGCCTTCATCCGGCTCAATAGTCAAAGCCGAGCCGATCAAGAACTTAGACGCTTTGCCTTTCCCGGATTATGAGGGGTTAGGTGTCCGCGCATACCTTGAGCGCCAGATTGCCGGAGATGAACATTATCTCTACCCCTTTGACAATCCGCGCTGCCTGCCCGTAATATCGAGCCGTTCTTGCCCGCATAACTGCTCATTCTGTTTTCATCCTTTAGGCAAGGTTTACCGCCAAAGGTCTTTGGATAATTACTTTGCCGAGATCGAGTTATTGATCGAGAGTTACCAGATAAACATGGTCGCGGTATTGGATGAGCTTATATCTGTATTCCCGGAACGCATTAACGAGTTCTGCGTTCGCATAAAGAAATACAGCCTGAAATGGATGACGCAAATGCGCGTGGACAGCGTAAACCAGGATACGATCAATATGCTTAAAGACGCGGGATGTATTCAGATAAGCTACGGGATAGAGCATATCAACAAGGAAGTCCTCAACAATTATAATAAGCGTATTACCCCGGAACAGATCGAGAAAGCGTTAGAGATGACTTATAATGCCGGGATAGGTATTCAAGGCAATATGCTTTTAGGCGGGCCGAAAGAAACCCCGGAATCTGTCGGGCAAGTACTGGCATGGCGCAATAAGAACTTGAAATATCATATCAATATAACTCCTATTACCGCTTACCCCGGGACTGACCTTTACATCTACGGGAAGTCTTGCGGAAAAATAGACGGGCGTTCTTTTATCGAGCAAGGTTGCCCGTTCATCAACTTTAACAATGCCCCAGTGAATTTCCCGGTTGAGTTTATTTATTCAGATAAATCAAACTTTACCCCGGCAACTGATGATCCTTACCGGGGGCAACTTTTCCAACTCGAGGCTGTCTGCCCACATTGTAAATATGAAAATCTTTATAAAAACATATTCAAGTCGGGAACGGCTTTATCATTTACCCAGGGTAAGGCTTACAGGATAGCTTGCCGGAACTGCAATCAGAGGTTTGATATGAGGTTAGACGGATGAAATTATTGACAATATGTCCAAGCCGGAATAGGCCAGAGTTATGTAAAAGGATGTTGGATAGTTTTGATAAAACTAAAAGTGAATGGTCGAATATAATTGTCTATGTATCTGTTGATGACCCGCAAATAGGCAAATATGAGGATATTTTGAACGGGCGGTTACATATTTTTGGGCCACGCCGCACATTAGTAGAAGTTATTAATTATGTATCCTGCGAATATATGTCTGCTATTGCCTATTATCAGGAAGTGAATGACGACCATATCTATATTACCGACAAATGGGATGAGAAATTGATAGGCAAGATTGAATATGGCGGTAATAAATTCGGTATGGCTTGGGGAAGGGATGGGATGAATAATAATGACAATCCTAATCTGCCGACTGCTGTAATTGTATCTGGAGAGATAATCAAGGCATTAGGATATTTCTTTCCGCCTCATCTAAAACATATTGCCTGCGATGACGCACTTTTAGATATAGGCAATAAGACTAAGACTATATTTTATAATCCAGAAGTTACTATTGAGCATATGCATTATTATGCCATTGTGAATAATAAGCATAAGGCTCCTTTAGATGATAATTACAGGTCAATATATAATGAGGCGACTTTAAAAGAAGGTAGGCAATTGCTTCACGAATGGCGCAGTAATAATATGGAAAAAGACATAGAAAGGGTGAAAAATGCAATCAAAAATTGGCGTGCTAATCAGGTGTTATAGCATTACGGATTATCTACCGTATTTACTTAAAAATTATGCTTGGGTAGATAGGATTGTAGTTATGAACTATCGGTTTACATCAGCCGAACCAAGAGAAGATGATACTGAAGAAGTTGTAAAAGAATATATTGATAAATGTTTTGAAAATTTGAAAGTGCCTAATATCCAATTAAATAAAGGCGAAGGCTTAAAGCAACATGCGATATTAAACAAGGGGTTAAAACTTTTATCCGATTGTGATATTGTTTTCATTTCTGATGCTGATGAGTTTATGACGCAGGGTGCTATGCGGGATATAGCGATTAAGATGATTGAGGATGATAAGAATTTAGGATATGCCAAAATTATTGATTATGCTTTTGATTTCTATCATCGTTTTGATAATAGACATCTTAGCGGGGCTTTGGTTGTGGTTAAACCGCAGGAGATAAAGTTTAAGCACATCCGGCAACCGCAGGATACCAATTTAAGGAAGATACAATTTGAGCATATCTTATACCACTTTGGGTTTGTGTTGCCGCCTGAGACTTTGAAATGGAAACTGCAATGGGAGAGCAAGGAAGAAAAATTAGATATAGTTAAGGGAATTGGCGAAACAAACATAGTTTTAGCCAAACCTCCAGACAAGGAAATTATGGAACTTTTAGATGAAGAATGAGATTACTTACTATTTGCCCCTCGCGCGATAGACCGGAATTATGCAAGCGCATGCTTGATAGTTTTAATGCTACAAAATCTAAAGATACCGAGATAATAGTTTATGTGGCGGATGATGACCCTCAATTAGATAAATACAAGGAGATATTAAATGACATTAATCATATAATCGGTTGGCGCAGGTCTTTAGTTCAAGTGCTTAACTTTATTTCAACTGACCGATACCCGGGTGTATTTTATTATCAAGAAATTAACGATGATCATATTTACCTGACTAAGGGTTGGGATAGGATTTTAATAAATACCATAGAGGCAGAGGGCAAGGGTTGGGGGATAGCTTGTGCCAATGACTTAATGACTAATGAGCCGTGGGAAGTGGCCCGGCATCCAAGTGCGGCAATTATATCTGGGAATATAGTAAGGACTCTTGGTTATTTTGTATTGCCAGAGTTAGAGCATTTATATACTGATACTTATTTACGGGATATTGGAGAGGGGATTAAGGCATTATTCAGGCTTGAGGGCGTAGTGATTGAGCATTGCCATTGGCTTTCAAACAAGGCGGTAAAAGAAGCCTATGTTGCTGTATATGACCAAGAGAAATTTAGGGTTGCTTATCGTGTATATCATAAATGGATAAAATATCAACGAAAATTAGATATTGAGAAATTGCTTAAGGCAAGGGATGGGTTATAAAACCAGAGCTAATTATAAATTGGGGTTATGTTTAAGGCAGTGTGCTAACAGGGATATTAAATGCAAAACATGTTTAAAATTTAGTGAATATGAAAAAGTTATCCAAACTGCAAGACGAAGCAATCCTAAAAATAAAGAGTGAATTGGAGCGGAAGCTAAATTTGCGCTCTATCCCTATGTATGCTTATCATGTGCCTATGATTAATCGCGCCGCTATATTGGGATTTAGTTTTTTTACTATAATAATTCTTAGCGATAAATTAGTTGCAAGAAGAGATTTATCAGAGATTAAATATTGCATACATCATGAGTTATTGCATTTTAAATTTAACCATGTCTTAAAATTATTTTTAATCAGCATATTCCTGCCGTATTTGGCACAGAAAAAAATTATTCAATATGAAAGTCAGGTAATAGAAATTCTTTTGGAGGATAAAAATGGAAATACCTAATCCGCAGGAGATAACAAGATTAATCCATGCTTGTAAGGATGGAGTTGATAAATCATGCTTTGGGCCGATGTTTCAATATCCGGATAAAACCGATATTTCACAACGCCAAATTAATCAGCTTGCTCTTGGTATATTTACTATTGTATTAACCGCAGAATTAAAAAAGATATTCAAGCAAGAGGCTTGAAAAAATGAAGAAAAAAAAGTTGGCTAATTGTCCTCATTGGACAACAAAGGAAGAAATTATATTTATAAACAAATTATCTCCACATACTTTATTGTTTTACCGACGAGCTTGTTGTATGAGGTCAGATTGGGGTATATTGGATAGAGATAGGGTAATGTGTGCAATATCTGATAAGTTAAAAATTTACCACTTGACATAATAAGAATATAACATAAACTTTAAACAAAGGGTCGCTCCCTTTTAGATTTAGCCTTATCTGTAGCTATAGGCAGGTAAGGCTCTTTTATTTTTAGGCAAATTTTAGGCAAAAATGTCAAGATCATTACCTCCAATTGAAACAAGGTTTCCAGTCAATAGGCCGTATGCTCCGCATGCAGGGCATAAGGGGCCTTATTTAGTGCCGCTTCTTAAAAAATTCCTTAATAAGAAAATCAAATATGAAGACCCTGAAACACAGAAAATAATTTTTGGCAAAGTTAAAGACGCGGTTATCTGGCGTTTATTGCTTAATGCCTGTCAAGGTGAGAATGATGCTATCAAAGAAGTATTAAATCGCATTGATGGCAAGGTAGCCGAAGTTATTAAATTTGATAAAGCAACAGAGGCATTAGTTAGTGAAGAAATAGAATTGATTCCCACAAATGGCAAAAAAACTCCAAACAGGATTTCTAAATTTATCCAATGATACATCTGAAGAAATATAAACCTGATCCCGGTCAAGAAGCCTTCCATTATGCGATAGGTAGGTTATTTAACTATGTAGCTATGATTTGCGGAATCCGGGGGGGCAAAACCTTTGCCGGTGCAAGGGAAGCAGGCAAACAGGCATGGAATAGTAAGGCAGAGCCAATGGCTGTATTCGGTATAGTTGCCCCGACTTTTAATATGCTTGACCGCACCACTTGGAAAGAGTTTCGCTATGCAATGCGCCCTTTAATCGCAAGGGAAAATGAAACCAAGAAAATAATCACATTAAAAAACGGTAGGGAAGTTTACGGCTTTTCAGCAGAGCAACCGGATAAGATACGGAATGTTACACTATGCGGATTTTGGGTAGATGAAGCGCGCGAGTGTAAAGATTTTAAAACACTTTGGGATGTTTTATTGGGGCGTGTGCTATCAACGAAGGGCAAAGGTTTTATTACTACAAGCCCTAATAGTTTTGATGATATACATGATATTTTTATTGCTAATAAGAAAGAACATTATGGAACGGTAAGATTTACCACATACGAAAATACGCATTTAGATAAATCAGCTATAGATGAATTAGCGCGCCTTTATGACGCAAAATATATGCAACAGGAATTATTGGGGCAGTTTGTTATATTTGAGGGCGCTGTTTATTATACATTTAATCGCTTGCTTAACGCAGGTGATTTAGCTTTTAAGGTTACACAATATAATCCTAACCTGCCATTAAATTTATGTTGTGATTTTAATGTTGAACCTATGGCTTGGGTAATAGCGCAATACGGCATAAATCAGCAGACTAAACTTAAGGAAGTTTATTTTATAGATGAGATTTATTTACATAATTCAAATACCATAGAGTGTTGTAACGAGTTTAAGACACGCTATCTGAATCATACCGCAGGGATTCATTTATTTGGCGATGCTACAGGTGAGGCAAGGCATACAGACAGCAATATTACTAACTGGAAGATTATACAAAATGAGTTATCAAGATATGGCGTTACTAAATATGTGCCTAAGAAAAATTCTGCCGAGAGAGATAGGATAAACGCAGTCAATGGTATGATTTGTAACTCTAAAGGTGAGCGCAGGATTTTAGTTAATCCTAAATGCAGGAATTTAATCAGGGATTTTGAGCAAGTTTCCTATAAAAAAGGCTCAACGCAGATAGATAAAAATAAGGATTTTAAATTAACGCATCCATCCGATGCAGCAGGTTATTTCATTGAAAAAGAATTCAGTTTAAATCGTGGCCGCATAGAAGGTTTAAAAATATAGGAGAGAAGATATGAGTAATATCAAAGACATTGTTGAAAATAAACACCGGGTTCATAAACAATATTGCAACTATTGGAATTTTCTCTTAGAGAGTTGGGAAGGCGGAGTTGATTATTCTCTTTCGTATGTAATATCCAGTAATAATCATTTCGGGCAAATCGTGGATTCCCTGTTTCAGATATTCGCAGGCGGTAAGCAAATCACTAATGTTACCCGCAGTAATTTATTTCAGCATCCTAAAGAACGCGCGCAGGATTATAAAGACCGCGTGCAGATGAGTTATTATTATAATTTCTGTTCTCCCATAATAGATATTTATACAGACCATTTATTTAAACAAACCATTATAGAAGATTTCGGGAATATCCAGAATATAGTTGAATTGCGTAAAGAAAACATAGACAGAAAAAACGGTTCTATCTTAGAGTTTAGAAAAGAACTTACAGAAATGGCGCAAGTTTATGGCCATGTATTTGTGTTATGCGATACTCCCAATATTGATAAGAATTTATTGACATTCCAAGATGTAATTGATAATGATGTGTTTCCTTATTTTACTATTTTTTCTCCGCAGAGCATAATTAACTGGGCGCTTGATAGTTTCGGTAATCCTTATTGGGTGCTTGTAATTGAAAGTGAAGATGCTAATTCTAATCCGTTTAATATGAATACGGATAAACCAAGTAATTATTATTATAGGCTTTGGACGCGCCAAGAATGGATTTTATATGATGGTGAATATAAAGAGATAGGGCGAGGATTACATAATTTAGGTTTTGTGCCTATTACTTGCGTATTTGATAAACAAAGTAAGAAGGTGCGTAACTTCTTAGGGGTAAGTGCGATTGCTGATATAGCTTTCATAGCAAGGGATATTTATAACTCATGTTCAGAATTAAAACAAATATTACGCGACCAGACATTTGCTTTTCTGGCCTTGCAAGGAGAAAGTTCGGAATATGATGAATTATCTATTGGCACGGGTAAAGGTTTGTTATATCCAGTTGATCGTAACCCTCCGCAGTATATTTCTCCTCCAAGCATAAATGCAGAAGTTTATTTTAAACATATAGATAGGCAGGTTACAAAGATATTCCAATTAGCTAAACTTGAAGGTGGTAGCGCTGATTTTCAGGGCCAAACAGCAGTTAATCAATCAGGAGTATCTAAGGCATGGGATTTTAACCAGACTAACTCTGCTTTATCAAAGAAAGCAACTAACATAGAAAATGGCGAGATGAAGTTATGGCAGATGTTCGCAGCGTGGCAGGGATTAGAGTTTGACGGCAGTATTGTATATCCAAATGAGTTTTCTATTCAAAGTCTGAAGCAGGACTTGGATGAGGCTGAACAGGCGGCCAGAGTTCAATTAGGAAAGACTTTTAACATAGAAGTAAAGAAAGCAATCATTAAAAAGAAATTCCCAAGATTGCCTGATACAGAACTGGAAAAAATGATGAAGGAAATTGAAATAAATGAAGGCAAAGGCGAGAGTGGCCGGCTGATTGATAGATTGCCTTCATTAGCAGAAAGATTTATGAACGCTAACTCAAGCGGTAAAAAGGAGGAGCAAAATGTTTAAGTTTCTAAGTAGGTTGGGATTGGTATTGTTTGAGGAAGAAGTTAAACCGCCGGTAAAGGTAGAATTTACCAAAGAACAACAAGATGCGGTAAATGCTATTGTGCAAGACCGCCTTGCAAGAGAAAAAGATAAATACCGAGATTATGATGATTTGGTAAAGTTTAAGACTGATCATCAGAAACAATTAGACGCGCAGACACAGAAAGATTTAGAAGCGCGTAAGGAATACGATAAGTTAAAAGAATTACACGGAAAAGAATTAGCAGATGCTAAAGCAGTGATAACACAGAAAGACCAAGCATTGCTTGACGCACGCATAGGATATAATCTTGATGCGGAGTTATCAAAACAGAACGCATATATTGAAGAAGCAAGGGCATTGTTGAAAAGCAATGTTAAAGTTGATGCTGAAGGGAATTTATATATTGACGGCAAAGACGCAAATAATATGCCTATTAAGTTTACGATAGAGCAAGGGATAAAAGATTTTCTTACAAAAAGACCGCATCTGGTTAAAGCAAATGCAAGACCGGGCGCGGGAACACTTCCAGCCGGTGGTGATGGCGGTGCTGGTGCAGGTGGAGCTGATGACCTCATGAAGCTCAACGAAGAATATATAGTTGCCCATACATCAGGCAATCATAAGAGGGCGCAGGAAATAAGAACGAAAATAAAAGGAATCTTGACTGCGAAGGGCGTGAATAGAAGTGCTTAACGCTTTCGTTCTTAAAAATATTGAGGAAAGGAGGACTTACAATATGAAATTTCTAAAATACATCTTTGGTTCTATTATATTCGGTTTAGGAGCAGATACAACTGAAACTACTTTGCAGGAATGTGTTCCTACAATAGTAGCTTCTGCCCTCTTGGAGCTTGAGGAAGGCGACATAATCAGGCCTTTAGTAACTAATGTTCCATTTCCCGGGCCGGGTATTCTTCATCAGACACCCTTTATCACGAAACTAGCTTCTGAAGCTGACGATACTTTAGCAAGTCAGGCGTTAG
>Ga0315281_10001800_pt1 | contig 31758 bp, 30 predicted proteins | sample YL17G07_0_MG_FD_204540 | JGI IMG/M metagenome (GOLD analysis project Ga0315281, IMG submission 204540) | Sediment microbial communities from Yellowstone Lake, YNP, Wyoming, USA - YL17G07_0 | ecosystem: Environmental > Aquatic > Freshwater > Lake > Sediment | place: USA: Wyoming | collected...
CAAAAATGCAACTTAGATACCAAGGAGCCTTTTAAGGGATGATTTAATAGGACGGGGGAATCGAAGAGGGCCGTTCAGCATGCCTATACGATGAGGTCTTTATTTCGTCAGATTCATCGGAATCATCTGCTGGCGGAACGGTTAATTTTGGGGCGAAACCCGAAAAATGCGGAAGGTTCGCTGATGGGGGAATCGTGGATTCGCGGTCTGGCGGCACGGAGTGACGGCGTGGGGGTTTAGTGCTGTAACTGACCGTTCTTTTTGCCGCCTCAGGCAGTCCATCTTCTATTTGGGCGACAATTCTAGCCCGATCTTCCGTAACGGTAATAAAACACAGCAAAAGAAGACCGTCTCCTTTGGCTGCGCTCATGACTTTGTGCGACTCCAGCAGATGTTTCATTCTTTCCCTATGTGCTTCCAGCTGTTCGGGGGTTTCAAAATAAATACCCACCAGATGGGCTTCATCGGGCTTATTGGTTGGCAAAAAACGCGGGTGTTGTCTGTCGTTTTCACTCATACCTGTTTTTTTATCCTTGGGCTTATTATACTAGTACATATGTGTATTAATGTCAAATAATCGTTTTACCTTCTCTTGTAAACCTAACGAGATGTGATACCATGATTGCAATCCCTAAATTAAAAAACATGAAAAAATCCGCTGTTGTTTTAGCCACAGGCCTTGCTATCTTTTTGCTAAGTGCCTGTAAAAAAGCAGAAACCCCTCCGCGAGTGATTGATACCCCTAAGGGGGAGATTTTTGTGGATGAAAATGCCTTTGATTTCTGCACCAAACAAGGAGGAAGAATCGAAATGGCGACGACTAAAGAGGGCGGCGTGATGCAGTTCTGCTCGTTTGGTGAAGGCGATAACACTAAACGCTGTGGAATCTATTCGTTCTACAAAGGGGATTGTACCATCGCTCCTTAGCTCATCATAAAACCGTAGTAAGAAAAGAAGACTCCGAGAAGGAGAGTGATGAATCCGCCGAGCATCATGATGCCGTTCATCTTTAGAATAGAACGATTTATTTTTTTGGTGGTGTCCGGAAATATCAGAAAACAAGTTCCCTTTATCAGACTAATCCAACCAATGAGGGTAATCATTACCGTCCAATCCTGCACCCACACATTGTGCGCGTGAATGATCAGGAACCCTACCAGCACATTAATGATGCCCCACATATACATTTGAACGGGGTCTTTTGTCAGGGCGCCTGTGACCGTTGTGTAATGAACCAGGTTAAAAATGATACCCACTCCCACGATTAGGAAAAAAACTCCAAAGATCTGAGAGATGTAGATGGATGTTTCCATAAATTTATAGTTAGTTTTTATTTCGGTCTCATTTTAGCACTATCCCGCTTCTTGCGAAAGTTCTCTTTTTTTACTATGCTTGGGTAAACCAAATATCATTATGAAAAAATCACTTCTTGTCGTTGCCTCCCTGCTACTTCTTTCGGCATGTCAGAGCACACCCTTTGGTTCAGGTTATACCGGGCGAACGGAATCTGCTCCTGCTTCTACCTTGCCTCCTTTTGTTCAGCCTTTGCCTCCGGTTATTGAACCCCCTTCACCCCTACCTCCTGTCCCTGTGGATCAAAACGGGGTCCCGACTGCATGCACGATGGAATACCGACCGGTTTGCGGAAAAGTGGCTATTGTCTGTATCACCACCCCCTGCAATCCAATCGATCAGACCTTTGGCAATGCATGTATGGCAAAAGCGTCTAATGCTTATGATATCAGGGAAGGGGAGTGTAAGTAGGGTAGCGGAAGTCTGTTTAACCGAGCTGGTTTCTATGCGATGTTTTTCGTAATAATACTTGAGAGCATTAAGATTTGTTGGTAGAATTTTGCTCAAGCTAAATTTCTAACCATGAATAGGGCTAAATCCCCCGAAGGGGACATTCCGGAGGTGCTTCTTGCTGAAGATTCCTCCACTTTGCTTCCCCATAGACATCCTGTGCTCTCATTGGCTGATGAGGTTCGTACTGATCTTAGCTGCACGCTTGCAGATAGCGTCGACTCAGCGTGTGATGCTGAAATGCAACGTGAGCTTTCCCCCTTAGAGTCAGCTAAGTTTATTTCTAAGCTCCGGAAGCGTTTTGTTGCCAGGTCTGAAAGTTACAAACGGCCTGCGGGTGTATCATTTTCTGGTATTCTGCCTATTTTGGAGGCTAATCCTGACCGGCTGTGGAGTTTGTTGCAGATGGAAAAATCTGGTGGAAAAGTTGATATTCGCGCCGTAGAGGGCAATGAGCTTGTTTTCTGTGATTTTGCTCAAGTGGCACCAAAAGCACGTTGTAACCGCACTTACTATCAGATAATTCAGGATGCCGCTGTAATGGGGGTGGAAATTCAGGATGAATCAGGTTGGCGAGGTCTGCAAAAATTAGGAAAGTTTGATAACGGAACTTACATCTGGGTGAACTCGGAAAGCATAATTCATACCGGTCGAGCGCACTACGTCACCCGCATTGGTGATGAAATGGAGGTATTCCGTCGTGCTGCCGGCACTCACAGTAACTCCAGGGGTTGGCGTGCCGAGCTTAGATTTCAGGGCGCTTAAACTTTATTACTGGAAGCTAGTGAATGTAACCTGTATTACCTGCAGTAATTTGTATCCTTATGTGGTTTAATATATCCTGCATCAATCCAAGCACTAATTGCGCCCCTGATTAATAATTTTCTCGCCATAAGAAAATCGATAAAAATTTGATTTATATTCTCATGCGTCACTTCTCTCTGAATTTCCAAATTATCAAATTGCCGCGTAATTTCTTCTAATGTCAGCCCTTCAATTCTTAAAATTTCTTCTTCAAAAAAGTTTAAACCATAATTATTATTGATAATTATTCTTCTTAATATTTCGCCAATCACATATCCGGTATCATTAACGTTTTCTATGGAAAATTTACATGCGAAATATCCAATTGAGTTACGGTCGTCATTCCTAAAACCTGGACCACATAAACTGTAGTCTATGGAAAAGGCTTCTCCTGAATTCACAACAACATAATCTTCATCTTTTTTGTCATAATTCCCAATCCATAAATTAAACACGAGTGATTTTATTAAATGATCCAAATTTGTAATTTGGTCAATTCTTTTCTTTTCCAAATAATTCGGAAGTGATTTTCCTTTCTTTTCTGTTAAAAATATTTCTTGATCATTAAACAGATAATTATGCTCTCTAACAGCGGTTAGAATAAACTTTTTATTCTCGCTTGGCATTATTTCTTTCTCTGAAATATATAGACTTTTTGGAACGTTAACTTCTAAGAGCGAAGCAAGTTTCTGTGCCACTAATGCTCTTTCGTCCAAGTCTATAAAGTCAAGATTGAATGAGGTCAATCTCTTAGAAATTTTCCCAATCCATTGCTTTTTAGTTACTGTATCCTCCAATACGAAATTTAAATTGAAACTGCCTCCAAGAATTTCTATAATTTTATAACTCATTTTGAATCACTAGTTGCAGGTAACTCGTTTCTATACGAAGTGTCTTGCACTACTTCTTCCTATACAAAAGAAATTCATATTTCACCCCGTCTTCTTCGCCCTCGCTAAGCTTTTCGGCTTTCAGGTTGGGGGGCATTTTCGGAAAATAGGTGTCGCACTTGTATTCCTTGCGGATGCGGGTCAGATAGATGCCTTCGTAGAGGCGTTTTTTCATGATCTGGTCAAAGACTTTGGCTCCGCCTATCACCATGATCCTATCGGTGCGGTCATCGGCTAAAGCAATGGCTTCCTCGATGCTGTGAGCGACTTCCGCCCCTGCAAACTTCTTATTCTTATCCCGCGTGAGCACCACATTTCGGCGACCTGCCAGGGGGCGGCTTTTTTCAGGAATGGAATTCCATGTGGTGGAACCCATCACCACCATGTTCCGTAAATTTGCATCATCGGTTTTGGTCGTAATTCTCTGGAAAAACGCTAAATCCTCCTTGATATGCCAAGGCAGTTTTCCATCTTTTCCCATACCTCCTTTTGGGTCAATGGCGACGACCAAATATATTCCTTTCTTCATAAATTCTTTTGTTAGTGCTTCAGTGCTGCAGTTCTGCGGTGCTGCAGTGCTGCAGTGCTGTTGTACTTCAGCACTTTTCAGCACTGTACGTAATTATACGGCAATCGGGAACTTAATAGAAGCGTCATGCTCATAGTTCTGCAGTTCAAAATCTTCATACTTGATTTCCCAGAAGGGTTTGTGAGCAATTTTTAGAGTTGGAAGAGCTTTGGGTTTACGGGTCAGCTGTTCCTTTAACCCATCCAGATGATTCAGATAAATGTGAGCATCACCGATGGTGTGAACAAAAATACCCGGTTTAAGGTTAACCTCCTGGGCAAACATCATGAGCAGGGTGCTGTAGGAAGCAATGTTATAGGGTACGCCTAAGGCCACATCGGCACTTCGCTGATAAAGCTGAAGATCCAGCCTGTCGCCCATCACGTTCAGCTGAAAAAACGTGTGGCAGGGCATCAGAGCCATTTTAGGAAGATCGGCCACGTTCCATGCGCTCACTAAAATTCTGCGTGAATCGGGACTCTTTTTAAGCAAATCGATAGCTTGCTGTATCTGGTTCACTTTTTTTCCGTCGGGAGTTTCCCATGCTACCCATTGTTTGCCGTATATTGGCCCTAGGTCACCGTTTTTATCCGCCCACGCATCCCAAATCGGCGTGTACTGCGTCAGTTCATCGTTGATATTGGTTGACCCCCGTAAAAACCAGAGAAGTTCCCGTAGAATGGCATCGATTCTTACTTTTTTGGTGGTCACCAATGGAAAACCTTCACGCAAATCGTATTTTTTTTGAGAGCCGAATATTGAAATAGTGCCCGTGCCCGTGCGGTCGGTTTTTTCCACTCCGTTATTCAGGATTTCCTGTACCAGTTCGAGATATTGTTTCATGTCAGAACTATATCATCCGGATTTAGGTGGGGCAAATATCCTTTATCATCTCAGAATTCCTGTTTATAATGAGGAGGATAAAAATCCCGTCTGATTTTTATCCGTAATCCTTCAAAAATGAAACTAAAAACCCTCCGAGATATCAAAGATTTAAAAGGCAAGCGAGTGCTTGTCCGTGTGGATTTTAACGTGCCTCTGAATGATGCGGGTGAGGTGAAAGATGACAAACGGATTGCCTTTGCTTTGCCTACCCTCAACTATCTGCTCGATCATAACGTGAGTCAGATCATTCTTATCACACACCTTGGACGACCGAAAAATAATGAGTCTGTTTTTATGACCGATAAAGTGGCTCAGGTGCTTTCTAAATTGCTTAAACAAAAGGTGGCAAAGGTGGAGGATTGGGGTGAAAACGGCTTGCCTGAAGAACGAATGGTGATGATGGAAAACATCCGTTTCCATAAGGCTGAAAAATCGAAGGATGAGGCGGAGCGGGACGTTTTTGGAAAACAGCTTGCCGGCCTTGCGGATATTTATGTGAATGAAGCTTTTTCCAATTCTCATCGGGCTCATGCGAGCATGACTTCCATCCCTAAATTCATTCCTTCTTATGCAGGATTTGGTCTTGCGGATGAGGTTGAAAAGATGTCCCAAGCTCTAGAATCCCCTGAGCATCCTCTGGTTGCCCTGATTGGCGGCGTTAAGGCGGATAAAATTCCTGCGATTAAAAATTTACTCAGGATTGCTGACCGCATTTTGGTGGCTGGAGCCTTGGGATACAATTTGCTCAAGCTGAAGGGTTTTGATATCGGTGATTCCAAGACCGATGATGAAGGCATGGAAGAGCTGGGGGATATGGTGAAAGAAATTCTAGCTTCCGATAAAGTCGTTCTTCCTGCGGACGCCATCGTGGCGGATCAATTTTCGGCCGATGCAAAATCGAAAGAGGTGGATACGGGAGAAATCCGGAAGGGCTGGATGGCGCTTGATATCGGTTCAAAGACACGGTCGATTTATAAAAAATATTTAAAAGAAGCCAAAACTATTCTTTGGTTCGGCCCTGTAGGGGTGTTTGAAATGGAAGCTTTTGCTGTCGGTACGCATGAAATCGGAATGACGATTGCAGAATCGGGAGCCTTTACCATCATCGGAGGAGGGGATAGTGCAAGTGCTGTTAAACAACTTGGTCTGGCTGAAAAAATGAGCCTTGTATCAACAGGCGGAGGTGCCTCGCTTACTCTGATCGAAGGTAAAGAACTTCCAGCTTTAACCCCCCTTGAAATCGCATGAGAAGGCAAGTCATATACGTAGAGGTCGATGAGGAGATTAGCTCGATTTATGATCGGGTGAAGCGTCTTACTCAAAAAGAGATTTGGTTGGTGGTTCCTCGAAAGGCCATTCTTTTTCAGAGCGCGGTAAATCTGAAAATATTGAAAGCCAAGCTGAAGGATTCTGACCGTAAACTACTTATTGTCACCTCCGATCCCGTAGGTCGTCATCTGGCTCAGCAGAATGGAATACCTGTTTTATCTAAAATCGAAGTCCGTGAACTTCATGCCCCAAAAGACGATCGTCCTGAAATGAGCATTGAACCGATTCAGGCTCGCAGGAATGAAATCCTGAAAGATCTGCCACGACGTTTTACGGAAAAGAAAATTACCATCGGAGAACTTGTTAAGGAATTCCGTGAAAAAAATAAGAATAAAATCAAGGGCGCGCGAATGACTTTTGAAGCGATGGAGTTTGGAAAACCCAACCGGAAGTTTATCGGTCTGATTCTGCTTTTCAGTCTTGGGCTCTTTATGCTTATCAGCTACATTGCTCTGCCTGGTGCTACGGTTTCTATAAGGCCAAAGTTCGAGAACATCACCCATACGGTCAATATCACTCTTGCCGACAAACGGAAGAATCAGAATCTCCTGAATCAGAATAAACCTAATGTGATAGCTAGCGAAAGGATATCGACAGTCACTAAACAAACCAAGGTTTTCAACACGACCAGCAAACGCTTTGACGGTGTGAATGCGACTGGGGTTATGCGGATTATTAACTCGACGGATGAAGACTGGGAACTTAAAAAAGATACGAGATTTCAGACCGAAGAAGGACTTATTTTCCGAATCCAGGAGGGTTTGACGGTTCCGGGTGCCACTGTGGACGAAGCAGGAAAAACAATCAATGGTGAAATTCAGGTTCCTTGTGCGGCGAACCCCTTTGATATCTACGACGATCCCATTGGTGAGCGCGGGAATATCGAACCGGCGGAGTTTAAGATTCCAGGACTTTCGGCCTACAATCAGAAGCTTATCTGGGGGGTATCGGATGCTCCAATGGCTGGTGGAGTTACTAAATACGAGCGTGTGGTTATGGCAGAAGACATTGAGGCCGCTAAGAAACAAATTCAGGACAATCTGATTTTAATGGCGCGCGATGATCTGCGCGCCTACCTTGAAGAAACCAATCGCCTGAATAATTCGAATCTTGTATTGATGGATGACAGTCGTTACCTTAAGACGGAACTGGTGGATCTTCGTATATCGGACGATCTGGAGGGCAGCTCGCGTGATAAATTTGAAGTTTTTGCCGAAGTGAAAGCCGAGGGAGTGGCTTATGATTTTAATCAGCTTTATGAGTTGCTTAAAAAAGAACTCAAAACGCGTTCTCATCCGGATATGCAGATCCGTGATGATTCTATCAATCAGGATACTATTACCTATGAAGTGATTGATGAAGACGAAGATTCGGGGCAGCTCAAAATTACGGCGAGCATTGAAGGCATCGAGGAGTACGTGATTGAACCAACACTAGAGGCCGGTCTCCGCTTTTCCAATAAAGTGAAGGAGAAAATAGCGGGTCTAACAGCTGAAGAAGCGGAGAGCATTGTCAGTAACTTCCCCGAGGTGGATATTGTTCAAATCAAGCTCTGGCCTTTCTGGCTGAATCGGCTCCCGCGAATTCCTGACAATATTGAAATTCGTCTGATGGAAAGCAATTGATGCTTTATAGTGCCTCTACATCGATTTTACTGAGATCCTCGATTTTTTGATTGCGCGACGTTCCCGGATTGTAGGTCTGATAGAATAGCTCGACCAGTTGGGCAGTGGTTAGCTGAGCTACTTTAAGGTTGCAACCCTCCAGTCCGCTTCGCACGTTGTTGATTCTTTGAGCGAGTCCTTTGCTTAGCTCTTCAAACTCTTTGTGTCTTCGCTTGATAGAATCCACACTATCCGCGCCGGAGATGCTTTCCATGAATTTTGAGAACATGGTTTTGTTTTGATTGCGGTATGGATCCATGGGGATGACAACGTAAAATTTCTTCTCCATGATGTCGGCATACTCCACCAGTTTCTGAATGTAATCGCAGTATTCGATGGTCTGTCTTTTTAAAAGATCGTTGGTGTGGGTTTCTGCAATTACCCGCACATTGTCGATGTATTTATCGACATCAAGTTTGCGCGAATGGATGGCAATCTGGACGGGGTATTCCAGCGAATTCAGAAAGCTCTGATAGGCGTAGATGATTGCATTCTGTTCTTGTTCAGATTTTAAATTGAAGTTTATGCTGCTCGTTTGCAGAATTGCCCGTATGCCGCCGTTTTTCAGGACAACAATGTTGTCTTTAATTTCAGCGATATTCAGAAACAGCTGAGTGCTCAACGTCTTACTTGTTTTCTTTTGCTTAACGCTGCTTTCTGTTGTTGTCTGGTTTATGTTTTCTGCCACTGTAGTTTAATTAAAAGTTAAAAGTTACGAGTTAATATTTTTTTTAGAGTCCCCATTCGATGTCGCCCTTTTTCAGCTCTTCAAAGCGGATTTCGCCCGATTTTGGCGGCGCGGGAGTTTCTACTTTGGATTCTGCCTTCTTAGGTTCCTGTTTTGGGGAAGGATGGGCGATATTCTGTGGTTTAATTTCAGGTGCCCTCTTGGGCGGATTTTCGATCAACTGCACAGGAGTTTTGGCGATGGTGTTATTGATTTGAGCGTCCCGAACGGGGCCGGGGTTTTTTCCTTTTCTCCGCCTTCGACGTCGTTTCTTTTTTTCGCCGTCGGGCGTTGTTTCGGACTTAGGAACAGGTGGAACTACTTCTATCTTCTTTGGCACAGGTATTACAGGCGGAGTGATTTTAGCGGCAGTAGGCGTAGGCGAGCTTGCTACCAGTGGGGCAGATTTTTTTACCTCCACCTTGGGGGTCTGGGTTTTCGGTCGCTCCTGAACGGCTGTCTTGGGTTCAATAATAATAGGCTCCTGTTTCGTTGTTTCGCGTTTCACTGAATCTCCCTGTTTTAAATGGGTGATTTGCTGTTTCAAATCCTTCATTGCCTGTACTTCTGTTTTTGGCAGTTCTGAAAGCAGCTTCAGGCGTCTCTTGTAATCCACTTTACTTTTGGCGGTGCGCCAGTACATGTTCGGCTCCTTTCCAAAAAAAGCCTGAATCATCAGATTGTCGTCTGATACCTCATCAATATCTTCGTGACTTACCGTTTCCACGTGATCGAAACCTCCTGAATCCAGAATCCGGGATAGATCACTTAAGTTCACATTCTGCTTTTGGTTAGCCCCCGTATTTTCATCTTCCTTTTTCTTGCTAATCGTTTCGGATAAGTCTGGGTTTACCAGATGGGCGATACCGTGATGGTCCCACATTCTTTTTTTAGGTTTGATAGCAAATTCGATCATCAGCATTACATATTTGGTGAAACTGATGTTGTTTATCCGAATCAGAGCTGCTGCGAAGGATACAAGGGCGGGAAGCCCAATGACCAGATATTCCAGAATGTTCAGTTCATAAATCCCGACCATGATCAGGTAAAGCACGTAGCTGACACCTGTTCCTACGCAGACAATGATCAGTTGTCGGAGCGAGAATGGGCCCACGATCTTGTCTTCTAAACCAACGTTTTGAGGGATTTTGTACTGAAGCATATTTCTATTTTTCATTTCTCATTTATCAGTTTTTAAACTTTGAAAAATGAAAACTGAAAACTTAAAATTGATTTATCTTTATATTATACCAAAAAACCCCCTAAAATACAAGGGTTTATTGCTGTATTAAGCCGAAACTATTCCCTTTCGGAATCCTCGTCGTCGCCTTTCAAATCCCGGATGTCTGAAACGGGGACGATGGTGGCCCTATTATCGCTTGCTGTTGCTGATAAACGGGCTTCCAGATGTGTTAAACTGGCTTCAAGCATTTTAAAATCGTGCAGGTGGAGCAACTCCTTCAATTTTTCGGCAATAGGGCCATGAAAGCTGTTCAGGTAGCCTCGGGCTTCTTCGAATGCCCGTACGGTGTAGCGGTGAAGCTTTCTCAGGGATTCGATTCTTTTGCCTAATTGTAGCTTTTCCCTCAGTTCAAGTTCTATTTCCTTTTCCACAGGCCCGAATCTCTCCACCAGCTCTACCAGCTCATCCCTCATCTCCCGAAATGCTTCCTCGGCTTTCAGAGCCCGTCCTATCAGTGTGTAGACCGTATCGTTGGCCAACTCTTCGGCTTTGAGGGTAAAGCCCAGAAAGCTTCGGGTTTCGTGTGCCAGTATTTCCTGACTTGCCTCTACTCTTTCTTCTTCTGTATTTCCGGAATCCTGTTCTCTTTCAGCTAGTATCGGAGGCGGGGGAGTGGACTTGAGTTCGGTGATGTCACTGTGTCTTTTGGGTGCGGGCAGTTTATCTGGAATTGAGCTCAGACGTTCGATAGCATCACTCATAACCTCACGATGGGTTTCAATATTCACCAGGGAATAAACAACACCTTCTTCATCACGCTCAGGCCTTAACTTTAGCTCCATCAATACGTCTTCGGCAACGGCGCGCCCTTTTGCCACAAGAGTGCATAGGCGGAAAACAGACCCCCGAATGCCCGAAGGAAGCTGCCCCATGGCCTCGACGGCTCTTTTTAAATTCGACTGATTAGCGTACATGCGAGCTAGGGCTTCCATCTGTTCTTGGCTGGCAAAAAGGCCGGGGGTGATTTCAATCATACCTTGTTCCATGGCGGCTTCAGCACGTTCATCCATGCTATCGATGGCTGCTCTTTTGGGGTCGTGTCGGTCCATTTTTTTCAATTATAGATTAATGATTTTTTAACTCTATTTACAGAATCTGCTTTTGGATTTATAATAGGGCTAGATAGTGAGCCAACATAATATATGCTAGAAAAAGACGCTCCACAACACCTTTTACTTGCATCCAATCCGGATTTATCGGATGAAAATATTGCTATTCCTGAGGATCATATTCAGGAGATCGCTGACATGGTTTTAGAGGACGATTCCGATGGAACCTGGCCCGAAATGGCTGCGATGATTGCGCGTGATGAATTTGGATACGACGAGAGGACTTCTGAACAGGTGGCTCGTTTTGTAGCTTTGGAGTTGGCCGAAAGAAGCACCGCCCGAATCCTTAGTACCATGGACGGAGTGACGGAGGACATGACACGGTTAGGTCAGGAAGGCAGACAGCGAATTTTGGATAGGATGGTTGTTTGGGGTGCACAAACTAAGCGAAATCAGCTTCCTTCAGATTTTCCACCTCCTATTGCTTAGTCTTCTTTATCCGGATAATCCACGACCGGCTGGTTAGCCACAATGGCGGCTGACCGTATCATTTTGCGTACATTGTCGGGGCTTTTGTCGTATTGTTTCTGGAAGATCCCCCGTGAAAGCATGCTGATGTGGGTGATGACGGTCAGCTGGTTGAAATCGAAGATGGCACCTAGCCTTGGATAAATAATAGAAAGGGCTCGGATTTTTCCCTCAAATTTTCCTTTGAGCGATTTTAAATCCTGTCTTTCAGTCATTCTTCTTATTGCTTCGTGTTTTTCCACTTCACCCAATGCCTCATTCTGTATAATTCCGTCAACCAGATCAAGATCCCGGAAGATGATGAGGGCGCGTTGAATGGCACGATACGCTTGAGCCTGATGGGTCATTTCACTTACCCCTGCCATTAGATCCAGATGAGTGAGGGCTCTTGCTGCCTCGTTTCTTGCGCGGGTGGCCATCACCTCCATGGCAACATGCCTATCAACCCCTTTGTCTTTTATGGCTATACCCAGTGTTGGGCTTGTCAGTGCTTTATTCATATCCCCCTTGGTCAGGGCAAAAACGGCCAGATGCCGCTGTAATTTTTCGCGTTCGCTTTCAGCGGTTGGCACCTGATCGAGCTGTGACATCTTCGCGATTCTTGCTAAATTCCGCGCCGTGTTTCCCGATATTGCCTCACCCATGCTTAAATTTTCCATGGTCATTTCAGGCGCTGTTACGCCCGTTGGGAACAGTTTGCTGCGTAGTTCAGCTTCATCGCGTCTTATGTATTTAGCGGCGGCACCGTTGGCCCATAGGGCCATGATAATGCCCAGTTGTTCCTTGTCGGAAAGTTCTTCTAAAACCTCCATCGCGACACTCCGTTGCATGTTTCTTAAAATTCCCTCAGAAAGACCTCGAGATCTTTTTACTAGTCTTTTCATTCTGCCTGTGTCCGCTTCCACCTGTTCCATTTTTCCCATATAGCGCCCCACCGCTTTATCAAAATCCATGCTTCCGTCTTCTGCCTGCACCAACCGAATCAGTTCATCTAAAAAACCGTTCAGGCCATACTGATGCACAATGTGAAGCAGAGTTCCGCCCTGTCTGGCCATTTCGGCGGGATCCTTCGGCATGCCCTGATCCAGCATTCCGATAGCCGCGCTCTGGTTGGCACGACTGGGATCCATCAGACGACTTAAGTCATCAGGGCTTACCTGAACTTTACGAAGTTTGATCCGCCCCAGATTGGTGGTGGGTTCTTCCTCCGGAAAAGGCGGTCGTTTTGGATGTTCCGGTCCTCCTTTTTTTGAATTCATGATTTTTGACTTTAGGGGCAACGGGCTTTACTGTAACAGCCTTTTATGCGAAGTCAATACTTTACAAATCTAAAAAAATTTCGTAAAATGCGGGTGTAACGACTAAGAACACCTTTATGGCAGAAGGAGCAAGAAAATTTGAGGGTACAGAGATGATTCAGGTCAGTGCTGCTGAACTGGCCCAAGAGGTGATTTCAAGAACTTTGGATGCCGGCCTGCAGGCAGGCACACCTGAAGGGTATCATGAGGTCCGCGATGCCATTCTTCGGGATGTCGCTGCTCTTTCAACCGAAATTGATCCCGAAGATGAAATTGCCTTACTTAAACAAGGGGCTGTGGCTCTTATCTCTGAGCGCTTTGGTGAATCTTATGTTGCCCTGCTATTTCCCGATGTTATGCAGGAACTCAGCCTGATTTTAACTGAAAGAGCTTTGAGTGAAGACGGCGATGGCTCATTTGAAAAATGGATTGACGCGACCAGTCGAAGAAAGGTGATTGATGTCATCAATCCCAGCTCCATCCCTCCCGGAATGGATGCGGAATAATCGATACTATGAAAAACGCTTCACGCCAAAGTGGTGAGGCTTATTCGGCTTCCTTAAGGTCCAGTGCCCGTATCGCCAGTACGGCCATTTCAGCGCGTGAAATTGATCGACCCGGACCGAAAGCTTCGGTCATGATTCTGCCATCGGGCAGTCTGATTCCGTCGAGCAGTTTATTCGCAATCGCAAAATTCACGGCAGGAAAATACCACTGGTCGGTGTAGATGTCCTGATATTCATCGTCGCGCTGACCTGCTGTAGAAAGATCAAAGCCTAGCGCGCTCAGAAGAATCTTAATGGCCTCCGCGCGGTTGATTTCGCTGTCAGGTTTAAACGTACCGTCGGGGTAGCCGTTGATCAGGCCGAGTTCTTTTGCCTTTTTAACGTAAGGCACATACCACGCGTAAAGGGCGACATCCGAGAAAGGCGCTGTTTTCACATCCTCCAATGGATCCACGGTTTCACCAATGGCATTCAGAGCAATCTTCGTAAACTCTGCCCGAGTCAGAGGATCGTTCGGCCCATAAATACCTTCTGCCTTTCCTTTCACGATTCCTTTGCGGTAGAGAAGTTCAATGTAGTACTGTGCCCAGTGATGTTCCGCATCTTTAAACACTGCCGCATTGTAGCCTTTTCCAGTCTGCGCTATGAAAAAAGTGTCGGTTTTAAGACCGATGATGGTTACCTCTTTTAGCCCCTCATTGACTGCATACAGACTGGGGTCCATTTGAGAATAAATTCCTGTTTCAGGGTCAAAGGTAAACACGGTTATCTCCGCGTCCTCATCGTATCTATCTGAAAAGGGGACGGTGATTTTGTAATAAGGGCTGAAAAGCAGAGTTCTGCCATCGGCTTCTTCGAACCGGAAGATGGAAAGAAAGGTGTAACCAAAGTTCAGAGGGTAATCCTTAGTAAAAAGGGTTTTAGGCGGAATGATATAACCGGTAAAGGTCGCCCCGTCTTCAGTTCGGATAGTTGAGTCCTTTAGAAAGCTGATTGTGGTTCCTGTTTTTGAATCCGTAAAATTGATGGGTCGTGGAATAAAGCCTTCGTGTTCCGGAGTGATGTAAAGCGCAGGCTTGGTGCTGATTGTCATCGGGGTATTGGAGGAAAACAGCGGAGCGGTGGCGGCCAGCGCCTTGTAATCGCTTTCATCGGTCACACTCATAACACACACATTGCTCTGAAGGCGGAAACCGATGTTGCACTCTAAAATGGTACAAGCGGGATAGGGTGTCACATTGATAGCATTCGCGTTTGCGGGGCAATCGAAGTTGTAGACCTGAGTGACCACTGCACCTTGATTTCCTTTTTTATCGACCGCCATGTAACGAAGGGTGGTATTCGTTCTTATGGTAATGTCGTTTTCAAAAACGGGGCTTTTTGTGGTTGGAATGGCGCCGTTGATGGTGTAATAAATGATGGCGTCTTTATCAATGTAATCATCGCTGTAAGTTATCTCCGTTAAATATGGCGTCAGGGTCACGCTTTGCGCGTAGCTGTAAATTCCTCCTGCGGGACGGGCGACCACCGTAGGAGCAGTTCGATCCACCGCGACCCCCGTGGTGAAGTAACCCACGTATTTCGGGTTCATCATGTTGCCCGCCAGATCTTTGACTTTGTCGATCACAATGGCGTGCTTTGCTTCACCAAAAAAATCCTGCTTCATGGTGATAGTTAACTCTAAGCCATTCGCCGAAAGAGCCATTTCAATTTTGAACTCTGTCGATTCCTGTTTTACTTTTACGTTGTAGGCATTGATGCTGTCGGGATCGACGGGTTCAGAGAAATGCAGTCGGATGGAATCCGTGATGGTAGAAACATTGGTCGCATCTATCGCGATGGAAGAATAAGTGACGGTCGGAGGGGTCATGTCTTCCAGCTTGCAGTAACTTGAGCATCCGTCCCTATCTACATAATTGCCGTCATCGCATTCTTCTTCTGGTGCTTTTAATAATCCGTCTCCGCAATAGTTAGCGAAGACGTGGTTTGGCAGAAACATGACTGCCAAGAGCGTCAAAAAGAAGAACGATTTTTTCATTGGATTTTTTTATTCCGAGGTGCGGCCGACATACTCACCGGTTTCGGTGTTGATGATGACTTTTTCACCTTCTTTAATAAACAGCGGAACCTGAATGACGGCTCCAGTTTCAACCGTAGCTGCTTTGCTGCCTCCTGTGGCTGTATCGCCCCGTACTCCTGGGGTGGTTTCGGTGATAGTTAGTATCGCCTTAACAGGAGGCTGAACTCCAATAGGTCGGCTTTCGTAAAGGGTTACGTAAACTTCGGTATCGTCTTTTAAGAACTTCAGCGTTTCAGCCAAATCGTTTGCGGGAAGCGTGAACTGCTCGTAGCTTTCGTTGTTCATAAAATTCGCTTCGCCATCCGTGGTGTAAAGGTACTGGCACCGTTTTCGTTCGATGTCGGCAAAATCGAAAGATTCTCCTGCTAAAAAGGTTTTATCCAAAGTACTGCCATCGATAAGGCTTTTGAGCTTGGTGCGCATCACGGGCTTTCGCATTTGCTTCCTATTGAACTCGTTCCATACCACCAGATACGGCTGGCCCTGTATTTTTATAATGGACCCTGTTTTAATGTCGGTTAAATTGCTCATGGTTGAAAATTATATCGAAGGAATTATAGCACAGGAATGAAAAATTTTCATAGGTGAAAAGGCAGTCTGGGTTTTTAGTCCAGACCGCCCTCCGCCTAAAGAAAAGCATGCAGGGTTTCATGCCGGAAAGGTCCGGCTGAAGGCCCAATTCTGCCTCGGTGGCGTTCTTGCCCTACGACTATTCGGAGGCTGCGACCGTGGTATCTGCCGCGTCACTCGCTGCTGTTGCATCAGCTGCACCAGCATCGCCACCAGTAGAACTCGTCGCGCTGTCGCTACTTGCATCCGCACTTCCTTGGTTCGGGTTGGACTCTCCGCCTTCAGCTCCGCTAGCGGAGCCTTCTTCGGAAAGGGTGCCCGTGCCTGCGTCGTCGGACGCGGGTTGGGCAGAAGCCCCGACAGCACCTTCGACTGGCGCTTCCGACGAGCTAGGCTCGACGGTGGGCGCTTCCTCGACGGGAGTCGTTACTTCGGTTGCTACGGTCGCTGGCTCTTCGCCGGCTGTTCCTGCAGCTTCGGCTACTGTCTCTGCCGGTTGTTCGACTACTGCTTCCTGGGTCGTTTCTGTTCCTTCTTCTTGGACTTCGGACGTCGTGTCGGTTTCGGACATGTGGCACCTCGGTTCGTATGGTTCGTGGTTTTGTTCCTCCTAAATAGATAAAGCAAGTATCAAGGCTCTGCCAAGAGGGCGGAGCCGATGGAGGAACTATAAGGTCAGGGTTGGGTTGCGTCAAGGATGTGCCCTGCCCCAGAGCCTCTTACTTGATATGCCGTTTTAAGTGATATATGTTTATTGTGATTCATTCTGAATCATTACAAAATTACAAAATTCAAAATTATATACTTGGCTCGGTAAATCATTGGAATTTCATTCCATATTAATTTTTAATTTTCAATTTTGTAATAAAAAAGAGGGCCCGTAGCCCCGCCTCGGCGGGCAAGTCAGTGGTTACCCGCCCGAACGTACCGTCCGGTACGGGCGGGGAGCAGGCGCAGGATAATATAATAGTTAAAATACGGAACGGATAGACACACATAAGGGCCCGTAGCTCAGTGGTTAGAGCAGGCGACTCATAATCGCTTGGTCCCTGGTTCAAGTCCAGGCGGGCCCACCATTACTTAACACAAAAATAAACCGATGGATCATCATTCCAAAAAAACACTGCGCATCTTTGGCTGGGCAGCATTTCTGAATGATTTCGGGGGCGATATGATTTTTTCTTTGTGGCCCATCTTTCTGACTCAGCACCTGGGTGCCAGTATGGCGGTGGTCGGATTGATCGATGGAATAGGGGAGGCGGTGGTTTCGATTTCGCAGGCGGTTTCGGGTTATATTTCGGACCGTATCGGGAAGCGCAAGGTTTTTGTCTGGCTGGGATATCTTTGTGCAGGAACTGCCCGTTTGGGCTACATGCTTGCCCCCACCTGGCAGTTTATTCTTCCTTTCAGAATTCTTGACCGTTCCGGCAAAATGCGCGGAGCCCCGCGGGATGCTATTATTGCCGATATATCCACCCAGCTGGATCGCGGAAGGAATTTTGGATATTTACGCATGATGGATAATCTGGGTGCCGTTTGCGGAGTCCTTTTTACCATTTTGTTTTTCAAATATCTCGGTTTTCACAACCTGTTCCTTGTGGCAGCTATACCTTCTCTGGCCGGGGCTTTAATGGTTTTCCGTTTTATTAAGGTCGATGTCGGTAACAAGGCAAAAATTTTCAAAGGGGTCCATTTCCGGGATTTTAGCCGGGATCTTAAGTTATATATTTTTTTGAGTGTGATTTTTTCACTTTCGGCTTTCAGTTACTCCTTTATGCTGATTTATGCCGCGCGCTTTGGATTCTCTGTGGTGGCAATCCCGGTGCTTTACCTGATTTACAACATCGTGGCTACAGTGGTCTCTATTCCATTCGGAAAACTGGCGGACAAAATACACCGCAAACCCGTTCTTATGATGTCCTTCCTATTTTGGATAATGGCCTGCTTTGTGTTCATTCAGTTTCAAAGTCCGCTAGGCGTTGTGATTGCTTTTATTCTGAATGGACTTCATCTTGGATCTCTTGAACCTGTTCAGAGAACGCTGGTTTCCGAACTTTCTGTTCCTGAACTTCGGGCAAGCACCCTGGGCACTTTTCAAATGCTGATTGGGCTTGCCGCTCTGCCAGCTTCTTTAATAGCCGGTTTCCTCTGGGATAAAATCGGCATTACTGCACCCTTCTATTTTTCTGCTGTGCTAACTTTGATGGCGATGGTTTTATTGCTCTTTGTCAAAGAGAGGAAGGGTAGTACGACCCAATGATTCGTTTTTTATTTGGGTTCCTTAGACGTTGGTTCCGACGAATCTATTTGAGTTTCTGCGGTATCTTCTTTTTCCGCAAGTCCCGGATTCCTTGGATCATGATGGCCTGCAGATATGAGAATCGCCTGAGCGACCTCCCGGACTTCTCTAAGCTCGGTGTCGCTCACATAGGTCTCATTACTGTCTGGAGGTATAGACTCGGAGGGTTTTTTTGTCATAGGAAATTGTATAGAAATGGGGTTCAGAAGTTACCTGAATTCATGAGGTAGTGCAATAAAAAAGGAACCTGCCCCGAAAGGTAAGTCCCTTTTATTTTTTAATCCGCTTCCTCTTAAGCTTCGGCCTCGACTTTAACGATGATGTTTACTGCAACTCCTTCTGCGAGTTCTACCTTAACTTTGTGCTCGCCAAGAGCTTTGATGTGATCTTTCATATGGATCATTTCTTTGCTGACTTCAATTTTGTGGGCCTTAGCAATTGCCTCAGCAATGTCCTGTTCCTTGATAGAACCGTAAAGCTTTTCGCCTCGTGCTTTTTTAGTGAAGGTGACTTCAGCACCTGAACCAAGCTTGTCGGCAACCGCTTTAGCGTTAGCAACAACCTCTTCAAGAGCCTTCATGCGCTCTTCCTTGAACTTTTCAGCTCGTTTGAGTTGGCCTTCGGTTGCGGGGATAGCAAGATCCCGTGGCAAAAGGAAATTACGGGCGTAACCGTTTTTCACGTTAACAATGTCCCATTCATGGCCTAAATTGGCCACTCGTTTTTTAAGTATGACTTTCATCCTATGTAAGGGTTAGATTTTAGAATTGTTTTCCCAGCCAGATAAGAAAAGTGATGGGGCTGGATCCTTCTACGAACTTCCGATCCACTTTGGCGTACCACTTTCCGATTGTACTGAATCTGTCACTTGTCGTGGCCAGATGCGCAAAGGATGTGTTCTGGACGCTATCCTTTACAGCGAAGTAGTAGTTGGGGCTGTATAGGAATACTGCAGGTGCCTGAATGCTGATGATGTTCTGAAGCGCACTCAGCGTGTTCTTTCTGTCTTCAGCATCATATTCATAGCGGGCTTTTTCCAGAAGGCTGTCGGCCACAAAGTTTTTGAACTGTGACAAATTTAGGCCGCCGACTTTGGCCTGACTGCTATGCCAGTAAGGATAGGCGTCGAGATTATACCCTAGGTTTTGTCCGAAAATCAACAAGTCATAATCCCGATTGTTGATTCGCTGCTGGAAAGCATCATTTTCCAGCACCTCAATATTCACCTGAACTCCGATTCTTTTCCACTGTTCCTGCATGATCTGGGCTACCTGTTGATAGATAAGCGGATTGGCACTGGTGATTAGGTTCAGGGATAGTTTCTCACCTGACCCATTTTCACGAATCGGAAGTTCGGCAGGGGCTGCCTCGTTTTCTTCCTTCAGCTGATCTTTTTCTACTGAGGTCAGTTTTTCAGGAGATCCATAAGTGATGGTGATAGCGTCGATTTCCTTTTTCTCATCTTTGAAATCCACGGCATAAATCCGGATGATATTGTCACCCGGTTTCAGATTGTCATATTTTACGGCAGCGACATAACTCCAGCCGGAATCACCCGGAACATACTTTTGTAACTGATAATCGTCTACAAAAATGGCTTTGGTATCTTTCGGCACAGTTCCTGTGATGGTTACCGTGTCATTGGTGGTTTTCCAGTCCTTGCCCTCATTTGGGCTGTTGATGTAGGTGACCTCGGCGGTGCTGCTGACCGGCACTTCTTCCGGTGTTACGGCGGATTCATCAGCGGTCGTTTCGGACATCACTTCTTCCGTTTTAGGAATTTTCCATTCGGTATCAAAAAGGGCTCCGTTGGCCTTCACAACACTATATTGGTTTACCCAGTTGGCCTGATCGATTTCTAGTAAAGGAGTATCCACGATTTTATCCTGTCCGATGGCTTTAATAAGACCTTCTTTATCCGTTCCCAGCTGAAGCGCCAACCGAACTTTACCATCTTTCAGCTTGGCGGATTCGGTGTTAAGGAAGACGGCAACGTATTGCGGCAATTGATACTTTTCAACCTTAAAATATTTGGATTCCACCTTTTCCAGATCCTCGGCAGGAACGTTCCTTATTCCATCCAGACTTCCTAGATTTTTTGCCAGATCATCCCACTCGGGGAATACCTTCAATAAAATCGTTTCGATGTTTGGCGGGCCGTCATAAAAATCCTGAAAACTCTCCAGACTGTATTCCGTTCGGTCAGGAAAAGTGACAGGGGATATGAATCTGTAACGTCCGGATCCGATGGGGTTGAAATTGAAAGGGGACGATTCCATGAACGCTACCGGCTCATTTTCCAGTAGATGTTTTGGAAGCAATCCAACGGTAGTCTTTACCAAAAAGAAAGAATCAGGCTTTTCCAATAGGAACTGCACGGTGCGGTCATCGATTTTTACCACTTTGATGCCCGAATAATCGCTGTAGGTCAAAATAGCACCCGTGAATTCAGGGTTCTTAATGACGTCATTGAAGGTAAAAAGTACATCATCGGCAGTTACCGGTTCGCCATCCTGCCATTTGGCGTTCTCTTTTATCACAAAGGTGTATTCCTTTCCGTCCGCTGACAATTTAAAGTTGGCCAGATCGGCAATCACTTCGCCCGTTTCTGCATCGTATTTGGTTAATCCCGAAAAAATGAGTCCTGTCAGATCCGATGCAACCGTACCCTGATGCACCAAAAGGGGATTGATGGCCCCTGTCACGGTTCCAACCGCGCCTTCCACATAAACTCCTCCTTTTACAGGTGTGACTGTTGTATTTTCATGGTAAAAGGCCGACGCCACCTGAAGTCCTGAGAAAGCGGCAATGAGGCTGAGGAATACCGTCGCAATCTTTTCGATTTTGCTCAGACTATGAATGGTTTTGGTCAGATTCATATTTCAAAAAATAATTGAACCCTGCCTGCCCTCTAGGGCGGGTAAACAGGCAGGTCAAACTGAAAATTGAATATTCAATATTCAATGAATCATTTTGAATCACACTAGGGCGATTACGACAGCGTTAATCATGAATATGGCACTGAGAACCACGGTTGTGTAATGAATCACTTTTTCAGCCCCTCTTCGGGTGGATTGAAAGCTCTCGCCTCCGCCCATGTCGGCACTTAAGCCGCCATCTTTGTTCTGGAGAAGAACAAGGACGATGAGTAACACAGAAACGACAAGTTCAATGATTAGAAGTGCAGTATGCATAAGTACGATTTATTAAGCACGGGGATTCTATCACAGGAGCCATCGATGTTCAACCCTATTAGCTAGCTTTAGGCTATAAGCTTTAAGCCTTGATCTACAGGAAATTACGCCGCCCTCTGGGTTGACAAAAATCTGTTTTTTGGTATTATGAGTCACTATCTCTCTTATGATTTTAAACCGTCTTCTCGACTTCTTATTCCCTCCCGTCTGTGCCTCCTGTAAAAAGGAAGGGGATTTTTTATGTCAGGAATGCATTTCCGGCTTTCGTATCAAGAAAATTCAGCCGCTTTCAAAGCGAGAGGGGAAGGTGCTTCCTACGGAATTTCACCATTTGGATGGGCTTATCTATGCTCTCGATTATGCGAGGAATCCTCAGATATCTGCCGCAATTCATCAGTTCAAGTACCGTTTTACCCGTGAGCTGGTGAACTATTTTGCGGATTTGATGGCCAGCAAACTGGGTGAGCTTGAAATGCTCCAAGGTAAGCAACTTGTGCTCATTCCTGTGCCCCTTCATCGTAAGCGTCTCAATCAGCGAGGTTTCAATCAGGCGGAACTCATCGCGAACTCCATTCAGGGGTCAGTCGAAGTGATGCCCCTTCTTGCGCGGATAAAAAATACGGCACAACAGGCTAAGCTTTCCAGAATGGACCGTCAGAAAAACCTCGACAGTGCTTTCTGCCTCAATTTTCCTTACCACTTTGATCACAAAAATCGGATTTATTTTCTGGTGGATGATGTCTGTACTACAGGGGCGACGCTGGAAAACTGTGCTAAGACGTTAAAATTAGCGGGTGCGAAGCGCGTGTATGGCTTGGTGATTGCGAGGGCGTTTAAATAGGCGAAGCTTATTAAGGCAAAGGCATAGGCAAAGGCAAGGGAAAGACTTTTTGGAAACGCGAATTATCCTCCGTTCTGTCATTTCGACTAAGCGTAGCGCACGGAGAAATCTGCGTTTCAACTTAATACGATGGTAGATATTACGCAGATCTCTCCGCTACGGTCGAGATGACCGATGGACAACCCTTGCCTTTGCCTATGCCTTTGCCTTAAACTTTATTCATCAATAATAAAGTTTCATGATAAAGTTTGCCGTCATCTCCTTTCCGGGAACCAATTGTGAAACCGAGACCCTTCGAGCTTTTAAAAGGAATGGTATGGAGGCGGAGGCCGTGTTGTGGAATGATTCCGGAATCCTCAATAAATCACGCCTTTCTGAATTTCAGGGTTATGCCATTGCGGGAGGATTCAGCTATGAAGATCGCGGTCGAAGCGGTGTGGTGGCTGCAACTGACCCTATTATGGAAGTGATAAAGGCGGAAGCGGATGCGGGAAAAATTATTCTGGGAATATGCAATGGGGCACAGATTTTGGTCGAAACGGGACTGATTCCCGGTTTTGATAATAAAGGTATTGCTATGGCGCTTTCGTGGAATGAGATGCGGAAAGGGAAGGAAATTATCGGGACGGGCTTTTATAACGCGTGGGCTTACCTAAAAAATACCGCCCCCCGAAATCGGTCGGCCTTCAATGATTTTGAGGGACTCCTTCATATACCCTTTGCCCATGGCGAAGGCCGATTCATGCTGAGCGATGAACTTTTAAAGAAACTTGAAAAGAACGGTCAGATTCTCTTTAAATACTGCGATGAAACAGGAAAGGTCGATCCGAATTTCCCTGTCACTCCTAACGGCGCAACGGCGGCTATTGCAGCCCTTTGTAACCCCGCGGGAAATGTGATGGCCATTATGCCGCATCCCGAGCGTGATCCTATGGGTAATGGTAATCAAATTTTTCAGTCCATCAAAAGCTGGATAGAAGGCAAAAAAAAGGCGGATGCTACGCCGCTTGGGGATTATGAAGCAGCGGAGGAGGTGCGTGAGGTGGGTTCGTTTGATTTGGAAGTCTATGTGAAACTCATCATCACCGATAATTCGGAGCGGACCATTGAAGAAGCCCTTCAGCGTAAGGGGTACAAGCTCCATCTGGAGCGGTATGAATATTTCGGTATCAATCTTAAAGCCGGAATCAAGCCCGATGAGGCCGTTACGAAGATACTCGCGACAGGTGAGCTGGCGAATTTCAATAAGCAGACGGTCACTATAAAACAGGCGGGTAACTTTTTTTCTTACACACCTGATAAGGGCATGGTGAAAACCGACCTATCACTTACAAATTCTCTGATTGCTTCCGATGAAAAGGATTTTGTTGGCGAGGCTAAACTATCCGCCATCAATGCTCATGCGGGCAATGTGGTGAAGGGGGTACAGTACGGGGTGCTCTGGAGGGTGGAGGGGGCAGACAACAAGACGATGCAGAGCGTGATTCATTCGAAGGCTTTCTACAATCCCAATTCGATGTACCTCGTGCAAGCGTAGCTTGCATTATCTATTGAATATTAAATATTCAATATTCAATATGAAAAAGAAAGTTTACGTTCTGGCTCACAATATCCGCTCGATGCATAACATCGGTTCTATTTTTCGTACCTCCGATGGTGCAGGTGTCACCAAAATTTATCTCACGGGGTATTCGGCCTGTCCACCGCGCAAGGAAATTGCTAAAACGGCGCTGGGGGCGGAAGATTACGTGGACTGGGAGCATCACAAAGATCCGGTTCAGCTGGTAAAGGAACTTAAAGCAAAGAAGATTCATATCGTCGCTTTGGAAAGAACGGAGGGGGGAAAAAATATCTTTAAATACAAGCCGAAATACCCGCTTTGCCTGATTGTGGGCAATGAAATCGAAGGTGTGCCACAGGAGTTACTCGATCTATGTGATCAGCTACTCGAAATTCCCATGAGAGGACTTAAAGAGTCCCTGAATGTATCTGTTGCTTTCGGAATCGGGATTTACGCTTTAACTCATTGAAAATTATTCATTGAATATTGAATATTCAATATTCAATGTTCAATACGAATATTTTTAAGCTCTTCTATGGCTCTTTTTTCCCGTTTTTTGTTTTTGATGTGTCGGGATATAAAAAGGACTCCTCCTATTACTAGCAGGACAGCCACAAGGATTGATAGCTTTTCTGAATAATGCCTTATTGCACTCCAGTTTTTCCCCAGTACATAACCCAGGTAAGTGAGCAGTCCGTTCCACATAGCTGCCCCCAGAACGGTGTAAACGCAGAAGGCCTTGAGGTCCATTTTTCCGATGCCGGCCGGAACGGAAATGAGATGACGGACCACGGGGATAAAGCGGCTGATGAAGATGATTTTATCACCCTTTTTATGGAACCACTTTTCGGTTTTCTCCAGGTCGGTAACGTCCAGTAAAAGATATCTGCCAAGCTTTAATACGAACGGGTTTCCTCCGTAGTAACCAATCCAGTATGACAACAGAGAGCCTGTTATGCTGCCAAGCGTGCTTGCTACTATGACCATGGCGAAACCCATTTTCCCTTGTGCCACCAAAAACCCGGCAAAGGGCATGACGAGCTCGGATGGCAGGGGGACAATCATGCTCTCCATCATCATAAGGACGGCAATTCCTCCGTAACCAAAAAAATCGATGAAGCCTGTGACCAACTGAGCGACCGAGCTAAAACTCTGTGATAGGAAGCCGCCGATATTTATTCTGGAAAAAAGTAGCGCAATAGCCGCAACTGCCATGACCACGATTCCTATGTGAATTCTGTTTTTATTTTTCATGAGATTGGATTTCACGGCTTTCCCGTAAAATTTCCAGATAAAGGGTTTTGACAAATAACGGGTTCAGATGATGTTCCTTCGAGATTTTCTCGATTTCTCGCAGAATCTCTTTTTCCCTTTCACAGTCCTGTATTTTGATTCCGGAATTTTGCTTCAGTTTTCCGATGCGTTTGGATAATTCCAGTCTTTTGGCCAGAAGTTTTAAGATGCGGGTATCGATGGCGTCTATTTTTTTTCTAAGCTCATCCATATGAATTCTATTCGGAATATGACTTAAGTTATATCATTTTTAATCGAGATTCAAAAGAATATCCGTGTTTGCATCAAATGGTGGTTTTGTGTTACAATGCCTGCTGTGCCATTAATTTACCAATCATGGACGATCAGCAAAATCAAAATCAGGCAGGACAGGGGAGTGGAGCTGCGGCAAACAGCAATCTGGGTGGAATCATGGAGGACAATGTCGATATCAGCTCACTGGTAGCTAATGCGGGAAATCAGCAGCAGCACGATGATTTTGTTAAAGGGGTCAAGATTCCTGCTCATCCCAATACAAAATTTGATGACAAGAAGTTTGTTGCATTACTGGCTGGGTCAATTTCTCTTACGCTTAATGAAAAGACAAGAATCATTGAAGCTATTCCGCAGCTTTCCCAGTTTCAGATTGACGAACTGATGAAGATATTTGAAGAAGAGAAAGGAAAGTTTGCAGAGCTTGAAAAGAAACACGCGGATCAGATTTCCGAACTTGAAAAGCAGCACTCGGGTTCATCTGCGGATCTTCAGTTAAAGGCCGAGGAGGAGGCTCGCAAGCAGCGTGAGGCTAAGGAGGCAGAGGATATTAAAAAGCAGCTGGGTCTTTAACGAAAGTGCTACAGTGCCTCAGTGCTTCGGTGCTTCAGCACTACAGTACTGCAGGGCTACAGCACTTATTTAAGCTACCACTTTCGTTTTCGTCTTTTTCAGGCTGACCTTAATATTCTTCTTGTTTTTGAGGTCAGTGAAGATAAATTCATCCGCGTCGCCTTTCTGATCAATCAGAATTCTGGAGCCCGCCTTGAACGATTCTTCCAGGATTTTTTCAGCAATCGGATCTTCAATCATGTCCTGAATTTTGCGGCGAACAGGTCTTGCGCCATATTCCGGTTTGTAGCTCAGTTTTGCCATTAGATTGATGGCCTTTGGTGTTGCTTCAATTTCAATTTCCTTGTCTTTTAGCCTCTCGTTGAGTTCCTCAATCTGCAGAGAAACGATTTTTTCAATCGTTTCTTTATTCAGCGGGGTAAATACAATCGTTTTATCAATACGATTCAGGAATTCGGGGCGGAAATAATCCTTGAGTTCTTTTAACACCTGTTCCTTTTTGGCATTGAAGTCCTCCTCGGCCTGTTTTAATTCGTCGGTGGATAAATTGAAACCGATTTTAGCCGCCTCCGCGGTTAGGTTCTTGGCTCCCAGATTACTGGTCATAATGATGATAGTGTTTCTGAAGTCCACTTTTTTTCCTTGGGCATCCGTCAGATAACCGTCTTCGAGTACTTGAAGCAAAATGTTGAAAAATTCAGGGTGCGCTTTTTCAATTTCATCAAACAATACGACGGAATAAGGTTTTCTTCGAACCATTTCGGTCAGCTGGCCTCCTTCTTCGTAGCCCACGTAACCGGCCGTTGCGCCTACGAGGCGTGATACCGAATGTTTCTCCATGAATTCACTCATGTCGATCTTAATAAGGGCGTCTGCGTTGTTGTAGACCTCTTTTGCCAGCGTCTTTACGAGCTCCGTTTTACCCACTCCCGTTGGTCCCATAAAAATAAAGGAACCAATCGGACGGTTGGGGGAGGCAATGCCTACACGTGAGCGTCGGATGGACTTAGCAACCTCGTGGCAGGCTTCGTTTTGACCGACAATGAACTTTTGCAATACGTCCTCCAGATGAGCTAGCCGCTTCCCTTCGTCTTTTACAATGCGGGTTACCGGAATTCCGGTGATTTTACCCACCACTTTAGCAATATCGTTTTCATCGATCTTGGATTGCTTGGCCTTCTTTTGCGTTGCGATTTTTATTTCGTCGATTTCTTTCATGATCTGCTCTTTCTTTTCCTTCAGCTTGGAAGCTTTTTCATATTCCTGTTTGAGCACCTGTTCCTCAATTTGTTTTTCCACTTTATTGATTTCGCTCTTTTTCTCCTGAATTTCAGGAATATTCATTTTAGCACGGGATCCCTTTAAAGCCGCTGCTTCATCCACCAAATCAATAGCCTTATCCGGTAGAAATCTTTCGGTCAGGTACCTTTGAGAAAGGCTTACGGCAGCACTGATGGCTTTATCAGAAATCGTCAGGTTGTGAAACTTTTCATAGGAAGGACGAAGGCCCATTAAAATTTTCACACAATCTGCTGTGTTGGGTTCGTCCACCATGATGGACTGGAATCTTCGTTCGAGCGCTTTGTCTTTTTCAATGTTCTTTCGGTACTCATCAATGGTGGTTGCACCTATAATCTGCAAAGACCCCCGTGAAAGGGCGGGTTTTAGCAGGTTGGCCGCATCCATGCTGCCTTCTGCTGACCCTGTTCCTGTCAGCGTATGGATTTCATCGATGAACAGAATGATTTCATTATCCACTTTTCCTGCTTCATCAATGATGCTTTTCATTCTTTCTTCAAATTCTCCTCGGTATTTAGTGCCGGCAATAACATTGCTGAGGGACAAAGACAGGATTTTCTTGTTGATGAGGGAATCGGGTACTTGCTCCTTGACGATTTCCTGTGCCAATCCTTCCACAATGGCGGTTTTACCCACGCCGGATTCTCCTATAACGACCGGATTGTTCTTGGTCTTACGGTTCAGGATGTTGATCATCCGTTCAATTTCCTTTTCCCGTCCGATGACAGGATCGAGTTCGCCTCGCTGGTACTTTTCGTTCAGATTGGTCGTGAAGAAGTCCAGCGCTGGTGTCAGGCTCTTCTTTCCGCCCTTCTGCCCTGGAGGGCCTGCAATGGGCATATTAGGGATGCCTCGTGGAGTCTGCCCCTGATCCTTGTGTTCAAATGCATCGTTGTAGTCGGTCTGCCCTGCTGAAAAAATCACGCCCTGTAAACCTTGGAGGAATTTATCCAATGAATTGTTGATTTGCTGAGAATCTTTTCCTCGGGCATTGGCCATCTGCTCAAACATATCTTCAATCTGTTTGCGGAAGTCGGCGGGATTGATTTCCATGTTTTCTAAAATAACCGTAGCAGCGCATTTCCCCTGGGATACCAGCGCGTGAAGTAGATGCTCTGTCCCGACGAACGGATGATTGTACTTATGCGCCGCCCTAACTGCGTCTTCGATGATGGAAGTCAGGTAAGAAGATAGCCCATGCTGAACGTTCTTGGCTTCCGGTTCCTGATTGGCTGCAGAACTAAGAATCATTCGTACGTTTTCCAAACTGACCCCTGCGCCCGTCAAAATAGAAAAGGCGAGTGAGCGGGGATTTGATAAAAGGCCTATCAAAAGGTGTTCACTGCCGATGTAAGGCAGGCCATGCTTGCGGGATTCTTCTTCGGCAATACTAAGAGCCTGCTTAGCGTTTGGCGTAAATCTTTCAAATGGACTCATAATTTTTATTTTTTATTAATTATTGAAAATTGAATATTAAAGATTGGGTATAATAGTACAATTATTTATTGGAATTTTCAATCTTCAATTGATAATTTTCAATTCAGTGTAAATTATAACTTTTTTTAGGGTTTATGTTAAATCTTTTGGCTTGCTGAAATGGCTAATTCCGTTTTTGAACACATTTATTGTTCTATCCGGATTCTCACGTTTTAAATTAACATTGAAGCAGTGCGGCACTACTTAATCAGAGGATCAATGATGGTGCGGTATGAACGTAATCTATTGTCGTCTGAGAATTGCATCATTTCCGTCAGCATTCTGCTCATATCACTGCGAATGACCGAGCTATCGGGATTGAAATTTTCCGCCAAGGTTCTTGGAACCAAGTTATTTTCAATGGCACCTCTTACGACATCTGACCTTTCAACAATGTTATTTTCAATGGCAAAGGAAATATAAGGGTCATACCACAGTCCCGAAGGCAGATCCTGAAAATTGACCGGTACTGGTTTGTAGCCTTGCGGAATTACGCTGGCGGCACGCATGAGGGTGGCCAGGAATTCTACCTTGGAGATATCCTGGTAGGGTTTAGCAGAGCCGTCTTCAAAGCCTGTGATGATTCCATGTTTGGCAGCTGTGTAGAAAACACGTGAGGTGAAATCTGCCAAATCATCATCGGGGTTGCGCTGCTTAGCAATATCCGTAAAGGTCGTATCTACATCGGAAATATCATCCAGAATGGGGATACAGTTTATGATGAGAGCGGTTTTAACAGCCACCAGACGGCTGACGGGGCCATCCGGGCTGAAGGTCCATATGCCGCTCTTGTATTTGTCCTGCTGAACGCCTGTAGAGTGGTTGCCGACTCCACTGAAGACGTAGTCGCCTGTCGCTGCGATACGTGTCTTACGCAGCAAATCTATGTAGCGGTAATTAGGATCGTTCGTCGAAACATCTGCGAAGGTCAGGTTTCTTCCGGCATCGTAGGTCAGGCAGTAGTCAATGTCCGGATATCTGTCTTCACAGGCCACGGTTCCATCATCCGCAAAATTTTCCATAGAGGGGAGGGGTGTGTAGACCAGCTCCTGCTTATCCACCACCTGATTTCTTACATCAATCTGCGAGACAAGGGCGAAGATATCCGGAACTTCGTTAAGGGCCATGATGTGTAGTACCAGCGCGCTTACTTCGGAACGGGTCATATGACCGTGAGGATCGAAATCATCGTCTATCAGGTGATTATTTTTTGCAAAAAGGACGTATGGATCGTACCAGGCGGTTGAATCCGGAACCATAAATCCTTTTGGAATGGCCTGGGACGCGCGCAGAAGGATGGCAATGATTTCGGCATTGTCAGCTAGGGTATATGGGTCTGCCCCGATGCCCGCCTTTCCCGTGATGACACCGCTTTTGGCTGCCTGATAAAAGACCCGCGAAGTCAGATCTTCTACATCATCCTCCGGACTTCTATACGTGGGGACATCCTTAAAGATTATGTCAGCTTTCGGTACATCGTCCGGAACAGGAATACAATTGGCTATCAGGGCAATTTTAGTGATGGATAATCGGGATAGGGAATCGTAGGGTCGGAAGTCAAAATCACCCTCTAGATATTTTGCCTGCTGTTTTCCGGAGCTGTGGTTACCGCTGCCGCTGACGATAAAGTCACCCTGATCCTTGATCTTCAGTTTCTTTAGAACTTCGATGTAATTTTGATTTATGTCGGCCCCGATATCTGTAAAGTTGATTGGACGGTCAGGAACAAATTCAAAGCAGTTGTTCAGCGTTGCGGTGTAAATAGGGTCCGTGTATTTAGAAGGAATCGGACATTCCGGCTCGGGTTTTTTTTCAGGGGGCGTCGGGGGGGAAGGGTGCAATTCACATTGTTCAGAAGGATCGAATTGGATTTCTTTAGTCACAGGGAAAACCTGATTCGAGGAATTTTTAAACTTCACATAAACCTTGTGAATTCCCGGGGTACTGTTTGCCAACGTCCAATTGATGGTTTTAGTGCTGTTAAATGATTCCCACACGGCGCTTGCGAAATTCTCATCGTTGCTGACCATGACTTGCACCGCCGTGGTAGATTTTAGCGTAAGAGGCAGGGTATCAGCCGATACGCATTGTGATTCAGGGGTCACGGTTCCCGTTACGCCACCTCCTCCACCACCTCCACCACCTCCACCTCCGGGCGGAGGAGAAACAGGGGGCGCTGTTCGGGTAACATTGACACTCGCCTGATCATCTTCGGAGGCCACACTGTTATCCGGGGTTGAATCCGGATCGAATTGATCGGATTCAATTACCTCGGTGGTATTTGTAATGATTGCGCCGGCTGTTCCCGGATTCACCTGAGCCACGATGGTCAAAATTTCGCTACTGTTGGCCGCCATGAATTCTTCATTCCAAACCCCTGTACCTTCGTCGTAGAATCCTGCGTCAGTGTCAGAAGAAATAAAGGTCAGACCTGAGGGTAAAATATCTTCCACATTTACCTCATGAGCATCGTTCGGTCCGCTATTGGTAAGGGTGATTGTATAAGTGATATTGCTGCCAGCCAGCGGGGTGGCGTTGTTTACGGTCTTAGTGACCGATAAATCCGCGATGGTGTTAACGGCAACGCTGGAACTTGCCTGATCGTCTTCGGAGACGACTTGATTATTGGGCGTAGAATCCGGATCGAGAACGCTTGAATCCGTTACTTCTGCTGTGTTCGTAAGGGTTGTGCCGGAGGTTCCTGCATCCACTGTAGCGGTTATAGTTAATGTTTTACTTGCCCCGTTTGCAATGGCACCAATGTTCCACACCCCGTTTGAATCATTGTAACTGCCTTGGCTGGGGGTTGATGAGATGTAAGTGAGTCCTGCAGGAAGAAGATCCTTCACCTTAACTCCTGTGGTGCCGTCCGGGCCATCATTTGTGACTGTTACGGTGAAGATGGCTGAGGCTCCTTCGGACGGAGAGCTGTCATTGACGGTTTTAGTCAGCATCAGATCCGCCTGAGGCTGAACGGTGATGTTGACACTGTCCTGGTCATCCTCGACTGGATTATCATTGTCCGG
>Ga0315281_10001802_pt1 | contig 31753 bp, 28 predicted proteins | sample YL17G07_0_MG_FD_204540 | JGI IMG/M metagenome (GOLD analysis project Ga0315281, IMG submission 204540) | Sediment microbial communities from Yellowstone Lake, YNP, Wyoming, USA - YL17G07_0 | ecosystem: Environmental > Aquatic > Freshwater > Lake > Sediment | place: USA: Wyoming | collected...
CATGATCAACCTCGGCCGCAGCGACATCATCGTCTGCATCGCCGACGATCTCGAATCGAGCCACAACGTCGCCGCGCTCCGGATCAAAGACGCCGTTGCCGGCCATCCTGCCTCACCGAAGACGGCGGCGCTGCTGCTGATCTCGTCCATGGCGGGCGAACTGGCCGACTTCGCCGAGCCGTACGGCGGCGCCTGGTTGCAGCCCCGCCCGGGCGCCGAGGCAGAGATCGTCGACGCGCTGGCGAAGGGCGACGTTGGCGCAGAGGTGGCGACGCCGGAGCTCGCGAACGGCGACATCGAGCGCGCGCGCAACATCCTCGACGCGGCGCGCGACGAGAAGAAGACCGTCTCGATCGTCTACGCGCCGTCGCCGGTCGATGCGGCCGCGGCGGGCAACGGCGCGCGGGCAGCGGCGAACCTCGCCATCGCCCTGCGCGGCGAGAAGGCGGCCGAGTCGCTGTACATCCTGCCGGCGGAGGCCAACGCCAACGGCGCGCGCGACATGGGCGTCGACCCGGAGCGCGGTCCCGGCCGCGCGGCGCTCGCCACGCCCGGCATGTCCTTCGACCAGATGGTCGACGCCGCGATCGCCGGCAAGCTCAAGGCCATGGTCGTCATCGGCGACAACCCGCTGATGTTCGCACCCGGCCGCGCCCGCACCGAGAAGGCGCTGGCCGCCCTCGACGCGCTGATCGTCATCGACTCGCTGCTCACCGATACGGCGAAAGCGGCGCACGCCGTGTTCGCCGACGTGCCCACCTACGCGAAGACCGGCACCTACACCAACGCGGAGCGTCGCGTGAACCGCCTGCACGCAGCGGTCGCCGCGCTCGGCGATGCGCGCCCCGCACTGCTGGCGCTGACCGATCTCGCAAACGCGATCGGCACCGCGGATACGTGGACGTACGCCCACCCCGACGCCGTCACCGACGAGATCGCCTCCACCGTGCCCGGCTACGAGCGCTTCCGCGCCGGCTTCTCGCACTGGGGCAAGGCGCGCGCGGTGGAGCTGCCGGCGAAGTTCGAGCTGCAGCCAGTCGCGCCCATCGCCACGCGCGCGCCCGCCGCCGGCGAGCTGCTGCTCACCACCGGACGCACGCTCTTCACCAGCCTGGAAGGCGCCTCAGCGGGCGCCGAAGACGCCGACAAGCTGCACCGAGAGGAGTTCGCCGAGATCCACCCCGCAGACGCCGCGGCCCTGCGCGTGAGCGACGGCGACGAGCTGACGCTGGCGACGGCGCAGGGCGAGCTGTCGCTCCGCTGCAAGATCTCCGCCCGCGTGCTCGAAGGTGTGGTCTTCGTGCCGTCGTACTACGCCGGCGGCGCAATCATGCGCCTGCTCGCCCGCGACGGCGCCCCGATCAGCGTGCGAGTCAAGGTCGCCGCTCCGGCGTAGTGGCCTTCCGACTTCCGACTTCCGACTTCCATCTTCTACGAAGGCGGTTCATCCGGCGCGAACGCCTCGTCCCCCGTCGCCAGCTGCGTCGTGATTGTCTCGCGCCGCTCGAGCGCGTAGTCCAGCGCCACGCGTCCCACCGCCGCGGCCGGCAGCGCCAGCAGGATGCCGGGGATGCCGAACAGCTCGCCGCCCGCCAGCACGGCGATCAGCACGATCATCGGCGGCAGGTTGAGCGTCGCGCCGTACACGCGTGGCACCAGGAAGCGGTCCTCGAACTGCTGGTAGAGCGCCAGCACCGCCAGTACGATGAGCGCCCGCGTCGGTGACTCCTGGAACGTGGCGAAGGTCGGCGGCACCACGGCGATCAGCGCCCCAACCAGCGGGATGATATCGGCGAAGCCCGCGAGCACCGCGAACGCCAGCGCGTTCGGCACGCCCAGGATCAGCAGCACGATCAGCGTGTACACCGCGATCGCCAGCGACGTGATCGCCTGGCCGCGGATATAGCCTCCCACGACGCGCTCCAGCGACGCCAGGATCTCCTCCTCGTCCTGCCTGTGCTTCGCCGGCACGAACTGGTCCAGGAACCGCCGCAGCCGCGGCGTGTCGATCAGCAGGTAGATCGTCAGCACGATGACGGTGACGGTGCTGAGCGTGATCTGGAAGATCCGCGTCCCGTAGTTGATCGCCGCCCGGCCGGAGATCAGCTCCGTCCAGTCGATGTTGCGGGCGCGCTCCTGCAGCGCGACCTGGATGCCGAAGTTGTCGAGCAGATCCTCCATCTTGCGCGCGTCTTCCGGCAGGTTGTCGCGGATGCTCTGGAACTCGTCGATCATCGCGGGCACGATCAGCGCGAACAGGCCGACCACGACCGCGAGGATCACGAGCGCCAGCAGCAGCACGGCCTGCGTACGCGTCAGCCCCTTGCGCACGAGCCAGTCGACATACGGCAGCAGCGCCGACATGAAGATGAACGCCGTCACGACCAGCAGGATCACCGGCCACAGCCGCACCAGCGCGAACAGCGCCGCCGCGGTGACCACAGCGACGACGATCGCGCGGTACGAGACCTCGATCCTCAGCACGCGGCGGTGCTCCCTGGCGCCTTGCAGGCGGAACCCCGGGGGCCGACGTGGCTAGCCTGATTCTTGCGCGTGGCGATCCTCGTGACCGCGCTCCCCTTCCCTCCCAGGGAAGTGGCCGTCGAAGACTCGCCGTGGCGAGGGGGATAGGTCCGCGCGCGACCCCTGTGCGCCAGCACTAGTTGAGCACCCCGAACCCGGTCGTCTTCTGGCGCAGGTGCGCCACCAGCCGCGCCCGCATGTCGGGCAGCGCCGGCGCGATGATCTCCAGCTCGCGCCGCAGCCGCGCCTCCGGCGACAGGATCTCCAGCAGCTCCTGCTTCTCCTCCGGCGGGATGTCCATGCGCGTCGCGATGTAGTCCGCCGCCTCGCCCGGGTCCTCCGGCAGGTACACACCGCGCGTCCACTGGCTGCCCAGCGCCATGTACGTCCGCAGGTACTCGTCGAAGAGGTCCTGCGCGTGCGGCATCACCGCGCGCGCGGCGTCGTCGGGCTCCTGCTGGTCCAGATACGCCACCTCGCCGCGCAGGTACGGCTGCGTCGTGTTCAGCGCGACGATGCGGAAGCGGCGCTCGCCCATCGTGAAGAGGTTCATCCGCCCGTCGTCGAGATACTCGACCTGGACGATCCGCGCCGTCGTGCCGATGCTGCACGGCTTCGCGCCGCCACCGACCTCCACGCCCGATTTGATCAGCACGACGCCGAAGGGCACATCCTCCTCCAGGCACTCCCGGATCATGATCCGGTAGCGCTCCTCGAAGATGTGCAGCGGCATGCGCATGCCCGGAAAGAGCACCGTCTGCAACGGGAATAGGCGCAGGTCCATGGCCATAGTGTAGGCGAGCAAGGGCCCGGCCGTCAGCCGCGGGCTGAGGCGGATGGGAGGGCGTTTACCGCTGGGGCCCGGATTCGGTCCATGTACTGCTTGACTCGGCAGAAGCACGGGCAGATAATGCGCTTTGCCTCTCCGGAAGATTACGAACCCTTCGATTTTCTCCCGCAGGGCGACCGCGCCAGCTGATGGGCCAGGGCCCAGCCCCGGGCCGCCGCCCCGGGCGCAGCATCATCCAGAAGACCCGGCCGGCCAGGCCGGCCCGCGACGGCCACAAGCAGCTACCGCCAAAAGGAGGCTACCACTTGGCAGAAGCACCAGCCGTAGAGCAGAAGACCCAGCGACCCATCGTCCCGTTCCTCAGGCTCTCAGACGACCCGGCGCAGAAGCCGTACCTCGTCGGCAGCCGCTGCGCCGGTTGCGGCGCCACCTACCTCGGCACGCGCATGGCGTGCAGCCGCTGCTTCTCCACCGACCCCATGGGCGAGGTGAAGCTCAGCGACAAGGGCGAGCTGCACGTTTTCTCGATCGTGCACCAGTCCGCCCCCGGCGTCCCAACGCCGTACATCGCCGCCATCGTCGACCTGCCTGAGGGCGTCAGCGTCCGCTGTAACATCAACGGCGTCGAACCCGACCCGAAGAACCTGAAGTTCGGCATGCCCGTCCAGATGGTGACGGAAACAGTCAGCACGGACCGCGAAGGCAACGAGGTCGTAGCCTTCAGTTTCCGCCCGGCGTAGCCGGTATCCGAAAGCACGCCTCGCGCGGCTGCGGGGCGAACACCAGCCTGCCCGCAGGAAGCGTGGCGATGAGGAGTAGGACATGCGAGACGTAGCAGTGATCGGCGTCGGGATGATCAAGTTCGGACGCTACCCGGAGAAGACGGTGCCGGAGCTGGCTGGCCAGGCCGCGCTGCTGGCGCTGAAAGACGCCGGCGTGGACATGAAAGACATCGAACTCATGGCCAGCGGCAACCTCTACCAGTCGAACGCCATGGTCGGCCAGCGCATCATGCAGACCATCGGCCAGACCGGCATCCCTGTGATCAACGTCGCCAACGCCTGCGCGACCGGCTCGACGGCCTTCCGCGAGGCCTACTACGCCGTCGCCTCCGGCGCCTACGACATGACGATGGCCGTCGGCTCCGAGCAGATGGGCAAGATGGGCCTGCTCGGCGGCGGCGCCGCCGGCGGCGACCGCGCCTACAGCACCGAGGGTGTGCTCGGCTCCGGGCTCATGCCGGCGGTGTTCGGCATGGCGGGCGTCGAGCACATGCGCAAGTACGGCACCACGCAGGAGCAGTTCGCCAAGGTGTCCGTGAAGAACCACAAGCACTCCATGCACAACCCCTACTCGCAGTACCAGACCGAGGTCGGCCTCGAGGACGTGCTCAACGCGCGCGTCGTCTCGTGGCCGAACACGCTCTACATGTGCTGCCCCACGGGCGACGGCGCGGCCGCGGCGGTGCTCTGTTCGATGGACAAGGCGCGCCAGTACACCACCAAGCCGATCCGCGTGGCCGCATCGGTGCTCACCTCTGACCCCTGGACGCAGCGCGACCTGATCATGCCCGACATCAACACGCTCACCCGCAACGCGGCGAAGCAGGCCTACGAGACTGCGGGCATCGGCCCGGAAGACCTCAACCTGATCGAGCTGCACGACTGCTTCGCCACCGCGGAGCTGCTTCACTACGAGAACCTCGGCATCTGCGGCGAGGGCGAAGCCGGCCGCATGATCGATGAGGGCGCCACGGCGGTCGGCGGGAAGATCCCCGTCAACGCCAGCGGCGGCCTGCTCTCCAAGGGCCACCCGCTCGGCGCCACCGGCGTCGCCAACGTCTGCGAAGTCGTCTGGCACCTGCGCGGCGACGCGGGCAACCGCCAGGTCGAAGGCGCCAAGGTGGGCATGGCCCACGTCATCGGCCTCGGCTCCGCCTGCACCCTCCAGATCCTGGAGAAGGTCTAGAGTCTTCAGTTCTCAGTTCTCAGTTCTCAGTTCTCAGTTCTCAGAAGTAAGTCAATGGGGCCGCTCTCACGAGCGGCCCCTTCTTGCGTACTACCCACTACAAACTACCGACTACCTACTCTCCCGCTCACATCCGCTCTGGCGTCGACATCCCCATCAGCGTCAGCGCGCGAGCGAGCACGATCTTCGCGGCGGCAGCCAGCTTCAAGCGCGCCTTCGAGAGCGCGATCTCGTCGGCGTCGATGATCCGGCACTCGGTGTAGAACGCGTGGAACGCGGTCGCCAGCTCGCCGGCGTAGTGCGGCAGGTGGTGCGGCTCGTGCGTCTTCGCCATCAGCACGATCAGCTCCGGCAGCTGCAGCATCCTGCGTACCAGCTCCAGCTCCGCCGGATGGCGTAGCAGCGACACGTCGGCATCGTCGTAGCCGCCGATCTTCTCCGCCGCGTTCTCCAGCAGCGCCGCGATGCGGGCGTGGGCGTATTGCACGTAGTACACCGGGTTCTCCGACGACTGGCGCTTCGCCAGCTCCAGGTCGAACTCCATCTGGCTGTCTGCCGAGCGCGAGAGGAAGAAGAAGCGCGCGGCGTCCGCGCCGACCTCCTCGATGATGTCGCGGATCAGCACGATGTTGCCCGAGCGCTTCGACAGCCGCACGACCTCGTCGCCCCGCCGGAAGCTCACGAGCTGGTAGATCAGGATGTCGAGGCGGCCGGGGTCGACGCCGAGCGCCGCCACCGCGGCCTTCATGCGCGAGACGTGGCCCTGGTGGTCGGCGCCCCACACGTCGATCACGCGGTCGAAGCCGCGCGTCACGAACTTGTCGTAGTGATAGGCGATATCCGACGCGAAGTACGTCGGCCGGCCGGTGCTGCGGATGACGACGTTGTCCTTGTCCTCGCCAAGCTCGTGCGACGCGAACCAGAGCGCGCCCTCCTTCTCGACGAGGTGGCCCTTCTCGCGCAGCGCCTTCATGGCGGTGTCGTACACGGGCGTGCCGTTGGCGGCGCCGCCGTCGGGCTGGGGCGCGTACACCCAGCGCTCGCGGTACCACTTGTCGTACTTCACGCCGAGGCGCAGCAGGTCATCTTCGATCCGCTCGACGATCAGGTCGACGCCACGCAGCACCAGCTCCGACGGCGGCGCATCGATCGTCGCGCCCGCGAAGCGGTCGCCGAACTCGTCGCGCAGCTTCTTTGCGAGATCGATCATGTAGTCGCCCGGATAACCATCGGCCGGGATCTCGATCTCGTTGCCGAACAACTGCAGGTAACGCGCGAGCAGCGTGCGCCCGAACACCTCCGTCTGCGTGCCGGCATCGTTCACCAGGTACTCGCGCTCGACGTCGTATCCGGCCGCCTCCAGCACCGATGCCAGCACGCTGCCGATGGCGGCGCCCCGCCCGTTGCCCGCCGTGAGCGGCCCGGTCGGGTTCGCGCTGACGAACTCCACCTGCACCCGCTCGCCCTTGCCGAGCGAGACGTTGCCGTACGACGCGCCGGCAGCGGTGATCGCATCGACCTGCTGAGCCAGCCATGATTCCGAGAGGCGGAAGTTGATGAAGCCCGGCGCGGCGGCCTCGGCGGCGCTCACGGCGCCCGAGAGCGTGATCCGCGCGGCCAGCGTCTTCGCCAGGTCCAGCGGGTTGGCGCGGGCGGCGCGCGCCAGGCGCAATGGCAGGTTCGTCGCGTAGTCGCCGTGCTCCGGCCGCGACGGCCGCTCGATGATGATCTCGGGCAGGACGACTTGCGGCAGGTCGCCGGCGTCCATCGCCGCCTGCACCGCCGATTCGATCATGCCCGTCAGGTCGTCGCGAATCATGTCCGGTCAAATGGAAAAGCGCGCTCTCCGATCAATCCGAGGACCTCGTCCACGGCGGCGCGCGCACGCTCGATAACGTCGGCAGGGTAGCGCATGGCCTCGCTGTGCGCGAGGAACTCCTCCTCATCCAGAACCCGCGGTTCGTCACCCACGAACCACGAAATATCGAGGTCCAGGTCGATACAGTGGAACTGCGCTCCGTCGAACTGGACCGGCGTGGCGACGTTCACGTAGTACCACGTCTCCCCGTCGCGGCGGTTGCGGCCCACGTTGTACCAGCGGTCCTCCCAGGCGAAGATGTCCCCCGCCCAGCGCAGCGGCCACCCGCCGGTGCCGTCCTCCGGCACGCCGCGCTCGTACACGAGGTCGCCCGGCGCGCACGTCAGCAGATACAGCGGCCCCTTCCGCGCGACGAAGCGCGCCGGCCAGCGCCGGTGGTACGAGCCGTCGTACTTCGTCATGTGGATCGGCGTCTCGCGCCCGATCAGGTCGTCCCGCATGCCGCCAGTGTGTTCGACAGCGCGCCGTGCCGGAAGTCGGCCCGACACCGGCAGGTCGCCCAACAAACAGAGGGACCGCCCCAACAGGCGGTCACTACTCACTACTCACTACTCACTACCCACTACCTACTGCGCATTCCCGGTCGACGCGCCGACGGCCTTGGCCACCGCCTGCTGCTTCGCCCAGAGGTCGCTGTTCAGGTACGCGAACACGCCGTCCGGGTTGTCCTGCAGCGGCGCCACCCAGACGTGCATCATCCAGCGGAGGTCCGGCGTGAAGCTCCCGCCCTTCGCCGTGCAGCTGTCTTTCGTCTCGCCCTCGCTGGCGCCCTTGAAGCCGACGAGGCAGAGCCCCGTGTGCGCGTGCCAAAGGTCGAGGCTGCCGGCGAACCCCTGCGGCTCGCTGTCCCTCAACACGCCGCCGATGCCGGGGATCTGCAGGAACCACACGCCAACCAGCTTCTCCGGGCCGCTGTCGACCTTGCTGAAGAGCAGTCCCTCCGGCTTGTTCGGGTCGAAGATGCCGTCGCGGACGTAGTCGTAATTGAGCCAGTGCTCGCCCATGAACGGGACGTCGCTCGTCGTGCGGACGTAGCCCGCCTTCGCCGCGTCGTCCTTTGTCGGGATCTTGAGCGCGACCGCGCGCGCCTGTTCGATCTGCTCCTTGAGTGTCGGCAGATCGGCAGCCGATACCGTGTCGGCCGGGAAGAGCGGCAGCACCTGGTCCGCGCCCATGCTGTCGATCTGGGTGAACGTGGGCTGCTTGCCGTGATCGTGGACGTGGCCGCCCTTGCCGTCGACGCCCTGCACGAGCGCGCCGGGGACGCTACCCGGGTCCGTCGTGCCGGCGGCCGGCGCGCCGCCGCCGTCCGTCGGGATGCCCTGGCTCTTCAGCGCCTGCGACACGCCGGCGGCGTCATCAGCGGGCGCCGTGTGCGAATCGGCGACGGCCGTCGTGCCGCCGTGGCTGTGGCCCACCGTCACGCCCGAAGCGCCGATGTACGTGATCGACCCGATCGCCATCGCCGATACCACCACCCAGGCGGCCGTCACCGGCACGAAGCGCCGGATCGCGTGTTCGGCGCTGGTTGCACCCTTCAGTGCGGAGATGCTCAGTCCCAGCAGGACGCTGATCGACGTGAGCGCCAGGCCGATGCCCGCGACCAGGTGCCCGGGATTGCCGAGGCTCAGCAGCGACTCTTCGCCGGCGCCGTGATTATGCCGGTAGGCGTCGATGATCAAGCCCAGGAAGACGACCAGCATGCCCGATGCGGCGGCGGCAAACCACGTGGTCGTCGAGTGCAGCCACCCCAGGCTGGCTCCCCGTGCCGGCCGCTCAGCTTCGCGATCCGATGCGGAATATCGATTCACCGTTGCCATACGACGTCCCTTCCCACCTGCCCGCGCCTGCGGCCCCTATGGCATCCCGGTCGCGGGCCGCATACAGGCCAGCACCATGTCTGTGCACACTTCTCGATACTTCTCCGCGCTCGTGCCGTCGGCGACGACGAACGCCTCGTAGACCGCCATCGTCACGAGACCCTTCACCAGCTTCGTCATGATACCGGGATCGGCCTCCCGAATGAGTCCCAGCCCCATGCCCTGCTCGACGATGTCGACCATCGGCGCCTCGAACTCCTCGTCCGCTCGACGAAGGCTCTTCGCCACGTCGCTACCCGGATCCGTGTTCAGCATCACCAGCCGCACCAGGTCGCGATTCTCGGCGCAGGCCGCGAAGACGTTGTCGATCCGGACGCGCACGACCCCGTCGAGCGACGTGGCATCCGTGCCGGCGGTGAGGGCGGCGGCGATCAGCCCGTGGAGCTGCTGGCTCAGCGCCGCGAACACCGCTTCTTTCGACGAGAAATAGAGATAGATCGTCCCAAGGGCGATGCTGGCCTCGTCCGCAATATCGGCGATCGTCGTACCCCGGAGGCCGCGCGCGGCTACGACCCGGCGCGCGGCGGCCAAGATCTCCTCGCGCCGCGCCGCCTTGGCCAACTCGGCGCGCTGATTCCGCTCGATGACAGAGGGGGCGGTCACGCAGTTACCTCGCTGAATTGGGTTCATTCTGGCGCTTGTCCGTGCGCCGAGTCAATAGCAGCGCGTTCAAACCGTCAGCTATCCCCGAGCCGTTCGGCGGCCGGGCGCCGAGCGTGCCGCCCACACCTACCCCAACACCCGACACGCCGACATCCTGCTAGAATCCCGGGGAAGCCAGATCTTGCGCATCGCCGGCCGCCCCTGGCGCCGGCCTCGCGCGCCTGGCGCCGCGGTCTCAGGGCCCGTAGCTCAGCGGCAGAGCACCCGGCTCATAACCGGAGGCGCGCAGGTTCAAATCCTGCCGGGCCCACCATCCGACCTCGCCGGTCGCTCGCGCCGATTCCGGCGATGAGTGCCGCACCACCCTCCCGCCTTCCGCCTCCTGCCTCCCGCCTCCCGCCTCCCGCCTCCCGCCTCCCGCCTCCCGCCTCCACCTTCCCGCCTCCACCTTCCCGCTTCCCGCTTCCCGCCTCCACCCACCCGACCGTGGGTGCTCGCCCCCCGATCTCCCTCCGGCCCCTCCCGTTCCATCCGCGGCCGCCCCCCGGCTGCCGATACATCAACGGCGAAGCGTACGCGCCGAAACGCGCATCTCGCCGGACGGCTGGCTCGCAACACGCGAAGGAGGCGGAAGCGATGCTCATTTTGACTCGCAAGATCGACCAGGGGATCGTGATCTCGGGGAACATCCTTGTCCGCGTCCTCGGCGTTGAGCGCGACCGCGTAAAGATCGGCATCAGCGCGCCGACCGAGGTCACCGTCCTGCGCCAGGAACTCTGGCACGAGGGCGAAGAGAACCAGCCGTTCGAGAAGAAGAACAGCGCCGGCAACCCGCCCTCCGCCGCCAGCGCGTAAACGCAAGTTCTCAGTTCTCAGTTCTCAGTTCTCAGTTCTCAGTTCTCAGTTCTCAGTTCTCAGTTCTCAGTTCTCAGTTCTCAGTTCTCAGAAACGAACGAACCGAACGAACCGCCTAAAGAGGCGGTTTGTTTTGCGTTTCTGACTACTGACTACTGACTACTGATTACGACCACCCACAAGCGTCAGCTCCGGCCGAACGGCGTCGCTTCTGTGCCCGCCGCCGTGGATCAGCTGCAGCTCCGGACGTTGCGGCCGCGCCAACGGGCTGTCGAGGAGCGCTCGCTGCTCGCCACCCCGGGAGATCGACTCCCGCGCCGTCTCCCACACCAGCGCCGCCGCCGCGATCTCGCCCGCGTTCGTCGCCGCAATGTCGCGCTTGCGGATCGCCGTGACGAACGCTGCAGCCGCGTTTGCGAGCCGGTCGCCCGTGTTGCCCACGGGGTGTTCGCTCACCGTCTCGGTCCACTGGCCGCCCTGCTGCGGCCCCCGGTGCCGGGCACTCGCCTGGATCTGCAGGGGCGCCCGCGCGTCGAGCGCATCGAGCACCACCGAGCGTCCATCGCATGCCACGACGACCTCCCGGCGCAGCGCCGGTTCGACCAGGCTGACATCCACGCACGCCACGGGGCCGCCGTCGAACGAGAGCGTCACCATGGCGACGTCCTCCGCTCCGGTCTCGTCATCGACGCGCGGCGCAACCGCGCTGACAAACGAGGGCATCCCGCCCGCAATCGACAGGACCGTCGCGATGTCGGCGATCGCCAATTCATCCAGGGTGCCGCGGCCGTGCGTGCCCGTGCGCAACGAGCGCACGTAGCGCGTGCGCCAGAGCGCATGCGGCCCGCCGGTCATCCTCCGCACGAAGATCAGCCGCTCGTCGCCGAGGCTGCCCGTATCGAACAGGGTGACGCGCTCGCGACGCCGGGCGAGCTCATCGATCGCCAGCAATTGCTTCGAGCTCAGCGCCATCGGGCCGGCGACGAGCACGTCGCGGCGCGCCATCATCGCCCGCTTCACCACGCCCGGCAGGTCCGCCACGGCGGACACGAACGCCACCGCGTCTATGCCGCCGCGCGAGAGATTCTCGAGCAGTTCGTCATCCGTTGCGCCCGGCAACCGCTCCGCCGTGACGCCGTCGATGCCGCGGAGGGCACGCACCCACGCGTCGGCCTCCGGGCCCGTGCCCGCGACCGTCACGTTCGTCGCCTTCGCGTCGTCCTGAGAAGGCACTGGCTTCGCCATTACGCCGCTTCCTCCAGCTCTTGCGTCAGCACCGTGCGCAACCGGCGGATCGCACGATGCCTGAGCTGCGAAGCGCGTGACTCCGATATGCCCAGCGCCGCGCCGATGCTCTTGAGCGACTGCGACTTCATGTAGTACAGCCGCACGATCGTGCGCTCCCGCTCCGGCAGCAGGTCGACGGCAACCGCGAGGCGGGCGCGGACCATCGTCTCTTCGGCGACGGAATCGGGATCAATGTTGGGGTCTTCGTCGGCCATCTCCCACAGCTTCTCGCTGTTGCCGCCGCCGGCCGATTCCGCCAGGCTGTCCAGCGAGACCACGCGCACGTTGCTCGTGCGGAGCGAACTCAGGAAGTCGGCTGACGGCAGCCCCATGTACGCCGCCAGCTCGTCGCGCGTCGGCGCCCGGTTCAGCGTCGCGTGCAGCGCCGAGGTAGCCTTCTCCAGGTCGCTGCCGAACTTCTGCAGCGAGCGCGGTAGCGGATGCGTGGCGCGGATCGCGTCCAGGATGGAGCCCCGGATCCGGGGCAGTGCGTACGTCGAGAACTTGGCGCCCTTGGTCTCGTCGTAGGCGTAATAGGCCTCAATCAGGCCTTGCACCCCGTACGAGACCATGTCCTCGTACTGCAGGATGCCTCCGTTGGTGCTGCCGACGGCGATCCGGTTGACCGCGTGCCGTACGAGCGGCATGTAGTCCAGGATCACTTTCGTCAGGTTGGCGTCGGAGAACTGGTCATCTTCTTCGGGGACCGCCTCCGGTGGTACCTCGTGGTCGGCATCGCCCTCACGGGCCGCCTGGTCGGAGCTGCGCGCTGCCGGCATCTATCCTCCACGCCACCTAAAGGAACCTGTTTCAGGTTCAGCCCTCTTGAGGCGTCAGTATCAATGCTGGCAGCTTCCGTTCGAATGAGGTGCACCCCGCGACCGGGGCAGGCTCTCCCCCATACCGCGTGCCCGTCACGCCTAAGGGAAACGGGCGCGGCGCGCCGGCATCCGGCCAAGCGCTCATGCGTGGGCGGCGCACGGGTACGATCGGCAGATCGACGGCCGACTGCCCACGCGCCACTTCCTGTATAATCCCGCCGACGCATGATGCTGACGCAGCCCGCCGCCGCCCCTGGATACGAGACGCCCGAGCGACGCTTCGGCGCCGCCGAACTCCTCTCCCTGGTGCTCGAAGCGATCCAGCCCTCGCTCGGCTTCGATCTCGCCATCGCCGTCATCTGCGAGGACGGCCGCCACGTCGTACCGGTGTTCACTACCGCCGCCCTGACCCCCGCCGTGACCGAGGGCGTGCACGTCCAGGCGCTCGCCGCCTTCATCGAGCTGGCCGGAGTTGACCACGCCGGCTGGCCCAGCGACGAGCCTGCCGTCATCGCGCTCACCGCCGCTTCCAGCGAACCGCTGGCCGAACCCGAGGAGTACGAGGACGCGCCGCTCGTCGTCGGCGGCGTCGTCACCGGCATGCTCCGCATGCACTGCGCGCGCCCCCTTTCGGCGCGGCAGCGTGCCCTCTACTTCGCCATGGCCAGCGACGTCTCGAGGGCGATCGAGCGCCTCGACGCCCAGCGCACGCAAGCCCGCCTGGTCCAGGAACGGCTGCTCCAGTCCGAGAAGATGTCCAGCGTCGGCCAGCTCGTCTCCGGCGTGGCCCACGAACTAAACAACCCGCTCACCGGCATCATGGGGTTCGCACAGCTCCTGCTGCTGCGCGAACTCGACGACACGCCGCGCCGCCAGGTGGAGACCATCTACGCCGAGGCCGAACGCGCGTCGAAGATCGTCGATAACCTGCTGACGTTCGCGCGGCGCCGCAAGGCGCAGAAGGAGCCGGCGAACCTGAATACCCTGATGGAGCGCGTGCTGGAGCTACTCAACTACGACCTGCGCGTCCGCAACATCGAGACGTCGCTCCACCTTGACCCCGACCTGCCGGAGACGATGGTGGACGCCAACCAGGTGCAGCAAGTCTTCCTGAACATCATCATCAACGCCGAACAGGCGATGCGCAGCGCCAGCGACGGCGGCGAGGGCACGCTGCGGATCAGCTCCTCTCACGGCGACGGCATCGTGCGCATCTCGTTCAAGGACAGTGGCCCCGGCATGAGCGCCGAGACAATGCGGCGCATCTTCGATCCGTTCTTCACCACGAAGGAGGCGGGAGAGGGCACGGGCCTGGGCCTCGCGATCAGCTACGGCATCATCGAGGAGCACGGCGGCCGGATCTGGGCCGAGAGCGAAGTCGGCCGCGGCACCTCCTTCGTCATCGAGCTGCCGGTTGTCGCCGGCGTCCCGCCAGCGCCTCGCGAGCCAGAGGAAGCCACACTCGCGCCGCTTGCGGTCGACCGCAAGCGTGTCCTCGTCGTCGACGACGAGGACAGCATCCAGCGGCTGCTCACCGGCGTGCTGGAGATGGACGGCCACGACGTCCAGACCGCCAGCAACGGCCGCGAGGCGCTGGACCAGATCGAACGGGGCGACTTCGACCTCGTCATCACCGACATCAAGATGCCGATCATGGGCGGGCCTGATTTGTATAAGCAACTGCGCAGCGCCGGCAACCCGCTCGCTCGGCGCGTGATCTTCATCACCGGCGACACCGTCGCCCCGGACACACGGCAGTTTCTGCAGGGCGTCGATAACGCCGTACTGGCCAAGCCCTTCCGCCTCCGCGACGTCCGCGACGCCGTGCGCGCCGCGCTCGAACGCTGACATCCTCACGCATCCCGACGAGGCGCAACAGCAGACGACAGCAGGCGGGTGAGACCGTGGCAGAAGAGTGGGACGATACCCCTGACGACGAGGACGAGTTCGGTCCGGGGAGCCCGGACTACGATCTCTCGGAAGAGCGCGGCTACGGAGCCGATCCCGAGCGCGGATTCTGGCCACCACCCCCGTGGGTGTTCGTAGTGATCTCGATTCTGATCGTGATCGCGCTGCTGCTGCCGACGCTCGCGATTATCGGGCAGCGCTGACTGCCGGGTCGCGCCGCTCGACAGCATCAGGCGATGCCGGCGTCGCGTCGGCCGCAGGCGGCGGTATCGCCCGGAAGTCCTCAGGGATCACGTGCCGCTCGAGCCGGGTCCGGCTCTCCGCCAGGTGCTGAGACACGACCGCGGCGTTTTCCTCGTACAGCCAGGCGATCTGCGGCGCCGTCACGATCGCGAGCCACCCCGCCACCGCCGACGCCATCGCGTGCGCCGCGTCCGCCTGCCCGAGCGGTCCGAGCAGCCGTCCCCACTCATCGTCGAGATACTGTGCCCATAGGGCAACATTCGCGGCCGTTGCGTCTTGCACTGGCATGGCATCCTCCCGGGCGAGCGGCAGGCCACCGGCTATATCGTTGCTCCGATCGCAGACGCGGTCCGGAGCCTGAAGGAAGTCCTAGTATACGCCTGCTGAGTCGGAATTGCGTGAGAATCGCCCGGTTTTCTCGAAGTTGTTTCGGCAGTTGAATCGGCGCTAACCAAAGCCACAGCGCGCGATGAGCCGACTACCAATCACCAGCGACCAGCGGCCAGCCACCGTTATGTCCCGTTGCCCGTCGCGAGCGCGGCGAGCGCTTCCGCCAGATCGAGGCGCCCGTCATACAGCGCCGTGCCGATGATCGCGCCCTCGAGCCCGTACTCGTTCAGCGCCACCACATCCGCGATCGACGTGACGCCGCCGGAGTAGATCATCCGGGCGCCCGTGCCGGTCCCGTCGAGCACGGCGAGCATGCGCTTCAGCGCGTCGAAATCCAGGTGCTGCAGCATGCCGTCGCGCGCGATGTCGGTGTAGATGAAGTGCCGCGCGCCCAGCGCCGCCATCGCCCGCGTGAAGTCGTCGGCCGAGGTCGCGCTCGTCTCCAGCCAGCCCTTCACCGCCGCCTTGCCGCCGCGCACATCGAGCGCGATGGCGATCTTCTCGCCGTGCTCGCGCACAGCCTCGGCGACGGCATCGGGCTGCTCGACGGCCAGCGTGCCGATGACGATCCGCTCCGCGCCGGCATCCGCCCAGCGCCGGATCGCTGCCGCATCGCGCACGCCGCCGGCCACCTGCACCGGCACGCCCGCCTCGCGCACGATGCGCGCCACGATGGCGTCGTTGACCGGCCGCCCCTCCTTCGCGCCGTCCAGGTCGACGACGTGCAGCCGCGTCCCGCCCTGCTGCACCCAGCGCCGCGCCATCGCCACGGGGTCATCGCCGAACACGGTCTCGCGCGCGTAGTCGCCCTGCACCAGCTGCACGCAGCGCCCCCCGCGAATATCGATCGCCGGGATGATCTCCATGACGGGGAGTGTAGCAGCAGGTCAGCCGGTCAGCATTTCAGCACGTCGGCAGGTCAGCCAAACACCCAAACCGTGCGCCTCGATCGCGAACCGATGCCACACGAGATCCCCTCTCCCCTCGTGGGAGAGGGGTGCCCGAATGGGCGGGGTGAGGGCCGCGCGCCGCAGCGACGCCTCCTACCCGATCACCAATCACCAATCACCAGCGACTACCGCGCAGCAGCGTGTTCCAGGAAGTTCCGGTACATCTGCAGCCCCATGTCGCTCGACTTCTCCGGGTGGAACTGCGTCGCCACGATGTTCTCGCGCGCCAGCACCGACGCGAACGTCACACCATACTCCGTCTCGCCGATGACCACAGCGGCGTCGTCCGGCTCCGGGTAGTAGCTGTGGACGAAGTAGAAGTAGCTCTCGTCCGGGATCTCGCGAAAGATGAAGTGCTCGGACGTCTGGCGCACCTGGTTCCAGCCCATGTGCGGCACCTTCTGCCCCCCCGGCAGCTTCTTCACGCGCCCCGCGATGATGTCGAGGCACGGGTGCTCGCCGCCCTCCTCGCTCACCGACAGCAGCGCCTGCTGCCCCATGCACACCCCGAAGAACGGCCGCCCGGACGCGATGTACTCCCGCACCGGCTCCACCATCTTGTGCTCGCGCAGGTTCCGCATCGTATCCGCGGCCGCGCCCACGCCCGGCAGGATCACCGCGTCAGCGGCCTCCACGTCGTACGGGTCCGACGTCACGTCCGCCTCGAACCCGACGTGCACCACCGCCCGCGCGACGCTGCGCAGGTTCCCGGCGCCATAGTCCACGATCGCGATCTTCATCGCCCGCAGGATATCAGCTTGACCACGCCTCAGCGCAGCCGACGCGCCACGTCGCCGGGATTCGCGATTCGCCCGGCGCGCATCCTCCGTATACTTCCCCGGTGACGACGGCCCAGACCGAAACCCGCGACTTCCAGCAGGCCAAGCTCCGCGTCGAAGAGCTGCGCTCGCAGATCGCCTACCACGAGCACCGCTACTTCGTGCTCGATGCGCCGGAGATCAGCGACGCGGAGTTCGACCGCCTGCTGCGCGAGCTGCGCGACCTCGAAGAGCGGCACCCGGAGCTGATCACGCCCGATTCGCCGACGCAGCGCGTGGGCGGCCAGCCCGTCGAGACGTTCGGCATCGTCGAGCACCCTGTGCCGCTGCTCTCGCTCGCCAACGCCTTCAGCGAGGAAGACCTGCGCGCTTGGCACAAGCGCGCCAGCAACATCATCGAGCGCTCCGACTTCGCGATGGTCTGCGAGCCGAAGATCGACGGCCTCGCCTGCGCCCTCGTCTACGAGCGCGGCCGGCTGGCCACCGCGGCCACGCGCGGCGACGGCACCCGCGGCGAGAACATCACCCAGAACATCCGCACCATCCGCTCGATCCCGCAGCGCCTCAAGGGCAGCGTGCCGCCACGGTTAGAGGTGCGCGGCGAGGTCTACATGACGAAGTCCGGCTTCGAGCGCCTGAACTTCGAGCGCGGCGAGGCCGGCCTCGCGCTCTTCGCCAGCCCCCGCAACTCCGCCGCCGGCTCCGTCCGCCACCTCGACCCGAAGGTCACCGCCGCCCGCCCGCTCGACGCGTTCATGTACCAGCTAGGCTGGCAGGAAGACGGCCACACGCCCGACACGCACGCGGATGTGCTCCAGTGGCTCAAGCAACTCGGCTTCCGGACCAACCCGCTCATCCAGCGCCTCCAGACGATCGATGAGGTGGTCACGTTCTGCGAGTCCTGGGTCGAAAAGCGCGACTCGCTCGACTACGAGATCGACGGCATCGTCATCAAGGTCGACTCGCTGGCGGTGCAGCGCCAGATGGGCGCCGTCGGCCGCGAGCCGCGCTGGGCCATCGCCTACAAGTTCCCGCCCACGCAGGCCACGACGAAGCTCCTCCGCATCGAGGTAAACGTCGGCCGCACCGGCACGCTCAACCCCTTCGCCGTGCTCGAACCGGTGCAGATCGCCGGCGTCACCGTCAAGCTCGCGACGCTGCACAACGAGGACGACATCCGCCGCAAGGACATCCGCGCCGGCGACACCGTCATTGTGCAGCGCGCCGGCGACGTGATACCGCAGGTCGTCGGCCCCGTGCTCTCGAAACGGCGGCGCGGCGCCCGCCGCTTCCGCATGCCGGAGCGGTGCCCGCAGTGCGGCACGCCCGTCACCCGCAACCCCGGCGAGGCCGCCTACTACTGCCCCAACCGCAACTGCCCGGCGCAGCGCTTCCGCCTCCTGGAACACTTCGTCGGCCGCGGCGCCATGGACATCGACGGCATCGGCGAGCAGCTGGCGTACCTGCTCATGGAGCGCGGCTTCGTGCAGGACGGCGCGGACCTCTACCGCCTTAAGCAGCGCCGCGACGAGCTGGTGCAGATCGAGCGGCTAGGCGAGAAGAGCGTCGACCACCTGCTCGCCTCGGTCGAGGAGAGCAAGACCCGCCCGCTGGAGCGCCTGCTCGTCGCGCTGGGCATCCGGCACGTGGGCGGCGAGGTCGCCTCTGTGCTGGCCAACCACTTCGGCGGCCTCGATGCGCTGATGGCCGCCTCCGTCGACGAGATCGACGAGATACCCGGCATCGGCCTCAAGATCGCCGAGACCATCGGCGAGTTCTTCTCGCTCGACGAGAACCGGCAGATCGTCGAGAAGCTGCGCGCCGCGGGCGTGAACCTCCAGGGGCAGCGCAGCGGCGCGCGCGAGGGCGTGCTCAGCGGGCTCGTGTTCGTCGTCACGGGCCGTCTCGAGCGATTCTCACGCGACGAGGCCGAGTCGCTGATCAAGCGCAACGGCGGCGCAGCCACCGCCAGCGCCACGAAAAAGACGGATTACCTCGTCGTCGGCGCCGAAGCCGGCTCGAAGCTCGAAAAGGCACAGAAGCTCGGTACAACCCTGCTCGATGAGGAGGCGTTCATCGCGCTGCTACGGGAGCGCGGCGCGGCCGGCGTCCCGTAGGCACAGTCATCACAACGAAACGCGGGCGCGCGACGAACAGGATACCCGAGGAGCTGATGCCCGCGGACTAAGCTACGTCTTCGCCCGCCAGCGCCAGGTCGTCATCGTGGTCGTCGCTGTCGAGGCGGTGCGGCGTCAGGTGGTGCAGCTCCGGGCGGGTCAGCATCAGCTTCTCGAACGCGGCCACGGCGTCCGGGTCGAACTGCCGCCCGCTGTTCAACGCCACTTCCGCCATCGCCACGTCGTGTGTCATCGCATCGCGATACGGCCGGTCCGACGTCATCGCATCGTACGCGTCGATCACCGAGAACAGCCGCGCCTCCAGTGGGATCTTGTCGCCGGACAGTCCGAAGGGGTAGCCGCCGCCATCGTACTGCTCGTGGTGGTACAGCAGGATCGGCATCGCGTTCTCCAGGAAGCCGATCTTTGACACCATCAGGCTCGCCAGCAACGGGTGCTTCCGCATCGCTTCCCATTCGCCGTCGTTGAGCGCAGCGGGCTTCTTCAGCACCGCGTCCGGCACGCCGATCTTGCCGACATCGTGCAGCAGCGCCCCGCGCTCGATGTCGACGATCTGCTGCTCCGGCATGCCCATCTGTTTCGCCAGCTGGACCGTCAGCTTCGCGACGCGCTCGCAGTGACCCTCGGTGACCTCGTCCTTTGCGTCCAGCGCCGCCATCAGCGCCTTGAGCGTCGCGTCGTAGCTCAGCTCGATCTCGTCGGCGTGGCCGCGCACCTTGGCGAACAGCTCGGCCTGCTCGATCGCCGTCACGGCCTGGCCCGCCAGCTCTTCGACCTGCGCGACCTCGGTGGCGCTGAATCCGCCGCGCTTGCCGCCCGCCTGCCTGACGACCGCCGCGACGCCCACGACGCGATCGCGCAGCGCCACCGGCGCGCAGAGCAGGTGCACCTGGCCGTCCAGCTCCGCGTCGTAGCCGAAGAACTGGCGATACGCGCGCGCCGGTTGCACCGTCGTCACCGTCGTGTTCGTCGCCGCGCAGCGGCGGAGGAACCACTCCTCGACGGCCCGCTGGTGATGCGAGACGGCGTCTAGCGCCCCATCGTACGTGGCCTTCAGGATCAGGTCGCCGACGCTCTCGTCGAACAGCGCCACAAGCCCGAAATCCCCGCGCGCGAGCCGTGTCGCGTCGCGAGACAGGTGTGTCACCACCTCGTGCAGGTCCAGCGACGATCGGATCTCGTCGCCGGTGGTGTACATGTAGCGCAGGCGGCGGTGCCCTTCGGCGAAGCGCCGCACGCCGAACCAGAAGCACACCTGCAGCAGCGCGTACGCGACAACCGCCAGGACAGCGACAGCGATCCCCATCACCCGCTGCGCGCCGGCGATCGATGCGTCGAGCGGGCCCGACGCCTGATCGATCTCGATAACGTGGCCGGCGCCCGGCACGTACGTGACGAAAAGGCTGCCGCCATCCGCCGCGGAAGCAAACACGGACGAAACGTCGCGACTGCGCGGCGCCGCCTGACCCGAAGGCCTGCCGGTGCCGTTCGTGTACACCGGCGTGCCGCTGGAATCCCACACCCGCACGCCCCGCAGCGACGCCGAAAGCAGAGGCTGCGTCAGCGCTCCGGCCGCGGCGCTCACGCTCGCGGGGACCGGCTGGGCGGATGGCGCCGCGGCGAACACCTGGCTGAGCGGCGCGCCCACTGTCGCGCTCACGCTCTGCGCGGCGGCCTCCTCCTGCGACGTCCGGACGACCTGGGCGGAAATGAACACGAGGAGGCCGGCGACCAGCCCGGTCACAACGGCGCTGGCGCCCGCAAAGCGCAGGTAGATGCTGATGCTGCGGTGCGTGCCCACGATGCCTCTCTCGCTGGAGGGCGGTCTCACATACTTGTATCGACCGCCCGGCGAACGAGCAGTACCCCAAAATACGGAATAAGCGACATATTCAGATTCACTTCCGAGCGCGCGGACAGCCGCTCCGCGCACGCGCTTGCTATAGTGCAAACCGTGGAATCGAAGCTGGGCGAACTCAATCGGATCATCGGCGAGATGGAATCGGCCATTGTCGCCTTCTCGGCCGGCGTCGACAGCACCTTCGTCGCCGCCGTCGCCGCCGGCGTGCTCGGCGAGCGGGCCGTCGCCGTCACCGGCGTCTCCCCCTCCATCCCCCGCTCCGAAGTCGAGGAGGCGCAGGCGCTGGCGCAGCGCATGAGCATCCGCCACATCCTGCTCGATACGTCGGAGATGGACCGTCCGGGTTATGTCGAGAACTCGCCCCAGCGCTGCTACCACTGCAAGACCGAGCTGTACTCGCTGCTGGAGGACATGGCCGCGCGCGATGGCTTCGCATACGTGCTGGATGGCTGCAACGTGGACGATCTGGGCGACCACCGCCCCGGCCGCGTCGCCGCAGCCGAGCACCGCGTGCGCAGCCCCCTCATCGAGGCCGGGCTCACGAAGCAGGAGATCCGCGCGCTGTCGAAGGAGCTGGGGCTGCCGACGTGGGACAAGCCGGCCATGGCCTGTCTCTCGTCACGGATCCCCTACGGCACCCCCGTGACGGTCGAGGCGCTGGACCAGGTCGGCGCCGCCGAGGCCTTCCTGCGCGGGCTCGGCTTCCGCCAGATGCGCGTCCGCCACCACGGCGACGTCGCCCGCATCGAAGTCGAAGCCGATGATCTCACCGGCGTGCTCGAACATCGCGACCGCATCATCCGCCGGCTCAAGAACCTCGGCTACAAGTACGTGACGCTCGACCTGTCAGGCTTCCGCAGCGGCAGCATGAACGACGTCCTCGCCCCCGCCCTCACGCTCGAAGCCGTAGCGACCCCAGCGCAGCGCAGTTAGCGGCGAGCGGGCCGCCCCACCTCTCACGTCTCATCTCCCACCTCCACCGCTCAGTCTATCTGCACCCAGACGCGCCCGATGTCGAACTCGAACACGCCCACGAACAGCGCCTCGAGCAGCATCCGCGCGCCGACGATGCGGATCCGCACCGGCTGGCCGATGAGCCGCCGCACCGAGTCCGCCGGCAGCGCCTGCCTGCACGGCGTCTCGCTGTACACCGCCGCCCTCGTCAGCGCGATGGTCAGGATGCCGCCGCTGCAGCTGGAGTCGGCGAAGAAGTAGATCCGGTCGGAGACCTCGCCCAGCACCAGGTCGCCCTGCACGAGCTGCGCGCCGTCTGGCACGCCCGACGGCCGCTCTTCCGCCGTCGGCGCCACCGTCACCGTCGCGGTCGGCACCAGCGCCGCCGACGGACCCTGACCGCCGCGATCGTCCCACGCCGTCAGCGAGAACGTGACCGCCACGATCACCACAACCGACGCCCAGAACAGCACGAGCATCGCCATGACCACGAGAAAGAGCCGGCGCGGCAGCATCCGCACGGCGCGCCACGGCGCACCGCCATCAGGCCTGTTGCCGCTCAGTGGTTCGATCTGGTTTGAGTTCATCCCGGTCCCGTGCTGCATACGCCTGCATCATGGTCGAGAGGACGTGGCCGTGGCTGTACGCCGCCGCCGCTAACCGGCCGCGGCGATCACCTGATTACCGCCGCAAAGCCCACTAGGGGATGTTCCGCACGGCGATTCACCAGTGGCCCCAGTAGATCGGGTTCGTCATCGCGTGCACCACCTCGCCGCGGTCCGGGCGGCCGCGGAAGCCGCGCACTTCCACCCGCAGGAAGTCGTCGCCTTGGAGCCGGAGCTCGAACTCGTCGTCGAACTCCTCGACCGCCGGCGTGATCTCCTTCACCAGCCCCTGCTTCGAGAAGAAGCGCAGGTGCTTCCCGTCCGGCCCGCGGTACTTCACGTGAAAGCGCACCGGCACCTCGCTCGGTGCGTCGATGCAGCCGCCCGGCAGCGTCTCGAACACGCCGTCGCCGTCGCCGTCGGCCCGCAACTCGATGAACGGGCCCGTGGGCCCCTCCGAGATGAACACATGCCCCCGCTCGACCGCATCGAGCACGGCGCGCTCCGTCAGCGGCCCCTCGACGTACACCCACGTGCACGGCTCGCCCGGCCCGTTCGGCTGCGTCATCACCGCCGGCGGTACGCAGTGTGAGTCGCTGCCACCGACGGCGATCATCCGCTCGCCGCGCTTCAGGTGGTCCTCCCAGCGCAGCAGCGCCGGCTCGTTGAACCAGCGCCAGGGCGCGTTCCAGACCTCTACCGCCTGGTAGCCCCGCACCGACGCGTACTTCCACGGGATCGGCGAGTCCGGGTGGTTGATCGAGAACATCGACCCGCGCGCGTTCGCGTTCTCGATGAGGCGCTGCACTTTCTCCGCATCGCTGCCGCGGAAGTCTATCCAGTCGTCCAGCCCCCAGACGTTGGCGTGCCCGCCGTGCATCGTGATCTCTTCGCCCGCGATGAGCAGCGGCCGCACGGCGTACCCGTCCGCTCCGGCGCCGGCGCTCAGCCGCGCCAGCTCGTCCCAGTGGCTGATCGTGTTGTGGTCCGTCAGCGCGAAGTAGTCGAGCCCGATGTTGCGCGTGTGCTGCACGATCTCCTCGACGGTGTTCTTCCCGTCGCTGTGCTCGCTGTGCGCGTGCAGGTCGCCCTTGTACCACCGCCCGACGCCGCGCTCGCCGACCGGGATCGGCTTCGCCCGGAGTCTCGCCAGCGGCGGCTTGCCAGGGACGGGCATCGCACCGACCGCGGCGTGCTCGGCAGCAGGATCGACCTCCACGTCGATGTTTACGCGATAGCGCACCGACGGGTCGTCGATCTTCGTGCAGCCGAAGACGATGTTCCACTCGCCGGGCTGCACCGGCCCGCGTAGGTAGCCCGGCGTCGCCGCATCCGGCGCGATGTAGAAGCCCGTGCGCGCGCCGCCGCTCCAGCCGCGGAAGCCGCCCGTCAGGAAGTCAGCGCCGCGCGCGTCGAAGACGCCAATATCGAGGTTGTTGCCCGAGTGCGTCTCCTGCGCGCCCCTCACCTGATTCTCGTAGTGGTAGCTCACCTCCAGGCGGCGTGCCCCCGGCGGCACGACGAACGGCTCGTAGTGATACTGGGTCACCACGTGCTCCGGCGTCACCACCCCCTCGATCCTGATCTCGTGCCGCATGGCAATGCTCCGTCGCAGAACTACGCCCCGCAGGTGCGCGCAGTATAGGCGCGCCGCCACGAAGCGGGAACCCGGCGGCCAGACGCGGCGGCGCACGCCGTGCTACGCTACCGACGGGTACGGGCCGGCGGAGGCCTATGCTCGTCGCGCTCGCCGTCCTGCTCACCTTCATCGCCGCCGCAGCCGTCGCCTTCATCTGGTACGACGGGCGAGCGGCGCGCGCGGCCCTCCAGTCCCAGCTCGCCGTGCTCCAGCAATCCATGCAGTCGCAGGTCCAGTCGCTCGATGCGCGCCTCACCTCCGGCGTCGCTGGCGTCCAGCAGTCCCTCGCCGCCTCGATCACCTCCACCCACGACACGATGCGCAGCGTCGACCAGCAACTCGGAGAGCTGTCGGCATCGACGCGGCAGATGCTCGAAGTCGGCCGCGACATCTCCGGCCTGCAGCAGCTGCTCCGCGCGCCGAAGCCACGCGGCCAGTTCGGCGAGCTGCTGCTCGAGCGGCTGCTCGCCGATATCCTGCCGTCCGACCATTTCGCCCTGCAGCATCGCTTCAAGAGCGGCCAGATCGTCGACGCCGTCATCGCCATTGGCGGCGGCCTCGTGCCGGTCGATGCGAAGTTCCCCGCGTCCGCCTTCCGCCGCATCGTCGACGCAACCGACGACGCCACCCGCGGCCTCGCCCGCCGCGACTTCGCCCGCGACGTCCGCGGCCACATCGACGCCGTCGCGAAGTACATCCTGCCCGACGAAGGCACCTTCGGCTTCGCGCTGATGTACATCCCCGCCGAGAACGTCTACTACGAATCGATGATCCGCGACGACGCCGGCGACCTGCAGGCGTACGCGCAGGCGAAGCGCGTCATCGCCTGCTCGCCCAACAGCTTCTTCGCCTACCTCCAGGCGCTCGTGCTCGGCCTGAAGGGGCTGCGCGTCGAGGAGCGCTCGCGCGAGATCGTCGCCCACCTGGAGCGGCTCAACGACGATTTCGGCCGCTTCCGGAGGGACTTCGACACGCTCGGCAGCCACATCACCCACGCCCACACCAAGTTCGACGACCTGGACCGGCACGCCGACCGGCTGGCGGACCGCCTGGCGCGCCCCCTCGACCACGCGCAGGCGCTTCCGGACGATGCAGAACCGTTGCGCCTGATCGAGTGACGAATGGGGACGTTCCGATGTTATGTAATCAGCACGAGTTGCCCGGATTGCCACCCGGGACGGTGGCGAAGGAACGCCGGGGACCCTTGGCTGGCCCTGTCCCCGGCCGAATTCGTATCGTGAAGGCGGTACGCACCGTGGAGACACCCGTATGATGAACAACGCCGAAGAACTGCTGCGCGCCGCCCTGCTGAAGGTTCCCGCTGGCCTTGCCGAGCACGTCGTGCGTGTCGTCGATGAGGTCGCACGCCTCGCCGACATCTATGACGTCAATAAGGAAGCAGCGAGAATCGCCGCCCTCGGCCACGACCTACTCCGCGCCATGAGCAACGAGCGCCTGCTGGCGATCGCCATCGAGCAGGGCTACCAGTGCGACGCCGTCGACGGCATGGAGCCCGTGCTGCTGCACGGCCCACTCGCAGTGCGCGTCCTTCGCGAGCAGTACGGCGTGCTCGACGCCGACATCCTGGGCGCGGTGGCGTACCACACGACCGCCCACGCCGGGATGACGCCGCTCCAGAAGCTGATCTTCGTCGCCGACAAGATCGAACCGCACAAGCGCGAGCAAAACCCCGAGGTCGAGCGCGTCGCCGCCCTGGCGCTGACCGATCTCGACGCGGCGATGCTCGCCTACCTCGACTACCATGTCCGGTTCGCGGTCGACAGCGACTGGCCGCTCCACCCCAACACCATCGCGGCGCGGAACGAACTGATCGCGGCCCGGCGCGGCGCTGAGCGCGGTCACGTCTCCAAACAGCCGTGGGTCTCGAGGGACTAGCCGCCGGCGGCGAGCCAGCGCGCAGCTTCCTTGGCGTGGTACGTGATGATCACGTCCGCGCCCGCCCGCTTGATCGACGTCAGGATCTCCATCGTCGCGCGCGGGCCGTCGATCCACCCGGCCGCCGCCGCCGCCTTCACCATCGCGTACTCGCCGCTGACGTTGTAGGCCGCGAGCGGCGCATCGAACTCCTGCCGCGCCTTCGCAATGACATCGAGGTACGATAGCGCCGGCTTCACCATGACGATGTCCGCGCCCTCGTTGATGTCGTCTTCGATCTCCAGCAGCGCTTCCCGCACGTTCGGCGGGTCCATCTGGTAGCCGCGGCGGTCGCCGAACTGCGGCGCGCTGTCTGCGGCGACGCGGAACGGCCCGTAGAACGCCGACGCGTACTTGGCGCTGTACGCCATGATCGGCGTCTGCACGTACCCCTCGTCGTCCAGCGTCTCGCGGATCGCCGCCACCCGGCCGTCCATCATGTCCGACGGAGCCACAATGTCAGCCCCGGCGCGCGCGTGCGATAGCGCCGTGCGCGCGATGAGGTCCACCGAGCGGTCGTTGTCCACCTCGCCGTCGATGATGACGCCGCAGTGGCCGTGGCTCGTGTACTCGCAGAGGCAGACGTCCGTGATCACCAGCAGGTCCGGATCGGCGTCCTTGAACGCCCGCACCGCGTCCTGCACGATGCCGTCATCGGCGTACGCCCCGCTGCCGTCCTCGTCCTTCGACGCGGGAAGCCCGAACAGCAGCACCGCCGGGATGCCGAGCTGGCGCAGCTCGCCCGCCTCCCGCGGGATCTGATCGAGCGAGAGATGGTACTGCCCTGGCATCGACGCGATCTCCGCGCGCACGCCCTGGCCGGGCACCACGAACAGCGGGTACACGAAGTCCGACGCCGAGAGCCGCGTCTCCGCCACCAGCCGCCGCATCGCAGGGGAGGAGCGCAGCCGCCGGTGCCGCGCGAAGTCGCCGCGTGTATCCAGGTCCAGCATGTGCGTATTGTACCCCCCGCCCGCGCGGCCGCGTCTGCCCGATCGCCTTAGCGGGCCGCGTCCGCCGGCGTTCCCGCGCTCTGCCGCTCCCGGTCTGCGGCGACAGCCGACACCAGCGCCGCCACCAGCCCCCCAACCGTGTACTCGTCAGCGATCACGCCGATCTCCAGCCCCGCGTCGCGCACCGCCTGCGCCGTCACCGGCCCGATCGCCGCAATAACCACCCCCCGCAGCACCTCGGAGGCACCGGCGCCCGCCCCCCTGCTCCCTACTCCCTGCTCCCTGCCCTCTTTGCTGTTTGCTGTTTGCTGTTTGCTGTCCAGCGCCTGCTGTTTGCCCTCGTCGTCGCCTCTGCTCTCTGCTCTCTGCTCTCTGCTCTGCTCACTGCCCTCTTTGCTGTTTGCTGTTTGCTGTTTGCTGTCATCGAGCATCGCGATCAAATTCCGCACTGAAGAAGAACTCGCAAACGTCACAACGTCGATCTCGCCCGCGCGCAGCCGCCGCAGCCCCTCCGCATCGGGCCGATGCGGCACTTCCGACCGGTAGAGCTTCAGCTCGTGCACGTGCGCGCCCATCGATTCCAGCCCCTCGATCAGCAGCGGGCGCGCGTCCTCCGCGCGAGGCAGCAGCACGCGCTCGCCCCGCATCACGCGTGCGCGGAACGCGTCGAGCAACCCTTCCGCCACCGCGCGCTCCGGCACGATGTCGGGGCGCAGCCCGTACGCCGCCAGCGCATCGGCCGTGCCGGCGCCGATCACGGCCAGCCGCGCCCGCCCGAACGCGCGCGCGTCGTGCCCGGCGTCGTGCAGGTGCCCCATAAACTGCGTGACAGCGTTTCCGCTGGTGAACACCACCCACCCGAACGCCGACGTCCGCAGATGGTCGATCGCCGTCGCCAGCTCGCGCGGATCGTGCGACGGCACGATCTCCAGCGTGGGAAGCTCGATCGCTTCGGCTCCCTCCGCCGCCAGCGCGCGCGACAGGTCGCTCGCCTGCTCCCGCGTGCGCGTCACCAGCACGCGCTTGCCGAAGAGCGGCCGCCTGTCGAACCAGCGGAACTGCTCGCGCAGCGCCGCCACTTCTCCGATGATCGTTACCGCCGGCGGCTCGATGCCCGCGTCGCGCACGACATCAGCGATCGTAGCGAGCGTGCCCGTCACGGTGCGCTGCCGCGGCAGCGTGCCCCACCCGATGACGGCGGCCGGCGTCGTGGACGGGCGGCCGTTCTCGACGAGCCGCCGCGTGATTTCGGGCAGCCGCCCCGTGCCCATCAGGAACACCAGCGTATCGACGCCCGTCGACAGGTGCGCCCAGTCAATGCTCGTATCGTCCTTCGCCGGATCCTCGTGGCCGGTGATCACGGCGAACGACGACGCGACGGTGCGATGCGTCACCGGGATGCCCGCGTACGCTGGCACGGCGATGGCCGACGTGACGCCGGGCACAACCTCGAACGGGATGCCGGCGGCGATCAGCGCCTCCGCCTCCTCGCCGCCGCGGCCGAAGACGAACGGGTCGCCCCCCTTCAGCCTCACCACGCGCAGTCCCGCGCTCCCCTTCTCGACGAGCAGCGCGTTGATCTCGTCCTGCGTCAGCGTATGGCGGTCGGGCAGCTTGCCGGCGTAGATCAGCTCCGCACCCGGCCGCACGTGCGAGAGCAGCGCCGGATTCGCCAGCCGGTCGTACACCACGCACTCCGCCCGCGCGAGACGCGCCGCGCCGCCCACGGTGATCAGGTCCGGGTCGCCCGGACCCGCGCCTACCAGCGAGACGAATCCCGCCTTCCGCGCGCTCATCGCGCCGCCGCCTGCATCGCGTCCGCCATGCGCGTGCCCAGCGCGCGCGCCGCGTCCAGCGCAGTGTCATCAGGCAGCGTGATCGTGTCGCTCGCGCGCGGCACGCGGCCGTCGTTCTGCGCGATCATCGCCTCGAAATGCAGTTCTGCGCCGATCACGACGGCGTGCGCGCCGATCGGCGTCCGGCAGCCGGCGCCCAGGCGCGCCAGGAACGCCCGCTCCGCCTCGACCGCGATCCGCGTCGCGCGATGCTCGATGCCCTCCACGAGCGCCAGCGCCTCCCCATCGTCCGCGCGTACCTCGATGCCGAGTGCCGCCTGCCCCACCGCGGGCAGCATCTGCGCCGTCTCGAACACCTGCGCGGCCTTCGCTCCGAGCCCGAGGCGCGTGAGGCCGGCCATCGCCAGCATCGTGCCGTCGTACTCGCCCTCCTCCACCTTGCGGATGCGCGTGTCGACGTTGCCGCGGATCTCCGCCAGCACGAGGTCGCCCCGCAGCACCCGCAGCTGCACGCCGCGCCGCTCGCTGCCGGTGCCGATGCGCGCGCCCGGCGCCAGATCTGCGAGGCCGCGCCCATCGCGCGTCACCAGCGCATCGCGCACGTCGGCGCGCTCCGGCACCGCGCCGATGACGAGACCGTCGGGCAGTTGCGGCGGCAGGTCCTTCAGGCTGTGCACGGCGATATCGATCGCCTTCGCGAACAGCGCGTCCTCGATCGCCTTCGTGAACACGCCCAGCCCGCCGATCTGCGACAGCGGCGCGTCCGACCGGTCGCCTTCCGTGTGGATCTCGCGCACGTCGATCAGCGCATCAGGCGCGGCGGCGCGCAGGAGTTCACGCACCAGCTCCACCTGGCGCAGCGACAGCTTGCTGCCCCGCGCCCCGATGACGAACGTGCGGCTCACTTGGCCCTCGCCCCGGCGGATGCGGGCACGGCGATCGGATCAGCAAGCGCGGCCATCGCCGCGCTGCTCGTCCTCTGATGTGTGGTTGTCTGTTGTTGGTCCATCAGTCCGATGCGCTATCCCTGCGTAACGGGTTCATCGTCAAGCCCGAACAGCGCCCGCGCCGGCTCGACGTAACGCTCGCCCTCGCCGGGCGTCTTCAGCCGCGCCACCGGCGCGTGCAGCAGCTTCTTCACGATCGCCGACGTCATCGCCTCGACGCGCTTGCGGTCGGCCGCGCTCATCTTCGTCTTCGCCAGCGTCCGCTCCAGCTCCGCGACGCGCACGGCCTCGGCCTGCGACCGCAGGGCCGCCACGGTCGGCACGACCTCGAGCGAGTGCAGCCAGGCGCCGAACCGCGCCACTTCGTCCTCCACGATCGCTTCCGCCTGCGCCAGCTCCTTCCGGCGCAGGTGCATGTTCTCGCGCGCGGTCGCCTGCAGCGCGTCGATGTCGTGCAGGTGCACGCCCGGCACCTCGCACACCGCCGGGTCGACGTCGCGCGGCACGGCGATGTCGATCAACAGCAGCGGCCGCGACGCCCGCCCGCGCATCGCCGCCTCGACCAGCGGACGGTCGAAGAGAAAGTGCGGCGCCGCGGTCGACGTGATGACGATATCCGCCTCGGCGACGGCCGATTGCAGCGCGGCGAAACGCACGGTCGTGCCGCCCAGCTCCGCAGCCAGCTCCTCCGCTCGGTCGGCGTTGCGGCTCGTGACGAGCATGCGCGAGACGCCGCTGCCGGCGAGCGTGCGCGCGGTCAGCTTGCCCGCCTCGCCCGCACTCACAACGAGCGCTGTCTTGCCCGCGAGGTCGCCCAGCGTCTTGCGAGCAAGCGACACCGCGGTCGAGCTGACCGACATCGTGCCGCGGCCGATATGCGTCTGCGAGCGGGCCTTCCGCCCGACCCGGATCGCCGTGTGGAACAGCCGCGACAGCGCGGGCGAGTGCGTGCCGGCGGCCGTCGCCGCCGTGAACGCGCTGCGCACCTGCCCCAGCACCTCCGACTCGCCGATCACCATCGATTCGATGCCCGCCGCCACGCGGAACAGGTGCCGCGCCGCCTCCTTGCCGCTCAGCGCGAAGAACGGCGCGCCTTCCATCGCCACCTCGCCCTTGATCTCGCTGAGCAGCGCCACGACCGGTCGCGGATCGCCGATGCCGCGCGCGCTCGCGAGATAGACCTCGGTGCGGTTGCAGGTCGAGAGCACCGCCACCCCCGCGTAGTGCTCGCCCAGACGCACCAGCAGCTGCGGTAGCTCATCGGCCGCGAACGCAAAGTGCTCGCGCACCGCCACCGGCGCCGTCTTGTGCGAAATGCCCACGAGCGAGATCTGCATCGTCAGCCGCCGCTCCTCAGTTCACCGGGCGTCCGCCACGCCCACGGATGTCAATTCGATGCCCAGTCGCGAGAGCAGCCGCGCGCGCGCCTGCCCGTAGCGCCGCTGCGCCAGCAGCACGCGCAGTTGCCCATCGATCGCCTGCTGCCACGTGTCGTTCGCGATCTTCAGGCCGCGCTTCCGTACCTCGTTCCTCACGTCCGCCAGCAGGTCCGCGAGCGCGGGCATGTCGTCGGTGAGGTACGCGTCCAGCTCCTCGCGCAGCCGCCGCGCCAGCGCCGGGCTCGCGCCCGAGGTCGATGCCGCGAGTGTGATCTTCCCCTTGCGGACGACTGACGGCAGGATGAAGTCGCAGTGCTTCGGGTCATCAGCCGCGTTCACCCAGATGCCTCGCTTCTTGCCGGCCGCCGCCACCTCGGCGTTGACGGCGCCGTCGTCCGTCGCCACCATGATGAACTCGTAGCCGCCATCCAGGTCCGGTTCGCGATACTCGCGCGCGACGTGGCGGATGCGGCCGGCGTCGGCGTGCTCACGCAGCTCCGGCAGCAGCGCCGGTGCGACCACCGTGATGTCGGCCTCGCCGTTGAGCAGCCCGCGCACCTTCTCCGCGGCGACGTGCCCGCCGCCGATGACGATCACGCGCCGTCCCTTCGTCTCCACGAAGATCGGATACAGCGCCATTATGATGCTCCCCGCTCGCGTGCCTCGCTGC
>Ga0315281_10001803_pt1 | contig 31743 bp, 29 predicted proteins | sample YL17G07_0_MG_FD_204540 | JGI IMG/M metagenome (GOLD analysis project Ga0315281, IMG submission 204540) | Sediment microbial communities from Yellowstone Lake, YNP, Wyoming, USA - YL17G07_0 | ecosystem: Environmental > Aquatic > Freshwater > Lake > Sediment | place: USA: Wyoming | collected...
GTCGACCACCTATGCCGATGGACTCGGCATCCTCGTCGACGACGGATCCGGGGCAGTGCGGGTCATCATCGGACCCGATGCCCTCGGTGGCGCGAGCCTGCCGGCCGGGGCGTCCGTGACCGCCATCGGGCCGGTTGGCCAGCGCGACAGCACCGGGACGGGCACGTCCGGATATCGCATCCAGGCCACGCTGCCCGGCGAGCTCGTGGTCCTCCCGGACCCGACGCCGAGCCCAACGCCGACCGCGACGCCCACGCCTTCGCCGACGCCCGACCCGGCTCCCACGCCGACCCCGACGCCGGAGCCAACACCCACAGCGTCCCCGGACCCGACTCCGATGCCGACCCTTTCGCCGGCTCCCAGCCCGACGCCCGTCCCCGCCCTGACGATCGAGGTCGCGCGGGCGCGGCCTGTGGGCAGCACCGTCACGATCGTCGCGGTGGTGACCGCGGAGGCGGGTCGGCTCGGTACGCCCCCGCTCATCGCCGTCGGTGACGACACCGGCGGAATCCCGGTCCGCCTCCCGGACGGCACGCCGCCTCCTGCTCGCGGCCGGCTGGTGCGCGTGACAGGGAAACTCGCCGCCCCGAACGGCCAGCTCGAGATCCACCCGGCGACGGGCGGGATCGAGGATCTCGGCAGCGCCACGATCCCTGTACCCCTCGGGATCACGGCCGCCGATCTCGGGGAGGGGACCGAGGGCCGGCTCATCGCGATCGTCGGCACCCAGGCCGGGCCGCCGCGCCGGAGCGTCACGGGCGACATCACGATCGACGTGACCGCTCCCGACGGCCGGACGTTCCGGGTGATGACGGACGCGTCGAGCGGGATCACCGTCGACGACCTGCGGGCCGGGGTCGCGCACCGTTTCGCCGGGATCGTCGGGCAGCGGGCCTCGCGCAAGGGCGCCCTCGATGGGTATCGGGTCTGGCTCCGCGATCGGGCCGATATCGGGTCGCCGACATCGTCGATCGCGCCCGTGGGGTCGTCCGTCGCCCCATCTCCGTCGGGTGCCGCCGCGATCGCGATCGGTGCCGCCCGCCGCCTCGACGGCACCTCGGCCAGCGTGGTCGGTGTCGTGACTGTCGGGGCCGGGCTCCTCGATGCGCAGGATCGCCTGATCGTCATCCAGGATGCATCGGGGGCAATCGAGGTTCTCCTCCCGGTCGGCGCTACCGCACCCGGCGCGGGATCCAGGGTCCGTATCGATGGAACAGTGAATCGCGCGTGGGGCGCCCCGCGCCTGCGGGCCGCGACGACCGAGTTCCTCGGGGCCGGAGCCGCGATCTCTCCGCGGGCCCTCGGGCGGTCGCCGGGCGAGGCCGACGAGGGGCAACTGGTCCGGGTGGCCGGCTCGGTCACGAGCGTCACGCGTCTCGCGGATCGATGGCGGGCCGATCTCCGTGTCGGCGAGGCCGAGATCCTCATCACAGGGCTCACCGGGAGCGGAATCCCGTCCACGACCCTCGAGAAAGGACAGGCGGTCACGATCATCGGGATCGTGCGTCGGCCGTACCCGACGGCCAGGGACCAGCGCTGGGCCGTGGCACCTCGGGGGCCGCAGGACGTCGCGGTCGGCCCGGCCACGGGCGGCAACCGAACGACGGCCGCCGCGGGCCCGGGCGGAAGCTCGACCGCCTGGGGCGCCGCAAGCCTGGGCACCGCCGGAACCGAGGGCTCGGATGGGGCTGTCCCAGCTGACCTCGCAACGCTCGAGGAGCATCTCGACTCGCTCGTGCGCGTCGGCGGGCTCGTGGCCGAGGCCAGACCCGACGGCTTCCTCTTCGACGACGGCACTGCCGTCGGGACGGCGGTCCTGGTCGGCGAGGCCGCGTCATTCCGGGAGCTGGTACGACCCGGCGACGCCGTCGGCCTCGTGGGCCGGGTCGTTCGCGACAGCGCCGGCCTCCGGGTCGTGGTGGAGGATCCTGCGGGCATCGTGCGCCTCGGAGCCCTCGGAGAGGTTGTCCCGATTGCGGCCACGCGGGCGGTTGATCCATCCGCCGTGCCCGTCGCTCCGGCGGGCCTCGCCACCGCCAGCTTCACCGGTCCGCTTGCCTCGTTCGGCGGCGGCTGGCTCGGTGCCGTCGGCTTCATCTCGCTCTCGGCGGCCTCGCTGGTCGGGACCATGGCTCGCCGTCGGCGCGCCCAGCGCCGGCTGATCGAGACCCTCCATGCGCGAATCGCGGGCCTCCCCAGGTCGACCCGCGGGGCCTGAGGGGCCGCCGCGGCGGCCGGGGCGGTTGCCGCGGCGGCTTGACGCCCGTTTGAGCGCCCGTCTACCCTTGCCCGAGCCTCGCGCCGCGAGGCGGGCGCCACGCAGAGGAGAGTCGGGTTTGCCGAATGCGGACCGCCGCGTCGCGCTCCCCGTGGGGGAACGGCAGTACCACATCGACCTCGGCCCAGGCGAACTGGCCGAGTACATCCTCCTCCCCGGCGATCCCGACCGCACCGCCCGCATTGCCGCCCGTCTCGACTCGGTCGAGTTCCAACACCGGAACCGCGAGTTCGCCTCGGCCACGGGTATCTACAAGGGCCTCCGCGTCTCGATTGTCTCGACCGGCATCGGGACCGACAACGTCGAGATCGTGATGGCGGAGGTCCTCGCGATCACGGATCGGCCCACCTTCATCCGCGTCGGTTCGAGCGGGGCGCTCCAGCCGGAGATCGCGCCGGGCGACCTCTGCATCTCGGCCGGCGCCGTCCGGCTCGAGACCACCACCAGCTGGTTCGTCAGTGACGGCTATCCTGCCGTCGCCAACTACGAGGCGGTCTGTGCCCTGGTCGAGGCCGCGACACGCCTCGGCCACCGACATCATGTGGGGATCACGGCCACGGCGCCCGGCTTCTTCGGTGCGCAGGGACGTCCCATCCCACAGCTTCCCATCCGATACCCTGACCTCGCAGCAGACATGACGCGCCAGCGCGTCATGAACTTCGAGATGGAGGCATCGGCCGTTCTCGTGCTCGCGGGTCTCGCACGCTGTCGTGCGGGGGTCGTGTGTGCGGTGTACGCCCAGCGCATCACCGGGGACTTCGTCACCGATGATGCCAAGCAAGCGGCGGAATCGGCCTGCGTGGAGACGGGGCTGGAAAGCCTCCGGATCCTCGCGGACATGGACCGCCGGAAGGTCGAGGCCGGGACGGATCGCTGGCGACCGTCGCTCGGCATGTAGTCAGATCGCGACTCCGGGCGGACGCCCGGGGCGCACGGAGGCCAAGGAGGACTGGACACATGGCGCAGGCCTATTGCGTGAAGGACAAGATGAAAGTCGAAGTCCAGAACCCGCAGCAGATCACGATGAAGAACGGCAAGCCGGCTCTTCAGGGCACCTGCCCGAAGTGCGGCACCAAGGTGTTCAAGATCGGCGGCTGACGTCCCTCGTCCGCAGCCTTGAACCCCCCGTCGGTCCGCCGGCGGGGGGTTCTGCGTGTCCGGGCGAGGAGCCGCCGTCCGGCTGCCCTATCCTCACCCCGTGATGACGCAGCATTCCGCGACCACGCAGCGCTCCGCAACCGGCTCGCCCCTCGAGGCGCGAGCCGGTCGTGCTGATCCCGACCCGACGTTGGGTCCCGGTGAAGCCGTCCTCGCGCTCGACCTCGGGGGGTCGCGGATCCGCGCAGCGGTCGTGACGGCCGATGGCCGGATCCTCGCCAGAAACGATGGCCGCACTCCCAGCGCGGACGGACCCGAGGCCGTCGTCACCGCCTGCATCGACCACCTGCGGGCGGCTCGTGATGCGGTCGGCGCGAGCGACCCCGGCGGCCAGGGGGGCCTGCCGCGCATCGTGGGGGCCGGCCTTTGCGCACCAGGTCCGCTCGATGCGCGAACCGGTGTCCTCGTGGAGCCGCCGAACTTCGGCCCGGGATTCACCGATATCCCGCTCGGCGGCCCCGTCAGCGCGGCCCTCGGGCTCCCCGCCTTCCTCGAGCGCGACACGCACGTCGCCGCCCTCGCAGAGATGGCGTTCGGGGCGGCCCGCGGGGTCGAAAACTTCCTGTACGTGACGGTCTCCACCGGGCTCGGTGGCGCGATCGTGATCGGCGGGCGTCTCTATGGCGGGTCGGACGGCGTCGCCGGCGAGCTCGGACACCAGGTCATCGATCTGGACGGACCGTACTGCAACTGCGGGGGGCGCGGCCATCTCGAGGCCGTCTGCTCCGGGACGGCACTCGCGAAGCTCGGCACCGAGGCCGCCCGGAGCGGCGCCTCGCCGACGCTGGCGGCGGCCCTTGTCCGGCGTGGCGCCGCCGGGCTCGAGGGCCGCGATGTCGCGCTCGCGGCGGAGGCCGGCGACCCCGCGGCCACGGTCATCGTGGAGCGCTCGATCGGGGCGTTCGCGGCGGCCTGCGTCGGCTATGCGAATGTCTTCAATCCCGAGCTGATCGTCGTCGGCGGCAGCATGGCGATGGCGATGGGAGACGGGCTTCTCGATCCGGCCCGCCGGGCCGTGGCATCAACGGCATTTCGGATCCCGCGGGCGCGGCTCCGGATCGTGCCCGCGGCGCTCGGCGACGACGTCGGACTGCTCGGGGCGGTCCCCCTCGTGGCCAGCCGCGGCTGACTCTTCACCCGTGCAGCGGCCGATGTCGCCAGCGGAGCGGGAGAAGCCCTCTGGTAGACTCCTACCGACTCGAAATACGCCCACATAACGGGGCGAGGCCCGCCCGCGCGAGGCGGAGCGCAGGTCCCCCCGTGGAGGTTCCAGCAATGACCGTTCGTGTCGGGATCAACGGGTTCGGCCGGATCGGCCGACAGTCCCTCAAGGCCATCATCGAGCGCGCCCCCGGCGTCGAGGTCGTCGCCGTCAACGATCTCGTCGATACCAGCCTGAACGCCCTCCTGTTCAAGCACGATTCCACGTACGGTGCCTACCCCGGCACAGTGGACCACACCGAGAACTCGCTGATCATCGACGGCCGCGAGATCAAGGTACTCAAGGAGAAGGACCCGGCCGCCCTGCCGTGGGGCGACCTCGGCGTCGACATCGTGCTCGAGTCGACCGGCCTCTTCACCGACGCCGAGAAGGCGCGCGCCCACCTCAACGCCGGAGCGAAGAAGGTCGTCATCAGCGCGCCGGCCAAGGGCGAGGACATCACGATCGTCCTCGGGGTCAACGACCACCGGTACGACCCCGCCATCCACCACATCATCAGCAATGCCAGCTGCACGACGAACTGCCTGGCGCCGGCCGCCAAGGTCGTCCACGACCTCGTCGGGATCGAGCGCGGCCTGATGAACACCATCCACAGCTACACCAACGACCAGCGGATCCTCGACGTCGCCCACAAGGATCCGCGCCGCGCCCGCGCGGCTGGCCAGAACATCATCCCCACGACGACCGGTGCAGCGAAGGCACTCGCCCTTGTCATCCCGGACCTGAAGGGCCGGTTCGACGGCTTCAGCCTCCGGGTCCCGACCCCGACGGTGAGCGTCGTCGACTTCACGGCCACCGTGAAGCGGGAGACCACGGTCGAGGAGCTCAACGCCGCCTTCAGGGCGGCCGCCGCCGGTCCGATGGCCGGGATCCTCGGCGTCTCAGATGAACCGCTCGTCTCGTCTGACTTCCGCGGGGACGCCCGCTCCTCGATCATCGACGCGGCCAGCACGATGGTCCTCGGCGGAAACTTCGTGAAGGTCATCAGCTGGTACGACAACGAATGGGGCTACAGCTGCCGCTGCGCCGACCTGATCGCCAGGATCGCCGCGGGGATGCCCGCCTGACCGCGCTCCGCCGCCGACCCGACCCTCGGCGGCGAGCCACCCACCGCCCACCTCACGCCACGAATTGACAGGACCAAGATGGACAAGCTGACGATCCGGGATGTCGACGTCGCGGGCAAGCGCGTCTTCCTGCGCGTCGACTTCAACGTCCCACTCGCGGACGGCAAGGTCATGGATGATTCGCGCATCCGCGCGGCGCTGCCGACCATCCGCCATCTCCTCGCCAAGGGCGCCAAGGTGATCATCGCGAGCCACCTCGGTCGGCCCGACGGCAAGGTCCAGGACGGCCTCCGGCTGCGACCGGTCGCCGAGCGGCTGGGCCAGATCCTCAACCGCAACGTGCCGGTCACCGGCGACGCCCTCGGTCTGGGCACCGTCGACGCGGTCAAGCGCCTCCGGGCGGGCGAGATCCTGCTCCTCGAGAATCTCCGCTTCCATGCGGCCGAGGAGAAGAACGATCCGAAGTTCGCCGAGCAGCTTGCCTCCTACGCGGACATCTACGTCAACGATGCATTCGGGACCGCGCACCGCGCCCACGCCTCGACCGTCGGGATCGCGAAGCTCCTGCCCGCCTATGCCGGCTTCCTGATGGAGGCGGAGATCGCGCAGCTCTCGAACCTTCTCGAGTCGCCGGCGCGGCCCTACGCCGCGATCGTCGGCGGCGCAAAGATCTCCGGCAAGCTCAAGGTCCTCGACAACCTCGTCACGCGGGTGGACGTCCTGGTCCTCGGCGGTGGCATGGCCAACACCTTCCTGCTCGCCCAGGGCAAGGCGATCGGCAAGAGCCTCGCTGAGCACGACCTGGTCGAGGAGGCGCGGCGCGTCCTCGCCATCGCCGAGGAGCGTGGCGTCAAGGTGATCCTGCCGGTCGACGTCATCGTCGCCAAGGAAGTCACCCGCGGGACGGAATACAAGACCCTCTCCGCGGAGAAGATCCCGGCCTCCTGGCACATCGTGGATGTCGGGAAGGCGACGCTGGAACTGATGGAGGCCGCCCTCGCCGACGCGCAGACCGTCTTCTGGAATGGTCCACTCGGCGTCTTCGAGATCCCTTCCTTCTCGCACGGCACCAAGGCGATCGCACGCTTCCTGGCTGATCGCTGCGATGCCGGGGCGACGGTCGTCGTGGGCGGGGGAGACTCCGTGGCGGCGATTCAGCAGCAGGGCCTCGCCTCCCGCTTCACCCACATCTCCACGGGCGGCGGTGCCAGCCTGGAGTTCCTCGAGGGCCGCGAACTGCCGGGTGTCGCGATCCTGCAGGATCGGGTGCCGGCATGAGCGTGGATACCTCGATCATCCTCATCGACGCCCGCGAGATCCTCGATTCGCGCGGCAACCCAACGGTCGAGGTGGATGTCGTCCTGTCCGATGGGTCGGTCGGCCGGGCAGCCGTGCCGTCCGGGGCATCGACGGGCGCTCACGAGGCCGTTGAGCTCCGCGATGGCGACCCGGCTCGCTACGGTGGCAAGGGCGTCCTGGCGGCCGTCGGGAATGTCATCGAGGAGATCGGGCCGGCCCTCGTCGGGCTCGATGCTGCCGACCAGGCGGGCGTCGACGACGCCCTGATCGAGCTCGACGGGACCGCCAACAAGGGGCGACTCGGCGCGAATGCGATCCTCGGTGTCTCGCTCGCCTGTGCCCACGCGGCCGCCGCGGCGATCGACCTGCCGCTCTACCGCTACCTCGGGGGGGTCGGGGCCCGGACCCTGCCCGTGCCGATGTTCAACATCCTCAACGGCGGGCGGCACGCCCAGGACTCCACCGACTTCCAGGAGTTCATGGTGATGCCGGTCGGGCTGGCCACCTTCTCCGATTCGCTGCGCGCCGGTTCCGAGATCTTCCATGCCCTGCGGAAGCTTCTCCACGACGGCGGTCATGCCACCGGCCAGGGTGACGAGGGCGGCTTCGCGCCGTCATTGCCCTCCAACGAGGCCGCGGTGGAGGTGATTCTCCGCGCGATCGAGGCGGCGGGCTACCGACCGGGCGACGAGGTCGCCATTGCGCTCGACCCCGCCACGACCGAGCTGGTCGCGCCGGGGAGCGGCCGGGACGGCGCTCCCACTCGGTACACGCTGGCCCGGGAGGGTCGGACGCTCGACTCCGGTGAGCTCGTCGACCTGTGGGCCGATTGGGCCGCCCGCTACCCGATCGTCTCGATCGAGGACGGCCTCGCCGAGGACGACTGGGCCGGCTGGGCCGAGCTGACGCGGCGGCTCGGCGACAGTGTCCAGCTGGTCGGCGACGACCTCCTCGTGACCAACCCGGAACGAATCCGGCGGGGAATCGCCGAGCGATCCGCGAACGCGGTCCTGATCAAGCTCAACCAGATCGGGACGCTCACCGAAACGGTCCAGGCGATCGAGACCGCTCGCCGGGCCGGCTGGGCCGCGGTCGTGTCGCACCGCTCGGGCGAGACCGAGGACACCACGATCGCCGACCTGGTCGTCGGGATGGGCACCGGGCAGATCAAGACCGGGGCACCGTCGCGCTCCGAGCGGGTCGCCAAGTACAACCGGCTGCTCCGGATCGAGGAGGAGCTGGGCGCGGGTGCCGTCTACCTCGGGCGGGCCGCCCTCGCGGGCGCTGCGTCGTCGTCGCCGGCGTCGTCCGCTTCGTGAGGCAGGCCCTCCGCTTCGCCGAAGTGTTCGTCCGACCTCGGCGGCCAATCGTCCCGTGCTGAGCCGGATCGTCGATCGCGGTGCGATCACCGCGGCATTCGTGGGCATCGGCATGGCGCTCACGATCGGGATCAGCTTCCTGCTGGTCATTCCGATCGAGCCGATCTACTGGCTGCTCTCGATCCCGGCAGGCCTGCTCATCGGGTATTACGCCGATTCGCGGTCCGGCCGTGGCCGCGGCGCGTGGGGCCGAATCCTCGCGAATGCCACCTTCGCCGGTCTCGCCACGGGCCTCACCCTCGCCGCTCTGCTGCTGGGCGTGAAGGCGATGTTCTTCGCCGCCGACGACGGCTACCGCGATCCAGGTCTGGGTGGGCGCCTGACCTGCCAGTCCGGTGCCGACTGCGTCTACCAGCGCTACCGCGTCGCGCAGGGGGATGAACTCGTTGCCGCCGGCGTCTCGGACGCCGCGTCGTTCTCGTCCTTCTTCTGGGCGCAGCAGCTTGGCACCGCTTCCATGCTGATCCTTCTCTCGACGGGCTTCGGGATCGCGGGGGGCGTCCTCTACGGGATCACGCGCCCGAAGAACGCCTGAAGTCACCCGAGCCTCGGGCGTGAAGACGCCCGGGACATGAAGACGCCCCGGCGGTTGCCGGGGCGTTTCGGTTGCTGACCCAGCGGCCTGGGGTCGTACGGTCAGCTCTTGGCGATCTTCTTGGCCGGGGCCTTCTTCTCGGCCGCGGGCTTGGCTGCTGCCTTCTTGGCCGGGGCCTTCTTCTCGGCCGCGGGCCTTGCGGCAGCGGCCGTCTTCGGAGCAGCGGCCTTGGCCGCTGCCGGCTTCGCGGTCGCCTTCGTCGCGGCTTTGGGCGCCTTCTTCTCGGCGCTGGCCCTGGCGGTCTTCGCCGGAGCGGCGGCAGCCTTGGCTGAAGCCGCGGCGGCCTCGATGCGGGCCGTCTTGCTCAGCGCGGCGCGCGCCTTGCCGGCTGCCGTCTGGGCGCCCTTGGCCTTGTCTGCCTTCGATGCGGCGATGCGGGCCTTGGCGGCCTTCACCGCGGCGGCCTTGCCGATGGTCTTGGCGACGTGCGACGACGCCGCAGTCGCGCCACCCAGCGCGGCGTTCACCTTGCGGACCAGGCGCGACTTGCGACGCGCGGCGGCGTTGGGATGAATGGCACCGACCTTCGCGGCCCGATCAAGGGCGCTGATGGCGTCCGTCAGGGCCGCCTGCGCGTCAAGACCCTCGGTCGGCGCGGTCGCGGCGGTCAGGGCGTTCTTGACGAGCGTCTTCGCGGCGGTGCGGCGAGGCCCGAGGATCGCGTGCCGGCGCTCAGCGGTGCGGACGCGCTTGAGGCCCGACGGTGAGCGAGCGCCCGTCCATGTGCGGGGCGTCTTGGCCAAGGTGCGAACCTCTCGATACAGACAAGTCGACATGCGCGGGCGCGAAGCACCGGGCGCGAACGGGCATGGTAGCAGAGGTCACCGATGTCGACAGTTCGACGCCGTCAACGATCGAGCGTTCCAGGCGCCCGCAGGTCGCCGCCGCCCTGTCAGACTTCAACGGTGATCGCCTTGCTTGGCGGCCTGGGGGCCGCGACGTCCTGGGCCATCGCGACGCTGTGCTCGTCGCGCTTGAGTCGGATGATCGGCCCGATGTCCGTCCTGGCCTGGGTCATGATCGTCGGGCTGCTCGTGAGCATCCCGTCGTCCGTGGCCGACCTTGCCACCGCGCGGCCGCCCAGCGCTCCGCAGATGCTGGGCCTGCTCGTCAACGGCCTGTCGTACACCGCTGGTCACTGCCTCATCAGGCCGCGGTGACCGAGCCGCGGACCGCATGTTCGATCCCGCCGAACCGTCTCGAAAACCGTCTGACGAGACGCGACAGCGTCAGCCTTGCGCGGAAGGCCGATCGGGGCGGGCCCGGCCACCAATCGACCGACGCACGGGCCGATTGGGTCCACCCTATTCCGCCTGTCGAACGTCGCAACGAAGCGGCGCGACCGGATCAACTCGGACGAGAGGAGGAGCGCCAGCGCCTGGGCTTCGAGATTCGGAGTGCGGCCCGACTGGCACTCAGCACGACCCAGAGGCCGGACATGAACGGGATCTTGTTTAGCGATGGTCTTATCCTCTTGGTCGTGTGGCTCATCCCCGTCCAGGCCGGCGAAGCCGAGAGCGGTCCGGGGCGACCCTCTACCCGGTGAAGCCCCAGCGTCTCATCGCCTCGTCCGTCGGCCGCCCGTGGGGCCGCGGGCGCTTCGGTACCGCCGGAGGAGAACCGGTCGGCGAGGTCTGGGTGAGTGGCGACGATGCCACGCTGGCCGACGGCCGGACCCTGGCCTCCGCGGGCATCGCCTCCTCCGTACCCCTCGTGAAGCTGCTCGATGTCGGCGCCTGGCTTTCGGTCCAGGTCCACCCGAACGACCGGCTCGCCCGCGAGCTCCACGGACGAGCCGCGGTGGGCAAGCACGAAGCGTGGGTCGTCCTCGAGGCCGACGCCGACGCCTCTTTCGCGATGGGGTTGGTCGATCCGATCCGGCTCGCCGACCTGTTCAGCGGCGATCGGCGCCGTGTGATCGGGTCGCTCGCCATCCAGCGCGCGACTGCGGGCTCGGTCATCGACGTGGCGCCCGGGACCGTCCACGCGCCCGGTCCGGGCGTCCTCCTTTACGAGGTCCAGCAGCGGAGCGACCTCACCTACCGCATCTGGGACTGGGGCCGGTCACGACCTCTCCACCGAAGCCAGGCCCGACGAGCCATCCGCGCGGATGCCGGGGTGACCCCGCAGCAGATCCCAGAGGGCCAGGGCCGAATCTCCCTGGTTGGCCCCGGCACCCCCTTCCGCCTCGAACTGTGCCGGGTGGCGCAAGGTGAGCTCCGCCTCGCGCTTGAGCGACCCGCCATCCTGTCGCCGATCCAGGGGCAGCTCGGAGTCAACGCGCTCCGCTTGACTGCAGGTTCGCACTGGTTGCTCGAGCCCGGTGAGACGTGCCTCGTGGGGCCGGGAGAGGCACTTCTCGCCTCCTGGCGCTGACCGCCCGGCAGGCCCGAGCGACGACCGGCGCGAATGAGCACAACAAGGCGGTCACGTCGCCGTCAGCGCCCGGGGGGAGTCGGCTTCCGCAATGACGGGCTGCGCCCAAGCTCGTGGCCAGGCGTCGCCGACTCATGGCTGAGGAACCGAACCACCATCACGCCCCCCAGTTCATGGTCTCGTTCTTCGGTCACGGAAACCTCGACGGGCTGTGCGCAGAAGCGCTGCGGCGGGCGCGCTCACCCGAGCGGTGGCTGACATCCTCGACGAGTGCCCGACGAGTGGGTGGCCACGTGCGCTGAAGGTGGCCAACGACTGAATCTGCGTATGTCGTACACGTACCTGTCGCCTGACGCGATGCCCAGCGCCGCCTTCAACCTCGGGTAGATCAGGCCTTGATCGCCGACGAGCGGCGGCCCCCGAAGTCGCTCGACGGTCGATCCGGGTGGCGATGCGCCAGAGCAGCAAGGACGCGCTCTCGCGAGTTTGTGGCGGCATGCCCCCCTCCGCGTTCGGTCGTGCCCGTCCTCTCGATCCGCGCCGCGTATGCCGGGTCGTCAAAGCACTTGACGCATGGTCTATTGTATCGACGTCTAAACATCTGCGGAGATAGCGAATGCTGCTTGGGCGCAGGTCCATGACGCTCAATCTCGCGCTACGAGCCGGCGTTCAACGTCCGCGAGGTCGAGGCCTCGGACGCCAAGGACCGGACCGGCTGGGAAATGTGCGGCGCAGATCGCCGAGGACGAGACCGGGCCGCGAGATCACGGCCGTCGGCGTCGGTGGCATGGTCCCCTGCGTGATCCTCCACGGCGAGGGCGGGCGGACGCTCCGCCGCTCGATCCAGCAGAACGACGCCCGGACCGGCGTCGAGATCATCGGGCTGCCGCTCGAGGCGGTGGCGACGACGGCCGGCTCCGCGCTGGGCGCCGCCTACGCCGCCGGCATGGGCGCCGGCGCGTTCTCGGACTGGAACGGCGTCGAGAGGTTCGTCGAGGTCCGGGAGGTCATCGAGCCGCGGCACCACGAGCGCTACGAGCATCCATATCGGACGTACCGGGGGCTGTACCCGGCTCTCAGGGAGGTCACGACGTGAACGAGGTGGGCACCCGGGCCGGTGCGCTTGGTACCGTGCTCGTGACGGGCGGCGGGGCCGGGATCGGCGAGGCGATCTGCCGGACACTCGCGGCCCGCGGCTGGCGGGTCGCCGTGACCGACGTCAACGCCGAGGCCGCGGCGCGCGTCTCGAGCGTCATCGGCGGGTTCGGGGTGGGGCTGGACGTGACCGATCCCCGCTCCATCGCGGCCGGCGCCGACGCCGCCGAGGCGGCACTCGGCCCGCTCGACGCGTGGGTCTCAAACGCCGGCGTGTCGACGATGAACCGGTTGCTCGATACCACCGAGGCCGAGTGGGACCTGAACATGGACGTCAACGCCAAGGGCGTGTTCCTGTGCGCCCAGGAGGCCGCCCGGCGCTTCATCGCCCGGGGGACGTCGGGCATCATCGTGAACACGGCGTCGATGGCCGCCAAGCGGGGCGCCACGCCGTTCCTCGCTCCGTACGTGGCGTCCAAGTTCGCCGTCGGCGGGCTCACGCAGGCGCTCGCGTACGAGCTTGCCCCGCACGGCATCCGCGTGAACGCCGTCTGCCCGGGCTACGTGGCCACGTCGATGCAGGAGCGCGAGCTCCGATGGGAGGCCGAGCTCCGCGACTCCACGGTTGGGGCGGTCCGCGATCTGTACCTAGCCGACACGCCGCTCCGTCGGATCGAGACGCCCGACGACGTCGCCCGCGTGGTCGCCTTCCTCGTCAGCCCGGACGCCGCGTTCCTCACAGGCGAGTCCATCGCCGTCAACGGGGGGGCGTTTATGGATTGATGCTCGCATCGCGCCTTAGCCCAGTGGTTCCGCACCCCTTGCACTAGCGATAGGACCCAAGGAATAGGAGGAGCAGGATGCAAACCTCGGCAGACTCGTCACCTTCGATGTTCGTCAGGAACGCGACAGGCCTTGTGCGCGAGCTCAGCCCGTTCGACGCGTTCAACCTCGTGTTCGCAGCCGTCCTGATCCCGGTCGGGATCTCGCAGGCCCTCAACTTCGGCGCGGCGGCGTTCCCCGGCGCCAACGTCGCGATCGCGTTCCTGCTGGGCGCGATCCTGCTGCTCGGGTTCGCCGGGGTCTACATCTTCTTCACGCTCGCGATGCCCCGCTCCGGCGGTGACTACGTGTGGGTCAGCCGGACCCTGTCGCCGTTCCTCGGCTTCGTCGTCAACGTCACGCTGACGTTCGTGTTCGTGAACTGGATCGCGTTCAACTTCACGACGATGACGACGCTGTTCGTCCCGGCCGCCAGCTTCGTCATCGGCATCCAGGGCGACGCGGTCGGCTGGTTCGCGGACAAGTCCAACCAGTTCCTCGTCGCGTCGATCCTCACCGTGCTGTTCACGCTGCTGATGCTGGCCGGCACCAAGTCGGTGGCCCGCTTCATGCGCGTGATGATGGTCATCGTGTGGGCCGGCATGGCGCTCTGGTTCCTGGACCTGCTGTTCACGTCGAACGCCACGTTCAATGCCAACTTCCAGGCGACGACAGGGGCCACCCCCCAGGCCATCATCGACGCCGCCAACCAGAACGGCTTCACGGCCCCGGTCGGCATCGCAATCCCGATGACCCTGCTGGCGATGCTGTGGGCGTTCCAGAACCTCACCGGCTTCGAGTGGACCGGCTACTTCGCGGGCGAGATCAAGAACGTCCGGCGCACCGTCATCTGGTCCGTCGTCGCCGGCCTCATCGTCAGCGCGATCCTGTACGCGCTCGGCTCCCTCCTCGTGTACAACGCCGTGGGCTTCAACCTCTTCTCGAGCCTCTCGTTCCTCGGCGTCAATCATGCCGACCAGCTGCCGGCGGGCGTCCCGTTCGTCGTGCCGTCGCTGACCAAGTTCCTGGCCTTCCCGGGCGTCATCAACAGCCTGATCGCCGTGGCATTCCTGCTGTCGATCCTGTGGTGGACGCCGGCCGGGTTCCTGCTCGGCACGCGCAACCTGTTCGCCTGGGGGTTCGACCGGCTCGCCCCCGCCTGGGTCGCGGACGTCAGCCCGTCGCTCCACGTCCCGGTCAAGGCCACGATCGTGGTGGGGATCTACGTGGAGATCCTCAACTGGTTCAACATCTTCGGTGGTCTCGGCGCCTACGTGATCAATATCATCGCGGTCATGGCCCTGGCGTTCATCGTCGTCGGCCTCGCCGCGGTCGTGTTCCCATACCGCCGCCCGGAGCTGTTCAACAACGCGCCGCACGCGGTTCGGATGCGGGTCGCCGGCATCCCGGTGATATCCATCGCGGGCGTCGTTACGATGATCAGTTGGGCGTTCGTCCTGATCGCAGCGTTCTCGGCCACCCAGTTCGGGCTGTCGGTCACCCCGCTCGCGATGGGCGAGGCGTTCTCGGTCCCGATCCTGGCCGCGATCTGGTACGTGGGCGTCCGCTGGTACCGCGCCCGGCAGGGCATCAACCTCGCTGCGGTGTTCGCGGAGATCCCGCCCGAATGAGCACCCGTCCCATCGGCGAGCTCGTCGGTCTCGCGGATGCGCTGATCGAGGAGGCGGAGCGCCGCAAGGTCGGCCTCCGCCTCCTCGGGGGCGTCGCCGTCTGGCTCAGCTCGCCCACGGGCCGCGCGGTACACAGCCTCCAGCGCGGCTACAACGACCTCGACTTCGTCGCGGTCAGGAAGGGGTCAGGCGCGCTGCCGGCGGTCTTCGCCACCTGCGGCTGGGAGGCGGACGCCCGGTTCAACACGCTCCACGGCAAGACCCGCCTGCTGTTCTTCCACGGGGGCGACCTGCAGGCGGACATCTTCCTGGGCGAGTTCGAGCAGTGTCACAAATTGGACATCGGGCAAGCGGTCCTGCGCGTGCCGAGGACGATGCCGCCGGCGGAGCTGCTGCTGACCAAGCTCCAGATCCGCCAGCCGAACGAAAAGGACATCACCGACACCCTGTCGCTCCTGCTCGACCACGACTTTGGGGCCGGGTCCGGAGCCCAGGGTGCGGCCGGCGACGACGGCGCCGGGGCGCGCGAGCTCGACACCATTCGCCGGGTCACCGGGTCCGACTGGGGCTGGTACGCCACCTGCGTCGACAGCCTCGCCGTCATGCGGACCGGCGCGGAGCGGCTGCTGGCCGGCCACGCCCAGGCGACAGCCATCGCCCGAATCGACGCGCTGGCCTCGGCGATCGAGGCGACGCCCAAGTCCATCGGCTGGCGCTTCAGGGCGACGATCGGCCGGCGGATGGCGTGGTACGAAGAACCCGAGGAGGTCAATCGGTGAGGCGCGGTTCGGACGAGTTCACGGTCTTCTTCGCGACGGACATCCATGGCTCGGACCGCTGCTTCAAGAAATTCATCAACGCCGGCAAATTCTACGGCGTCGACGCGATCATCATCGGCGGGGACGTGACCGGGAAGGCGGTGGTCCCGGTGACCCGGGGCGCCGGCGGAGGCTACTCGGCGAGCATCGCCGGGCACACGTCCGAGGTCATGGAGGATGAGCTTCCACGCCTCCTCGATGAGATCCGGTTCAACGGCCAGTACCCGTGGGTCACCACGCGCGACGAGCTCAGCGCGGTGCAGGCGGACCCGGACGGCGTGGCCAAGCTGTTCCACGCCGCGATCACCGAGAGCGTCAACCGGTGGCTGGAGATCGCCGAGGAGCGGCTCCGGGGCACCGGGATGGCCGTGTACATCTCGCCCGGCAACGACGACGACATGATGGTCGGCGACCTCCTGTCCGCGAGCGACACCATCATCAACCCCGACGGGCAGGTCGTGGAGCTGGCACCCGGCGTGACCATGCTGTCGCTCGGGTACTCGAACCCCACGCCCTGGAACAGCCCGCGCGAGCTGCCCGAGGACGAGCTGGAGCGCCGGCTTTCGACGCTGGCGACGCAGCTCCCGTCGTCCGGCATCACGATCCACAACATCCACGTCCCGCCGTTCGGCACGATCATCGACCAAGCCGCGCAGCTGGATTCCGACCTGCGCCCTGTGGTCCACGGCGGCCAGGTCAGCTTCGTCCATGTCGGCAGCACCGCCGTCCGACGGGTGCTCGAGGCGACCCAGCCGACCCTGGGCCTGCATGGCCACATCCATGAGTCGCCCGGCGCGGTCAAGGTCGGCCGGACGCTGTGCGTCAACCCCGGCAGCGAGTACAACGACGGGGTGCTGCGCGGCGTCATCGTGCGGATGCAACCATCCAAGGGCAAGGTGGGTTACCAGCTCACCGTGGGGTGATCGCCCCAGGATGCCGGGTCGTCGTCACACTTGACGCATGGTCTAATGTACGGACGTCTAAACATCTATGGAGATAAGGGATGCCGCTTGGGCGCACATCTATGGCAGCCAATCTGGCGGACGCGATCGCCCAGTTGCTGACCGATGAGGGCACGAGCCCCGGCGACCGACTGCCGTCGGAGGCAGCCCTCTGCGCGCGCTACCACGTCTCGCGGGGGACCGTCCGCGAGGCCCTGCGACGGCTCGAACTTGGTGGCCTGCTCGAAGTGCAGCATGGTCGGGGACGCTTCGTCTCGGCGGCAGGGCCGACGATCGAGCGACCGATTACCGAGTTCGAGAGCGCGACCGCGATGCTCGCGGGCCGCGGCCTCAGGCCGGTCACCCGTGTCCTCTCAGCCGAGGTCACGGCGCCCAACGAGACCGAAGCTGCAGCGTTGGGGTTGCCATCGACGGCGCCGATCGTTCGGCTCATGCGTGTTCGGCTGTCGAAGGGCCAGCCGCTCGTCTACCAACTCGATTCGTTCCCTGCCAGCCTCCTTGAGCCTCAGCACGTCGAGGAGATCGATTTCTCGGGTTCCCTGACGGAGTGGCTCGCGTCGCGGGGGCATAGGCTCTCGTCATCGTCGGCGTCGATTCGCGCGACTGTTCTCCCGCCTAGCGTCGCCGCGCTCAGCGATGTCGACTCAATAACCCCGTGGCTCCTGATCACCGAGCGCGTCGTAGATACGAGCGGCCTCTCGGTGCTGTTCTCTGAGGGCTATCACCGCGGCGATGCGTTCTCGTTCCACGTGCTGCGACACCGAAGCGCCTCGAGGGGAGGCTCCGAGTGAGGGAAGCGGGGCGTGCGGCCGCGCACGCGACCGTCGCCATTTCGTGGACGAGCGTGGCGAAGAGGTGAGGATCGCCTGGCAGCAGGCGGTGCAATGGAAAGCGATTGGCACGGTCTCGTGCAGAGAGAATCTCATGAACGATCTGGAACAGTTCGCGGGCGCTGCCCATGCTCATTCTCTTCTGGCTGGCCAGCGGTACCTGATCCGTGGCCTCGCAGAAGGCGTGGGCAAGCAGCGGGCACGCAGCGCACAGCAATGGAGTTGAAGATGAACCGTCTCTCGGCGCGCCAAGTCTGCGGCTCCAACTTCTCGTACCAGCATCTCCGCTTCGAGAAGTTTCTCGACGACATGGTCGAGCTCGAGCTGCAGCACCTCGAGATCTGGGGGATCGCTCCGCATCTCCATCTCAACCAGGTCGGGTCGTCGGACCTAAGGCGGATCAAAGGGCAGCTACGCGAGCGCGACCTCAGGATGCACTGTCTGACCCCCGAGCAGGTGCTGTATCCGATCAACATAGCGTCGGGGGCGACCTGGCTCCGCGAGCTCAGCGTTGACCTCTTCCGGAAGGGTGCCGACATCTGCGAGGAACTCGAGGCACCGTACCTCTTCCTCACCTCAGGGCGCGGCGGCGAGGACGAGCCGCGCGAGGACGCGTGGAAGCGGTCCGTCGACTCGCTTGGTGCGATCGTGACCTACGCGGAGCGCCGGGGGGTCACCTGCCTCCTCGAGCCCCTTCAACGAACCGAGTCCAACCTCGTCATCAGCACGGCCGACATTCGACGCATGCTGAACGACGTTGGGTCCTCCAATGTCAAGGTCGCCCTCGACACCGTCGCCATGGCCGTGGCCGGTGAGACCGTGGCGGACTACCGGCGCGAGTTCGGGGCGGACGTACGCCATGTGCACCTCGTCGACGGGAAGCCGGCGGGGCACCTGGTCTGGGGCGATGGCGAGTTGCCGATGAGCCAGTTCGTGCAGGACCTTGCCGACATGGACTACTCGGGGTTCCTCACGTTCGAGCTCTTTGGCGACAACAGCTACAGTCTTGATCCGCTCGCGGCCCTCCGCCGCTGCCTGGATGCCGCCCGCACGGTTCTGGTCGCCTGACGGTGGTTCCGGCGTCGACGGGAGCCAGTTGCCAGACGTCGCGCGAGCGGGTGGCGCGACCCAAACTGCGGAGCGTCGTTGGCCATGCACGCTCGCCCCACCGCGAGTCGGCATCCAGATCCGCGTTCCGCATCCCTGCGAGTGCGGTCTTCGGTCGTGAACCTCGCGCCCGCCGTCCGACCCACTGGATGCCCCGGCTTCCGTAGAGTCAAATAACTGGATGCCATGCTCCTGTCTCGGTTAGGAGGCAGCCATGGCAAGAAGCGGGTACCAGCCCCTTAGTGCGATGCAATAGCCAAGTCGTGAGTGCGAGGAGATCCGATGCCAGACCTGAAGCTTTTGATCGAACGGGCGAAGCAGAGCGAGCTGTTCACCGCGCCGATCCTGGAGCGCGATACGGCGCGGTTCCTTGCCGAACATGGTGAGCGCCTCCGGGAACTCGCGCGGCGCGACCGTGCCGCGCGAGTAAACCACGTCTACTTCGTGGGCTCCGGTGGGTCGTGGGCGAGCATGTACTCCGGCGCCTACCTGATGCGCCGCTTCACTTCAATCCCGTCGGACGTGATGCTCTCGTATCAACTGATCTGGGAGGCTCCGCGGGCCCTTGGGCCGGGAGCGGTTGCCTTCTTCGCCTCCTACTCGGGAGGCACGGAGGACACGCTTGCGGCGCTCCGGTTCGCGAAAGACAAGGGAGCGCGCACCGTGGCGCTGGTGCGGCGAGCCGATTCCCTCATCGGCCGCGAGGCCGACGAGTGCATCGCCTACGAGTCGACGGACCTGTACGGCCTGCCCCTCGCCGCGGTCTACCTGTACGCGCTCGAGCACGCCCAAGCGGACGGCTGGGAGCCGGCGCGCGACGTGGTGCGAGCCCTCGGCGAGCTGCCCCCCATCCTCGGCGAAGCCTACCGCGGCGATGAGGCCAAGGGTGAGGCGCTGGCCCACGAGCTCCTCAGTTCTCAGGTTCTCTACTGCGTCGGCGCCGGACCGCTCTATGGCCTTGCCTACAAGTTCGCCCTCACCGTCTTCATGGAGAACATCCGGGTGCACGGCTCGCTGATCGAGGCGGCGGAGTTCCGCCACGGCCCGGCGGAGATGCTCGAGCGCCAGCGGGCCGACATGTTCTTCCTGCTCGGCGACGACGAGTCCCGAAGCATGACCGAACGCTCGATGGCCGTCGCGCGTGACAACGGCGCCCGCGTGATCCCGCTCGATATCCGCAGCTACCCGGGTGTTCATCCCCTCCTGGCTCCGTTCGTGCTGCTCGTCCCCCTGCAGTGGTTCGTCGTTTATTCGGCGCTCCTGCGCGGCATCACCGATCTGGATGAGCGGGTGTTCATGGGCAGGCAGATCCTGTCGCAGGGAGGGGCCGTGTGGCCTTGATTGGTGTCGTTCTCGGCGACAACTGCGTCGATCGGTACCTGCCGCCCGTCGATCGGGATTTCGTCGGCGGGCAGGCGGTCAACGTCGCAGTCCGCCTGGCGCACCTTGGGCTCAAGGTAGCCTACGCGGGCGCCGTCGGTGATGACGAGGCGGGTGCATGGATCCTCGATGAACTCCGGGCGCGCTCTGTCGACGTGGGCGCGGTCGAGCGGGCAAGGGGCTCGACGGGCGTCACGCTGATCGCAACGACGCCCGAGGGTGAGCGACATTTCGTTGCCGAGGACTACGGAGTCTCCGCGCCGTATGCGCCGACCCCACGGGCGCTGCAACTTGCTCGCTCGGCCCACCTGGTTTACGCGGCACACGTAGCGGACCTACGCATCGTGGCCGAGGTCTTGGGCCCGTCCACATGGTTGGCGATTGACCTCTCCGAGGGGCCGACTGATCGGATCCCACTGAAGCCGGCGCCCACCTTATTCATCTCACGCCCCCAGCTCGAGCGCGACGCCGCAATGGCCGAGGCGCAACGGCTCGTCTCCAACGGCGCGGACACAGTTGTCGTCTCGCTCGGTCCGAATGGCGCCCTCGCCGCCTCGGCGGCAGAGTGCACCTACACGCCGGCAGCCGCAGCTGCGGTCGTCGACACGCTCGGCGCGGGCGACGCTCTCGCCGCAACGTTCCTTGCCCACCGCCTGGCGGGCGAGGATCTCGAGGCGGCACTGCGCGCGGCGAGTGAGGCCGCGGCCGAGGCTTGCGCCCACATCGGAGCATTCGCGTAGCTGGGAAGGCTCGGGATCCGCGCGTCCGCGACGAGTATCGCGATGCTGCTTCGCCGCTCCGGCGTCGGTCCGGCCCTCCGCCGGGGCCTGACGCGGCGCTACTTCCTGAAGGTTTAGGCAGCGGGTATCCTGGCGTGCGGTTTCCTCACGGTCGAGACCGCGGTGCTCAAGACGCTCCACGTCCTGCTCTTCATCGGGATCAGGACACGGCGCGTGCACGTCACGGCCTCAAAGACTGACCCGGATTCTTCCTTTGTCACTCGGGGAGGCACCGGGGCACGCTCGACCGAGACCGGCCGGGCTGGGTAAACCATTACACCGCGGCGAGCGCCTCAAGCGATTCGATGATGACGTCCGCCCGCAGTTCCATCCCTGCCGTATACCGGGTTCGGAGCGCAATCGTGTACATTCCGGCCCTTCGTGCGCCGTCAAGCCCGTGCGGTGAATCTTCGATCACGACGCACTGCCCTGGCGATGCCCGCAGCTCCGCCGCCGCGCGGAGAAAGATGTCAGGTGCGGGCTTACCCGCCACAACGTCCTCGCCCGAGACGACTGCTTCGAATGCCTCGCTCAGGCCCAACGCTCCTAGGACAGCCTCCACCGCCGCTCGTGGCGACGACGAGGCCACGGCAAGACGGACGCCCGCCGCCCGAAGTCCTTCGACGAGGGGTATGGCCCCGGGCCCCGGACGAATGGTTCCGAGCAGCGGCAGCACCGCGTTGACGTACTCGGACTGCAGCTGGGCGGTCTCGTCAGTGAGACCGAACCGGTCGATCAGCCAGGCCCAGCTCTCGTCGTTGGATTGCCCGATGAGCGCTCCATACTCACGATTGCTGAGGACCCTGCCGCGCCGGTTCAGGACCGTCGCCATTGCCTGCTCGTTCGAGGGCTCCGTGTCGGCCAGCACGCCGTCCATGTCGAAGATGACCGCGTCGGGGCGAAATCCGACCACGTGTTCCAGCGAACGGCGCACCACGTCAAAGATCAACGGTGGTTCCGCTGGAACACGCAGCGGCCGCGAGGGCCACCGCGAGTGCCATGGCACCGAACCCTGAGGTCCGCATCTCTCCTCCTAGTCCATGAACCCGCCACCGTTGACGGCGACCGGTCGCGGGCTCATGCGTCGTTGGATTCAATGGACTACCTCCTTGAGGGCCGGATAGAGCGCACGGAAGGTTTGGTATGCGCGCTCGTAGCCGTCATGTCCGTGGGGTTCGATCGTCTCCCCGACCTCGACGAAGCGCTCGATCTCGCTCCAGCTCGTGAACGCCCCGACTCCCATGCCAGCAACGAAGGCCGCGCCGAGCGCAGAGCCAGGATGCGACCGCAGAGTCTCAAGCGGGAGCCCGATGACATCGGCTGTCACCTGCGTCCAAAGCCGCGAGCGCGCCCCGCCGTTGGTAACTCGTATGCGGCGTGGGACGTGCCCCAGCTCCGCGAACACGTCGAGATGGTGACGGAAGCCGAAGGCGATCCCCTCCAGGACAGCTCGGAAGAGATGGCCGCGCTCCGTGGCCAAGGTTAACCCGACGAATGCGCCGCGAGCGTCAGGATCATGGATCGGCGTCTTCTCGCCCAGCATGTAGGGAAGTGCGACGACGCCGCCGGCGCCCGGCTCCACAGCGGCAGCCTCGGCGTCCAGCAACTCCAGCGGCGTGCCTGCCGCGATAGTGGCCTGGAACCAGCGGATGAAGCTGCCCGATGTCGCCATGCAGCCGTTGGGCAGGTACAGCCCCGGCACCAGGTGGTAGTCGAGGTAGAGGCGCTCTTCGATGACCGGCGTGGCGGTTGTCAGCAGGATGTCCCCGGCGCCGCCCAGCTTCACCAGCAGATCCCCCTCGCGAACCAGACCGGCGGCGAAGGCCGAGCTCACATGGTCGGCGCTGCCCGCGACCACCGGCGTGCCAGGGCGCAGTCCTGTCTCGGCGGCGGCCGCGTTGGTAAGGGCACCCACGACTTCGTCGGGGCGACGAACCGCTGGGAGGAGGTCCGGATTTACCCCCGCCGCGTGGAGGATGTCCAGCGCCCAGTCCTTGGTCTCGAGATCGAACAGCCCGCTCTCGAGCGCCCAGTTGGCCTCGATGGAACGCTCACCGGTGAGCATCCGGACGATGGTGTCATAGGAGCCGCCGATCGTCCTCGTCCGAGCCCAAGCCTCGGCCTCATGGCGTTGCAGCCAGACGAGCGTCGGTGCCACGGACTGCTGGGTGATGGCGGAACCGGTCCGCTCGAGAACCCGAGCACCAGCCAGGCGCGCGCGTAGTTCCTGGATCTCGACGCCGGTCCGCGCGTCGTTCTGCTGGATAGAGCGGCGGATCGGGAGGCCGTCGGCATCCTGGAGGATCACAGTCGGGACCATCCCGCTGACGCCGATCGCCGTGATCTCGAGCCCGGCGGCGAGTTCGCGGGAGAGCGACACCACGTTCGCCCACCAGTCGCCGACCTCCTCCTCGGCCCACCCGGGCTGCTCTGTGTGGAGGGCCATCGGGCGCTCGCCCTCGGCAACGAGCCCGCGTGCTGGATCCAGGAGGATCGCCTTCGTCGCGGTCGTGCCGATATCGATGCCCAGCAGGAGGGTCACGTGCGGGCCGCCTCGATGAAGCGCCGCACCCGCTCCTGATCTACTGGATTCCAAGTGTGGCCGTCCACCTTGAGGTCGCTGCCCACGATGCAGCCGTCCACGACCGCCAGGAAGGCGCCGATGTTGGTCGACTTGGAGCCCGTGTTGACGAGGACCGGGATATCCGGGTCGACGGCCTCGCGAGCTTCGTGCAGTGCGGCGATGTCCGGTTCCGACCCGGCCATTGGGCCAGAGATGAGGATCGCGTCGGCCAGGCTCGAGACTGCGGCCGATCGCGCGGAGGCACCGACGCCGCGGCGGCCGATCGGGGAGGCGAACTCCGGGGTGACGTTCATCAGGATCGCGATATCCGAGTTCAACCGGCGACGCTCGCGCAGGAGTGCGGCCGCATCCGTGTTCCAGAGCCCCATGTCGGATTCGTAGACGCCAGTCGCGACTTCGCGCATGAAGCTCGCCCCGGTGGAAATGCCGATGGCCAGCGCAGCGCGCGCGTCCCACAGGTAGTCCACGCCGAACGGCCGGTCTGTCGGCCGAAGCTCGGTCACGATCCGGGTCATGACGCCCACGCCGTCATAGCCCGCTTCGAACGAGTACGGGCGGTCGCCCTCGTTGCAGAAGATCACCGCATCCACGCCAGCATCAAGATAGATTCGCAGGTCTCGCCGGACACTCTCGACCAGGCCGTCGATCCCGCGCGACGCGTCATACAGCGGCGTGCCGGGCAGCGGTGGGAGGTGGGCCATCGCAATAATCGGCTTGCCGCCCGGGAAAAGATCGCGAAAACGTCCCATCAGGCCAGTCGTACCTCCACTCCGGCGTCTCTGATCGATGCGACCTCATGTGCTGGCGCAGCATGGTCTGTGATAAGCATGTCCACGCGTTCGATCGGGCAGATCCGCACGAACGCCACACGGCCCAGCTTCGTCGCGTCGGCGACGACGATCATACGGCGGGCGTTCTCGATGGCCGCCCGCTTCACGCGAGCGTCGTCCACGTTGTATTCCGTAAGGCCGTCCACGGCATCGATTCCACCCACACCAAGGACTACCGTGTCGAACCGGTATTCGCGGAAGCTGGCGGCCGCCAGCTCGCCGATGAGGGACCGCTCGCCGTGGCGGATGACACCGCCCGTCAGCATGACTCGGATGCCGGGCTCTTCAGCGAGCAGGTTGGCAATCGGGAGGCTGGGAGTGAGGACGGTGATGTTGCGGCGGCCCTTAAGCGCCCGTGCAACCGCTAGCGTGGTGGTACCCACATCCAGGACTAGGGTCTCACCCTCAGCGATCAGATCCGCGCACACGGTGCCGATGTTCTCCTTAGCCGAGCGCGCGCTCTCGACCCGAACATCGAACGGCGGCTCATAGCTCCGAGAAACCAGAACCACCGCGCGGCCATGCAGACGAATCAAGGCCCCACGGCCCTCGAGGGCGCTGAGATCCCGACGAACCGTCATCTCGGACACGCCGGCTCGGCGGCTCAGATCCGCGACTGAGACTTCGCCTTGTGTTGCGAGGAGCTCAAGGGTGAGCGCCCGTCGTTCCCGGATGTTCATGCTGTCCGAGTATCACATCAAACATGTTCGAGACGCAATACCGGCCTGTTCAATATCGCATCCAGGGCGGCGAGCGGGTCCGAGGCGGACGAGCTTGAGGGCCAAGTCGAGCGAAGCCGCCAACCGGACCAGATCACCCTGGCCCCGCAACCTCGGCCCTTGTCGTCAGGCGCCAACCTCGATCGGATGCCAGCCCGACGGCGTGTAACCGTGCAGCTCACCGAGCGCGATGTCGAACCACGCGCCCGCGATCCGGAGCGAGCCCGCCGCCTCGCGCGAGCGAACCCAGGGGAAGGTCCGCAGGTTCGCGATCGACTGCTCGACCGAGGCCCGCTCGAGGGCCAGGCGGCGCGTCGCGGTATCGGTGGACCCCATGTCGGCCAACTCCGGCACGAGGTCCCGGATGCCAGCGACCCAGGTGCCGATGAAGTCGGTGGAAGAGAGCGGATGGGCTTCATCTGCGGCCGCGATCCCGCCACATCGCCCGTGCCCCATCACCACGATCGACGAGACGCCGATGGCCAGCACCGCGTACTCCAGCGCCGCGCTCGCCGCGTGGGCCCGGTTGTCCGGTGCGTAGACGGGCACGAGTGCGGCCACGTTTCGGACGACGAACAGCTCCCCGGGCCGCGCGTCGAAGATCGTCTCGGGCCCGGACCGCGAGTCCGAGCACGCGATGATCATCGTCCCGGGGTGCTGCGGCCCGCCGGCCAACTCCTGGTAGCGCTCGTGTTCGCGGGCATACCGACCGGTGCGGAAGCGCTCGTAGCCGGCCTCGAGCGCCGAGGGCAGGAGATGTGCTCGCGAATCCGTCTGGGACATGGGTGCGGGTCCTCCGCGTGGCAGGCGGCGCAGGGACCGATCGTAGCAACCCGGGGGTAGGCGCACTTCGCCTCCGCGGCCCGAACCGGGGATCCGGGACCGACGAGCCGTCAGCCGAACGCGCCGGCGCTGACCATCTCGTGCGCCACGTCGCGAGGACCCCAGGCACCGTTCTCGAGGTTCGACAGGATGACCAGGGTGAGGTCGCGGCCTGGGTAGTGGCGCACCAGACCGCTGGCTCCGGCGTTGATGCCCTCCTTCTGGAGGAAGACGATCGCCCCGTCGTCGGCGACCCGGAACCACGGCCCATAACCGAAATGCTGGGCCCAGCCATCGCGCACTCGCCAGGGCACCTTCGGGGTGAGGAAGGCCGCGGTCAACGCCGGCGACAGGAGCCGGCCATCCCGTACGGCGCGCAGGAAGCGCTCGAGGTCGCCCGCCGTCACATGGGCACCGGCATCGGGCGAGCCGATCGGCGGGTACGAGTAGATGTTCCGCTTCCAGCCGATGACCTCGCCCCGAACGTCCTGGATCGGATCGGCACCCTCGGCCAGTCGTTCGTTGACCCGGTCCATCCGGAGGAAGTCGGAGTCCGACATGCCGGCCGGCGTGAATACGGTCTCGCGAACGACCTCGCGGTAGGGCCGGCCGGTCGCCCGTTCGATCATCAGGCCGAGCAGCACGTAGCCGCAGTTGTTGTACCGACAGCCCTGTCCGGGGGCGAAGTTCGGCGCCCGGTGGACGAACTGGGGCAGGAAGTCGGCGGTCTCGAGGACCGTGTAGTTGGGACGCGCCTGCCAGATCGCCTCGTAGCTCTCGCCGGCTTCCTCGTCGGCGTCATCCCCGATGCCGGAGGTGTGGGTCAGCAGGTGTCGAACCGTGACGTGCGGGGAAACGGCCGTCCCCTCGAGCCCCAGGTAGTCGACGGCGCTCGTGTCGAGCCCGAAAACTCCCGCATCGACCTGCTGCAGGGTGGCGACCGCCGTGAACAGCTTGGTGATCGAGGCCGTATCGAAGCGGGTCGCGAGCGTGTTTGGCACGCTCCAGGCCCGGCTGGCCAAGCCGTACGCCCCGGCAAAGCGCTCATCGCCGCCGACCGTGATCCGCACGGTGCCCGAGAAGGCGTCGCGGGCCTCCAGGTCGCGCAGGTATCGATGCAGGCTGGAGGCCCCGTCCATGTGGCGCGGCCCCTATGGATCCAGCCGGTAGAACCGGAAACTGTCGTTCTCGATCGGCAGGATCGTCATCTCGCGGAAGCCGGCATCGAGCGCGTATCGACGGAGCGTCTCGGGGCGCATGACCGTGCCGGTCTCGGCCGACGGACCGTCGGCCATTGCGTTGGTGAGGCAGGCCAGAAGGCTTGACCCATACATGACCCGCTCGACATCATCGCCGGGAGCCGTGAACTGCTCGGCGACGCGCTCATCCACGACCAGCAGGGTGCCACCGGGCGCGAGCAGGCCGCGCGCCGCGCTCAGCACCGCCACGGGCTGCGACATGTCGTGGACCGCCTCGAAGATCGTGACCAGGTCGTAGGCGCCCTGGAGCGCTGGTTCGGACGCGTCGCGGGCATGGAAGGCCACCCGATCCGCGACCTCCGTCTCGGCGAGGTTCCGCCGGGCCTCCGTGATGGCCGGATCGTCGAGATCGATGCCATCCACGAGGACCCTGGAATAGGCGCGCGCGATCGCGATGCTGGACCAGCCCACCCCGCAGGCGAGGTCGGCAACCCGGGCGGGTGGGTCGGCCGAGAGTCGTGCATGGACGTCGGGGATGGCCGGGAGCCAGTCGGTCCCCAGGAGGTGGTGGAATTGGGCGCGGTTGGCGGCCCCCTGGCCCTCGCGCAGGTCGGGGCCGTAGGCGGACCACGGGACGCCGCCGCCCTCGATGAACGCCGTCCTGATCTCCGGGAGCATGCGCATCGCCGACGAGATCGAGCGGATGACTGGGGTCATGTAGGCGAGGCTGAGCTCGTCGAGGAAGACCTCCGCGTGACCCTCCGGGAGCGAGTAGCGCCGGACCAGGCCGTCCGCGCTGCCATCCGCCTCGAGGAACCCGGTCACCGCGCCGTGCTCCAGCCATTCCCGCACATAGCGCTCGACCAGCCCGGTCCGCGCCGCCAGCTCACCCGAGGTGGACGCTCCGCCATCCGCCAGCGCCCGATACAGGCCGAGACGGTCGCCAAGGTAGACGGCCGCGAGGTCCATGGTCCCGTTGATCGCCCCGAAGAGCCGTCCGGCGAGTTCGTCCCGGCGCGTCTCCGCGCTCGCGGAACCTGGTTCGTCGGGCATCGCGCAAAACCTCCGGAGGCTGTCGTCAGCAGGGTGTGTGGACGCCCCGCGAGTATGGGTTCCCCCGACACCCGGAGCAAGGCTCCCCTACACTCCCGTCCCGTGACCATCCCCCAGGCTCGCCTGCGCAACTTCTCGATCATCGCGCACATCGACCACGGCAAGTCCACGCTCGCCGACCGGCTGCTGGAGGCGACGCACGCGATCGATCCGCGCCAGATGACGAGCCAGGTCCTCGACTCGATGGACCTCGAGCGCGAGAAGGGCATCACGATCAAGGCCCGCGCCGTCCGCCTTGAGTACACGGCGGCCGACGGGCTGATCTACGGCCTCAACCTCATCGACACGCCCGGCCATGTCGACTTCAGCTACGAAGTCAGTCGGAGCCTGCAGGCCTGCGAGGGCGCGATCCTCGTCGTCGACGCCGCCCAGGGCATCGAGGCCCAGACCCTCGCCAACGTCCACCTCGCCCTGAAAGAGGGCCTGGCGATCATCCCCGTGATCAACAAGATCGACCTCCCGTCGGCCCAGCCCGACGTCGTGATGGATGAGCTCGAGAACATCCTTGCCATCCCCCGCGAGGAGGTGATCCTTGCCTCCGCGAAGGAGGGGATCGGGATCACCGAGATCCTCGAGGCGATCGTCGCCCGAATTCCGGCCCCCAAGGGCGATCCGACGCAGCCCCTCAAGGCCCTCGTGTTCGACTCCCATTACGACCAGTACAAGGGCGTGATCGTCTACGTCCGGCTCGCCGCGGGGACGCTCCACGATCACGATCGGATCCGGCTGATGGCCTCCGGCGCCGAGGCCGACCTCCTGGAGCTGGGGTTCTTCCGGCCGGCACTCGTGCCCGTCGCGACCATTCACGCCGGCGACGTGGGCTACGTCGCGACCGGCCTGAAGAACGTCCGCGAGGCCCAGGTCGGCGACACGATCACGAGCGCGGCCTCGCCGGCGGCAGCACCCCTCCCCGGCTACCAGGAGGCCAAGAGCCTCGTCTTCGCCGGCATCTACCCGATCAGCGGTGAGGACTACCCGCTCCTCCGTGACGCGATCGAGAAGCTCCACCTGAACGACGCCTCGTTCACCTACGAGCCCGAGAGCTCGGTGGCCCTCGGCTTCGGCTTCCGTTGCGGTTTCCTGGGCCTCCTCCACATGGAGATCGTCCAGGAGCGCCTGGAGCGCGAGTTCAACCTGGACCTGATCGCCTCGGCGCCGTCGGTCGAGTACCAGGTCGTGCTGACGCACGACCGTGGCATCCTGACGATTGACAACCCGGCCCACCTCCCGGCCATCTCCGAGATCGAGGAGATCCGCGAACCGTGGGTCCAGCTCTCGGTCGTGACGCCGTCGAGCTACATCGGGCCGTTGATGGAGCTCTCGACGAACCGGCGCGGCAGCTTCATCGCTCTCGAGTACATCGATCCCGTCCGGGTCCTGATGCACTTCGAGCTGCCGCTGGCCGAGCTCATCGTCGACTACTACGACCAGCTCAAGACGCGGACCGCCGGCTACGCCTCGATGGACTACGAGGAGATCGGCTACCGGGCCGCCCACCTGGTCAAGCTCGACGTCCTCGTCGCCGGCGAGCCGGTCGACGCACTCTCGATGATCGTCCACCGCGACAAGTCGGTCTCGATCGGCCGAACGCTCGCCGAGCGACTCAAGGCGCTCATCCCGCGCCAGATGTTCGAGGTGCCGATCCAGGCCTCCATCGGCTCGAACGTCGTTGCTCGCGAGACGGTGCGCGCCATGCGCAAGAACGTCCTCGCCAAGTGCTACGGTGGCGATATCTCGCGCAAGCGGAAGCTGCTCGAGAAGCAGAAGGAGGGCAAGCGCCGGATGAAGCGCGTCGGGTCCGTGGAGATCCCGCAGGAGGCCTTCCTCGCCATGCTCCGGACCGACGAGGGCTGACGGTTCGATGAGCGACACCCTGCGCACGCTGGTCGCGTTCGGGCTGACGCTCCTCCTGGTCATGCTCCGCCTCGAGGCGGAGCGGTTCGGTGCGGCCGAGTACGACGAGCCGGTCGCGGGGCACGCGCCCTCGCTCGCCCGACGATTGCTCTGGTACGTGCTCGGCCTCTCCGGCGTGGCGGCGATCCTGCTGATCCACCCGGCGCCCGAGCGCGATCTGTACCTGGTCGGGGGCAGTGCCGGTGGCGTGTTCCTGGGCCTGGTGCTGGCAGGCCTCGGCGCCGGCGTGGCGGTCGGGATCGCGTGGTGGCGCTACCGCCACGTCCGCCTGCCGGATATCCGGAGCTACCCGGGCGCGCTCGTGAACGAAATTGCGACGGCGTTCGTGGACGAGGCGGTCTTTCGCGGAGCGCTGCTCGGCTTCCTGATCCTCGGCGGCGTTCCGTCCACCTTTGCGCTGCTCGGGCAGGCGATCATCTACACCCTGGCGACTCGACTCGGCGCGCCGGGCCGCGACCGCTCGATCCTGCTTCTTGCGCTCGCGATCGGCCTTGTCGGCGGTTGGGCGACTCTGCTGACCGGCGGTATCGCAGCCTCGATCCTCGGCCACGGCACGACCCGTGTCGCCCTCTTCCTGACGACCGGCCACCCCGGCCAGCCGGCGCCGCGCGGCACCGAGGTCGAGGAGATCGCGCGAGGGCGTCGGGCGCCCGAGGGCTGGCGCACGGTCGTCGGCCGCGAGGCGAACCGCGATCGGTAGCGTCCGGACGGGCCCCGTGCCGGAATCCGTGGCGCCCGCGGCACCGACGCGGGCGGCCGAGGCGCCCAGACCCGCGCCGCCCGAGGGCCTGTACCTCCACGTCCCGTTCTGTCTCTCCATCTGTCCGTACTGCGACTTCGTTGTCGTCGCGGGGTCCGCGTCGCGCGGTCCGCGCAACAGGATCGCGGCGTTCATCACCGCCCTCCGCCGCGAGATCGAGCTGCGCGCGGATGCCCTCGACGATCGCTGGGGTGAGCCGGAGGCGGGCGCCCGACCGGGCCGGTCCGTGCTCCGATCCGTCTATCTCGGTGGGGGCACGCCCTCGCTTCTGCCGGCGGACGAGATCGCCGGCCTGGTCGAGCTGGTCCGGGCCCGGTTCGGGCTTGCCCCGGGCGCAGAGGTCACGATCGAGGCGAACCCGGGCCCTGATGAACGCGGCGACGCCCGCGCCCTGGCCATCGCCGGGATCAGCCGAATCTCGTATGGCGCCCAGGCGCTCGATGACCCGACGCTCAGCGCGCTCGGGCGCCGCCATCGGGCCCGCGACGTCGAGGCCGCCGTTCGCGAAGCCAGGGAAGCCGGGATCCGGTCCGTCAGCCTCGATCTCCTCTACGACGTTCCCGGCGGCTCGGCGGAGGCATGGTCCGCGACGCTGGAGGCGGCGCTGGCGCTCGGCCCCGACCATCTCTCGCTCTACGCCCTGACCCTGGACGACCCGGACGCCGAAGGCCTCACCGGTCCCGGAGGCGATCACCTCCCCGTGTCGCGTGGCGCTCGACGCTGGCGAGCTGCGGCACGCGCTGCCCAGGACGAGGACCGGGCGGCGGCGATGTACGAAGTCGCGGTCGCCCGGCTGGCGGGCGCGGGGTTCGCCGGCTACGAGATCAGCAACTGGGCGCGCCCGGGGCACGAGAGCCGCCACAACCTGGCCTACTGGGAGCGCCGCCCGTACGAGGCGGCAGGTCCGGGGGCTCACGCGTTCGATGGTGCGACCCGGCGCTGGAATGCCGCCCGGCTCGATGCTTACCTCGCCGCCCTCTCACCCGGCGACGGCGGGCCTGGTC
>Ga0315281_10001804_pt1 | contig 31732 bp, 28 predicted proteins | sample YL17G07_0_MG_FD_204540 | JGI IMG/M metagenome (GOLD analysis project Ga0315281, IMG submission 204540) | Sediment microbial communities from Yellowstone Lake, YNP, Wyoming, USA - YL17G07_0 | ecosystem: Environmental > Aquatic > Freshwater > Lake > Sediment | place: USA: Wyoming | collected...
ACGAGTCGGTAGACGTAAGCGACGCTGTCCAGGCGCTGCCACCCGTGACCATCGCCGTCAACGAGTCGGTGGGGGTAAACGACGCCGTGCAGGCGCTGCCGCCCGTGACCATCGCCGTCAACGAGCCGGTAGACGTAAGCGACGCTGTGCAGGCGCTGCCGCCCGTGACGATCGCCGTCAACGAGTCGGTCGGGGTAGGCGACGCGGTCCGGGCGTTGCCGCCGGCAGTGATCGGTATCGAAGAATCTGTCGGCGTGTCTGACACGTTCGATGCTAACGTCACCCAACCGACGAGCACGCCGACTCCGACCGTTACTGCGACTAACACATCGACGGCTACGCCCACCGACACACCCGCGCCGACGAATACGCTTACACCGACAGATACGCCAACCAACACAGCGACGCCGACCAAAACGGCGACGCCAACAGCAACCAACACAGCGACGCCGACCGACACGGCCACCCTGACACCAACCAACACGGCGACGCCGACCAATACGGCCACGCCAACAGCAACCGACACCGCGACGCCGACCGATACGGCCACCCTGACACCAACCAACACAGCGACGCCGACCGACACTGCGAACAACACGCCCACACCGACCGATACCGCGACCAGCACGCCGACGCCGACGGACACCGCTGCCGCTACGCCGACGGACACTGTCACCGACACGCCCACGGCGACGGCTACGCGCACCTACACACCGACGTCGACGGCTACGCCCACGTACACGCCGACGCCGACGGCGACGCCCAGCGAGCCCGGGACCATCGGATTCTGGAAGAATCACCAAACACTGCTCGGAGGACTGCTCCCGGTCACGCTGGGCAACAGCGGCTATGATTGCCAGATCAAGAAGTCGTCGACGAAGTGCCGACCGGTGATGTACATCTTCGTGGGCGGCACGAACGAGGCGCTGCTCATCCTGAACAACGCGGCTGCCCTCGACGCGACGAATAAGCTGGCGGCCGAGTTACTCGCGTCGAAACTGGATATCGCAAACGGGAGCAACGGGACGTGCCTGGCCAGTACCATCGCGGCCGCCGACACCTCGCTATCGAACGCCGGATACAACACGAACCCGCAAGGGGCCGTTCGCCAGATTCTCCTGGCACTTGCGACGAAACTCGACTACTGGAACAACACGGGCACGTGTCTGTGACGCATCCGGGGTTCTTCGACCAGATTGGCAGCGTCCGCCAACCCGGAGGCTCCGCTTTCATCGGGAGCACAAGTGGTCAGATTGATTCTCGCAGCGATGCTGGCGGCGGGGATAGGTTGTGGCATCACGGTGCCCGTCATCTGGCAGGACCGCGTGATCGGCAGCTCTTCGGCTGGAAGAAAGGAGCAGGAGTCGATCGACCTGCCGGACTCCGAGTTCCACGCGCCCGATGACCAGCAGCTTGCCGCGTGGCGGATCGGCCATCGCCGCACGGCTATAATCCGCAGGCCGCGCACTGCGCGGCGTAGCGGAGGCGCATGGCACGACTGGAGCCTTCTGATCCGATCAGCCGCAGGTGGCGCGCGATTACGAGTGCGCCGCGCCGCCTCGCGGCGCTCGCGCTGGGCGGACTGCTGCTCGCCGTGGCGACGCAGCTCGCGCTGACGCACCACGCCGCCATCCCGGGCGTGGGCATCGGATTCGCGATCGCGGCGGCGGCGTTCGGCGCGGCTACGGTGGCGCTGCGCGGCCCGCGCGAACGCGACGACGCCGACGAACGCCCGACGATTCCGTTCGCCGTCGAGGCGGCGGGCATGGCGGCGGTGCTGGCGGTGGCGCTGGCGTTCCGCTTCTATCGCTACAACAGCTTCCCGCCCGGCCTTTGGTACGACGAGGGGCTGAACGGCGCCGAGGCGCTTCAGATCGCGGCGAAGCACCAGGTCGTGCTGTGGAGCGACTCGGGCGACGGATATCCCACGCTGTACCTCTACCTGCTGGCGGCTACGCTCAAGCTGTTCGGCACCAGCCTCTTCGCGATGCGGTTGCTGCCGGTGGCGGCGGGTACCGGCGCGGTCGTGATGGTGTACCTGCTGGGTCGGCGGCTGCTCGGCACGCCCGCCGCGCTCGTGGCGGCGGCGCTGATGGCGTCGTCGCGCTACGCGGCGACGTTCAGTCGCATCTCGTGGGAGGCGTCGCTGGTGCCGCTGATCGAGGCGGCGGCGGTCTACTGCCTGGTGCGTGGCATCGAGAGCGCGCGACGCGCCTGGTTCGTGGCGGCGGGAGCGCTGCTGGCGACCGGGCTGTACACGTACGTGGCGTTCCGCATCGTGCCGGTCGTCGTGCTGTTCCTGCTGGCGTACGTCGCGCTCTCGCAGCGCAAGCTGCTGCGTCGCAGCGCGCCGCACCTGCTCGTGCTGGCGGTGGCGTTCGCGGTGGTGGTGACGCCGCTGGCCGGATTCACGGCGGTGTACCCGGACCGTGTGCTGCAGCGCACGCGCAAGGTGAGCGTGTTCCACGACATGGAGGAGCGCGGTGTGTATCAGCCGTTGCGTCACAATGTAGTCGCGACGGTGCGGATGATGAACGTCGCGGGCGACGCCAATGGCCGCGCGAACATCCCGCACGCGCCGATGCTGGATCCGGTGACGGGCGCGCTGCTCGTGCTGGGGCTGGCGGCGGCGGCCGCGTCGTGGCGCGACTGGCGCCACGGAGCGCTCGCCGGCTGGTTCGTGCTGGCGCTGGTGCCGGGCGCGCTCTCGCTGGAGCGGGGGAACCCCAGCGCCACCCGCGACATCGCCGTGCTGGCGCCGCTCTTCCTGCTGGCGGGCGGCGGCCTCGACGTCGTGCGGCGCGCGCTGTCGCTGTCGGCGGGTGGGCGCGCCGCCTTCGTGATCATCGCCGTCGCCGCGGTGGCGGGCGCCGCGGGCGTGAACTGGTACGACACGTTCGAGCGGCAGGCGCACGACCAGGCGGTGTACGACGCGTTCGACCCGGTGTACGGCGAGGCGGGGCTCGTGATCGCCTTCGAGGCGCCGGCGCACCACGTCTACGTCTCGGCCGGCTACGTCGCACACCCGTCGCTGCAGTTGCTGGCCCACGGCCACGCCTACGACGCGTATGACGCGCAGGCGTCGCGGCCGCTCGCGGCGGACGGCCGCGACGCGATCGTCATCGTCGCGCCCGGCGAAGAGGCGGCGCTGGCGGCGCTGCGCCGGCGCTACCCGGACCTCAGCACCGAGCGCCGCGACGACCCGTTCGGGCGCGCCCTCTTCACCGTCGTCACCGTGCCGGCGCAGGACCTGGCACGGTAAGCCGACGAGCGATTAGCGATTCGCCGTGAGCCAGTTAGCCGTTGGCGAGTTAACCGCTAACGACCGGACGGTCACCCCTGCCGCTTCAGCCGGCCGGTCTTCTTCGCCCAACGCTCCGCCACCGCGAAGACGGCCATGCTGCCGGGCAGTAGCAGCGCGCCGAAGGCGACCAGCGCGAGCAACTCGCGCCAGACGTCCGCCACGCTCTTGCCGTCGATGATCCCGCCGCGGATGCCGTCGAGCACGTACGTGGCCGGCGAGATGTTCGAGAAGACGCGCAGCCACGTCGGCAGCACGTCGACCTGGTAGTAGACGCCGCTCACCAGCAGCACCAGCGCCTGCACCATGAACGACATCTGCGTGCCGCGCTCCGGATACAGCAGCGGCAGCACGCCCGCCAGGATGGCCAGCCCGGCGATAGCGAAGCTGCCGGTGAACAGCACGACCGCCGCCGTCAGCCAGTCCGCCTGCGCGAGCTGCACGTCGAAGAACGGGATTGCGATGGCGAAGATGAGCAGCGTGCGCACGACGGCGTGCAACACGCCGAAGAGCGACATGCCCAGCAGGTGCACGACGCGCGGCACCGGCGCCATCAGCGTGTGCTCGATCGTGCCCTCCCAGCGCTCCCACGTGACGACGAGGCTGATGTCGTCGAGCACGGCGGACAGGTACGCCCAGACGAGCGTGCCGATGAGCAGGAACAGGATCAGGCGCGACACGTCGGTGCTGCCTGCGGCGCTGTCGCGTCCGACCTGCTTCGCGATGAAGGTGATCGCCAGCGTGTTCACGACGCCGTAGACCAGCCAGACGATCTCCCACGCCCAGTAGCGCTTCCACAGGTTGGTCTGCCGCTCGACGAACGCCCACGCGAGCGTGACGCGCGAGGTGCGCGGCGTGACGGGTAACGGTTGGCTCAGTGTTGCCACGATGATCTCCTTCCATGCGACATGGGGTGCGCGGGCATCGGGCGCTTCATGCGCCCGCGCCTACCGCCGCCGGCTCTTCGTCGTCCTCGACGCTGCGGCCGGTCAGCTCCATGAACACCGTCTCCATGTTGATGCTTTCGATCGGCCGCCCATCGGCGACCAGCTGCCGTAACTCCAGCGGCGTGCCCTCGGCGACGATCCGTCCGCCCGAGATGAACGAGATGCGGTCGCAGAGCTGCTCCGCCTCGTCCATATCGTGCGTGGTGAGTAGGATCGACGCGCTGTGCTCCTGCTGGACGCGGCGGATGAACGTCTGCACGTCGCGCTTGCTGCGCGGGTCCAGACCGGTCGTCGGCTCGTCCAGCAGCATCAGCACCGGCGACGTGAGGAACGACCGCGCTACGGCCACCTTCTGCTGCTGGCCGCGCGAGAGGTTGCTCATCGGTTCGAGCGCGCGCTTCCACTCGAAACCGAGGCGACGCAGGATGTCGGGCGTCCGCTCCTTCACCTGCCGCGGCGTCAGCCCGTACACGCGGCCGAAGAACAGCAGGTTCTCGAGCGCCGTCATGTTCCGGAAGAACGACGGGTCCGCCGAGACGCGGTTGATCAGCGCCCGCACGCGCATCGGCTCCTCCTCAACGTCCAGCCCGAAGATCCGCACGCCGCCGCCGTCCGGCAGCAGCAGCGTGCTGATGATGCGGATCAGCGTCGACTTGCCGGAGCCGTTAGCGCCGATGACGCCGAAGATCTCGCCGGGCCGGATCTCGAACGACACGTCGTCAACGACGCGCCGCGGCCCGTCGGCGGGCGCGCCGCCGCGTCGCCACGGCAGGACGCGCCCGAAGTCAAAGCCGCCGCCGAAGGACTTCGTCACGTGCTCCGCGCGCAGCGGCAGCGTCATGTCGATCGCCTGCGCGCCTCTCTGTTTCGACTCGATCTCGCTCTGTTGCGGTGTCATGGTCACCTCCTGGTGCACTCCCCTGCGCCGGCGGCGGCAGGGCGACAAAAAACCCACATCGCCTCATCGTGCGAGTGGGTGGAATGCGTGCGGCCCGGGGGTGCTCGGCTAACTCAATGCTCACCGCTCCCGCTGGGCACACGCGTCCACCTCACCGGCGCCCCACCGTTATTGGTGGCGCGCACACGAAGGACGAATGCGGTGCTGATGTCCAAGGTTCTCAACGGAATGTCCTGCGCTGCGATCAACTTTCGCGCATCATACGGCGAGGCATCCGGCCCTGTCAACCGGCTTGCTACCCTGAGCGCGATGGATTACGACGCAGCGCTGCGCTGGCTCCTCTCGCTGCCCGATTTCGAACGTACCGGCGACTTCGCCGAGCGGCCGGACGTGGCGCCGGTGCGGGCGCTGCTGGCCGAGCTGGGCGACCCGCACCTGGGCCGGCGCACCGTGCACGTCGCGGGATCGAAGGGCAAGGGCAGCACCGTCGCGATGATCGAGGCGGTGCTGCGGGCGGCTGGCGTCAGTACCGGCGCGTACATCAGCCCGCATCTGCATCGCTACACGGAACGGATCCGCATCGCCGCGGCGCCGATCGCGCCGGAGGGCTTCGCCGCCGCGATGACGCCGGTGCGCGGGGCGATGGAGCATGTCGGACCGCGCTTCCCCGGTCGCCAACTGCTGGCGTTCGACGCGCTAACGGCGGCGGCGTTCGTGGCGTTTCGCGACGCCGGCGTGAACGCGCAGGTGGTGGAGGTGGGCCTCGGCGGCTTGCTGGACTCGACGAATGTCTTCGATGCCACGGATGTCGTCGTGCTGACGCCGATCAGCCTGGAGCACACGGCGATCCTGGGCAGCACGATCGGTGCGATCGCGGCGCAGAAGGCGGCGATCATCACGCCGGGCGCCGACGTCGTCGCGGCGCCGCAGCGCGAGTCGGCGATAGACGTGTTCCGCGCGCAGGCGGCGGAGCGCGGCGCGGCGCTCATCGAGGTCGCGGCAGCGTGCCAGCTGTCGCGTACGGCCGCCACCGCCGACGGCCAGGAGTTCAAGCTGAAGACGCCGCACGCGACGTACGTCGCATCGCTGCCGCTGATCGGCCGCCACCAGCTCGACAACGCTGCGACCGCCGTCGTCGCGTGCGAGCGCTTCGCGGCGCGCGCGGGCATCGAGCTGACGGCGCAACAGGTGCGCGCGGGGCTGGGCGCGGTGTCGTGGCCGGGGCGCATGGAGGTGCTGTCGCGCAAGCCGCTGCTGATCGTCGACGGCGCGCACAACGGCGACTCTGCGAAGCGGATGGTCGCGGCGCTGCGCGAGCACTTCGGTCTGGCGCACGCGACGTTCGTCTTCGGCACGCTGGCCGGCAAGGACATCGACGGCATGGCGGCGGCGATCGCCGAGGCGGCGGACCACGTCTACGTGACGGCGTGGCCGGGCGCGCGCGCGGCGGACCCGCGCGAGGCGGCGGCGCCGTTCCGCGCGCACGACGCGCCGGTGACGGTGCTGGGTTCGTTGGCGCAGGCGCTGGAAGCTGCGACGGCCGACGCGGGAGGCCGCGGCGCGCTCGTGGCGTTCGGCTCGATCGCCTTCGTGGCGGTGGTGCGCGAGTATCACCTCGGCATCGAATCAGATATGATCCGGCTGGCATCGGCACATCCGCCGGAGTCCGACTCCGGCCCTTCCTGATAGAGACGCAGCATGAGCAATAGCAGCAACGGCACCGGCCGCAGGCGCGTGGTGATCACCGGGATGGGTACGATCAACCCGCTCGGGCACACGGTCGCGGAGTTCTGGGAGCACGCGCTCGCGGGCAAGTCCGGCGTCGGACCGCTGACCCAGGTGGATTCGACCGGCTACGAGATCCACATCGCCGGCGAGGTCAAGGGCTTCGAGCCGGAGGAGTACATCGACCGCAAGGAGGCGCGGCGCATGGCGCGTTTCTCGCAGCTGGCGCTCGCCGCCTCGCGCGAGGCGTTCGCGATGTCCGGCCTCGACATCGCGCGCGAGGACCCGTACCGGGTCGGCGTGCTCTTCGGCAACGGCATGGGCGGCTATCCGGACACCGACAGGGCGGTGAAGGACATCACGCAAAAGGGCGTGCGCCGCATGGATCCCTTCTACATGGTGAAGATGCTGCCGAATATGGCGGCGGCGCAGGTGGCGATGCGGTACGGTCTGAAGGGCTATAACGCCACCATCAGCACCGCCTGCGCGTCGGCCGGCAACGCCATGGGCGAGGCGCTGGAGATGATCCGCGCGGGCCGCGCCGACGTGATGGTCACGGGCGGCACCGAGGCCGGGCTCTCCGAACTGGGGCTGGCCGCGTTCCAGGTGATGAAGGCGCTCTCGACGAACAACGACCCGCCGGAGGGCGCGAGCCGCCCCTTCGATGCCAGGCGCGACGGCTTCGTGTCGTCGGAGGGTGCCGCCGTCTTCGTCATCGAGGCGCTGGAGCACGCGAAGCAGCGCGGCGCGTCGATCCTGGCGGAGCTGGCGGGCTACGGCTGCACGTCGGACGCGCACCACGTGGTGGTGCCGGTGGAGGACGGCGAGACGACGGCGGCCTGCATGACGCTGGCGCTCGCGGACGCGGGCGTGCGGCCCGAGGACGTCGACCACATCAACGCGCACGCGACGTCGACGCAGATGAACGACAAGTACGAGACGATCGCGATGAAACGCGCGCTGGGCGAGCACGCGTACCTGATCCCGATCAGCGCGACGAAGTCGCTGATCGGCCATACGCTGGGCGCGTCGGCCGCGATCGAGGCGGTCGCCTGCGTGCAGGCGATCCGCACCGGCTGGGTGCACCCGACGATCAACCAGGAGTTTCCGGATCCGGACTGCGACCTGGACTATGTGCCGAACAAGGCGCGGCAGGTGGACGTGAGGGTCGTGCTGAAGAACAGCTTCGGATTCGGCGGCCAGAACGCCTGCCTCGTGTTCAAGAGGTACGAGGACTAGTGCGCGTTCTCGTCACGGGCGGCGCAGGCTTCATCGGATCGTGGGTGACGCGCGTGCTCCTGCATGAGGGGCACGAAGTCACCGTGCTGGACAACCTCTCCAAGGGCTTCCGCGCGCTCGTGCCGGACGGGGCGCGCTTCATCGAGGGAGACCTCAACGACGACGAGCGGCTGCCGGGCTGGCTGCGCGGGCACGACGCCGTGATCCACATGGCGGCGTTCATCGAGGTCGGCCGCTCGGTGCAGGAGCCGCTGGTCTTCGCCGAGAACAACATCATGAACTCGGTTCGGCTGCTGGAGTCGATGCACCGCGCCGGTGTGGGCAAGCTCGTGTTCTCGTCGAGCGCTACGGTGTACGGCACGCCGAAGAGCCTGCCGATCCGCGAGACCGATCCGCTGGGGACGCAGTCGAACCCGTACGGCGCGTCGAAGGTGGCCACCGAGGCGTTCGTCGCCACGTACAACCAGCTGTACGGCATGGACGCGATCGTGCTGCGCTACTTCAACCCTTACGGCCCGAACGAGATGCACGAGCCAGAGACGCACGCCATCCCGAACTTCATCCGCGCGGTGATCGAGAAGCGGCGCGTGCCGCTCTACTGGAAGGGCGAGCAGGTCCGCGACTTCATCTACGTCGAGGACCTGGCGCGCGCGCACACCGCGGTGCTGGGGCTGAAGGGGCTGGACTACTACAACGTCGGCTCCGACACGGGCTCGAAGATCATCGACGTGGTGCGGGAGATCCAGTCGATCGGCGGCGACACGCAGCCGATCGAGGACCTGGGCGAGCGCGCGGGCGACGTGCCGGCGACGTACGCGTGGAGCGAGAAGCTGACGGAGGCCACGGGCTGGCGCGCCCAGGTCTCGCTGCACGATGGGCTGGAGCGCACGTACGAGTGGTTCCGCGCCGGCGGCGGCGCCGCCTAGATCCGGCCTCGCCAGATCCCCACCGCCTCGAACCTCAGGGGCACGTCCACGAGGATGAGTTCGCTCTGCTCGCGGGCGCGGATCCGTAGCGAGGCCTGCCCCGTCACCTTCGCTGCGTCCCCGGTGGCGACGTCCTGGTCGTCGAAGGTCGCGGCGCCGGCGATCAGGTAGGCGTACACGCCGCGGCCGCTCCCGATCTCGTGTGTGACTTCTGTTCCGGTATCGAGTGACGCGACGTGGACGGACGCGTCCTGGTGGACCTTGACGACATCGCCGCCCTCGGGTCCGATGACCTTCAGCAGCCGGTTCGTCCTGTCCTCGCGCGTGAAGGCGCGCTGCTCCACTTCCGGCGCCAGCCCGGCGGTGTCGGGCAGGATCCAGATCTGGATGAACCGCATCGGTTCGTCTTTCGACGCGTTGAGCTCCGAGTGCAGCGCGCCCGAACCGAGCGTCATGCGCTGGACCGAACCCGCCGGTAGCGGCCCGAAGGCGCCGCCTACGTTGTCCTGGTGTCCGAACGTTCCTTCGACGACGTACGTCAGCCCTTCAACGTCCTTGTGCGGGTGGAGGGGCCACACCGCCCCCGGAATCAGACGGTCATCGTTGAAGACGCGCATCGCGCCGAAGCTGTCGTTGTCCGGGTCGCGGTACTGGTCGAAGGAGAAGTGCCACCGCGCGTGGAACCACTCTCCGTCGATCTCGTAGATCTCGCCGTCCCGCCGGATGTCGAGCATCGCGTTGGCCCTTTCAGACGCCACAGAACGAAACCGCGGCGGCGGTGGATTGAGGCGCTTACCCGCGTTTCCCGGAGGCGCTCGTCAACATCCGGTAGGCGAACAGCAGCACGACCGCGCCGGCGATCGCCACGAGGATCGTGCGCAGATCGAAATGGGCGATGCCGGCGCCGATCCCGAGCGCAGACGCGAGAAAGCCGCCGACGAACGCGCCCCCGATGCCCAGCAAGATGGTCAGTACGATGCCGCCGGGACCGCCGCCCGGCATGATGGCCTTGGCGACCACGCCCGCGATGAGTCCTACGACGATCCAGGCCAGAATTCCCATGACGTACCTCCGATTGTGATGCTCCGCACGCTGACGATCGGCTCCGCCGGCTACCCCCGCACGCGATCGCCGTACAGCAGGGCGCGCAAGTCCTCGCGGACCGGCGTGCCGTCGAGGCGCAGGTGGCGCGGGTTGTAGTCGTCGTGGTGCACCGTCACGTAGAGGTCGGCCGGGTCGGCGGTTGGCGGCAGCGGCAGACCGCAGGTGCCGCCGGCGTCCGTCTTCGCCCGCGCCAGCGCCTTGCCGCCGTGGCCGCTCAGCGTCACCTCCGCGCCGGCGACGGGCGGCCGTTCGCCGCTCTCGTCGGCGTCGTTCGCCAGCACCTCCACCATCGCCGTGCGGCCGTCTTCGTGCGCGGTGATCGTGACGGCCATGTCGATGAGGTACACCAGCGGGTCCGGGATCGACGCCTTGAGGCCGGCGTCCGTGACGGCGCGCACCTGCGTGGCCTTCAGCGCGGCGTCGGTCGGCGCCATGCCGTGGTCGGTCGTCACGATGAAGAGGGTGCTGTCCAGCAGCCCTTCGGACTCCAGCACGTCCAGGATGCGGCCGATGCGCACGTCGCTCTCGTCGAGCGCGGCGCGCTGGCCCTCGGAGTGGGGTCCGTAGTCGTGGCCGACACCGTCGGTCAGCGGCATCTCGTGGAACATGAACTTCGGAGGCTCGTGGTCCGGGTCGGTGTAGAGGACGATGGCCTGCGCCAGACCGCGGTTCTCGACGATCGACTCGCTGTACGCGCCCTCCTGCCCGTCCGCCTTCCACTTCGGATTCGTGTCGCCGGCGTACCGCTGCGTCAGCTCGCGCAGGCGGTCGCGGTCGCCGATGACCAGTCGCTCCAGCGTCGCGTGATCGGCGCCGCGCGTGCAGGGCTCGTGAATCGACGCGGTGAAGGCGCCGGTGCGCCCCTGCCACGGGCCGAAGACGCGGTGAAAGGCCTCGTACAGCGTCTCGACGCCGTCGCCCAGGAACTTCGCCGTGTCGAACTGCTGGCCCTGCGGCGTCACCACCTCGCGCGAGGCGCGCAGGTAGTACGTCGGGTTGACGATGTCGTGGTGGCCGCCCCAGGCGCCGGTGCCGATGCTGTTGTGGCTGGGCCAGGTGATGCTGGGGAAGTTGGTGAACGAGCCGTAGTCGAACATCGTGCCGTTGCGGATCAGCCGCCGCAGGTTCGGGATAGCGTCGGCGTCGTGCGCAAGGCGGTGCTTCATCTCGGTGTTGCTCTGGCCGTCGAGCAGGAAGATGTAGACGCGCTCCGGCCGCGCCGCCATGTCGTCGATGATCTCGTGCAGCACGCGGCCGTCCTGCCGCTTCAGGTAGACGTCCGGCGCGACGCCGCGCTCTGACGACGTGCGCCCGGTGACGTCGCCGCCGTCGATCAGCGGGAATCCCATGAGTTTGGCGATCGTGGGAGCGATATCGACCTGGCGCGCCGGCGCGTCCGTCAGCAGGCCGCGCCTGACGCCGGGGCCGGAGACGATCAGCGGCGACCGAGCCTGCATCGCGTCGAGCGCGCCGTGCTGGCCCGGCTGACGGCCGAACGCGTACGCCTTCGGGTTCACGACGAGGTCCGGCGCGTTGGGGCTGTCGAAGAGCTGGGCGATGCGCTCGTACGCGAAGGGGTACGTGTTGTGCTCCGGCTCGATGTAGGCGGTGTTGGGGTCGATGCCGGGGAAACCGGACGCTTTCGACGCCGCGAGTTCCTCGTCGATCGTAGCCAGCGCCTTGCGGTCCTGGTTGCCGACCGGGTTGTCGCCGATCTGCTCGATTACCCGGTACTCGTAGCCGCGCCCGTCGGCGGCGTAGAAGCGCTGGAAGCGGATCATGCCGCGCTGCGCCCACACCTCGTACGCGCCGTCGCGGTAGGTGATCACGAGGTCGGTCTGCGGGCCCGCCGTAGCGTCCGTGAGGATCGCGTGGATGGCGCGGTCGCCGGACTCGTACTGGTGCTCGTCGAGGCCCTGCCCCTGCAGGCGCTCCGGCAGCGCCGGCGTCGATACGGGATCATGCGTGGCGGTCATGGTGTGCTCCACTCAACAACAGACAGCAGACAGCAGAGGTTGGATGGACATCATCTGATACGGGGCGGCGACGCGCAACGGGGCCGCGCGCGTTAGGCCCGGGTGGCGATGCCGGCGATCATCTCGTCGAGCAGCACGATGAACTCGCCGGTCACCTCGGCGCGCACCGCGTCGTCGACGTAGCCGCCCGTGTTGTCCCAGCCGCCGCTCTCGGTTTGCTGCTCGATCAGCGCCTCGCCGACGCGCTCGGCCAGCTCGAGGTACTGGTGCTCGCCGGTGACTGCGTAGATCAGCGCGGCGCCCCAGCCGACCTTGCCGACCTGCGCCGTCTCGTACATCTCGTCGAGCACCTGGAAGCCGATGGAGAGGTAGTGCTTGCCCAACGCGGCCCACTCCGGGTCGCCGGTCGCCATCGTCAGCCGCGCGAGGAACGCGGCGGCGATGCCCATGTTGAAGTACTGCTGGCGGCGCGTGTCGACGCGGATCGAGTGCATGCGCTGTCGCTCTTCGGGGAAGTCGGTGCGGAGGCCCTGGCCCGGCTTGTAGACGAAGAACAGCTCCTTGTGCGGATGCGGCTGCGCCTCCCACACGGTGCGCAGGAAGCGGCCGACGCCCTTCGCCGCGGCGAAGTGGCCGGTGGCGAGGCAGGCGTTGCCGGCCTGCGCGCTGTTCAGCAGGTCCTGCACGGACTCCGGGTTGTCGCGCTGCACGCGGAAGCCGCCCGTCTCGTGCTGCAGCGTCAGCAGGAAGTCCATCGCGCGGTGGGTGATGTCGTACCGCCCCAGTTTCTGCGCGCCGATGGTGATCCAGGCGTTGGGGTAGGCGTAGCTGAAGTCGAAGCCCTTGCCGCGCAGCGGGCCGCCGTAGTTGCCCTCATCGGTCAGCACCTGCGACGCGATCCACGTGGCGAGGCGGTTGCCCTCGGCCGGGCGGCCCGACGCCGCGAACGCCCAGAGCGCCTTGTAGTACGGGCCCAGGCCCGTCGCCTCCGGCTCGCCGACCGCTCCGTCGACCCGCTGCTGCCCCACCAGGTAGTTGACGCCGCGCTCGCGCGACTCGTGCAGACGTCCGGCAATCGAAGCTCCGGCGACCATGGTGCACCTCCGTGTGCGGTACCGCGGCGCGCCGGGACTCCCGGCGCGCGGACGAAGCGGGTCTGCGCCCAGTGTACCGCCCCGCCGCGAGCTTGACGCGGGGTGCGGCAAGCTTGACGTGCGCGCTGGAATCGCCCGTCGCGCGGCAGTACGGTGAGGGCGCTCCCCGCGTTAGATCAGTGCAATCCAGCCCCGACTGGTGGCGCTAGCAAGAAGGGCCCCTGGGCATGACGCCAGCCGACATCCTGTACTACGATCTCCTCGGGGTAGTTGCCTTGTTCGCGGCGGACATGTTCCACCTGTGGGAACCCTGGGCGCAGGCGCTCACGCGCGTGATCGAGCGCATCCGCCCCCGCCGCGCCCGCTGAGAGCCGGCGCGTCTGGCCCTGACCGGCGCCACCATCGTAAGCTGTCGGCATGGTGATACCTGACGACGTCCGCGAGCGCGTAACCGCCTACATCAAGCACCAGGCCACGAAGTCGCCACCAGCGATCGTCGATCTCGTATCGGCGACGCAGGAGCGCCTCCTGGAGATCGTCTCGCCGCTCGACGAGGCGCTGGCGGCGCGCCAGCCGGCGCCGGACGAGTGGTCGGTCCACGACCTCGTGCGGCACGTGATCTCGGCCGAGGGTGGCGTGGCGAAGCTGGTGCACGGGCTGGCGCGCGGCACGCGGCCGGACATGCGGGGCGTCGGCATCGGCTCGATGGTAGACGCTGGCTCGTACGGCGAGCTGCTGGGCCAGCTGCGCGCCACGAACGCGGCGCTGCTCGACGCGATCAAGACGCTGCCGGCCGCGCCGGACACGCAGACCGTCGCGCCGCATCCGTTCTTCGGCGACCTCAACTGCCTGGAATGGGCGGCCTTCCAGCGCGTCCACGACGCCGACCACGTCCAGCACGCGGAGAAGATCCTCGCGGCGCTGCGCGCGTAGCTGCGGCTATGCCGGCAGCGCCTGCTCCAGCGCCACGAACGGCAGCCCGAGCGACTCCGCCAGCGCGGCGTGCGTGACGTGCCCCTGGCTGACCAGCACACCCTTCGCGAGCGCGGGGTCGTGGAGCACGGCGTTTCGCGTGCCCATGTTTGCCAGCCTGATCACGTACGGCAGCGTCGCGGCGGTCAGCGCCGCGGTGGAGGTCTGGGGCACCGCGCCGGGCATGTTGCTGACGCAATAGTGGACCACGCCTTCCTCCACGTACACCGGGTTGTCGTGCGTCGTCGGTCGTGAGGTCTCGCAGGTGCCGCCCTGGTCGATCGAAACGTCGACGATCACGGCGCCGGGGCCCATGCCGCGCACCATGTCGCGCGTGATGACCTTCGGCGCTGACGCGCCGGGCACCAGCACGGCGCAGACCAGTATGTCGGCCACGCGCATGGCGTTGGCGATCGCCAGCGGGCTCGACATCAGCGTGGTCGTGCGGTTGGGGAAGCGGTCGTGGATGTGTCGCAGCTTGTCCGGGCGCGTGTCGAAGACCGTGACGCGCGCGCCGAGGTTCACCGCCGTCTCGATCGCGTTCTCGCCGACGATGCCCGCGCCCAGCACGACGACGTGGGCGGCCGGCGCGCCGGGCAGGCCGGAAATCAGCTTGCCGCGGCCGGGGCCCGGCTTGCGCAGGTAATGCGCGCCGATCTCGGTCGCCATGCGGCCGGCGACCTGGCTCATCGGGATCAGCAGCGGCAGCGACCCGTCCGGGAGCTGCACGGTCTCGTAAGCGATGCCGGTGACGTTGGCGGCGAGGAGCGCGCGCGTCAAGTCGGGCGCGGCCGCGAGGTGGAGGTAGGTGAACAGCGTCTGGCCGTGGCGGATGTGGGGGAACTCAGGGAAGAGCGGCTCCTTCACCTTGACGATCAGGTCGCCCTGGTCCCAGACCTCGCTTGCGTGGCCGACGACCGTCGCGCCGGCGGCGCGGTACGTCGCGTCGCCGCAGAGGATGCCGCAGCCGGCGCCGCGCTCGACGAGCACCTGGTGCCCCGCCTCGACGAGGGCGTGCACGCCCTCCGGCATCAGGGCGACGCGGAACTCCTCGTTCTTAATCTCGCGGACGGTCCCAACGATCATCGTTAGATGTATCGGCCCGGGCGGCCGCTCCCAATATGCGCCGCCACCCCAAGTCTACCGCCGTCGCGCCTCTGTGTTTATTCCGTCTTCAGGTGGTGGATCCACGCTCGCGGGGCGCCGTTGGCGACCTCGATGTACGCGAGGGTGCCGTGGCGGCGGGTGAGGTTGCGGGGGAAGGTGGGGCTGCCGGGGTTCACCAGCAGCACGCCGCGCATCATCTCCACCTCCGGCACGTGCGTATCGCCGTGCACGAAGACGTCGACGCGGCCGCCGAAGTGGTGGTCCATGATCGATTCCAGCGTGCGGTGCGGCGGCCACTCGGGCAGCGTCGCGTCGTGCACCACGCCGACGCGCACTCCCTCCGCCATGACCGTCTGCACCGGCTTGAGGCGCGGGTCCTCCGGGCAGATCGGCCTGCCGCCGCTGCCGTCGTCGCCGTTGCCGCGGACGGCCAGCACCGGCACGCCGCAGCGCTCTTCGAGCCAGTCCAGCACGTCGAGCACGTGCAGGTCGCCGGTGTGCAGGATCAGGTCGACGTCGCGAAGCGCGTCGTACGCCTCGTCCCAGAGAGGACCGGCTTCCGGGTAGTGCGTGTCGCCGATGACGCCGATGCGCATGCGCTCTCGCTCGTGCTGTGCGGCCGGACGCCGCATTGTGGATCGCGCCCGGCCGCTCCGGGAACCAGAAGACCCCCGCGAGCGGGGGCCTGGTCGTTCTGCCGGCGCAGCCGGTGGGACTATCGCGCTTTCGTCTGGCTGCGGAGGCAGCGGGTGCAGATGCGCACGCGGATGGCGTCGCCGCCCACGTACACCCTCTGTCGCTTCAGGTTGGGCCTGAAGATGCGGTTCGTCTTGTGAGCCTCGCGCTCCCAGCGTCCGGAGTGGCGGTGTCGGATGTTGCGGCCGAACGTGGTGCCCTTACCGCAAACTGCGCATATCGCAGGCATGGTCGAAATCCTCTTGGGGCGCGCGCCCGTGATAGACTCTTGAAACAGGGAACCTTAGCATACGCTTCGAATCTGAGGCAAACCGCCGCATGCCCCATCCCCGCCCGCAACCTGACGCCGCGAGTCCTCCTTCGGGTGGCATCGACGGGGCGTCGCTGCTCCGGCTGTTCTCCGGCGGGGCGGCCGCTCTGCGCCAGCAGGCGGCGGCGCTGAACGCGATCAATGTCTTTCCGGTGCCCGACGGCGACACCGGCACCAACATGTCGCTCACCATGCGCGCGTCGGTGGACGAGGCGGAGCGGGCCGCTGACCGCACGCTTGCGGGCGTCGCGCGCGCGGCGACGCACGGCGCGCTGATGGGCGCGAAGGGCAACTCCGGCGTCATCCTCTCGCAGATCATCGCCGGCTTCGTTGCGCCGGACGGCGACGACGAGTTGGATGGCCTGGCGCTCGCCGCGGCGCTGGACCGCGGGCGCGACGCGGCGTACCGCGTCGTCTCCCAGCCGCGCGAGGGCACCATCCTCTCCGTGATCACCGCCGCCAGCGCCGCGGCCGCGCACGCTGCGCAGCGCAGCGACGTGGAGGCGGTGCTGGCGGCGGCGGCCGATGAGGCGCGCGCGGCGGTCGCGCGGACGCCGGAGCAGATGCCGCTGCTCAAGGAGGCCGGCGTCGTCGACGCGGGCGCGCAGGGGCTGTACGTGCTGCTCGACGCGATGTTGCGCGTGCTGCGCGGCGAGGAGATCGCGCCGCTCGCCGGAGATCTCGGCAGCATCGATCCCGCGTGGCTGGAGGCGACGGAGCGCGCGCACGGCGAGGGCCACGCGTCGGGATTCTGTACGGAGTTTGTGATTGAAGGCGAGGCGCTGGACGCCGGCGCGATTCGCGAGCGGCTGTTGCGCATGGGCGAGAGCGTGCTGGTGGTGGGCGGCGGCGCGCTCGTGCGCGTCCACGTGCACACGGAGGCGCCAGGCGACGCGCTGGCCTACGCGCGCACGCTCGGCGCGGTCTCGCACGAGAAGGCGGACGACATGGAGGCGCAGTTCCAGGCGCTCGCGGCGCGCCGCCACGACGCGGCGCCACCCGTGCGCGCGGGCGGCCTCGCGATCGTCGCGGTGGGCGCCGGCGACGGCGTCGAGGCGCTGCTGCGATCGATCGGCGCGGCGGCGGTGGTACGCGGCGGCCAGACGATGAACCCGAGCGCGGGCGACATCCTCGCGGCGATCGACGCCACCGGTGCGGACGACGTGATCGTGCTGCCCGACAATAAGAACGTCATCCTCGCCGCGGAGCAGGCCGCGCAGGCCAGCAGCGCGCGCGTGCACGTCGTGCCGTCGCGTAGCGTGCCGCAGGGCATCGCCGCGCTGATCGCGGCGAACCCGGAAGCGGGCATCGAGGAGAACATGGCCGCGATGACGGAGGCGATCGCAGCTGTGCGCACCGGCGAGGTGACCCACGCGGCGCGCGCGACGACGATCCATGGGCTCTCCGTCGCGCAGGGGCAGCCGATCGGCCTGATCGACGGCGATCTGTGCGTTGCCGAGGCGAGCATCGCGGACGCGGTGCGTGCGTGCGTGGCGCGGATGCTGGACGGCGGCGCATCGCTGGTGACGCTGTACGCCGGCGAGGGCGAGGACGCCGCAGGGGCGGACGCGCTCGCCGATGCGCTGCGCGCCGAGTTCGGCGTCGACGTGGAGGTGGCCGAGGGCGGCCAGCCGCACTATCCGTACCTGATCGGAGTGGAGTAGCGTGGCCGTCTACATCGTCACCGACAGCACCGCGGACATCCCCCGGCAGATGGCGGAGGATCTGAACATCACCGTCGTGCCGCTGACCGTTACATTCGGCGAGGAGTCGTTCCGTGACGGCATCGACCTGACGGCGGACGAGTTCTACCGGCGGCTGGAGCACGACAAGGCGCTGCCTACTACATCGCAGCCGCCGCCCGCGCTGTTCGAGCACGCGTACCGGCACCTCACATCGCGCGGCGAGGTGGTGTCGATCCACCTGTCGCACAAGTTCAGCGGCACCGTGGAGTCGGCACGCGCCGCCGCCCGCGCCGTGGCGCCGGACAAGATCACGGTCGTCGACTCGACATCCGTGTCGATGGGGATGGGGCTGTGTGTGCTGGAGGCGGCGAAGGCGGCCGCGGCGGGCGCGTCGCGGGCAGCGTGCGTGGCGGTCGCGGAATCGGCGGCGTCGCGCCTCCGCATCGCCGTGTCGTTCGAGACGCTTGAGTACCTGCGGCGCGGCGGCCGCATCGGCCGGGCGAAGGCGTTCCTGGGCGGCCTGCTGCGGCTGAAGCCGATCCTGACGGTGAAAGACGGCGAGACGTACCCCGTGACGCGGGTGCGGTCGCACCAGAAGGCGATGGACGAGCTGTTCTCGTTGTGCACGAAGCACCAGCCCATCGAGGAGGTGGCGGTGCTGTACACCACCACGCCCGACGAGGCTGCCGCGCTGGCCGACCGCGCGCGCGAGGCCCTGCCGCGGGTGCCCGTGCTGCTGGGCCGCTTCGGTCCGGCGCTGGGGGTGCACGGCGGGCCCGGCATGATCGGCATCGCCGTAGTCGAAGGCGAGACGGGTTCGTAATACATGCGCCCTGCCGAACGCGCTACAGTGTGAGCGGTGAAGGGGCTCCGATCCTTGACAGCCCTGTGATTGGTTATTGACGAGTCGTGACGCAACGACGAGAATCCTCGCACGATATTCCATTAGGTACCCCGCGGCGGGAGCAGGCACATGAGGACACTGAAGCTCGGACTGGCACTGGGGGCGGGCGGCACCAAGGGGGCGGCGCACGTCGGCGTGATGCGGGTGCTCGACGAAGAGGGCATCAAGATTGACGCCATCGCCGGCACCAGCATTGGCGCGCTGTACGGTGGCACCTACGCGGTGGGCCGCAGCAGCCAGGAGCTGGACGAGGGCATCCGCGACTGTCCGAAGGCCGACCTCGCCAACTTCTTCCGCCACCGGCTGAAGCTCCGCCACAACAACCGCCTCGCCCGTCGCTTCTACGAGGCGCTCGCCGGCCAGCACATCGAGAACCTGCCGATGAAGTACGCTGCGACGGCGTCGGACATCGGCGCGCGCCGCTCCGTGACGATCACCGAGGGTCCGATGATCGACGCGATCGAGGCCAGCATCGCTATCCCGCTGATCGCGCGACCGGTCTCGCACCAGGGGCGCTACCTGCTTGACGGCGGTTTCTGGGACTCGGCCCCGGTCGATGCGGCGGCCGAGCTGGGCGCCGACGTGATCATCGCGGTGGAGCTGGGGCACCCGTACACGCTGCCGACCAGCCTGCGCGGGCCCGCGTCGTGGCTGGCGGAGAAGCTGTCGCGGCTGCCGCTCGATCGCACGATCGCCGGCGTGCCGTTCTCGATCAGCGTCGCCGCGCAGGAAGTGGTGCCTGGCCGCATCGCCCAGGTCATCCTGCGGCCGATCACGAAGCAGATCAACGGCAACTCGCCGTTCCACATGACGGACTGTATGGACGCGGGCGCGGCCGCCGTCCGCGACGCGCTGCCAGCGATCCGGGCACTGCTCGCCGGAGAGCCGGTGCCGGAGGTTGCGGCGGAGTACGCGCCGTCGGCTCGCCTGGGCCTCAGCTACCAGTAAGCGGGGATTCGGGCTGACCCCGGGCTGCGGCGACGCCTGGCGTTAGCCGAATCTGAGCGCCGTTCGCTACACTGTCACTGATTCCACTACGTGCCCCGAAGACCGGAGGATTCACCATGGTTGCCACGAATGATCGCGTCTCTGCGAACGGCGCCGCCGTCACCGGGACGCTGGCCGTCAAGAAGGGCCTCGCCCAGATGCTGAAGGGTGGCGTCATCATGGACGTCGTCACGCCCGAGCAGGCCAAGATCGCGGAGGAGGCGGGCGCTTGCGCCGTGATGGCGCTGGAGCGCGTGCCCTCGGACATCCGCAAGGACGGTGGCGTGGCGCGCATGTCCGACCCCGAGATGATCACCGGCATCATCGCCGCGGTGACGATCCCGGTGATGGCGAAGGCCCGCATCGGCCACTTCGTCGAGGCGCAGGTGCTGGAGGCGCTCGGCGTCGACTACATCGACGAGTCGGAGGTGCTGACGCCGGCCGACGAAGCGCACCACATCAACAAGCACGGCTTCAAGGTGCCGTTCGTCTGCGGCTGCCGGAACCTCGGCGAGGCGCTCCGCCGCATCGGCGAGGGCGCGGCGATGATGCGCACGAAGGGCGAAGCCGGCACCGGCAACGTCGTCGAGGCGGTGCGGCACATGCGCCAGCTCTGGGACGACATCCGCCGCATCCAGAACATGCCCGAGGACGAGCTGGCGACCGAGGCGAAGAACCTGGGCGCGCCGTACGAGCTGGTGAAGGAAGTGCACGACCTGGGCAGGCTGCCCGTCGTCAACTTCGCGGCGGGCGGCATCGCCACCCCGGCGGACGCGGCGCTGATGATGCAGCTCGGCGCCGAGGGCGTCTTCGTCGGCTCGGGCATCTTCAAGTCCGAGAACCCGGAGAAGATGGCGAAGGCCATCGTGAAGGCGACGACGCACTTCCGCGACGCCGCGATCCTCGCCGAGGTCTCGCGCGGCACCGGGACGGCGATGAAGGGGCTGGAGATCGGCGCCATCCCGGAGAACGAGATCCTGTCGAAGCGCGGCTGGTAGCCGGGCGGACAGCGGAGAGCAGACAGCAGCCAACAGGGGCTCCGGTGACGGGGCCCCTGTCGCGTGTCCGATACACTGGCCATATGGCGGGTCCGGTCGTCGGCGTACTTGCCCTGCAGGGCGACTTCGCGGAGCACATCGCGGTGCTGCGCTCGCTGGGCGTCGCCACGGTCGAGGTGCGGCTGCCGTCGCAGCTCGCCGAGATCGACGCGCTGATCATCCCCGGCGGCGAGAGCACCACCATCACCCGCCTGCTGGACATCTACGCCCTGCGGGAGCCGATCCGCCGTCTCGGGGCCGAAGGGCTGCCGATCTGGGGCACTTGCGCCGGCGCCATCGTGCTGGCGAAGCAGTCGACGGAGCTCGACCGGCCGAACCTGGCGCTGATGGACATCGACGTGCGCCGCAACGCCTTCGGGCGGCAGCTGGAGTCGTTCGAGGAGGACCTGGCGGTCCAAGGGCTGGGCGACCGGCCGTTCCACGCAATCTTCATCCGCGCCCCGCTCATCGAGCGCGCCGGGCCCGGCGTGGCCGTGCTGGCGGCGCTGCCGGACGGCACGATCGTGGCGGCGCGCGAGGGCCGCCTCCTGGCGACGTCGTTCCACCCGGAGCTAACGGGCGATACCCGCTTCCACGCCCTGCTCGCCGAACTCGCGGCGGCCTACCGGGCGGAGCGCGCCGCCTCGAAGTAGGGTGGTGCCCGCCGCTCCGGCCGTGCCCCGTTCGCGCTACAATGAGGGCGGATTCTGGAGCGTGAACGCCTGCCAATGACGCATTCCGCCCGTACCGTCCGCCCGACCGACCTCGTGGCCCTGGTCTCGTACGACGGCCGCGTCTACGCCAACGAGGCGATGACCCGCGACCGCATCGGCACGCAGGCGTCGCCGCACCCGCTGGAGACGGCGTTCGAGCAGTGGTTCAGCTTCGCCACGGGGCGGCACACCTGGATCAGCGTGAAGGGCGCGACGCTGCGCGGGCTGGTCTCGGCCCGGAAGCGCGGCTCCAAGCTGGCGTGGGAGGTTGACTGCCTGATCAACGCCACCGACGACGACGGCGTGTTGATGAGCCTGCTGGACCAGCTCACCGAGGCGGCGGGCAGGTCGGGCGCGCTGCGGGTGTTCGCGCGGGTGCCGTGCCAGTCGGAAGTCGAGCGGGCGGCGGCGCGCTGCGGCTTCGCGCCGTACCTGCGCGAGCAGACGTACCGCCGCTTCGTGAACCGCGGCGAATCGTACGGCGCGGCGGAAGGGCTGCGGCGGCGCACGAAGGCCGACCAGTACGCGGCGTTCCAGCTCTACAACGAGGTCGTGCCCGCGGACGTGCGGCGCATGGAGGCGATGACCTTCGTCGAGTGGACGGCGGCACAGGAGTCGTTGGGGCGCACGTCGGCGTACGTGCTGGAGCGTGAAGGCAAGGTCGCCGGCGCGCTGCGCATTGCCGGCGACGGCGAGATCGGCCGCTTCGACGTGCTCGGCCGGCTCGACACGCTCGACGACCTGATCGAGGCCGGCATGGCGAAGGTCGCCAACCGCTCGTCGATGTACACGCTCGTCGCGGAGCACCAGGAGGGCGTGGCCCGTCGCCTGGCGGCCGCGGGCTTCGAGGCCGCCGAGGAGTACGTCGTGCTGTCACGGAAGACGGTGCACCCCGTGAAGGTGCGCCGCATAGTCCCCGCCCTTGTACGGCCCACACTGGGGTGAGGTAGGTAGACATTGCAACGCATCATCACTGACGACCTGGAACTGCTGCTGGGGGCGCTGCCCCAGCGCATCTGCGAGCCGCTGAAGCAGCGCGACGACAACTTCGAGCTGCTCGAGATCGTGATGGACCTCGGGCGGCGGCCGGAGGCGCGCTACCCCGGGCGCGAAGTTGTGCTGTCCGATACCGAGGTGACGGCCGAGGACATCGAGTACGTGGTCTCGCACATCGAGGAGTTCGGTGACGATAACCGTGCGGGCATCGAGCGGACGCTGCACCGCATCTCGTGCATCCGCAACCGCCGCGGGCGCATCGTAGGGTTGACGTGCCGCGTCGGCCGCGCCGTGTTCGGCACGATCCAGGTGATCGAGGACCTGATCAAGACGGGCAAGAGCACGCTGATGCTCGGCCGGCCGGGCGTTGGCAAGACGACGATGCTGCGCGAGGTCGCGCGCGTCCTCGCCGACGACATGAACAAGCGCGTCGTCATCGTCGACACGTCGAACGAGATCGCCGGCGACGGCGACATCCCGCACCCGGCGATCGGCCAGGCGCGGCGCATGCAAGTGCGCACGCCCGCGCTGCAGCACGCCGTGATGATCGAGGCGGTCGAGAACCACATGCCCGAGGTGATCGTCATCGACGAGATCGGCACCGAGCTGGAGGCGGCCGCGGCGCGGACGATCGCGGAGCGCGGCGTGCAGCTCGTGGCGACGGCGCACGGCAATGAGCTGGAGAACCTGGTGATGAACCCGACGCTGTCCGACCTGGTCGGCGGCATCCAGTCGGTCACGCTGGGCGACGAAGAAGCGCGCCGCCGCGGCACGCAGAAGTCGATCCTGGAGCGCAAGGCGCCGCCGACGTTCGACATCGTCGTCGAGATCCAGAGCTGGGATCGCGTGGCGGTCCACGGCGACGTCGCCGAGACCGTGGACGCGATGCTGCGCGGCTACAAGATGTCGGCCGAGGTGCGCGAGCTGGGCGAGGAGGGCGAGATCCGCGTCGTCGCGCTGCCGACGCCGGTCGTGGCGCCCGCCCGTGACCTCGGCTACCGTGACCGCCGGCCGTGGGCCCCAAGCGAGCGTCCGGGCGGCGCTGAGATCGGAGCGCAGGCCGTCCCCGACGGCCCCTTTCGGCGCATCTACCCGTTCGGGATCTCCCGTCGGCGGCTGGAGCAAGCAATACGCGAGACGGGGGCGCGGGTGGCGATCGCGGAAGAGCTGAGCGACGCGGACACGGTGCTGACGCTCCGCTCATACTTCCGGCGCAAGCCGCAGGCGCTGCGCGACGCCGAGGCGCGCGGCATCCCGCTCTACGTGCTGAAGACGAACACCGTCGTGCAGATGGAGCAGGGGCTGCTGGCGATGCAGCAGCACGGCAACGGCGCGCAGGCCGCAATCGAGGGCGACGTCCCCGTGTCCTACGCCCTGCAGGAGACCGAGGACGCGATCACCGGCGTGCTCAACGGCGCCGAAGCCGAGGTGGAGCTGACACCGCAGAACGCCTACATCCGCCGCCTGCAGCACGAGATGGCGCAGCGCTACAACCTCACTTCGCGCAGTCAGGGCCGCGAGCCGCACCGGCGCGTCCGCATCTTCCGCGACGACCAGGACTGGGCGTAGCCGGGCGACGGGAGAGCCCCCCGGCCGCGCACGGCGCTGGCGCGCGAACGTCATACGTTCGCTTAGGCGACGCGCGGCGCCAGGCTCGTTTAGTCGCGCGTCCCGTCGCAGCAATGGACTGCTACTGGCGTACAGGCGTTCAGACCGCTAACTGTCGGCCCACATCGCTATTCGCCCAAGGCGCGCGCGTCGGACGATGAGACGCCGCAAGCAGCGTGTCGACGCCTTCAACAACTAGCGCGACCCCGCTAAGCGTGATCGGACTGGCCCGGGGGTTCCGCCGTTTCCGGTGTCGGAGCCCGACTGGTCCGCGGAGCAGGCACATACGAAACGTAGAAGATCTCAAGAGATGAGATCTCGTTGGAGTTCACGATGACGGCATTACCTCCATCGCCCGGCGGAAGCGGAGTAAGTGGTGGAGGTTCGGGGTACTGCTCGCCCCGAGGCGGGGGCGGGGCATACTCAGCTTGCCACAGGGCGATGGCACGGATCCCGTCCTTCCCCGCACGAATGTCGAATGACCCGACGAACCCAGCGTAAACGGCGCCGGACTTCATCCGCACTCGAGCGGCTCGGTATGTTTGCCGTGCCCCGTCCGTCCGCGCTTGGCCATGGCTCGTGAGGATGGCGACCCATGCTGAACTTTGGGTGAACCCCGCACGGCGCAACTTCGCCTCAATCCAGCTGTCAGGGAATCGGAGGTATCCAGTGATAGACGAGACCGCGAGGTTGAACCCGAGCGCTAAGGTGGCGGTACCCGTCAGGAGAAATGGGCGCTCATGAACGTAGGAGAGGGGGCCGTCGGCGACGAACGATTGCACTTGCTCTTTGAGTCCCGGCCAGAAAAGGGCGCCAGAAACAAGGACGCCCGCCTCAGTCGCTATGAGTATCAGCGTGAAGCAGAGGCTCCGGATCACGAGCTGGAGATCGCTTGGGTCGGCGTCGCTTCCCAAGCCAAAGGTCCGGGACACGTAATAGTGCAAGAACCAGGGGGCAATGAAGTACGCCACTATGAAGAGGCCCTGGAGTGTGGCGTTGGCGTCCATTCGGTGCTCCTGGTGGAGGCGCTAAACGCTCAGCTATCGTCCGAGGACGAGTTCTGCACCGGTGGCGCAGACGCGTCGGGAGCGACCACGCGTTCTGGACTGACCACCGGCTGGCCCGGAGCGGCGACATGGCTCTGTGCACTGGGAATCGCTGGGTTCGCCAACTCAGCAGGCGGGTAGGATTGAAGCCCCGCCTGCGCCTCCTTTATGCTTATGTGCTCACGGAACGCTGGGATGGCTCCGTCATCTCTTTTGGTGTTTCCCACACCTTCTTCTGGTGTCATTGCGCTACGAACCTCCTTTGAGGATTGTTGATTCGAACGTATCGCGAGTCGGAGATCCTCAACAAATCGTGGCGCGTTTTTCGCCTGCGCCTCGCACCCACAAGCGTAGCCTTGTGGCGCTGAGTTTGATCCACCGAATTCCAACTGGCAAGGCTAGTGATGGTCAGGTTCATTTCATGAAGCGCGCACCATCTGCTGCTCGCGCTCACGCACCCGCAGCGAAAGCGCATAGATGTGCTCGGCCGAACGGGAGATGGATGCCTGCTCGGTGTCGGACAACCCGCCGAGAATTTCTGCAACGAGGTCTTCGAACTGGCGCAGAAGACGCCGTACCACCCGTCTCCCCGCCGCCGTCAGTGATACGAAGACCAATCGGCGATCCCGCTCCGCATGGGTTCGCTCGACCAGCCGCTGGCGGCTGAGCCGTTGCACGATGCCGGTGGCGGTCGGCAGGGTGACGCCGAGTTCGCGAGCGAGCTCGCTCATCGTGAGCGCCGGCCGATCAGCGTGATCTAGGATGAGCAGGAGCAGGAGTTGTGGTGTCGTGAGACCGCGGTGGGCGTTCTCTATCAACGCCGCCAGCCGCAGGTTCTTGGCGATCTGAGGCAAGAGAAGCGACAGCCGCTTCGCGCGGCCGGTGACCGGGTCTGTATCAGACATGCTTCAATCTTTCTTGCCCAAAGTCCTTTGTGTACCTAATGATTTCTATACCTAATGAACCCGCCGCGTCAAGTGTGTGCGTCCGCCGACCGACCGCGCGTACGAACCCGGACGAGAACTACGATCTATGATTGCCGGAACCGAGGTCTTGACGATGCCGTCCGGCGGCGTGAGCGCGGCAGTCGCTTGATGGTCGTGCCGGTGCCTGAATTGAGGCGCCCCAAAGCCAACTGGCTGATGCATCCTGGTGCTTGAGAACGGAGCCCTAGACTCCGAACGCTGCGAATGGTGGAGTTGGGCAGGCGGACGGAGGCGGCACTAGCTCCATGCGCGCGAATACCGTGAACGACAACGCGCCGTGGGCGTCACACTTTCACCCGTAGACCGCACTTTGTGAATCCTGTAACATGCACACTGAACATGGCTCAGCGAACCGCAACCTACGGCACGCGCCGCCGAGAGCGCGCCCCGCATAACCGCGTCCAGCGTTTCGTCAACGTCGGGCAGATGCTGGCGCGCGTCTTCATCGGCTACAAATGGATCAGTTTCCGAGAGAAGCGGAAGGGCACCGCTTGGGGCGAGCCCCGCCGCCAGCGCCACCACTACTGGAGCGCCAGGCACCTGTATGAGGTCGCCGTGAAGAACCAGGGGCTGCTGATCAAGACGGGGCAGTTCCTGGGCACGCGGCCCGACGTGCTGCCCGACGCCTACGTTGAAGTGCTGTCGGGTTTGCAGGACGAGGTGCCGCCGGAATCCTTCGCGGCCGTGCGCGCGCACGTCGAGCGCGAGCTGGGCCGCCCGTTGGAGGAGATGTTCTCCGAGTTCGGCGAGGAGCCGGTGGCGTCGGCGTCGCTGGCGCAGGTGCACCGGGCCGTGCTGAAGGACGGCCGCGTCTGCGCCGTAAAGGTGCAGTACCCCGGCGTCGAGCACATTGTCGACATCGACTTGGCGAACATGTCGTTCTTCATCGGCGTGTTGAACAAGCTCGACCGCACAATGGACTATCGCTTCGTCGCGCAGGAGATGCGCGAGAACGTGCCGAAAGAACTGGACTTCATCAACGAAGGACAGAACGCCGAGCGCGTCGCGGCGGAATTCGCGAACGTCGAGGATGTCGTCGTCCCGGAGATCTACTGGGACTACACGAGCCGCCGCGTGCTGACGATGGAGTACATCGACGGCGTGAAGATCAACGACATCGAGGGCATGCGGCGCATTGGCGTCGACTCCGCTGACATCGCCAAGATCCTTGTGTACGCCTTCGCCGAGATGATCGTGCGGCACGGCTTCTTCCACGCCGACCCGCACCCCGGCAACCTGATGGTGCTGCCGGGCCCGAAGCTCGTGCTGATCGACTTCGGGCAGGCGAAGGACCTTGGCCCCGTCTTCCGCGAAGTGATGGTCCGCTTCACGCGCACGATTCTCAGCGGCGACCAGGCGTCGATGGGCCGGGCGTTCCGCGACCTGGGCTTCCGCACGAAGATGGACGACGCCCAGGGCTACGAGCAGCTCGGCGACGCGTACGTCGGCCGCGTGGCGAAGCAGATGCACGAAAGCGGCGCGGGCTGGGCCGAGGGCGAGATGTTCGAGGAGTCGTACGAGCAGGTCTCCGGCATCCTCAAGAAGAACCAGCTCACGGCGGTGCCCTCCGAGCTGCTGATGGTCGGGCGCGTCTTCGGCCTGCTCAACGGCCTGAGCAAGACGCTGCGTGCGCAGACCAACATGCTTGTCGCCTTCGCGCAGCTCGCCGACGAGCTGGAAGCCGAGAAGGAGCAGGCCGCGCTCGCCCACGCGAACGGCGTCTCGTCCAACGGGGCGTCGGCCGCCCCGCGCCGCCTGCTCGAAGCGTAGCGGCCCGCCCCGCCCGTTTGCCCACTTCTCGACGCGCCCGTATCCTGCTGCCAATCTGGAGGAGTGATCTATGAGCGATCGTGCGCTGACGGACGTGCGCGTCGTAGACATCTCGCAGGGCATCGCCGGGCCGTACGCGACGAAGCTGCTGGCTGACGCCGGCGCCGCGGTGATCAAGGTCGAGCCGCCCGCGGGAGACTACACGCGAAGGCTGGGGCCGTTCCCTGGCGACGTGCCGGACCCGGAACGGTCCGGCCTTTACCTGCACCTGAACACCAGCAAGCGCAGCATCACGCTCGACGTCTCGGTGCCGTCGGGCCAGGTCGTGCTGAAGAAGCTGCTCGCGAGGGCAGACGTGTTCGTGACGGGCGAGAAGGCGTCGACGCTGGCGGCGTGGGGGCTCGGCTACGCCGATCTGAAGGCGCAGTTCCCGGAGTTGGTCGTCGCGCAGGTGTCGCCGTTCGGCGCGACCGGCCCGTACGCCGACTACGACGGCAACAGCCTCACCGCCATGGCGATGAGCACGATCATGTACAACACCGGCGAGCCCGATCGCGAGCCGCTGGCGACCGGCGGCGAGCCGGGCGCTTACATCGCCGGCGTGCAACTCTGGATCGGCATCCTGGCGGCGCTGGAGAACCGCGCCGCGCGCGGCGGCGGCGACCACGTCGACGTCTCGATGGCGGAGGCGGTGGCCGCGGCGGACGAGTACAACGCGGCGATGTACGGCTTCCAGGGGGCGATCCGGCGGCGCTACTACTCGCGCCATATCTTCGGCTACCCCAACGACATCATGGAGTGCATGGACGGCCACGTCGTCGTCATCCCGGGCGCGGGCGGCTTCCCGTCGCCGCTCGTGGGCGACAGCGTCTCGCCCATGGCGCTGCTGTTCGAGAACCCGGACCTGGACCAGACCGTCTTCTTCAAGCAGATGGGCGAGCGCATGATCAACTGGCGCGAGTTCGAGGCGCTGATCCACCCGTTCCTCTCGATGCACAGCGCCATGGAGATCGTGATGACGGCGCAGGCGCTGCGCCTGCCCTTCGCCTTCGTGCCGAACGCCGCGGACCTGCTCTCGGACGAGCACCTCGCCGAGCGCGGCTTCTTCGTGCGGCAGCAGCACCCGGTGGCCGGCGCCGTGACGCTGCCGGGCGCGCCGTTCCGGATGAGCGAGACGCCGCTGACGATGTCGCCTGCGCCGGAGCGCGGCAGCGCGAACGCCGACGTGCTGGTGGGCGAGCTGGGCTACGAGCAGGGCGACCTGACGATCCTCAGCGACCAGGGGGTGATATGAGCTCGAACGAACTCCCGCTGGAGGGGATCCGCGTCGTCGACCTGGCGCAGGTGTTCGCGGGGCCGGCATGCACGCGCATCCTCGCCGACCTGGGCGCGGACGTCATCCGCTTCGAGTCGCCGAACCGGCTGGACGTGACGCGCAGCCTGATCATTACCGAGAACGACGGGCTGGACCACTACTACCACCGCGCGTCGTACTTCGTGGTGCGCAACACCGGCAAGCGCGAGATCGTGGTCGACCTGGCGAAGGAAGAGGGGCGCGAGATCACGCGCAAGCTCATCGCCACTGCGGACGTGGTGGTCGAGAGCTTCACGCCGCGCGTGATGGCGGCCTTCGGCCTCGACTACGCGCGGCTGAAGCAGATCAAACCGGACATCATCATGTGCTCGCTCTCGGGCTACGGCCAGGACGGGCCGATGCGCGACTACGCGGGCTACGGCATGGGGCTGGAGCCGGCGTCCGGCATCTCGTCGATCACCGGCTACGAGGGCGGCCCGCCCATGCGCTCCGGCCTCTCGTTCACCGACCCGTACTCCGGCTTCATCGGCGCCGGCGCGATCCTGACGGCGCTGTACCACCGCCGCCGCACCGGCAACGGGCAGTACATCGACCTCTCCGAGCAGGAGGCCGCGATCCCGATCATGGCGGCCGCGGTGCTGGACCAGCAGATGAACGGGCGCCTGATGCCCCGCACGGGCGACCGCAGCACGTACGCGGCGCCACAGGGTTGCTATGGTTGCGCGGGCGACGACCGCTGGGCCGTCATCTCGTGCGAGGACGACGCCGAGTTCGAGCGGCTGGCTCGGGCCACCGGGCACCCGGAGTGGGCGCGGGACGCGCGCTTCGCCACGGTGCTGGCGCGGCACGAGCACCACGACGAGCTGGACGCGCTGATCACGGTGTGGACGTCGCAGCGCGACCACTACGACGTCATGCACACGCTGCAGGCGGCGGGCGTCAAGGCGGCGGCGGTGCTCGACGGCAAGGAGGTGCTCTTCGATCCGCAGTTCAAGGCGCGCGGGCACTTCGACATCGTCGACCAGCCGCTGTTGGGCAAGCGGCCGGTGCAGCGCCACATGGCGGCGAAATTCACGCGCTTCGAGGCGAAGACGCGCCGTCCGGCGCCGCTGCTCGGCCAGCACAACGAAGAAGTGCTGAAGGAGCTCGGCTACACCGACGCGGAGATCGTGGCGTTCGCGGAAGCCGCGGTGATCGCCGACAAGCCGAACCTGCCGGTGCCGCCGCAGATCGTCGCGATGGCGCTGAAGCTGCCGTACGACCGCTACATCGAGCACCGCATCCTGCTGGCGATCGAGCCGGACTACCGCCAGCAACTCGGCATCGCTGACTGACGACTGCGATCGGCTCGCGCGGTGGGGCGTTGCTCCGCTACCCTTCGGCCATGCCGAACAGCGTCACGGTGCGCGTCCCCGCAACCTCCGCAAATCTCGGGCCCGGCTTCGATAGCCTGGGGCTGGCCCTCGCGATCACGCAGGAGATCACGCTCGCGCTGGGCCCGCAGCCGGAGTCGAAGGACGGCCTCGCGAAGCTCGTGCTCGACGCCGCACGCTCGGCGTACCGGCTGGCGCGCGTCGAAGTGCCGGAGTTGTGCGCGACGCCCGGCGCCGGCGCGATCCCGATCGGCCGCGGCCTCGGCGCAAGCGCCGCCGCCCGCGCCGCCGGCATCGTCGGCGCGAACGCGCTGCTCGGCGGCGCGCTCACGGACAACCAGCTGCTGGTGCTGGGCGCGGGGCTGGAGGGGCACGCCGACAACATGGCGCCCGCGCTCTTCGGCGGCCTGCGCGTGGTCGTCCGTGATGGCGACGGCTACCGCCACATCGCGGCGCCGCTCGCGCCCGGCCTAAAGATCGCGCTCTTCATCCCGAGCTTCGAGATGCCGACGGGCGAGAGCCGCAAGCTGCTGCCGAAGGAGCTGTCGAAGGAAGACGCGGTACACAACATCGGCCGCGCGGCGCTGCTCGTGGCGGCGCTGGCGACGGGCGCATGGTCGGCGCTGGACCTGGCGACGCAGGACCGCATGCACCAGCCCGCGCGCACGAAGATCTTTCCGGCGATGCCGGAGATTTTCGTGGCGGCGAAGGAGGCCGGCGCGCTCTGCGCCTACCTCAGCGGCGGCGGCTCCACGATCGCCGCGTTTGCGCTCGACGGCGCGGAGCCCATCGCGGAGGCGATGCAGCAGCGTGCGGCGGCGCTGGGCTACCCGGGCCGCGTCGCGGTCACGGAACCGAGCGACACAGGCGCGACGGTGGTGGCGACGGCGTAGCCCGTCCGCCGGAAGGCGAAGAAAAGGCCGGCTTCCATGCCGGCCTTCCACGTAGTGGACGTATTCCCTGTCTGGGAGCGCCAGGCTGTTCAGCCCCGATCCGCTCGCGCGAGACGTTACGGCG
>Ga0315281_10001805_pt1 | contig 31729 bp, 24 predicted proteins | sample YL17G07_0_MG_FD_204540 | JGI IMG/M metagenome (GOLD analysis project Ga0315281, IMG submission 204540) | Sediment microbial communities from Yellowstone Lake, YNP, Wyoming, USA - YL17G07_0 | ecosystem: Environmental > Aquatic > Freshwater > Lake > Sediment | place: USA: Wyoming | collected...
GGTCTGCCCGCCAATCGTGACGGTGCCCGTGCGCGCCGGGCCGTTGTTGGCTGCCGCGGTGATCACGACCGTGCCGTTGCCGGTGGCCGTTGCCGCCACCGTCAGGAACGACGCGCTGCTCGTGGCCGTCCACGAGCAGTTCGCGGCGGCCGTGACGACGACGTTGGCCGTGCCGCCGCCGCTGTTGATTCTGACGCTGGTCGTCGAGAGCGTGACCGCGCATCCCGCGGGCGCCTGCAGGGCGGCTGCCGCCTGAGTGAAGTTCACCACGGCGCCGTTGACCGTGATGCTCGCTGATCGGGCTGCGCCGGTGTTGGCCGCGATGCTGTACGCCACCGAGCCGTTGCCCGTGCCCGATGCGCCGGACGAGATCGTCAGGAAGGTCGCGTTGCTCGCAGCCGTCCACGAGCAGGTCGATGCCGCCGTCACGGGAATCGTGCCCGTTGTGCCCGCGGCGCCCACGTCCGTGGTGACCGTGCCGAGAGTGACGGTGCACGATGACGCGGCCGGTGCCGCCGGGGACGTGTCGCTCTTGGAACACGCGGTCGTAGCCAGGGCGACGGCGGCCGACACGACGGAAGCCAGCAACAGGCGGTGGTGTCTCATAAGGCCCATATGTTAGCAGCAGTTACGCCGATCCGATACGATATCGCCCGTGAAGCTGAAGGACCTGCCGCGGGCGCTCGGGTTTCGACGGCCGCCACGTGAATATCCTGCAGAAGTATCGGACGTGGCGCTGGCGAACGTTACGATCCGGTTCGCGCGCTGGCGGCACCCGGGCGAACGCCACAAGACGGTGACCCAGGAAAGCGTCGACGCGTTGCGCGGCTTCCTGCGCGAGGGCGACGTCGCGATCGACATCGGCGCGCACACCGGCGATTCCACGCTGCCGATGGCGCTGGCCGTCGGCCGGGCGGGCACGGTGTTCGCGCTCGAGCCGAATCCGTACGTCTTCAAGGTCCTGGCGCTGAACGCGACCCTCAACCCGTCGTCCACGCACATCGTGCCGCTGATGTTCGCCGCGATGCCGAGCGACGGCGAGTTCGAGTTCGAGTACTCGGACGAGGGCTACTGCAACGGCGGCTTTCATCAGTCGGTCAGCGCGTGGACGCACGGGCATTTCTCGAAGCTGCGGGTGCAGGGCCGGAACCTCCTCGACGACCTTCGGGCGACGGCGCCGGAGGCGCTGGCGAACGTCAGGTTCATCAAGATCGACACGGAAGGGTTCGATCGATCGGTCGCGCGCACGCTGGCGGATCTCCTCAAGAGCGCGCGGCCGTATCTCAAGACGGAAATCTACAAGCACATGCCCGCCGCCGAGCGCGAGGGCTACTTCGCTGATCTTCGAGGGCTCGGCTATCGGCTGTTCAAGTGCGGCGAGGTGGAGTACCGCGGCGAAGAGCTGCGAAACGCCGCCGATCTTTCCAGATGGCGGCACTTCGACGTGTTCGCGATGCCTGAAGAGCGAGTGTAGTTGTGGGGCGGCCCTTTCAGGGCCGCCGTCCGGCGTTCGTCATCGCCAACGCGCGGGCGAGGTTGTTCACCGCCGACGGATGCCGCGGGTTGATCCGGACCGCCGCCTGAAATTCAGGAATCGCGGCCGTGAGATTCCCCTGCGAGGCGAGCGCGGCGCCGAGGATGTTGTGCGCGTCGGCGTTCGAGGCGTCGAGCGCGACTGACTGTCGTGCTTCGTCCGCCGCCAGCGGCGCGTTCTGCCGTGAGAGCGCCCGCTCGGCGATCGCGCGATGGGCCTGCGCCAGCAGCGCGCGGGCCGGCGCGCGATTCGGCAGCGAGGGATCGGCCTGCACGAAGGCCTCGAGGACGCTGATGCCTTCTTCGAGACGGCCCTGCACGAGCAGCTCGGTGCCAAGCCCCGCGCGCGCATCAGGGTAGTCCACGACGGCGAGCCGCAGCTGCGCGATCGCTTCGTCGTGCCGGCTGGCATCCATCAGCTGGTTCGCGAGACCAAAGCGGGCGCGCCCGTGCGGCCGGCGATCGACGACGCTCTGCCACAGCGCCAGCGGCGACGAGAAGTCGCGGTTCCGATCGACCGTTCGGCTCGCAAGCGCCGCCACGGCAATGGCCGCAACCGCCGCCGCAACCCGCCATTTGAGCCGTACGTCGTGTCCGCCTTCAGGCGGACCTTTGAACCGCTCGGCCGCGCGCGCCAGCAGCACGACGACGAGCACCACCAGCGCCGCGAGCGGCAGGTACATGCGCCGCTCGGCGCCGACTTCGCTCCAGATCGGGACGATGCTCGACGTCGGCGCAAGCGTCAGAAAAAACATCGCGCCGAGAAATCCGATCGCCGGCCACCGGACGAGCGCAATGAGGGTCGCGGCGATGAGCGCGAGAATGAGCGCGCCCTGCGGCACGACGTCGCCGATGTGGAGCGGCTGGGGCACGCCGTAATCGACTACGAGCGAGCGCGGCCAGACCGACAGCCAGAGATACCGCGCGATCATCTGCGCCTGGTTGAGCGCGTACATCAGTGGGCTGACGGCCGTGCCGCCGACCGTCGAGCGCGGCCAGCGCCACATGATCGCGCCGAGCTCCACCCATGTGGCCGCCAGGCCGGCGTACAGACCTTTTCGCGACGCCCATGCCTCGGCCGGCGAATCGAATTCGAAGATGACGTCGTACAGGACGACCGCCACGGGCGCAACCGCCATCGATTCTTTGGTGGCCATGCCGGCCGCGCAGGAGGCGATCGCGATGGCTGTCCATTTCGGCGACCCTGAAAGGGTCGCCCTACGGCCGCGCGCGCGGATCGCGGCGTACAGCGTCAGCAGAAAGAACAGGCCCATCATCGATTCGGTTCGCTGCGTGGTGTAGTCGATCGTCTCGCTCAGCAGCGGGTGGACCATCCAGATGAGCGCAGCGGCCAGGGCGACGGCGTCCACGGGCGCGGTGCTCCGAAGATATCGATGACGCCGCAGCGTGCGCCGAACGATGCCGAAAAGCAGGAGCGCGCAGGAGACGTGCACGGCGAGGTTGAAGACGTGATAGCCGGTCGTCTCGAGCCCGCCCATCGCGTAGTTGAGGGCCAGCGACAGGTTGACGAGGGGGCGGCCCGCCACGGGAGTTTCGATTGGCGGAATGAGTGATTCGGTGATCTCGTGAATGGACTGGTTGGTCGTAATCGCCGTGTCGTCGTCCCACACGAACGGCGCCTGCAGGCCGTTCCAGTACGTCGCGATGGCCACGACGGCGAATAGCGCGAAGACTCTTTTCATTAACGCGCTGCTGGTGCGCGAGCTACTCGTGCGCGGTGGCGGGACGCATCTCGCCGGCCGGCTTGCGGCTGCGCAGCCACGTCTGCACCTGTGCCATATAGGTGTAGACGACCGGCGTCAGGTAGAGCGTGACGAGCTGCGAGAACAGCAGGCCGCCGACGACGACGAGGCCGAGCGGCTGTCTGGCTTCGCCGCCGGCCCCATAACCGAGGGCGATCGGCACGGCGCCGAGCAGCGCCGCCATCGTCGTCATCATGATCGGGCGGAAGCGGATCAGGCAGCCTTGATAGATCGCTTCTTCCGGTGACTTGCCCTCGCGTTCCTGCTCGAGCGCGAAGTCGATCTGCATGATCGCGTTCTTCTCCACGATGCCGATCAGCATGATCATGCCGACGAACGCGTAGATGTTCAGATCCATCCGGAAGATGATGAGCGTCACCAGCGCGCCGAAGCCGGCCGAGGGAAGGCCCGAGAGAATCGTCAGCGGGTGGATGTAGCTCTCGTAGAGGATGCCGAGCACGATGTAGACGACGAGGATCGCGACGACGAGCAGCAGCGAGAGGTTCGAGAGCGAGCTCTGGAACGCTTTCGCGGCGCCCTGGAACTGGCCGCTGACGCCGTCGGGCAGGTTCGCCGTCGCGACGTCACGAACGCGGGTGAGCACGCTGCCGAGCGACGCGCCGCGCGCGAGGCCGAACGAGATCGTGACGGCCGGCAGCTGCCCGTAGTGATTCACTGTCTGCGGGCCGATGACCTGCGTGGCCTTCGCGAGCGTGTCGAGCGGCACGACGACTCCGCCGATGCCGGCCGCCGCGCCTGCCCCGGCTGGACCGGCGGCCGTGGCGCCGCCGACGCCCGGGTTGGCGGCATTCCCGCCAGCATTCCCCGCCGCCTTGAAGTAGAGCAGCGACAGCGCCGCCGGGTCGGACTGGAACTGCGGCGCGAGCTCGAGCAGCACCTTGTATTCGTTGACCGGCGCGTAGATCGTCGAGACCCAGCGCGGGCCGTACGCGTCGTAGAAGGCGTTTTCGATCGCGTTTGCCGTGACGCCGAGCGCGGCGGCCTTGTCGCGGTCGATCTCGATGTTGACCTGCGGGCTCGTCACCTGGAGGTCGCTCGTCAGATCTTCCAAGCCCTCGACGTCGCCCAGGGCTTTCACCATGTTGCGCGACGCGTCGTACAGCGCCTCGCGATCGGGCGACTGCATCGAGAACTGATAGAGGCTCTTGCTCACCTGGCCGCCGATGCGGATGGTCGGCGGGTTCTGCAGAAACACTCGCATGCCCGTGACGCCGGCGAGCTCCGGGCGCAGCGTGTCGATGACGTCGTTCGCCAGATCCTTGCGATCGGCACGCGGCTTGAGGTGGACGACGATCTGGCCGAGGTTCGGTCCGCCGAGCGTGTTCGCCGCGCTGCCGCCGATGGTCGAGACCAGCGCGTCGACATTCGGATTGTTGCGGATGATGTTGGCCACGCGGCCCTGATATTCGACCAGCTTGTCGAACGACGTGCCCTGCGCCGCTTCGGTCGTGACGGCGATCTGATCGGTGTCCTGCTCCGGAATGAAGCCCTTCGGCACGACGACGAAGAGGAGCGCGGTCAGCACCAGGATCACGGCAAACGTCGCCATCGTCACGCCGCGATGCCGGAGCACGACCTGCAGCGTGCGATCGTAGGCGCCGAGCATCCCCTGGAAGTACCGCTCGGTGACCTCCGCGAATCGTGACGTGTGGACCGTGCCGTCCGCCGATTTCTTGTGCCCTTTCAGGAAGCGGCTGCAGAGCATCGGCGTCAGCGTCACCGACACGACGCCTGAAATGAGAATCGCGACGCAGATCGTGACCGAGAACTCGCGGAACAGCCGGCCGAGCACGCCGCCCATGAAGAGCACCGGGATGAAGACGGCCGCTAGAGAAAGAGTCATAGACACGATCGTGAAGCCGATTTCGCGCGAGCCCACGAGCGACGCCGTGAGCGGGTCTTCACCCATCTCGACGTGGCGGTAGATGTTCTCGAGCATCACGATCGCGTCGTCCACGACGAAGCCGACCGAGAGGATGAGCGCCATCATCGACAGGTTGTCGAGGCTGTAGCCGAGCAGGTACATGATCGCGAACGTGCCGATGATCGAGAACGGCAGCGCGAGGCTGGGAATGACCGTGGCCCAGACGTTCCGCAGGAACACGAAGATGACCATGATGACGAGCGCGAGCGTCAGGGCCATCGTGAACTGCACGTCGCGGTACGACTCGCGGATCGTGTCGGAGCGGTCGTAGAGCACGTCCATGTGGACGCTCGTCGGCAGCTCGGCGCGGAAGATTGGCAGCATGGCCTTGATGCGGTCGGCCACGTCGATCGTGTTGGTGCCGGGCTGCCGCTGGATGCCGAGCGTGATCGCGCGCTGTTCGCCGTCCGCGGTGTAGAACCACGACGCCGTCCGCTGATCCTCGACGCCGTCGATGATGTTGCCGAGCTCGGCCAGCCGCACGGGCGCGCCGTTGCGGTAGGTCACGACCATCTCTTTGTACTGGTCGGCGTTCATCAGCTGGCCGCTCGCCTGCAGCGTGAACGACTTGTGGGGGCCGACCAGCGTGCCGGCCGGCACGTTGGTGTTCCAGTTGCGGAGCGACGTCTCGACTTCGTTGATGCCGATCTGCCGCGCCGCGAGCGCGTGCGGGTCGAGCTGCACGTGGACGGCGTACTTCTGGCTGCCGAGCACCTGCACCTGCGCGACGCCGTTCACCATCGAGATGCGCTGCGCGACGCGCGTCTGCGCGTACTCGTCGAGCGTCCACGGCGGCAGCGTCGTCGAGGTGACGACGAGATAGAGAATGGGCTGGTCGGCCGGGTTCACCTTCGTGAACGTCGGCGGCGTCGGCATGCCCTGCGGCAGCAGCCGCGACGCCTGCGTGATGGCGCCCTGGACGTCGATGGCCGCGCCGTCGAGGCTCCGATTGAGGTCGAATTCGAGCGTGATGAGCGTCGATCCCAGCGAGTTCACCGACGTCATCGACTCGAGGCCGGCGATCATCGAGAACTGGTTTTCCATCGGCGTCGCCACCGACGCGCCCATGGTCTCGGGGCTCGCGCCCGGAAGCTGCGCGGTGACGAGGAGCGTCGGGAAGTCGACGTTCGGCAGGTCGCTCACCGGCAGCTGCTGGTAGGCGACGAGGCCGAACAGCGCGATCGCCGCCATGAGCAGACTCGTGGCGATCGGACGCTTGATGAACCCTTCGGAGATGTTCATGGATGTCTACGCCGTGGCGGGCTTGGCCGCCGACGCCGTGTCGCGAATCCGGCTCGTCTTGAAGAACTGCGCCATGTACGTGTAGACGACCGGCGTCAGGTAGAGCGTCAGCATCTGCGAGAAGATCAGGCCGCCGACGACGGCGAGGCCGAGCGGACGGCGCGCTTCGCCGCCGGCGCCAAGGCCCGCGGCGATGGGCAGCGTGCCGAGCAGCGCCGCCATTGTCGTCATCATGATCGGACGGAAGCGGACGAGACAGCCTTCGTGAATCGCTTCGGTCGGCGACATGCCGAGCCGGCGCTCGGCGTCGAGCGCGAAGTCGATCTGCATGATGGCGTTCTTCTTCACGATGCCGATGAGCATCACGAGGCCGACGAAGGAATAGATATTCAGCTCGTTGCCGAACGCCCACAGCGTGATCAGCGCGCCGAGGCCCGCCGCCGGCAGGCCCGAGAGAATCGTGATCGGATGGATATAGCTCTCATACAAGGCGCCGAGGACGATGTACACGACGCCGATCGCGACGAAGAGCAGCAGGCCGAGGTTCTTCGTCGATTCCTGGAAGACCTTGGCCGAGCCTTCGAACGCGATGGTCACCGTCGGCGGCAGCACGCCTGCCGCCACGCGACGGATGCTGTCGACCGCGGCGCCGAGCGACACGCCGGGCCTCAACGCGAACGACACGTTCACCGAAGGCAGCTGGCCCGAGTGGTTGATGCTCTGCGGCCCGACGGTTTCCTTCATCGAGACCACGGAGCTGAGCGGCACCAGCGCGCCGCGCGCGGTTTTGAAGGAGAGCTTGTCGAGCGAGTCCGCGTACTCCTGGAATTTCGGATCGAGCTCGACCAGCACACGGTATTGCGTCGTCGGGCCGTAGATCGTCGACGACCACTTCGGCCCCAGGGCCGTCGACAGCGTGTTCTGGATCTGCGTGGAGTTGAGGCCGACGGCCGCGGCCTTGTCGCGATCGATGACGAGGTTCACTTTCGGGCTTCTGATCTCCAGGTTGTTCGAGACGTCCTGGATCTCGGGCACCTGCGTTTCCATCACCGCGCTCAGACGCTGCGCCCAGAGGTAGAGCTGGTCGGTGTCGGCGCTCTGCACCGTCACGTTGTAGCTGCTGTTGCCCTGGCCGAAACCGATCTGCAGCGCCGGCGGAATCCTGACGAACCCGCGAAAGTTCGGGAACCCCAGGATCTGCGGCCGGAGCTGTTGCGCGATCTGCTGCGCGGAGAGCTTGCGCTGGGCCCGGGGCACGAGCTGCACCGGCATCTGCATGCCCGACCCGCCGCCCCCGCCGTAGTTGCCGCCGCCCCCGCCCCCGCCGAAGTTCAGCACGAAGCTGTCCACGTTCGGGTTCTGGCGGATGATCTCCGCCGCCTTCAGCCCGCCGTCCCGCATGTCGTAGAACGACGTGCCCTGCGCCGCCTGCATATTGACGTAGAGCGAGTCGTTGTCCTGATCGGGGATGAACCCCTTCGGGACGACGCCGTACATCCGCACCGTGCCGATGAGCACCGCGATGAACACGATCACCATCGCGAAGCGGTGCCGCAGCACGATGCCGAGGCTCCAGCGATAGCCGTTGAACAGCGCGTCGAACGCGCGGTCGAGGAAGCCGGCGAGGCCGGTCTTCTTGTGCACGACGCGCAGGAACCGGCTGCAGAGCATCGGCGTCAGCGTGATCGACACGACGCCGGAAATGAGAATCGCCGCCGTGATCGTCACGGCAAACTCACGGAACAGGCGGCCGAGAATGCCGCTCATGAAGAGAATCGGAATGAACACGGCGGCGAGCGACGTGGTCATCGTCAGAATCGTGAAGCCGATTTCCTTCGAGCCGTTGAGCGAGGCCGTGAGGCGATCTTCGCCGGCCTCGATGTGCCGCACGATGTTCTCGAGCATCACGATCGCGTCGTCGACGATGAAGCCGATCGAGAGGATCAGCGCCATCATCGAGAGGTTGTTCATGCTGAAGTTCAGGACTTTCATCACCGCGAACGTGCCGAGAATGGAGAAGGGCAGCGCGAGGCCGGGGATGAGCGTGGCCGATCCGTTGTGCAGGAAGACGTAGATCACGCCGACCACGAGCACGAGCGTGATGAGCATCGTCCACTGGATGTCGGAGAAGGCCTTGCGGATGGTCCGCGAGCGATCCTGCCGGATCTGCAGATGCGCGGACGGAGGCAGCTGCGCTTCGAGCGCGGGCAGGACGGCGCGGACGGCGTCGGTAACCTCGATGATGTTCGTGCCGGGCTGCCGCTGGACGCTCATGTTGATGGCGCGGCGGCCGCCCTCGCGCGTGAAGAAGTACGCGGCCGAACGCGTGTTTTCCACGCTGTCGAGCACCGTCGCCACCTGTTCGAGGCGCACCGGACGGCCCTGGCGGTAGGCCACGACGATCGAGCGGAACTGCGCGGCGTTGTTCAACTGGCCGGCCGCTTTGAGGTTGAAGGTCTGGTGCGCGCCGAACAGCTGGCCCGTCGGCAGGTTGACGTTCCAGTTCTGCAGCGCCTGATCGACTTCGTTGATGCCCATCTGCTGCGCGCGCAGCTTGTCGGGATCCACCTGCACGCGCACCGCGTACTTCTGTGCGCCGTTGACCTGGACCTGCGACACGCCGCTGACCATCGAAATGCGCGGCGCGAGCACCGTTTCCGCGTAGTCGTCGAGCACGGCCATCGAGAGACTGCTCGACGTCAGGCTCAACTGCATGATGTCCTGATCGGCGGGGTTCTGTTTGCGGAACGTCGGCGGATTCGGCATACCCGCCGGCAGGAGCGGCATCACTGCCGAGAGCGCCGTCTGCACGTCGACGACGGCGCTGTCCATCGAGCGGCCCAGGTCGAACTGCAGCGTGACCTGGCTGCTGCCCGTGCCGCTCTGCGACGTCATCGCGTCGATGCCCGCAATCGTCGTGAGCTGCCGCTCGATCGGGCTCGCGACGGCCGACGCCATCGACGCGGGATCGCCGCCGGGTAATCCCGCCTGCACCTGAATGGTCGGCGAGTCCACGGTCGGCAGATCGCTGACGGGAAGCGCGCGATACGCGACGATGCCGAACATCGCGATCGCCGCCATCAGCAGGCTCGTCGCGATGGGACGCTTGATGAAGATCTCGGAAATGTTCATTGCGCTCCCCTGCGTCCTCGGCCTCCGCGTCCCCGTCCGCCGCTGCCCGCGCCGTCGAATCGGCCGGCGCCGCCGCCCGCCTGCACCTTGGTGCCGGCCTCGAGCCGCAGCTGTCCTTCGGTGACGACCGTCTGGCCCGCCTTGAGCCCCTTCTCGATGACGACGTCGTCGCCGACGCGCTGGCCGACGGTGACGGGCGTCTGTTCGACGGTGCTGTCGTCCTTGACGACGAAGACGAACTGGCTGTCCTGTCCGGTCTGGACCGCCTGTCCCGGCAGCACGAGCGCGTGCGGAATCGTCGTCACGCGCAGGCTGACGCGCGCGAACTGGCCAGGCCACAGCCGGTGATCGGCGTTTGCGTAACGGGCCTTCAGCTTGATCGTGTCCGTCGACGCGTCCACGAGGTTGTCGATGAAGCTGAGCTCGCCTTCGACCGGGACGTTGGAGCCGTCCTGCGGCGTGACGGTGACGGGAATCTGGTTCTTGCCCAGCTGCTCTCTCACGGGCGCCAGCTGGATCGACGGCACGGAAAACGTCACGAAGATCGGCTCGACCTGCGCGATGCTCATCAGCTCCTGGTTGTTGGCGGTAACCAGGTTGCCGGTCTTCACAGTCAGGTTGCCGGTGCGTCCGTCGATGGGCGAGGCGATCGTCGTGTAGCTGAGCGAGACCTTTGCGTTGTCGACGACCGCCTGCTGCGCGACGAGCTGCGCGCGGGCGCTTTCAATGGCCGCGCGGTCGGCTTTGACGACCGACGCCGTCGCGTCAGCCGCAGCGCGCGACTGTTCGACGACGTCTTTCGAGACGATGCCGCTTTTGTTGAGCGAGGCCTGACGCTCGGCGACCAGCTGCGAGTACTCGGCGTTCGCGCCGTCGCGCGCAAGCTGGGCTTCGGCCTGGTTGAGGAGCGCCCGATCCCGGGCCATGTTGGCGTCCGCCTGCTGCAGCACGGCTTCAAACGGCCGGCGATCGATCCGGAAGAGGATCTGGCCTTTCTTGACGAAGTCGCCTTCGCGAAACGCGGCCTCCTGGAGCTGGCCCGTGACCTGCGAGCGGACGGAAATTGTGGTGTACGCTTCGACGTTGCCGATGGCGGCGAGGTCGACCGGCACGTCGCGCTCGACGACTTTCGCCGTGACCACGGGGACGGCGCCGCCGGCCTCGCCACGGCCGCGGCCGCCGCGGCCACCGCCTCCGGGGCCAGCGGCTGAACCTGAACAGCCGGCCCCGGTAATCGTTGTTACGAGCAGGACGAGGCCGGTGGCCAGCATGGACGCGCGTTTTGACAAGGTCGTGAGCTCCACGAAGGGGGACAAGGGACTGGTTGGAATACGCGCAGCGAGGGGGCTCCATTTACGCCGGAAATCCCCTTGTCTTGCTCAAGTATTAGAGTCGGTTTCGCTATGACTTCGCAAGTCGTCCCGCTGGAGCATGCCGGTCCTGCAGCAGCGTGTCTGGAATCCGGCAATGTGCTCTGGCAGCGGGACGCGTTTTTCACCGTCGCCGCGCCCGAGCAGGCGCTGTTTTCGCCGAGCGTCCTCTCGAGCGGCAAGAACGTCAGCTTCGATCCGGCGACGGGTCGGGTGGGGGGCAGCTCGCTGACCGGCGAGATGTCGGAAGGGCTGCGCCGGATGTTGTCGCGCTTCAGCGACGAGGCGCGCGCCTTCGTCGAGCGCACCTGTCCGGAGTACGCGCCGCACATCACGCGGGGACGGACGAGTTTCCGCCCTGTCGAAATCGCGGGCCGTCCCTCGTCGTGGCGCAAGGACGACACCCGGCTGCATATCGACGCGTTTCCGGCGACGCCCGTGCAGGGCCGCCGCATTCTCCGCGTCTTCGCGAACGTCAACCCGCATGGACGTCCGCGGTCGTGGCGCATCGGCGACAGCTTCGACGAGGTCGGCCGCTACTTCGCGCCGACACTGCGCATGCCGCTGCCCGGCGCCGGCGCGGTGCTGCGCCTGCTGCGGATCACGAAGACACCGCGGTCGGCGTACGACGCGCTCATGCTGCAGCTGCACGATCGCATGAAGGAAGACACGGCGTATCAGCGGAGCGCGCCGCAGTCGGCGTGTGATTTTTCACCCGGGTCGGCGTGGATGGCGTTCACCGATCAGGTGAGCCACGCCGCGATGGCGGGACAGTATCAGCTCGAGCAGACGTTCCTGCTGCCCGTCAGCGCGATGCTCGACCCCGGGACGTCGCCGCTGCGAGTGCTGGAGCGCCTCACAGGGCGATCGCTCACGTCCTCACATTCTTGATGAGTGCTTCCATGTGGGAGATGTACTTCTCGAACGCCTTCCGGCCCGCCGCGGTCAGGCGATATTCGGTCTTCGGCATCCGGCCTTCGAAGCTCTTCTCGACGGCGATATAGCGGGCGTCTTCCAGCTTGCGCGCGTGCACGCTGAGGTTGCCGTCGGTCGTCTCGAGCAGCCGCTTGAGATCGGTGAACGTCAGGCTGTCGTTGACCGCGAGCGCGCTGACAATGGCGAGCCGCATGCGCTCGTGGATGAGGCGATCGAGGCTCGTGGCGCTGGGCTCGTGGCTCGCGGCCCGCGGATCGTTTTTCGTTTCTCGTTTGACGTGTCGTGTCTCTCGCTGCGTTGCCCGTGCCACTCTAGCCGCCATGGTTCCTCGCGATGATGAGACCGAACACAATGTGGAGGCCGCCGAAACCGGCGGCCATGAACGCGTCGCCGAAACCCGCGGGCGCGGCGAACGACGCCGCGGCGAGCGCCATGAACACCACGCCCATGAGCTGCACGACGCGGACCGACAGCGTCCCCGCCGTGGCGATGGCGACGCCGTAGAGCAGCAGCCAGCACCCCGGCAGCCGCGCGGACAGCCCGTTGCCGACGAAGACGGCCGTCAGCACCGCGCCGGCGGCGAGCGGCGGGACGTAGGCGAGCGCGAAGCGTTTGGCCGGCGCCGCCAGCAGCGGCAGGCCGAGGCGCCGCGCCTTCCGCGTCATCGTGACGCTGGCGATGGCGATGGCGGCGGCCGCCTCGCCGAGCCACCAGACGAGCCACAGCGTGCGATCGGAGGCCTGTGACGCGAGCGCGGCGGTGGCCAGGGCCGTGACGCCCATCGCGACGCCGCCCCACCCGGGCACGGCCGTGAACTGGCCCGCGCGCGACATCGTGTCGCGGATGAAGCGCAGGTTGTCGGCCGCGTGCGCGTGCAGCGCGGGAGGCGTGTCCACCACGAAGAGCTTTATATCACGAAGAATGAGGTTCGAGAGGTTCGAGAGGTTATTGGGCGCGGAGGAGGAGGACGGGGACTTTGACCAGGTGGCGGACGCGGTCGGCCGTCGCGCCGTGGATGACGTCGGAGAGGAAGCGGTGGCCGTGCGTCGACATCGCGATGAGATCGACGTGCTGTTCCTCGGCGACGCGGATGATCTCGTCCGAGGGGTCGCCCATGGCCAGGTGCGTGCTCGCCGGCAGGCCCTGCGCGGCCAACTCGGCCTTCAGGCTCTCGAGATACGCGCGATCCGATTTCATCTCGTCCGACTCGCGCAGGTTCAGCCGGTCGAAGTTGCGCGCGACCCATCCGTCCGCGACGTGCACCAGCAGCAGTTCCGCGCCGGTGAGCCGCGCAAGGCTCGCGACGTGGCTCAGGATCGTGCGATCCGCCTCGGAATTTTCGACGGCGACGAGAATGCGCTTGTACATCAGCCGGCGAAAGTCTGCCACAGAAGGTAGACGTTGAGGACGGCGATCGTGATGGCCACGGGCCACGCCAGCGCCTTCACCCAGAACGGACTCGCGAAGAGCCCCATCTTGTGCGGGTCGTTCGTGAACATCACGAGCGGGAAGACCGCGAACGACAGCTGCAGGCTGAGCACGACCTGGCTCAGGATGAGCAGCTGTCCGGTGCCTTTTGCGCCGTACAGCCACACGACGATGATGGCGGGGATGATCGCGATGAGCCGCGTGATCAGGCGGCGCAGCCACGGGCGGAGCCGGAGGTTGATGAAGCCTTCCATGACGATCTGGCCGGCCAGCGTGCCCGTGAGCGTGGCGTTCTGCCCCGAGCAGAGCAGGGCGACGGCGAAGAGGATGCTGGCGAGCTTCGTCCCGAGCAGCGGCGAGAGCAGCTGATGCGCGTCGTTGATGTCGGCGACGGCCTCGTGTCCGGTGCCGTGGAAGACGGCGGCGGCCATGATCAGCATCGCCGCGTTGATGAAGAGGGCGAACATCAGCGCGACCGACGAGTCGATCGTCGCGAAGCGGATCGCTTCCTTCTTGCTGTCGTAGTCGTCGAGATACTTCCGCGTCTGCACGATCGACGAATGCAGGTAGAGGTTGTGCGGCATCACCGTCGCGCCGAGGATGCCGATGGCGATGTAGAGCATCTCCGGGTTGCGGAGGATCGCCGCCTGCGGAATGAACCCGGCCATCATGGGCGCGAGCGCCGGCCTGGCGAGATACAGCTCGATCGCGAACGATCCCGCGATGGCCAGGATGAGGCCGACGACGAGCGCTTCGACGTAGCGGAAGCCGTGATGCTGCAGATAGAGGACCAGGAGGACGTCGAGCGAGGTGAGGACGACGCCCCAGGTGAGCGGCAGGCCGAAGAGGAGATTGAGGGCGATGGCGGCGCCGATCACTTCGGCGAGGTCGCACGCGGCGATGGCGATCTCGCAGAGGAGCCACAGGATGATCGTCACGGGCCGCGAGTAGTGGTCGCGACAGGCCTGGGCGAGGTCGCGTCCGCTGGCGATGCCGAGGCGCAAGGCGAGCGCCTGCAGGAGAATCGCCATGAGGTTCGAGATCATGATGACGCTGAGGAGGGAGTAGCCGAAGCGCGCGCCGCCGGCGAGGTCGGTGGCCCAGTTGCCGGGGTCCATGTAGCCGACCGCGACGAGGTAGCCGGGGCCGGCGAAGGCGAAGAGCTTGCGCCAGAATCCGGCGTCGGCCGGGACGGCGATCGAGCCGTGGACTTCGGGGAGGCTCTTGGCGCCCGGCGGCAGGCGCCAGCCTCGGGCCGGGGCGGAAGGATTTTGATTACTCAAACTTTTCGTGTTGAGTATAGCACGCCGCAGCGTGGGTGACGGAAACGCTGGGAACTAGAGACTAGAGGCTAGAGGCTAGAGGCCGAAGCGCTGGCGCTTCAGGTACAGGCCCTTGCGGGAGATGCCCAGGGCTTTCGCGGCGGCGTCCATCTTCCCCTGATGCTGCTGCAGCGCCGCGCGGATCATCTCGCGTTCGATTCGCGCGAGCGTCGGATTGAGCTTCGCGTTCGGGGGCGGCACGAGCGCCTGGTCGCGCCGCGCCGTGGCGTCGTCGGCGGCGCCGCCGGCGACATCGCTCGAGAGCGAGGCCGGCGTGAGGATCGCGTCGGCGTCGGCGAGGGCGATCATGCGGCGCAGTTCGTTCTGCAGTTGCCGGATATTGCCGGGCCACGGGGCGAGCAGCAGGCGCTCCATCGTGTTTTCGGCGATGCGGATCTGGCCTTTGCGGTATTCGATGGCCGCTTTGGTGACGAAGTGATGGACGAGCGACGGCAGCTCGTCGCGGCGTTCGCGCAGCGGCGGAATCTGCAGGCGCACGACGTTGAGGCGGTAGAAGAGATCGTCTCTGAAGCGTCCGCTCTTCACGGCCTGGTCGAGTTTCGCGTTGGTCGCCGCGATGATGCGGACGTTGACGGCAAACGGGGTGTTTTCGCCGAGCGGGCAGATTTCGCCGGACTCGAGGAAGCGCAGGAGCTTCGGCTGGAGGTCGATGCTGAGCTCGCCGATTTCGTCGAGGAACAGGGTGCCGCCGCGGGCGGCGCGGATGACGCCGGGGTTGTCGCGGTCGGCGCCCGTGAACGCGCCGCGGCGGTGGCCGAAGAGCTGGCTTTCGAGCATGTCCCGCGGGATCGCGGCGCAGTTGAAGGGGACGAAGGGCTGGTCGGCGCGGTCGGAGAAAGTGTGAATCGCGCGCGCGAGGATTTCTTTGCCCGTGCCGCTTTCACCCGTCAGCAGCACGCTGATGTTGGTCGCCGCCACGCGGCGGACGGTCGTCATCAGCTCGCGCATCTGGCCGTTGACCACTGCGTGATCGTTCATGACGGGCACGTCGTCGATCGGCCATAGGGTCAGGCGTTCTTCACGTTCCGCCCGCGCGCGCTCCAGCTCCTGGATGGTGGAAAGCAGCAAAGCGATCGCATTCACTGTTGCCGTGGATTCGATGTCGCGCTTTGGGAGCATCCAGATATCGACAAGCCTGTCCCGGATGCTTCCGATCGAGATACGGTTTGGCAATTGATCAACGCGCCCTTGGGGTAAGTCACCAGTACAAGCAAGGACTTCAAGATTATCGGAATCGCCGGTCGTCGCGGCTGCACAAGCCGTTGCACCTGACTTAGCGAGCAAATCAATCAGATGTCGCGCAATCAATTCGGGTCTGCCATAGTGCGTTAATAGAGCAGCCACAGATTGAATAGTTGTCGTTACTCCAACCGCTCTCTCAGGCTGATCTTCCCCTACTAGCAAAGTGTCAGACTTGTCGATCCGAGCAAGTGCGAGATCGGAACATCTCGACAACTCGATTAGGCCTGGTTTGAACCGGAGGCCCGCCAGGATTCTTTCCGCACGTTCGCTATGTTCTCTTGCGCAACCTCGATTTCCCTGTGATGCGAGCATACATGCCAGAACCATCTCGTATTGTGCGTATAGGTCAGGTGCGGGCGTAGGAGAACTCGTCGACCAACTTGTAAGAACTGCCAGCGACTCGAAGTTGCGGTTGGCTAGCTGAAGTAAGAGAGCCTTGCTTAAGGTAGCTTGCTGATCGAGAAGAACATCACGGGCGGCCTTGGCGTCTTCGAGCGTTTGGTCGATTTGTGTAAGAGCCAAATCCAACTTGCCGGACCGAGCAAGCACTTCCGCTTTCAATAAGCCGACATGCCTGTGCGCAAACGTGTAACGGTTTTCGTCAGAAATTGTCTCTTCCACTTCCTGTATAAGCAGAGCAGCATCCGTCAGGTGACCTTGAGCCAAATGGATGCGAGCTCGAGTGTCAAGCACCCCATTGCGAATTTCGCCGGCAGGTGGCAGAACTGAAATGGCCCTTATAACGTAGTCAGCAGCCGCATCGAAATCACCAGTCGAAAAAAAGCACAGCGCAAGATTCGCGAGGCTCGCCCTCTGAAGGACGAGGGAACCGGACGTTTCACTGAGCGCCAGGCTGTTTTGACCGTGAATGGCAGCGGCGTCAAACTCAAGTGTGAGCAACGCAATTACAGCTGTCGTTAACTCGACCAGTGCTTCTAGATAGATGTTAGGCGCAGTTGCAAGTATTTCAGATGCGCGACGCAGGTGCGATCGGGCTCCGTTAAACAACCCTCGTTTTGCCTCCATGCTGCCCATGTTCGTGTGGAGCGCTGCCAGAACGTGCGCGTCGCCAAGCTTCAAGACGTCCCATCGAAGCTCGGAAAGCATCTGAACGGCGGCATCAGGCCCTGATGAATCTGACAGCGCTGCCATGAGTGAGATGGCGGGCCAACATTTCTGAGTTAGATCGGGGACGGCTTCGGCGAGCATCATCGCCTGTCTGTAGTGATCGAATGCGGATCGGCGTTTGCCTGCTTCCCAGTCGATTCTTCCAAGTGCGAATTCACAAAGGCTGCGCTGCGATGGCGTAGTTGTTTGGGCTTTTGCCAATCGAGCGAGTAGCGTGCGTGACTGTCCCAATCGGCCTACGCGCTCGAGCAAGACCGCCTTGTGAACGTCAATCGAGACTTTCGTGTCAGCGGTCGTACGAGACTCGTCAAGCTCCTGCAAAGCCTTTGAAAAATACCCTTGGTCCGCCAGCTTCATCGCGCTTTCTAGCGAGTTCATTAGACGTCCTTTTGCATCGCTACTGCGTGCGCCCAGGCGATGCATTTTGAAGAAGGTCCCTCAAGACGGAGAAGTGATTCTCGCGGACTGGCAAGAAAGTGTGCAACTGGCGGGGCTACGATGTCGGACGGACCACTACAGAACTGGCGGGGCAAAGCCTTCTAGTGGATTACCGACCCTTCATCGTTTGCAAATTCTGCGATCGCGCTGGAGGGCGGCGCATTCAGGATATTTGAAAGGTGCGCTCGGTCAGAGGGAACTGCTAACGAGTTAAGGTGGACCCGAATGGACAGAGTCTCTCCGTTTCGGAGCTTGAGAGCATTCTGACGAAGTGCATCGAAGATGCGGTGCGAAATCGAGGATATTGCTGCGTCCGTAGCGTCGTTGACAAGGGCGATGAAGTGATCGCTCTGACTTCTGAACAGAATGTCTGCGACACGTAGTCCTGCCCGAATGTGCTTTACGGCGTGTCGGACTGCATCGTCCCCAATGTTGTGCCCGTGCTTCAAGACGATCGTTTGCAGATCGATGATCTTGATCAGCAATAGACGAGAATTGGCGGTATCGAGTCCGTCAGTGGCACCGGCCCGAAGAAGTTGCTCAAGCTGAAGAACGCTTGGTAGGCCGGTAATTGGGTCCGACCGGACGGCTCCATCGAACTCTGCTGCAAGCTTGAAAGTGTGGGCGATCTGTCGGGAGACCGCTTCAAGAATGCGTCGGTGATCCTCGTTGAAGCGATCCACCACGTCGGAATAGAGCGACAAGACTCCAACCAGCTGATCTTCAAAAACTAATGCTGAACTTAGGCAACTCCTGAGACGCGGGGTTGAGTTGCGGCCGACATCTCCGAAATCAAGGCACGGATCGGAGTTAACAATAGATTGACGATTCGCGCCCACCCAGCCGCTGAGATGTTGTCCGAGCGCAATCCGAAGCCCTCGGACTGATGAGGGACCGTCGCCGATCGCATGTTTTGCCTCGAGCTCATTCGTTTCGGCATCGAACAAATAGAGCACACATAACGAGAACGGAATGAGTCGCTTAAGATGTTTCGCGATTACGTCACCCGTATCAGCAAGATTGGCCTGTCCCGCCAGAGAACGCGCTAACTCGTAAAGCGTTAGCATTTCGTCGGCGCTTGCAGCGGTGTTATCAAGTCCTGCTGGCGGTGCATGCGTGGGAAGGGTCGAACCAATAATCTCGCTGAGAACGTGATCTGACGCGACGACAGCGAGAGCCTCTGGCGCTATCTGTCGATAGACCTTTGCAAAGGTATCGACGACCAGAGGATCGTACATTGCGCCTCGCCTCTGCATCAGGATCGCGAGCGCATCTTCGTCAGAGAGTTTAGACCTATACGGTCGATCCGACGTCAGTGCGTCGAAGCAATCCACAACCGACAGAATTCGAGCGCCAATCGGGATGTCGACACTCTTAAGACCCTCAGGATAGCCGGAGCCATCCCAGTTCTCGTGGTGATGTCTAACGATCGGCGTTACCGGGTATGGAAAATCGATCGCCGAGAGGATGTCCGCGCCAACTGCCGCATGGGCCTTCATTTTTTCGAATTCCGCGGCTGTCAGCTTGCCTGGTTTGTTAAGTATGTATTCGGGTACGGCAAGCTTACCCATGTCGTGAAGCAATGCCGCTGCTTCGATTGCCTTGACTAGCGCAGGATCTGCGACTCCGACATGACCAGCTAAACGTACGGCTAAGGTTTGAACTCTCCTGATATGTCCGTGGGTAATCTGGTCCTTGGCGTCGATTGCCATGGCTAGAGTCTCAATTGTCGAGACATGCAGACGGTTAAGTTGCTGCAAGTGGCGATTGGTATCCTCCACTCGCTGCATTGCCGTTTTGAACGTGAAATGCAATACGAGCAATAGCGGAACAATGACGCCGATGAATCGAAGATCGACGTCGCGAGTGTAAACAACCAGGAGCAACGCTACGGACGCGCCCGAGAAGTAATTTAGAGATAACCAAAGAAAATTGTCTCTCCAAATCCGGTAAAGTGACATTCGCGTCTCGAACGCTATAGCTATGGCAATAAGCCAGCTATTGAGGCCGAAGTACACTAACGCAAAGACAACGAGCGGTATGAGGAGTGAATTGAATGACGCCGGCTGATTACTAAGAGGCTGGATGTTCGCTACCGCGAACAACAGATGCGATGCTGCCCAGATTGAAACCGCTGGAGCAGCCATATTGAATAGCGCCCTGTACCATTCAGGACGCCTTTTTGCCATCCAGAACGAAATTACTAAGCCATCCAAGGCGACCATTACGGTGCCTGCGGCCGGCCCGAACAGCAAGACCGACGCGATTACGAATGTCTCTGAAACGGAGATTGATGCGGGAATCGAAGGAAGTTGGACTGTCGCGGATCCGCTTACGAGCGTCAGTGCTGCCAGCATGTACCACTGATAACCTAGTGGTTGCACGTAGAGCTGATAGAGCGACACGGCAACGGACGTGATCCCAATTGTGATCACGGCCCCGAGGTAGACGCGGGCGCCTTCGGAGATACGACTGGGAAGTCCCGTCAGCTCAGTCATACTGATCTGACGGGGTATCGGCCGTTCTAGCCCCAAACTATAATTTCGTTCTTCATCTTCTCCTCCTATAAGTCTGCAAAGGTTCGCCCCTAATTGCCCCAGACCAGCGTGTCGCCGTTGCCCCAGACCAGCGTGTCGCCGTTGCCCCAGACCAGCGTGTCGCCGTTGCCCCAGACCAGCGTGTCGCTGTTGCCCCAGACCAGCGCGTCGGAAGCGGAGTGCTGGCTACGCCGAGCGTTTCTGTTTGCTTTGCGTCTGTGGAACGGGGCCAAGGAAAGACGCTGAGACCGCGATCCGCTGAGCGACTCTGCGCTGATCAGCTGATCTGCTGATGCAATCACGAGATGACTCGACGCGATGGAGTCGCCCGCGATCGTCGTGTTGCCCAAGTCGCCGTTCAGCGCGAAGTCCGCCGCGGCCAGGACATTCAGGCTTCCGGCGCCGCCGCCAATCAGCCCGGCCTCCGGCATGAACGAACTCGTCATCTGCAGCGCCGCCTTGATCCCCATCGGCGACAGGCTCGGCCGCTCCTCGAGCAGCAGCGCCGCGGCGCCGCTCACGAACGCGGTCGCCATGCTCGTGCCCGACCCATAGATGTAGGCGTTCGCGCCGCTCCCGGCGACATGCTGCAGCGGGAAGTTCACCGACAGCGCGCTCCCCGCCGCCTCCGCCGACGTGATGCGCCGGCCAGGCGCGACGAGGTCCGGCTTCAACACGAGGTCGAAGCGCGTCGGCCCGCGCGAGCTGAACGCCGCCACCTCGTCGTCTCCACGATCCGCCGTGCCCTTGGCGTCGAGCGCCCCGACCGTGAGTGCGTACGGCGAGTTACCGGGCGACGTGGTGCCGCCCACGATCTTTCGTCCGTCGGCCGTCTCGCCGTGGTTGCCCGCCGCCGCGACGACGACGATGCCCGCGCGCACGGCGCGTTCGACCGCCGCGCAGACGGGATCATCACGATACGGCTGCAGCACCGCAGCGCCGAGCGACAGGTTGATGACGCGGATGTTGTAGGCGTGCGCGTGATCGATGGCCCAGTCGATCGCTTCGATGACGTCCGCCGCGGATCCCGAGCCGTCGCTGCCGAGCACGCGCAGGTTGATGAGCGACGCGCCATACGCCACGCCGCGATACCCGCTCGTGTCGGCCGTCTGTCCGGGGTTGCCCTCGATGATCGCCGCGACGTGCGTGCCGTGACCGAAGCGATCGACCCCGTCGCCGCCCGTGAAGTCGACGCTCGTGATCACGTGGCCCTTGAGCGCGCTGTGCTTCGGATCGACGCCAGAATCGATCAGCGCGACCGTGACGCCGCGGCCCGTCAGCTTCGGCAGCGGACCGGCGCCGGCCCACACCTGATCGGCGCCAATCCCCACGTCCACGGGATCAACGGCCGACGACGTGTACCGGATGTTGCCGGAGAGCTTGTCGACGTCGACGTCGTGCTGCAGCGCGGACAGCTGGCCGGTATTCATCACCAGCACGGCGCCGCTGCGCATTCGCCGCTTCACCTTCAGGTTGTATTTCGCCGCGAGCCGATCCGCCGCTGCCGCGCCGTCGACGATGACTTCGACGGCGTTCGAGCCGGAGGCGAGATGGTCCGCCAGGTCGGCGCTGAGGCGAGCGCGATGCTGCGCTTCAGCAGGCGCGCTCGCCGCCAGCGCGAGGGCGGCAAGCAAGGCCACTCGGGCGGAGAGTCGCGCAGGGTGTGTAAACCGGGTCATTGGAACTCCAGCTGGGTCTAGGACTCTTTCGAAAGCTGTACGGAGTCGAGCAGAACGCGCTGCGACCCCCCGAGCGTCCGGATCGTCACGAGGCGGCCTTCGCGAATCCGGTTATAAATCGTGCGGCGCGAAACCCCGAGCATCTCGGCGGCATGGTCGAGCGATATGCTCCGGCCAAGTCGCGGTTCGACTGCCGGCGCAGACATCTGATCGGTCATGTTCTCTGGCATCCCACTCTCCTCAGTCGTGCGCAGACCTAAGCGCAATGCCGACGCCACGATCGCACCGGGCTTCAGGCCCGCGCCATGGCTGCCACTCAAGTCTTTGTGGTACAGTAACTTGCTGAACGTTCCTCCGTTGAGGGGCAGGCGCCGGAATTCCGGCGCTCCCGGCCAAGATTCTGGCCAGCCTCAGAGGCGGGAGTCACCGATGATGCGCGATTTGCGTGCAAAATCGCTGGAAGCCCCCGGTTTGCACACAATTCTGATCGGCCAAGTTCCTAGCCGACGAGCCAGCTTTTGACCGGACATGCGCGTTCAGTGCGTCTGTCTATCGCGGCGCTCGTTCTTCTTGCCGCCGGCTGCGGCCAGTCGCCTACATCTAATAAAGGATCGGCATCGCCGAGCGGCGGCGAGCTGACGGCGTCCATCCGCACCGAGCCGCGCAACTTCGCCCGTTTTGGACCGCCCGAGACGACGACGTACCTTGTCGCTCTGCTGACACAGGCCGGCCTCATCCGAATCAATCGCGTGACGGACGACTTCGAGCCGTGGCTGGCCCAAAGCTGGACGCGCTCGGCCGACGGCCGTCAGTACACGATCAAACTGCGCCCGAACGTCAGGTTCTCCGATGGTCAGCCCCTGACGTCCGACGATGTCGTGTTCTCGTTCGACGCGGCGTACATCGCGGGATGGACCGACTCGCTCAAGGTCGACGGCAGGCGCCTGGTTGTGGCCGCGGTGGATCCGCTGACGGTGACGGTGACGTTTCCCGGGCCGTTCGCGCCAGGACTGCGGATCCTCGACAACATGATCGTGCTGCCTCGGCATAAGCTCGGCGCCGCGTGGAAGAACGGCACCCTGCAGACAGCGTGGGGCCTGTCGACGCCGCCGTCCGAGCTGGCCGGCCTCGGGCCGTTCGTCCTCAGCGCCTATCAACCGGGGCAGCGGCTTGTCTTCGTGCGCAATCCGAACTACTGGCGGCGCGACAGCGCGGGAGCGGCGCTTCCATATCTCGACCGCGTGACGCTCGACGTCGTGCCGGATCAAAGCACCGAGCTGCTGCGCCTCGAATCGGGGCAGGGCGACATGACGGCAAGCGAGATGCCGTCCGATGCGTATGCCTCGCTCAAGCGCGGCGCCGACGAGGGCAAGCTTCGCCTGTACGATCTCGGGCCGGCGCTCAACCCCGATTTGCTGTGGATCAACCTGAAGCCCGGCGCGTTCGCGGGCGATCCGCGCGCGTCGTGGCTGCAGCGCGACGAGCTGCGTCGCGCCATCTCGCTGGCCGTGGATCGACAGCTGTTCGTCGACACGGTGTTTCTCGGCGCCGGCGTCCCGATTTTCGGACCCGTGACGTCCGCGAACAGACGCTGGTATTGGAGTGGCATACCGGCCGTCCCGCACGATCCTGATCAGGCCAGGAAACTGCTGGCGTCGATCGGCGTCAACGCTCAACGGCCGGCGCGGTTGACGATTCTCACGCAAAAAGGCCGTCCGACGCTCGAGCGGGGCGTCTCGGTGATTCGCGATGAGTTGAAGAAAGTCGGCGTCATGGTCGACGTTGCGGCGCTCGAGGGCAACGCCCTCGTCCAGCAGATTTACTCGGGCAAGTACGACGCGGTGTATTTCAACTTCCTGACGACCGATACGGATCCGGCGTTGAGCACGGATTTCTGGCTGACGTCGGGCAGCGCCCACTTCTGGAATCCCGAGCAGAAGACGCCGGCGACCGCCTGGGAGGCGGAGATCGACGCGCTGATTCGCGCGCAGGCTGTCGAGCCGGACGCCGCCGCGCGCAAGCGCATGTTCGACAGGGTCCAGGAAATCTTCGCCGAACACCAGCCGGCGATCTATTTTGCCGCGCCGCGGATTTTCGCGGCCAGTTCGACGCGGGTCGGCAACGTGATGCCGGCCATTCTTCGTCCGCAGCTCCTGTGGGCGCCGGACACGCTCACGGTGTCGGCGCGATGATCGGCTACATCGCGCGGCGGCTGGCGTTCGCCGTCGTGCTCGTCTTCGCGGTGTCGTCCGCGTCGCTGATGCTCGCGCGCGTCGCGCCGGGCGACTACGTCACCGAGACGCTCGGCGCCGGCGCGGGGCGGCAGGAAGTCGAAGAAGCCAGAGCCCGCTACGGGCTCAATCGTTCCTTCGGCGCGCAGTATCGCGACTGGCTGATTGGCGCGCTGCGTCTCGATTTCGGGCGCTCGATGCAATACGATCGGCCCGTCGCCGATCTCATTCCAGAACGCGCCCTGAACACCGGCATCCTCGCGCTGACGGCGCTGGTCGTCGCCACGCTCATCGGTCTTCCACTCGGCGTCGTCACGGGGACGCGGCGCACCGGCATCGTGTCCGGCGCCATCCGCGCCGTGTCGCTCGTGCTGCTGTCGATGCCGCCGCTCCTGACGTCGCTGTTCCTCGTGTTCGCGGCCGCGAAGAGCGGCTGGCTGCCCGTCGGCGGCATGACGTCGAGCAGCGGGGAAGGGCTGCTGAGGCACATGATTGTGCCCGTGGCCGCGCTCGCGCTGCCGCTCGTCGCGATGTTCGAGCGGCTGCAGTCGCAGGCGATGAGCGAGACGATCGGCCAGCCGTACGTGGTCGCGACATTCGGCCGCGGCGTGCCGCTCTCGCGCGTGATCTGGCGCGACGCGCTGAAGAACGCGCTGCGGCCCATCGCGTCGATCTACGGCCTGGTCGTCGGGACGCTGCTGAGCGGATCCTTCGCCGTGGAAACCATCACGGCCTGGCCCGGCCTTGGACAACTGATGCTCGGCGCGCTCCGCGCACGCGACGTCTATCTCGTCGCCGGCTGCGCGGCCGCCGGCTCGGTCTTTCTCGCGCTCGGCACGCTGATGTCCGACGCCGCGCTGGCCATGGTCGACCCGCGGACGGCTGGCGACTGACATGCGCGCTTTTGGCCTCACGCTGCTCGCCGTCATCGTCGCCGCCGCGGTAGCGGCGCCGATCGCCGCGCCGTATCCGGTCGATCGCCAGTTTCGCGGGCTGCTGAACGCGCCGCCGACGGTGCCTCATGTCCGAGACGAGGCCGGGGCCTGGCGCGCACCCTTCATTTATCCCTGGAGGATCGCCAATCAACTGGAACAGCGCTACGAGCAGGATCGGACGGTCGTCGTCCCGTTGCGCTGGTTGAGCGACGGCCATCTCGTGACGTCTGCCGGCGCTGAGCGCATGCCGCTTCTGCTGCTGGGCGCGGACAGCTACGGCCGCGATGTGTTGTCGCGACTTGTCTACGGCGCGCGGCTGTCGCTGGCGGTCGCCGTGGCCGCCGCCGCCGGAGCGCTGCTGCTGGGCGCCCTCGTCGGCGGCATCGCCGGCTATGCCGGCGGCGTGCTCGACGATCTGCTGATGCGGGGATCGGACTTCTTCATCGTGCTGCCGGCGATGTACATCGCGCTCGCGCTGCGGTCGGCGATGAAGCTCGTGCTGCCGCCGCTTGAAGTCTTCGCGCTCCTCACCGGCATCTTCGCTGTCGTCGGCGCGCCCTTTCTCGCGAGGGGCGTGCGCGCCATCGTCCGATCGGAAAAACAACTCGACTACGCGGCCGCGGCGGCGTCGCTCGGCGCGGGTCATGCGCGGCTGCTGCTGCGTCATTTGCTCCCGGCTGCCCGGGGCTTCATCGGCGTCGAGATCACGATGCTCATTCCGGCGTTCATCGTCGCCGAAGCGACGCTGTCGTACGTCGGCCTCGGCTTTCCGGATCCGGTGGCGAGCTGGGGCACGATGCTGCAGGACGCACGGAGCGTTCGCACGTTCGTGGATTTTCCGTGGCTGCTCAGTCCGGCCGCGGCGATGTTCCTGCTGGTGCTCGGCCTGAATCTCGTGGTGCAGCACGCGGGCGTCGCGCCGGTCTACAATGACGCGGATGGATCTCCGCGGCGTCTTCGCGCCGATTCCGACACCCTTCGATCGTAGCGAGCAGCTCGACGAACCGAAGCTGCGGTCCGCATGCGCGCGCTGGGCGGCGAGTCCGCTGACAGGACTTGTCGTGCTCGGGTCGACCGGCGAGGCCGTGCTGCTCGACGAGGACGAATCGGATCGCGTCGTCGCCGTGGCCCGCACGGCCTGGCCCGCCGGCCGTCCCTTCATCGTCGGCGCGGGACGCGAATCGACCGCGGCGACCATTCACGCCGTCCGTCGCGCGGCCGGGCTCGGCGCGGACGCCGTGCTGGTCCGCACGCCTGGGTTCTACAAAGCGCAGATGAACACGGACGCGTTCGTGCGTCATTACACGGCCGTCGCCGACGCGTCTTCGGTGCCGGTCCTGCTGTACAACTTCACGGCCGTCACCGGCGTCAACCTGCTGCCGGCTGCGGTGTCGACGCTCTCCGCGCATCCGAACATCATCGGCGTCAAGGAATCGGGCGGCGACGTCGCCCAGATCACCGAGTTCGTGAAGGGCACGCCAGAGAGCTTCAAGGTCCTCGCCGGATCGTCGACGACGTTCTATTCCGCGCTCGGCGTCGGCGCGACCGGCGGAATTCTCGCGCTCTCGTGCGTCCTGCCGGACGCCTGCGTGCGTCTGTTCGAGCTGACGCGGGCCGGCAAGCACACGGAAGCCGGCGCGCTGCAGCACCGTCTCCTGGGCGTCGCGAAGCTGGTCGGTTCGATGCACGGCATCGCGGGGCTCAAAGCTGCCCTGAAACTGGTCGGGTGCGACGTCGGCGGTCCGCGATCGCCGCTCGCGCCTGTGTCCGACGCGACCGTTGCCGTGCTCCGCGAAGCGCTCGTGTCATTTGAGGAGGTCGCGCTCGTATGAAAAGTCTGCTCCCTGAATCGGATCGCATTCTGCTCGGCCCCGGGCCGTCGATGACCTCGCCTCGCGTGATGCGCGCGATGGCGGCGCCGACCGTCGGCCACCTCGATCCGCTGATGATCGCGATGCTCGACGACGTCCGCGCGAAGCTGACGACGCTGTTCCGCGCGCCGGAGGGATCGTTGGCGTTCGCGGTGTCGGGCACCGGCACGTCGGGCATGGAGACGGCCGTGGCCAACACGGTCAAGCAGGGCTCGCGAGCCACCGTCATCATCAACGGCTACTTCGGCGACCGGCTCGCGCAGATGTGCGAGCGCTACGGCGCCACCGTCACGCGCGTGAACGGGGAGTGGGGCAAGGCGATCGATCCGTCGGCGCTCGAACAGTCGCTGGCGTCGACGCCTGCTGATGTCGTTGCCATGGTGCACGGCGAGACGTCCACCGGCGTCCGCAATCCGATCAAGGAGCTTGCCGCGATTGCGCGCACGCACGACGCGCTGACGATCGTCGACGCCGTGACGTCGTTCGGCGGCGTGCCGCTCGAGGTCGGCGCGTGGGGCATCGACGTCTGCTACAGCTGCACGCAGAAATGTCTCGGCGCGCCCTCCGGGCTGGCGCCGATCGTGTTCGCGCCGCGCGCGCTCGAGCGGGCCGTCAAGTGCCCCAGCTTCTATTTCGATCTGGCCCTGCTGAAGGACTACTGGCTCAACCGCAAGTATCACCACACGATGTCGTCGGCGCTCCTGTGCGCGCTGTATGAAGCGCTGACGATGATCGACGAAGAAGGCCTCGACGCGCGCTGGGCGCGCCACGAGCGCAACCACAAGTCGTTTGTCGAAGGCCTTTCAAAGCTCGGCCTGTCGCTGCTGCCGCCGGAAAGCGATCGGCTCTATACGCTCAACACGGTGAAGATCCCCGACGGCGTGGACGACGCGGCCGTGCGAAAGATGCTGCTCGAGGAATACAGCATCGAGATCGGCGGAGGTCTCGGACCGCTCGCCGGGAAAATCTGGCGCATCGGTCTCATGGGCAGCAGCTCGGCGTCACGGCTCGTCGTGCTGCTGCTCGGCGCGCTGCAGAGCGCGCTCGCCAGGCAGCGCGTCAATGCCTGAGAGAAACCTCACGGTGGCCGCTACCGGTCTTGCGCTGGCGGCCGCGATCGCGTGCGCGACGAATCCGGCGACAGGGCAGCGCCAGCTCTCCTTCATGAGCGAGGAAAAGGAGATCGCCCTCGGTCAGGAGAACGACGCGCAGATCAGGACCGAGATGGGCTCGTACGACGATCGCGCGCTGCAGGAGTACGTCACCACCATCGGCATGAAGCTGGCGATGAACTCGGAGCGGCCGAATCTGCCCTGGCATTTCACGGTCGCGGACGTGCCGGCTGTCAACGCCTTCGCCCTTCCGGGCGGCTACATCTATATAACGCGCGGCATTCTGCCGTTCCTTGACGACGAGTCGCAGCTCGCCGGCGTGCTCGGACACGAGATCGGACACGTGACGGCCCGGCACGCCGCGTCGCAGTATTCGAAGTCGACGTTGTCGCAGGTGGGCCTGCTCGCGACGGCGATCTTCGCGCCCGGCGGGCAGGCCATCGCGCAGGGCGGCGGGGCGGGACTCGGTCTGCTCCTGCTGAAGAACAGCCGCGACGACGAGGCGCAGGCCGACGAGCTTGGCGTCCGCTATGTCTCACGCGCCGGTTGGGATCCCGCCGGCATTCCACGCATGCTGACGACGCTCGGACGCATCGAGGAGACGAGCGACAGCAAGGGCGTGCCCAACTGGCTGCAAACGCATCCGCAGCCCGAGGATCGCGTCCAGCGCGTGCAGGTCGCCGTGCGAGAGGCGGAAGCCGCCGCTCCGAAGTTCACGACCGATCGCGACGGCTACCTGAAACGCGTCACCGGCATCGTGTGGGGCGACAGCCCAGAACAAGGCATCGTCCGCGGCAGCAGTTTCCTGCACAAAGGGCTGCGCATCGCGCTCGATTTTCCGCAGGGCTGGTCGATTGAAAACGGGAAGACGCAGGTGTCCGCGAAAGAACCCGGCGGACGATCGCTGATCATCCTCGAGCCGATTCGCCGTCCGGCGGGCCGCACCCTCGAAGACACGGCCATCATCTCGATGCAGAACGCAGGCTTCCGCCAGGTTGATGGCGCGCGGACGACCGTGAACGGGCTGGAGGGATACCTCGGCACGTATGTCGGCGCGCTGCAGGATCTCGGACGCGTGCAGATGCGCGTGCTGCACGTGCGCGACGATCGCAGCGTCTACCTCGTCGCCGGCATCGCGCCGATCGACGCGTATCCGAATGTCTCCGGCGCGTTCGCGAAGAGCCTCCAGTCATTTCGCGGGATGTCCCCGGCTGACGCGGAGCGTCTCCGCCCGAATCGCATCGATCTCTATACCGCGCGTCAGGGCGACACGTGGCAGAGCATCGCCGAACGGCAGAGCAAAGGGATTGTCAAAGCGACCACGCTGGCGATTATGAATGGCCATCCTGTCAACGACCAGCCGCCGCCGGGCGAACGGCTCAAGATCGTCGTCGGTGATTAGGCGAGTCGTTCAGGTTGTGGCCGGCCTCGGGGCCGTCGCGTTTGGATTCCTGATCTACGGGTATCTCACGCTTCCCGACGTTCGTCCGCTCATCGACGGCAATCCGACGACGACCGCGTTCATGGAGCTTCGCGCAGGCGAGGCGCGGGCAAAGGGCACGGCGCCGCGCAAGGTTCAGCGATGGGTGGCCTACACACACGTCTCAGCGGATCTCAAACGTGCCGTGCTCGTCGCTGAAGACGACGCGTTCTTTCAGCACGAAGGCGTGGATTTCGAGCAGCTGCAGGAGTCGATCGAAGTCGACTGGGCGCGCGGACGCTTCACGCGAGGTGCCAGCACGATCACGCAGCAGCTCGCGAAGAACCTCTATCTCTCGCCGTCAAAGAATCCGCTGCGGAAGCTGCGCGAGCTCATCATCGCGCGGCGGCTCGAAGCGGAGCTCAAGAAAGCGCGGATTCTCGAGCTGTATCTGAACGTGATTGAGTGGGGCGATGGGGTGTACGGAGCCGAAGCAGCGGCGCAGACATACTTTCATCAGCCGGCGGCGACGTTGTCGCCAGTGCAGTCGGCGCTGCTTGCCGGCGCGATCGTCAATCCGCGGCTTTTGAACCCCGCACGCCCGACCGCGCGGCTGCTGCGGAGGCAACAGCTGATCCTTCGCCGGATGGGCGCCGTCTCACCACCACCGGCTCCGACGGAGCCCGCGCCCCCGGCTGCACCCGGCGAGCCCCCACAAGCCGACGCGCCCAGTAGGTCGAGTTGATGGACTCGACGCGCACGACGCCTTTTGAACTGGGCGCGTGCACGAACTGATCGTCGGCCACGAAGATCCCGACGTGCGACGCGCCGCGGGACACGGTGTGGAAGAACACGAGGTCGCCGGGCCGCAGATCGTCCAGCGTGACCTTCTTTCCCGCCCTGAACTGGTCGTCGACTTCGCGCGGGAGCGCCGTGCCGTGATGCGCGAACACCCACTGCGTGAAGCCGCTGCAGTCGAAGCCTGTCGGATCGCTGCCGCCGTTGCGGTAGGGAGTGCCCCGGAAACTGAGCGCGGTGTCGATGAGCGTCGCCCCGGCGGGAGCGGTCGCCCTCGGTGAGGTTGGCAGAGGGACCGGCGCGGGTTCGGGCGGAGACACGGGCGGCGGCGCCGCTGAACCCGCCGGCATCGGGAACGGGCGAGGCTTCGCGGCTCCGCTCGACGCGCAGGCCGACGTCAGGGCGGCCAGGATCAGGAGGGCCATCGCGGCCAGTTCTTTACGGTTCTTCATCGTCTCCAGGGAGGCTATCGGCCTCAAGCGTAACGGACGGTAGTGCCCCGTAGTGTCGCAACTTACGCTAAGTCCCTTTCGCTCAGACCAGCAGGCACCGGCGCTTCTTCCTCTTCAATCAATCTGTACCTTCGGGCCGATCCAAGCTGTTAAGATGACGACCAGAGGTATCCGTGGCCGATAAGAAGACAAAGGTTCAGGTGCCCGGTATTCCTGGGATCGTCGACGCGGTCGAGGTGGCGGTAGATGAAGCCATAGAGCGATGGACCGATGTCAAGCTTGCCGATGGATCAACACTACGGATCAAGACAGTCCTGCTGGGTGTGCTCCGCATAGAGGGCCACTACGATGCTGACGGCAACCCGATGTACCAGGTCAAGGCAAACCAGATCATGACCGTGGACGCGCCAGACCAGTTGAAGAAGGGTGCCGGCGGCGATAAGACTCACTGAGAAATGTGATGCGTCGAAATAGAACAATCTCCACAAGTACGCAGACTCCCTCTATCGTCATCGTTCAGGGGGCCTATGAAACATTCTGCGCCCCAGCGCAGACAGTCGCCGTATATGGGAATACGTACAGCGTAATGCTCGTTGCAGACGAGCCCCATGTGGCCGCTGACTCGACTCAGGAAGACTGGCAGAGGTTTGAAGGTTTAGTCAGGGCATGGCGACACGAACGCGGCGCGATGTCTTCAATTACTGAAGGGGCGGCATGTCCCGCGTATCAGAGCATCATCGGTATGGGCCCAATCGCCATCCCTATGATCATGGATACGTTGCAGGCTGAAGGCGATGAGCCCGATCAGTGGTTCTGGGCGTTAAAGGCTCTGACGGGTGCTGACCCTGTGAGTGAGGAAGATCGCGGCAACTATAGAGCGATGACAGCGTCTTGGCTCGATTGGGGCAAGCGCGCCGGTTATGCCAGGTAGTTGGCCGCCACACGAGCTGCCAAATCTCATCGATACCAATTGTGAGGTGACTAGCCCTCCGACGAGGCAATACAACTGCCTCGCTTGGGCTGCTGGGGAAGATTTTCGCAATTGGTGGCCCGACTCACACGGGGTCGGATATTGGCCGCCCAGCGTTCCAAGAGAGGTCACTACAGCTGCATTCTTACAAGCATATGGGACACGCGGATTCAAACTCTCTTTCGACGGAACGCTTGAGGATAGGCTTGAAAAGCTCGCCATTT
>Ga0315281_10001807_pt1 | contig 31713 bp, 28 predicted proteins | sample YL17G07_0_MG_FD_204540 | JGI IMG/M metagenome (GOLD analysis project Ga0315281, IMG submission 204540) | Sediment microbial communities from Yellowstone Lake, YNP, Wyoming, USA - YL17G07_0 | ecosystem: Environmental > Aquatic > Freshwater > Lake > Sediment | place: USA: Wyoming | collected...
TGCCCTTCACAACTTTGTGCGCATGCGTGTCGATGCCCAGCGACTTGCACAGGGCCACGAGCAGGTGGTCCTTGTTCAACTGCGTATAGCCCTGCACCGCTTCGTGGGTTATGTCTTTGGCAATCTCGCGCAGTTCGGCCAGAGGCTTGTGCTTCAGTTCCTCATAGGTGTGTGTCATGAATGCTCCTTCGGGGTATTTGAAAAAGGCACGGTTTTATTAAAGCACAGACCGGTGCGGCCGAATAGGTTCCCGGCGCCGCCGCGGATCGTCTCCAGCGTCGTTTGGCAGTTGTTACGCGCTTACCTCGACATCGTCCCCGGCAGCCACAGGGCGATCTGCGGAAAGGCAATAACCAGGCCGAGCGCAACGGCCTGCAGGATCAGATATGGCCAGATCGATGCAAAAATGTCGTTGAGCGATACATCCTTGGGCACCACCCCCTTGAGGTAGAACGCGGCCGGCCCAAAGGGTGGCGAGATGTAGGAGATCTGCATGTTCATGCAGAACAGCACCCCCAGCCAGACCAGGTCGAAGCCCAGGGCGGAGGCGACCGGGACGAAGATCGGCGCTGTGAGCAGGAGAATGCCGATCCAGTCGATAAAGCAGCCGAGCACGATCCAGATCAGCTGGATGATGATGATCACGCCGATCGGGCCCACCGGCAGTCCCGTCATCGTGTCCTGGATCAGACGCGTCCCGCCGGCGAGGGTATAGACTCCGATCAGGGCGGAGGAACCGAAAAAAAGCCAATACAACATCACCGTGACCTTGGTGGTGTCGGCGATGGCGATTTTCATGTTCGCCCAGGTCAGGCGCCGGTTGACCGCGGCGGCCAGCATCGCGCCGAGCACGCCCACGCCCGCGGCTTCAGTAGGAGTGGCCCAGCCCAGATAGAGCGAGCCGAGCACGCTGAACGCGACCGCCGAGGGCAGCAGCAGGTCGCGCAGCAGCGCGAATTTCTGCGATAGCGGGATCGCCAGCTCTTCCGCGGTTGCCGGTGGTGCGATTTCCGGCTGCAGCCGGCAGCGCACGATGATGTAGGCGATATACATGCCGGCAAGCATCAAGCCGGGTATGACGCCCGCCATGTACAACTGCCCGATCGACACCCCGGCGGTCAGCCCCCACATGATGAACACGACGCTCGGCGGGATCAGGGTGGCGAGCCCGCCGCCGGCGCAGATGCAGCCGAGCGCGAGATCCTTCTTGTAGCCGCGGTTGAGCATGGCCGGCAGCGCGACCACGCCCATGGTGACGATCTCGGCGCCGATCACGCCGACCATCGCCGCCATCAGCGCGCAGGAGATGATCACCGCCACCGCGAGCCCGCCGCGCATACGTCCGGCCCACACGTGCACGGTGTTGAAAATGGCCTCGGCGATGCCCGCCCGCTCCAGGATGCAGGCCATGAAAATGAACAGCGGCACCGATACCAGAACGTAGTTGCCCATCAGCGTGAAGACGCGGCTGACGATCAGCGTCAATCCGGGTTCGCCGAAAAGCAAATAGGTAAACACCACCGCGACGGCGCCGGTGGCGAAGGCGAGGGGCAGCCCGGCCAGCAGCAGGACGATGAACGCCGCCACGAACAGGAACGACAGCAAAGTGATGCTCAAGGCTTTTTCTCCACCAGCCCGATTTCGCGCAGCAGGTTGGCAATGCCCTGCAGCAGCAGCAGAAAGCCGGCCAGGGGGATGGCCATCTTCACCGGCCAGATCAGCGGATTCCAGGGTGTGCCGGTGGTTTCACCCTGATTGAAGGACTCCCACGCCATCTGACTGCCCACCCACACCAGGGTGCCGACGTAGAGCAGGAAGAACACGAACGTGACCAGGTCGAGCCGGGCGCGCGCCTTGTGGCCAAGGCGATCATAGACGAGGTCGATGCGCACGTGGCGGTGATACAGATGGGCGTACGCGCCGCCCAGCAGGTAGGCGACCGCGGAGACGTAGATGACGGTCTCGTTGCTCCAGATGGTCGGGCGGTCGAACAGGGTGCGCGCCGCCACTTCGTACAGGACCGACAGCGTCACCAGCAGGATGGAATATCCCCAGAGGCCGCCCATCCATTCGTTGGCGCGGTCGATGCCATCGCAGAAGCGCGTGGCGGCGGAGCGGAGCGGCTGCGCGCGAACCCTGCTTCCATCAGGTTCTTGCGCCGGCGTCACGCGATCAGGCCAAGGTCGCGCAGCCAGGCAATTTGCGAATCGTAAGCCTTTTTCGCCAGGGGCGACTTCTTCGACCAGTCGGTCCAGGTGTGGTGGGCGAGATCGCGCATCTTGCGCAATTCGTCCGGACTCCAGGTGATCTGCACGATGCCCTTGGGCTTGAGTTCGGCGATGACGCGCACATCGTCGACGGCGATGCGCTGGATCTGGTCCCAGCTCCATTCGCGCACGGCGCTCGACAGGATCTGCTTGATGTCTTCCGGTAGCGCGCGCCAGGCGCCCATGTTCACGGTGAAGTCCTGATTGGGCATGGAATGGGTGAACATGGTGGGGTACTTGGCGACTTCATGGAAGCCCATGCGCTGGTTCATCGACATGGTGGCCCAGTCGGCGGCATCGACCACGCCCTTGTCCAGCGCCGAATACACCTCGCCGCCCGGGATCACCACGACGGAGCCGCCGAGCTTGGTCAGAATCTCCGCGTTGAGGCCCTGCGGCGAGCGGATCTTGATGCCCTTAAAGTCGGCCATATTGCGTATCGGCTTCTTCGACACGATCGACTCCAGTCCCCACCAGGACACGCCGACACAATGCGCATTGAAGCGGGCATAGGCTTCGCGCAGCATTTCCAGGCCGCCCTTGTAATGGAACCAGGCTTCCGCCTGCCACGGATGCTGGTAGGCGAAGGCCAGGTCGCCGATGACCGCGAATCCTGCGTCCTTGCCGGTGAAATACACCGGCGCGGTGGATTGCGCCTGCAGCGCGCCGGCCTGCACCGCATCGAGCGTTTCGAACACGCCCACCACCGCGCCCGCCGCGAAAGGCTGGATCTCCAGCCTTCCGTTGGTGAGTTTGCCGACCCGGGTGCAGAATTCCTCGAACACCTTGTAGGTGAGTTCGGCCGAACTCCACATCGACTGCGCTTTCCACTTGATCGCCTGCTGCGACTTGACGATCGCGGGGAATCCCAGGCTGGCGGCGCCGGCGGCAACTGCCGCGCCGGTGAGAAACTTGCGACGCTGGACGCTCATGATTTCTTCTCCCTTGGTGATTACTGCGCTATGGCGTAGTCACTGCTCGCGGGACCATGACAGGTTGACAGCATCCCGCTGCGCACCTACGATGATATATCAGTCGTATTCGCACAACATATCACTAGCGATTATTCAACGCAAGCCGGCGTGGCGTCGCCGGATCAGGGAGGGACCATGCCAAGATTGCTGTCAAACGAGGCGGTGCAGCAGTACCACCGCGACGGTTATTATTTTCCGGTGCCGGTGTTGAGCCGCGAGGAAGCGGCGTATTACCGCCGCTGCCTGGAGCAGCACGAAGCCATGACCGGCAAGCCGCTGCAGGGCAACTGGCGTCACAAGACCCACCTGATCTTCACCTGGGCGGACGAGCTGGTGCATCACCCGAAGATCCTCGACGCGATCGAGGATGCCATCGGGCCCGACATCCTGTGCTGGACCACCAATTTTTTCATCAAGGAAGCGAGTAATCCCGGCTTCGTCTCCTGGCATCAGGATTCGACCTATTGGGGGTTGGATCCGGACGACGTCATCACAGCCTGGGTCGCTTTCACAGACGTCACGCCTGAAAACGGTTACATGCAATTCATCCCGGGCAGCCACAAAGTAGAGCAGTTGCCCCACGTCGATACCTTCCACAAGGACAACCTGCTGTCACGCGGCCAGGAGATCGCGGTCGAGGTGGACAAGTCGAAGGCGGTCGGCATTCCTCTGCGCGCGGGGGAAATGTCGCTGCATCACATCAAGCTGGTGCACGGTTCCGACCCCAACCGCAGCAACGACAGGCGCATCGGCCTGGCGATCCGGTACATCCCGACCTACGTGCGCCAGACCAAGGTGCGCGATTCGGCGATGCTGGTGCGCGGCGCCGACAAGTACCATCATTTCGACTACGAACCGCGTCCGCGCGCGGACCTCGACCAAGCTGCGCTCGCCGCCCACGCCGACGCGGTCGCGCGGCAGGTGAAGGCGCTGTATCAGGGTACCGACAAGCAGGAATTCCGCGCCTGAGCGCAAATATCGACAAAGGAGAATATGTGGCTGAAGAACACAAGAAACTGACCGTGCCGGATTTGAAGGAAGCGAAAAAATCCGGGCGCAAGCTGGCGATGGCCTCCATCCCCGACTATCCGTCCGCGGTGTGGGCTGAGCGCGCCGGGCTGGACATCATCGGCATCGGCGACAGCCTGGGCATGGTGAGCTACGGTTTTTCCAACACCCTGCCGGTAACCGTGGACATGATGATCCAGCACTGCCAGGCGGTGCGCCGGGGCGCGCCGAACACGTTCAATCTCGTCGCCATGCCTTACGGCAGCTATCCCAATCCGGACCTTGCGGTGATGAACGCGCTGCGCTTCATGAAGGAGGGCGGGGTCGATTGCGTCAAGATACAGGGCGGGCGCGACAAGTTCCCCATCCTGAAAGCGATCGCGGACGCGGGCGTGCCGGTAATGAGTCACGTCGGCATGTGCCCCCATTTCGTGCATCAGTACGGCGGCTTCAAGCTGCAGGGCAAGACCGCCGAGGAGGCGCTGAAAATCATCGACGACGCCATCGCCATCCAGGAAGCGGGCTGCATCGGCTTCGAAATCGAGGCGGTGCCGGCGCCGGTGGCGCGCGCGGTGGACGCGGCGGTGGACATTTTCACCTTCGGCATCGGCGCGGGCGGCGCCAGTTGCGGCCAGTTGCTGCTCGCGTTCGACCTGCTGGGTGTGTTCGACCAGTTCAAGCCCAAGTTCACCAAGCGCTACGCCAACATCTCGCAGATCGCGGTGGATGCGCTCAAACAGTACGCCACCGAGGTGCGCGGCGGCCAGTTTCCGGACGCCGAGCACAGCTATGTGATGAAGCTCGAGGAGATCGCGCGGCTGGAGCAGGCGACCGGCAGGAAACTGCAATAAAAAAAGCGGCGCGGATTCCGCGCCGCTTGCTGCGATACGTTTGCAACCTAGCTGTAGTAGCGTTTAGCGCGCTTTTCGGCTTCGGCAGCCGCCTCTTTCGGGCTCTTTTGTCCAACGCAGGCCGACGCAAACATGTCGACAACAATCCAGTCCGCGAGGCAGGCTGCCGAGGCATAGCCCAGGTTGCCGGCGTAGCTGTGTGGCTGGAGACGCGCGACGACGCCCTTGAACGGAAGGTATTTCGGATCGTCGTTCCAGAATTTGTTGTTGTCATAAGCCTTGAGTGGGTGACTGACATAGCCGAGGGAGGCGGCCTGCCAGGGCTCGTATTGTTCACGTTCCCACATGAAGCGCAGGAACTCCTTCGCAGCATTCGGATATTTGCCGTATTTGAACACCATCGCCTGCGACAGCAGATGCAATTCGGTGGGTCTGCCGATTGGCCCCACTATCATCGGCGTGTGGTCCGTATCCGCCGCCACCGCCTTTTTTGCCGGATCGGTTGAGTTCTTTGCAGCGTAATAGATCGAGATGCCGTTCGAGGTCAGGCTGATCTTGCCTTCGAGGAAGGCGTTATTGTTCGATACGCCGCTCCAGCCGGCCGTGCCTTCGATAAAGGTCTTCGATAGTTGCTGCATGTACTCGATGGCTTTGATCGTCTCCGGGCTGTTGATGGCGACTTGATTTTTTTCGTCCACAAGCCGGCCGCCAAAGCCCCAAAGTATGTTGTGCATCCAGGTCTCGGAATCGCCGGTCGCATGCGACAGCGCGAAACCGGCGGGGTGGCCGTTTTTCTGCAGCGCCTGGCAAAGTTTGAGGTAATCATCGAAGTTGGTCGGAAATTTGGCGAATCCGGCTTCTTTGACCCAGGATACGCGATGCGTGAGCAGCGCCCCGGCCGCTCCAAGCGGCAGACCGATCCAGCGACCTTTGGCCGTAGTGCCATAAGTACGCGCCGCGGGAAACCAGCCCCCATATTTTTTACCCAGATACTCGGCGAGATCCGTAAGATCGACTAGCTTCTCTGGATAAAGATGCGGATCGTCGAGCCAACCAACGATGATGTCGGGCCCCGCGCCCACATTGGCGGCTACCGCCGCTTTGGGGCGCACGTCTTCCCAGTTCTCGTGATCCGTGCGCACTTCGATGCCGTATTGTTCGCTGAACTTCTTCGTGTTGGCCATCCACACGTCCTCGTCGGCCTGCACAAATCGCTTCCAGCGCAGCACGCGCAGCTTGGCGCCTTTCTCAGGCTTGAAGCTCGTTTGCGCCTGCGCGCTCTTGATCCAGAACATCGGGCCCATTGTGGCCAATGCGCCCATGCCGCCGACGATTCTCCGTCTTGTCTTGTCTGTCATTTCAATCTCCTCTGGTTGAACAATGGTCTATTTGGCGACTTTGCCCATTTCAAAAAACCGCTTTGCCGAAGCGGTCTGGTTCTCGTAAATCGATCCCTGATTCAGCGCGGGCGGCAACGGCATGCGCACGGGGCAATCGACCATGCGCGGCACAATGGTGTCACTGCCGCAGAGCAGGCGGCTCTTGAAATTCTCGTAGTCGGGAATCCCCGTTAGAGGAAACGCATCGGCCGCAGCCGCCTCGTATAACAGCAGCCCGCGCGAGCGGTTCGACGTGTTTTGCGCGGATCCGTGCACGATGCGCACATGATGAAACGAACATGAGCCGGCGGGCCCGACGCAGGGCACCGCATCCTCGAAACGCAGGCCCGCGGTCCCGAAATCCATGGCGCCGCAAAAGCGGCCGTCGGCGCCATGATGGTCGTAAGTTGGCCCCTTGTGAGTGCCGGGAAGGATGTAGAGCGCCCCGTTTTCGACGGTTGTGTCGTCCAGCATGACGCCGACCGCCAGCAGGTCGTCGTTGGTGTGGGGATAGAACGCCCAGTCCTGATGCCATTCCACGGGAGAGCCAAAGCGAGGCGCTTTCAGATTGAGCTTGGAGCCGTGCAGGCGGACGTCATCACCGAGCAGATCCCGCAGAATCCCCAGCAGCTTGGGCGCGTGCATGAAATCGGCGAATACCGGGTGCACCAGATGCGGCGTCTTGATGCGGCGGACGCGCGGTTCTTCGCTGCCGTGGCCGGGCTCCAGGTCATATACGCTGTCGTGCGTTTTCACGGCACGTGACCGTTCCACCAGATCTGCGAGCACCTTTTTCATATGCGCTCGCGTGACATCGTCGAGCACGCCTTCCACCACGATCGCGCCCACTTCCTTGTATTCGCCAATCTGCGTCTTTGTCAGCATGTTTTCAATACCTCCAATAATTGCGTTTGCCAAACAACACATAGAAGCGCATTCCGATCTACTCCTTCACCGCGCCCGTCATGCCGGAAACGTAATATTCGACGAAAAACGAGTAAAGCACCGCCACGGGAAGCGAGCCGAAGAGCGCGCCCGCCATGAGCGAGCCCCAGTGATACACGTCGCCATCCACGAGCTCCGTTAGTACGCCAACAGGAACCGTCTTGCTCTCCGAGGATGAAACGAAGGTCAGCGCATAAATGAACTCATTCCATGACAGGGTGAAAGCGAAGATGCCTGCGGAGATCAGACCGGGCACTGCCAGCGGCAGCACGATCTTCCACAGAATCTGCAAACGGGTCGCGCCGTCTATAAGTGCGCATTCCTCCAGCTCATAGGGAATGGATTTGAAGTATCCCATCAGCAACCAGGTGCAAAACGGGATCAGGAATGTCGGGTAGGTCAAGATCAGCGCCCAGCGTGAATCGAACAATCCCAGCGTGTACACCATGGTCGCCAGGGGAATGAAAAGAATCGAAGGCGGCACGAGATAGGCGGCATAGATGCTCAGCCCGATCCAGCGGCTGCCCTTGAAGCGCAGGCGCTCGACCGCGTATGCGGCGAGCACACTCGCAAACAGGGAGATGAAGGTGGACGATACGGACACCAGCATGGTATTCCACAGCCACTCCGGATAGGAAGTGTCGAATAGGAGTTTCTTTATATTGTGAAGCGTCGGATTCCACACCCAGAAAGGGTTGTTTTTTTCGTAATCGTAGATATCGTCATTACTCTTGAAGGTGGTGACGGTCATCCAGTAAAACGGAAAAAGCAGGATGAATGTAAATGCCGTGAGAGGCAGGTACACAGTCACTAATTTTCGCTGCCGCGTCATCAGATAATCCATGCCGCCTTCGGAGTACAGCTTTTCCGCGGGGTTCCGGGTCTTGAGGCTTTGCGTCATTTCATCAATCCTTGCTTCCCTGCTGCCACGCGCGGCTCTGCAGTCCGAAAAAGCTGATCAGAATCGCCGCGATGAGAAATGGAACCATCGCCATTGCAATCGCCGCGCCTTCGGCCAACTGGCCGCCGGGTATCGCGCGCTGGAACGACAGCGTCGCCATCAGGTGCGTGGCGTTCACCGGTCCGCCGCGCGTGATTACGTAGATGAGTTGAAAATCGGTAAATGTAAAGAGCACCGAGAAGGTCATCACGATGGCGATGATCGGTGTAAGCAGAGGATAGGTGATGTATCTGAAGTTCTGCCAGCGAGTGGCACCGTCAATGGTTGCCGCCTCATAAAGAGAAGGCGAAATCGTCTGCAGGCCGGCCAGCAGGGAGATCGCGACAAACGGAATGCCGCGCCAGATATTCGCGGCGACGACTGAGAAGCGTGCATTCCAGCTGTCACCGAGAAAATCGATGTTGGATTTGATCAGGCCTGCCTTCACCAGCACCCATGAGATAATCGAAAACTGGCTGTCGTACATCCACCAGAACGCGATCGCGGAAAGGGTTGTGGGCACGATCCAGGGAAGGAGCAGGATCGCCCGCATGAAGGACTTGAGCGCGATATTCTGGTTGAGCAGCAAGGCAAGCAATAATCCCAGAATGAATTTGAATACGCTTGCGACTGCGGTGTAGCCCATGGTATTGAACACGGACATCCAGAACACGCTGTCCTTGAACAGCGACTCGTAGTTGGCAAGACCGATGAATACGCCCGGCCGTCCAATCTTCGTATCCGTCAATCCAAGCCACAAACCCAGCCCGAGCGGATAGGTCAGAAACACGAGCAGGATAGACGCCGCCGGCAGCATGAAAATGAGACCCAACGCGTCGGCGCTGTTATTGAAGCGATTCAGCAGATTCTGGCTGGTGGGTTTTGGCAAAGCCCGCTCCGGCAAAGTTAATCCGTCCTAGGCCCGGCTGGCCGTCGAGGCGTCAACGAGCTGTTTCACCAATGCCACTGTTTCATGGGCGCTGGGCGCGAAGCCGTCGGCGCCAATCTGGTGTGCGTACTCCTCGGAAATTGCCGCCCCGCCGACCATGACTTTGCAGTGGCCGCGGAGTTTTCGTTGATCCAGGGCTTTGATGACCTCGCGCATCTCGACCATGGTTGTTGTAAGCAATGCGGACAGTCCGAGAACGTCTGGACGGAACTCGGCTACCGCATCGCAAAACGCTTCGCGCGAGACGTTGATGCCCAGATCGCGCACTTCGTAACCGACGCCTTTGAGCAGCGTCACCACCAGGTTTTTGCCGATGTCGTGCATGTCGCCCCTGACCGTGCCGATCAGCACTTTGCCGCTTTTCGTCTCACCGTCAGCGGCAAGCAGCGGCTCAAGCACCTCCACCGCCGCGGTCATGGCACGCGCCGCCAGCAACACTTGTGGGATGAATGCCTCGCCCGTGGCCATGCGGCGCCCAACCTCGCTGATGGCGGCAATCAGGCCGTGCTCGAGGATCGCCTCCGCCTTGGTGCCGTGATCAATCAGCGCCTGCACGTGCGCCTTGATGTCTTTGTGCTTGCCTCTGGTCACATCCAGGCGCACTTGCGCGAACTTGTCATCGGCCTGCGGTTCGGCGGCATTCGGCGCAGGCGTGGACTGTGCGGGGACCACGGAGCCCGTGACCGGGCGAAATGCGCCCGCCGCGAGCGGCAGGCGTCCTTCGCGTTCGACGCGCTCGCCGATGCGCTGCAGGCGGGAAAAAACGGCGTTGGGCGGAACCTGGTCGGCGATGCCCACCAGCATGCGCTTTCCGGGCGCCACCGCCTTGAACAATTCGTCCATGTACGCCTCGAAATCGGCCTCGCTGGTATCTGGCAACAGGATGGTCGAGGGAATGCCGCCGCACAGCGTCAGATGGCTGCTCCAGCGCCGGTAGTACTCCGCCAGGGAAATCTTGGTCATTGGCGTCGGGCAGATCGACTCGGCGATGTGCATGCCGGAGTCGCGGATCAAATCCATCAAACCCTCGTTCTCGCCGTCGGTGTGGCACATGACCAGCTTCCCCATCGCACCTAGCTGCTTCGAGGCTTTGCGAATCCAGGGCGTGATCTCTTTCTCGAAGTACGGCGGGTAAGTCAGCATATCGTCGTAGTTCGCACCCCACCAGATCACTTCCGCGGGCGAATCGCACAGGATGTGCAGCATCTTGTCGAACAGATGCTCCATTTTCCCCGCCAGCTCCAGCATTTTTGCGCTGTGGTCGGTGTAGTGGAAGTAAAACTGCGTCGGGTCGATCAGGTCGCGCTGGATCTGGTGCACCGGCGACGCCCCCATGAAACCCTGCGCCACGGCGACGCCGTCATCGCGCATTTCCTCCTTCGCCCAGCGCTCGAAGCGCCCGAAGTTAGGCAAGATGCCCATGTGCTCGTACAGGTAACCGGCCGGGCCGTAGTCCTCGGGCTTCTGGATCAGGTGATCGACGATCATGGGGGCGGTTATGCCCAGCCGCTGCGATGATTCGTCGTAGTGCATGGTGGAACTGACCATCCCGATCGGGGTGTGGTATTCGACGCGGATTTTGCCGTCCGCGCGATTCACCTTGATCTCAACGTCGCGCGGCATCACGAAGTCGTACAGCGTATCGCGGGTGCTGAACAGGCCGATGCCGCGGTGCAGGTACATCTTCTGCACTTGTGGGTCCAGGATGTTATCGGCGAAACGGAAATACACAGTCCAGCCTTCCGCGCGGGCGATGTCGTTCTGCGCGCGGCCGACATGCTGTTTGGGCAGCGTGCCGGATACGGAATTGGCGAGATACCACAGGTCGAGCCGTGGCACGTAGGGCAAACGGTCGACTTCCTCCCCACGAAACGCAGCGAGCATGCGACTCTTGTGGGTATGCATTTGTCGTCACTCCTCTGTAAAGCGAGAATCCGTGGTGCGGGTCCGCCGCGTGTGGTCCGAAAATGCGCGGCTTGGGCTACATAACGGCGCCGGTGCCGCGCGCCGCGGCTGCGTCTTCCTTCTGCTGCAGCGAAAAGATCGACGTATAGCCGCCCGACCAGTCGGGCGGGATCAGGCACGGCCGCGGGTCGTGATGCGCGAATGCGGCGCGCTTGCCGCGGATGATCGCCTGGTCGTGCCTGGGTTTGATCGGGTTCACCGTATACGGGAAGGCGTCGGCGGAGGTCAGCGTGTACAGCAGCAGCGGCCGCCCCAGGTCGGAGTCGTTGCGCGGCGAACCATGGATGGTGCGGCAGTTGTGCAGCGTCAGCGAGCCGGCAGGCCCGGTCAGGTACACGGCCTTGGACAAATCGAGCTTCGCCAGATCGCGGTCGGCGAGGCAGCCGACCCAGTTGCCCTGGTCGTCGTACTGGGTGAGCAAGGGCTCGATCAGGTGGCTTTTCGGGAGCACGCCCAGCGGGCCCTGATCCATGCCGCAGTCGTAAATGTAGGTGCCGACCGTGAGCGGCGAATAGTTGGTATGCGGCCAGAAAGAAATGTCGTAGTGCCATTTCACTTCCTCGCCGCCTTTCTTCCATTTGAAGTTGAGCTTGGAGTGATGAAACTTCACGTCTGGCCCGACCAGGTCAGCGACCGCGTCGGGCAGGACCGATTTAGTGCAGTATTCCCAGAACACCGGATGGTGCTCGGCCGGGTTCGACACCCGCCGCAGGCGCGGGCTGTCCGGCCGGTGGTCGGGTTCCAGGTCGAAGATGGTGTCCGACTTCGTCACCTTGCGGCTGCGCGCTATCATTTCCTCGGTGGCGTCGCGCAGCTTCTTGATCCATTCGTCGCCGATGATTTTCTCCAGCAGGATGTAGCCATCGGAAAAATAGGACTCGCGTTGCGCCTGGGTCAGCACGCGCGGGGGGATTGCGAGTATTTGCTCGGGTGTCATATCCGATTCTCCTTCAATCGACTGCGATTGCACTTACTTGAAATTGAGCATCACGCTCGGCAGATAGGTCACAAGCACGGGGAAGATCATCACAATCACCAGTGTCGCGCATTGCAGCACGATGAACGGCACCACGCCCCTGTACATGTCGCGCATGGTGATTTCGTCCGGCGCCACCGCGCGCAGGTAGAAAATCGCCGGCGCCATCGGCGGCGTCAGGTACGAAGTCTGGATCATGATCAGGAACAGGATGCAGAACCATACCGGATCGAACCCGGCCGCTATGATCAAAGGCGTGAACAGCGGCACAAAAATCAGCACAATGGAAATCCAGTCGAGGAAAAAGCCGGCGATGAAAATGATGAACATCATCAGCGACAGCAACATCCAGGGTGTCAGGTGCATTTCCTTGATCAGGATATTGGCGGTGTTGATGCCGCCGCCGCCGATGAATACCCCGGTAAACAGCGTTCCGGCAAGCAGCACGGTCATGATCATGGTGGTGATCTTGACGGTCTTGATCAGCGCCTCGTACAGTTCGCCGAAGTTGAACCGGCCGTAGAGCATGGTCAGAAACACCGAGGCAAGCGCGCCGATAGCCGCGGCCTCGGTGGGCGAGGCCCAGCCGAGCAGGATGGAGCCGAGGACGGCGAAAATCATGAATAGCGGCGGCACCAGGTTGCGCGTCGTGATCCACAGTTTTTCGGCGAAGGCCGGCTCCCCCGGTTCGGACGGGATGCGCTGGCCTTTCTCGGGATAAATCGTGCACAGGGTGAAGATGTAGATCAGGTACAGTCCGGCCATGATCAGGCCGGGAAACACCATGCCGTAGAGCAGGTCGCCCACCGACACGTTGGCGAGCGGCCCCATGACCACCGCCACCACCGAAGGCGGGATGATGGTGCCCAGCGACCCGCCGGCGCAGATGCTGCCCGAGATCAGCGCCTTGTCGTACTTGTAGCGCAGCATGATCGGAATCGTCAGCAGGCCCACCACCGATTCGGTCGCGCCGATGACGCCGCTCGACGCGGCGAAAATGACGCACATGCTGATAGTGGCGAGCGCCAGGCCGCCGGGCAGGCGCCGCGTCCAGATGTGGATCGCCTCGAACAGCTTATCGGCGATGCCGGATTTCTCCAGCATCGCCCCCATGAACACGAACAGCGGCACCGCGGCGAACACGAAATTGGAGGAAATGTCCTCGATCTTTTCGATGAACTGGAAAATGACATGGTTGCCGAAGATCACCAACCCGAACAGAACGGCGGTGATCATCATCGAAAAAGCGACCTGGATGCCCAGGAACATCAGGGTGAAGGCCACCGGCAGCATCAGGAACGGCAGATAGTCCATCAGTTGCCCCCGCGCTTGAACCGGCGCGCGGTCTTGATCACCTCGGCGAATATCTGCAGCGCAAGCAGCGTAAAGGCGACCAGGAACACAATGCGGAAGGGCCACACCGGCAGATTGAGTGACGACTGGCCGCTGTGCTCGTTGCGCAGGTAGCCGGTGGCAAGGTGCTGAAACAAGGCGTAGGTCAGCCACAGCGTCAGGGGCAGCGTCACGCAGTAGCCAAGCAGATCGATGACGGCGCGGGTGCGCGCCGCGAACTTGCCGCTGAAAATATCGATGCGGATGTGTTCGCCCGCCTGCAGCGTAAAGGCCATCGCCAGCAGGAAATGCGAGCCGGTCAGCATGTAGCCGATTTCGTAGGCCCACGCCGTCGGCAACCCCATGGCGTAACGGGCAAACACTTCGTAGCAGGTGGCGAGCACCAGCGGCACGAGGGCAAGCGAGGCGAGTATGCCGACGCTCCCGGTGACGCGTTCAATGTTCTTTACGAGCGAATCCATCGCGTTTTTGTCTTGTCGGTTGCGGGTATCTGGAGGTAGAAAACGAGATGGGGCGCTTGCGCGCCCCATCCGTGATGCGATGAAGTATCAGGATTTTACTTTCACGGTGCGCCAGTGTTCGGCGCCTTTCCACAGGACTTCGAATTCCTTCTGGCTCTTGAACACCTTGGCGAACCATGGATGGCTCGCGTCCTTGGCGGTCTTTTCCGCCCAGTCCAGGCCGATCTTGCGCCCGGCATATTGCACTTCGGGGTCAAGCTCGATAATGGTATTGCCCGCCTTCTTGTAGAAATCCAGCGCCTTGGCGTCTTCCTGGCCGATCCTGAGCCAACTCTCGAAGGTCACCAGCTTGGCCACGAGTTCGATCAGTTTCTTGTCCGACGCCGACAGCTTCGCCCATGCTTCCTTGTTGATGCACAGCTCGAACGGCGCGGTGGGCTGGTGCACGCCCGGGTAAATGATGTACTTCGCGATTTTGTGGAAACCCATGGAGATGTTCTCATACAGCGTGCCCCATTCGGTGGCGTCGATGGCGCCGCGCTCGAGCATCGGATAGACATCGCCGCCGGCGGTGGTCACCGGCGCGGCGCCCAGGTCCTTGGCCATTTCCAGCCAAGCGCCCGCGGTGCGTATCTTCAGGCCCTTCAGATCGGCGAGGGTCTTGACCGGCTTGCGCGAATGCAGGAAGGCCTCGGCGGTGCGGATGAACAGGGGAAACGAGATGATGCCCTCGGTTTCCTCGCGGAACTGGCGTTCCATCTCGGCGCCGCCGCCCTCGTAGATCCAGTGCAGCATGCGCTCGGTGTCGAAAGATCCGGCGTAGCCGCCGAACAGCACCGCGGTCGGGTCCTTGCCCCAGTCGTAGCCCATCCATGTATGGCCCAGTTCGGCGATGCCGTTCTTGACCGTTTCCGGCACCTTCAGCGCGTTGCCGAGCGCTCCGCCCGGGAACACTTGGATCTTGAAACGGCCGCCGGAGAAGAATTCCATTCGCTCGGCGAAGGCCTTGGAGCCCAGATCCATCAGCGGACCGCCCGGCCAGCCGGTCGCCATTTTCCAGCTGTAGGTCGCGCCCTGCGCATTGGCGGCGGCAGGCACGGCGAGCGCCGCGGCGGCGGCGCCGATTTTCAGAAAATCACGTTTTTTCATTTCTCTCCCCCTGGTGGATTAATGCTGCTCGATCCGGCGGCTGTCTGGCTGACCTGTTGCGATGGTGCCCGGCCCGCTGCCGGCTGGTGATATATCATCCGTATGTCTGCATATCGTACGCGCCCATTGCCGGGTTTTCAAGCTGCTGCTGCCGGGCCGGCACCGCGCACATGTAAATTGCCGGCCAGGCCCGCTGCGAACCCGCGATGCGCTTGCTAGCGGGCCATCAGGCGCTTGGCAAGTTCGACGGCTTCGCCCGCGTCACCCGCATAGCCGTCGGCGCCGATGTCGTGGGCGAATTTTTCGTTCACGGCGGCTCCGCCGACCATGATCTTCACCCGGTCTCTCAGCCCGCTTGCCGTAAGCGCCTGGACCACCTTGGCCATTTCCGCCATGGTCGTGGTCAGGAGCGCCGACAAGCCTACGATGTCCGGCCGGTACTCTGTCACCCCCTTCACGAACGCCTCGGGGGAAAGGTTGATTCCCAGGTCTTTCACCTCGAAGCCGACGCCGCGCAGCATGGTGACCACCATGTTCTTGCCGATGTCGTGAAAATCCCCGCGCACGGTGCCGACCAGAGCCTTGCCGCTGATCTCGCGCTTGCTTGCGGCCAGGTGGGGCTCCAGAACCTTGAGGCCTTCGTTCATGGCCCGCGCCGACAGCAGCACCTGCGGGATGAACAGCTCGCCGGTGCCGAACTTCACGCCGATGGCCTGCATCGTTTCCAGCATGCCGTGATCGAGAATCTGCTTCGCGCTCAGGCCCCGGTCGAGCAAGGTCTGGACGTGGGCACCGATTTCCTTGTGCCGGCCTTTGACCACGGCGTCGCGCACCAGGCTGCAATCCGCGTCCGGCGCCGACTTCGGCGTCACCCTGGCCTTGGCTTCTTCCATCTGCGCCGCGGAAAGCGGCCGCGCCGCTCCGCCTGCCAGCGGCAGCCGCGCCTCTTTTTCCACCCGCTCGCCGATCCGGATCAGCCGCTCGAACACCGCATTCGGCGGCGTGGTGTCGGCGATCCCGAGGACGAAACGCTTGCCCGGTGCGATCACCTTGAACAGATGGTCCAGATAGGCCTCAAACTCCTCGTCCGTGGCCGACTCGGCCAGAACCATGTTCGACGGTATCCCGCCGAAGAGGGTCAGCTTGCCGCTCCACCTCTGGTAGTACTCCTCGATGCTCACCTTGGTCATCGGATAGGGGCAGATGGCCTCGGCCGCGTGCATGCCCGAGTCGCGGATCAGGTCCATCAGCCCGTGGTTCTCGCCGTCGCAGTGCACCAGCGCGACCTTGCCTTTTTCGCCCAGCTTGGCCGATGCTTTGCGGATCCAGGGCGTGATCTCGTTCTCGAAATATTCCGGATAGGTGATCATGTCGTCCACGTTCGCGCCCCACAGCACCAGCTCCGCCGGCGAATCGGCGATGATTTTCAGGCCCTGGTCGAAGAAATGCCCGACGCTTTCTGCCAGCGCGCGCATTTCCTTCTGGCAGTCGTTGTAGTGGAAATAGAAATCGGTGGCGTCGAGGAACTCCTTCTGGATGTGGTGCATGGGCGAGCACGCCAGGCCGATCATCGTGCCGGGGACGCCGTCGTCGCCGATGTATTTCTGCCACGCGCGAAAGCGCTCGTAACTCGGGACGAGTTCGATGTTCTCGAACAGGTAGCCCACCATCTTGTAGTCCTCGGGCCGCTTGATCACGTGCTCCTCGATCCAGGTGATGGAGGCGCCGGCCCGGCGCATTTCGTCCGAGTACATGGTCTTGGTGCTCACGCTTCCGACCGGCGTGTGATAGATCACCGTCGTGTAATCGCCTTCCCGGCGCACCTCGATGTCGATCTTGGGCGAGAACTTGTAGTCGAACACCATTTCCTTCAGGCGATAGATGCCCAGGGCGCGGTGCAGGGTGTCCTCGGGCTTGTCGACTTTCAGGAACTCCGGCACGATCTTGTGCAGCGCCCATCCCTGCGCGCGCGATATCTCGTCCTGCGTCCGGCCCTTGTGCTGCGCCGGCAGGGTGTCGAAGGCGACGTTGGCGTTGTACCAGAGATCGATGCGCGGCACGTAGGGAAGGGTGTCCGGCATCTCCCCCTTCAGCGCCGCCAGGATTCTTTGCTTGTGGGTCGGCATGCTCTCTCCTCGCTTGCTGTTGGGAGGTGGTCGCCCAACAGCCAGGCGAGCGCCCCACGGAATCGTATATGCGCCGCCTAAGATATCAGCAACATGCGAGTTGCCGGTTTGACGTGCATCAAAGGGTTCTGAAGTTGCTGCGCCGGCGTCCGATGCTCCGTATCAGGCTGGGCCGCAGGTCACCCGCGTCGCCGCGGCGCCGTCTATCGCCTCAAGCGCGTTCAGGCCGCCTGCTGTGTGAACGGCACTTCTTTCAAGCTGTGCCGCTCCATCGCCGCTCTCAGTTCCGGTTTGATGTGTTTCTCATTGTAGCCGTTAAACAGGTGCCCGAGCAGGCCGCGCTTCAGGTCGCTCGTGCCCATGAACCAGTCGGCGATGGGGAAGGTCAGGTTCATGTTGATGCCCATCATGATGCCTTGGTTGTGGTGCGCGGTGTGGTGGCGGCGGATGGTGTTGACGAAAGGCGTATTGCGCACGAACCGGTTCTCGTGCACGTGGCAGCAGTAGTGGAAGGTCTCGTAGATCAGGTACTGGCCGACCATGGTGACCAGCAGGATGTAGCCGGCGTTGGCGTTGACCAGCCAGGCAAGCGCGAGCGCGAACGGCGTTCCCAGGGCGATGAAGGTGAACAGCGCGCGCCAGGGAAAGAAGATGATGCGGAACTCGCGCGTCGAGTCCACCGTCATCACCCCGTCGGTGAAGTATTGGTGGTGCTGGCGCGTGTGGCGGTCGTAGATGGCGCGCAGCGCCCACACGTCGATGAGCCGGTGCATGACGTACTTGTGGATCCACCATTCGAACAGGTTGGAGAAGAAGAACACCGGCACCAGCAGCAGCCATTCCCAGGTGGCGCCGTGCAGGCGCGATACGCAGAAGGCGATGACCGCCAGGCCGAACGTGTACATCACTCCGACATGCACCAGGCCGTTGTAGAGCGGATGGATCTGGGCGACGTATTCCGCGCGAAATTTCTTCTGGCGTTCCGACATCATGGGCCAGCCCTCTGTTGCGTGGTATCAACGCCGGTCTCCGGCCGCTGATATATCATATGTATATCTATTGATAATACCCGCAGTGAGCGCTATTTTCAAGCGGCTTTCCACGGACAAAATGTGAAGCCAGGCGGCTGCGGATCGTGGGTTTATTTCGCCCCTTGCCGGGTTCAGGCCGCGCGCACTTCCGCCGAGCGGTCCCACAGATTGGGAATCACGCTGTTGGAATACCCCGAAACGAAGGACTTGATCTCACCGGTTTCGCGTACATACACATGCCGCTTAACCGCGCCGATGTTGGCGCCGTAGACGTGGATGCTGATCGAGGGCCGGTCGGCGAGGGCGTTCGAGACCGTGTGGATGTCGCCGACGGTCGGGGAGACGGCATCGATGCCGCCGGGTTCGATGAGGTGCTCGCCGGTCTTGCGCATCGGCAACCTGTCGCCGGGGCGTTCGAATTCCTCGCATTTCTCCGCGCCGCGCAGCACGCCGACCAGGCCCCAGACCGTGTGATCGTGCACCGGCGTGGTGTGTCCCGGTCCCCAGACGAAGCTCACCACCGAAAAACGCTCGAGCGGATCGCAGTAAAGCAGGTACTGGCGGTAGCTGTCCGGGTGGGATCGCGCAAACTCCTCCGGCAACCAATCGTCCCGCGCGATGAGCGCCGCGAGCAGTTTTTTCCCCTCGCGCAGCATCGACGGTTCATCCTGGCCAAAGGCATCCACCGCACGCGTCATGTCCTCGACGAAGTGGCGCAGGTGTTCGATGTTGGCCATAGCCATCCTCTTTAGAAGTCCGTGGTCACTGTATCGCGGGTGAATTTCGCGACCGTGTCCAGCAGTTTATCCATGGCCTTGCCGGCCGCGGCCTCGTTTCCCGCGCCGATGGCGCGCGCGATATCGGCGTGCAGCTTGGCGGTGAGCGGCAGGTCGGCCGCCTGCTTGTAGTGGATGTACCAGAAGCGCCGCGACAGCGAGTGCATCAGGCTCATTGCGCCGGCGGCGAATTCGTTGCGCGCCGCCATGACCGAGAGGTCGTGGAAGTCGCGGTCCACGCGCATGAACGCAACATCGTCATTGGTCCTGGCGCTTTTTTCGAAGCGGCGCGCGACCTCGATGAAGAGCTTGCGCTCCTCGGGCGTGGCACGCCGCGCCGCGCTTTTCGCCACCAGCCGCTCCACCTCGCGCCGCACTTCCAGCAGCCGCAACTGGCTCTTGACGTTGATTTCCGAGACGATGATGCCGCGCCGCGGCAGGATGCCGACCAGGCGCTCGCGCGCCAGGCGCTGCAGCGCTTCGCGTATGGGCGTGCGCCCGATCCCCAGGCGCTGCGACAGGGCGGTCTCGGACACGGCGCTGCCCGGTGGAAGCTGCAGTGTGACGATCATCTCCTCCAGATGGCCGTAGGCGCGGTCGGTCAGGGAGAGGCCGGGCTCGGCCGTGCTGCCGGCCGGTTTCCCGCGGGCTGATTTGCGCGGGGTCACTGGTGTTTGCGCTTTTCAACGAGGTTGAGGAATTTTTCGTATTCCTTCTCGTCCACGCCGTAGCTGTGGTCGTCGTCGGGAAAGGTGCCACCCTTGACGTCGGCGATGTAGGCCTTGATGCCGTTCACCGCCACCTCGGTCAGGTTGGCGTAGCGCTTGGTGAACTTCGGTTTGAAGTCGGTGAACACGCCCAGCAGATCGTGGCACAGCAGGATCTGGCCGTCGGTGCCGACACCCGCGCCTATGCCTATGGTGGGGATTTCGAGCTGCTTCGAGATCACCGCCGCGATCTTGGCCGGCACCGCCTCGAACTCGAGCATGAAGCAGCCCGCGTCCTGGATGGCCAGGGCGTCGCCGAGGATCTTCATCGCGGCTTCGGCGCTGCGTCCCTGGATCTTGAAGCCGCCGAACATGGCGATAGTGTGCGGCGTCAGGCCGATGTGCGACGCGGTGGGGATCCCTGCGTCCACCAGCGCCTTGAGGATGTGCGCCTGGGACTTCCCGCCTTGGGGCTTGACCGCGTCGCTGCCGGCGTCCTGCATGAAACGCGTGGCGTTGACCAGCGCCCGATCGACGGTGTTGTAGCTCTGGTAGGGCATGCATCCGAGCACGAAGGTGGCGGCGGCGCCGCGGCGGATGGCGGCGGCGTGCATCACCATCATGTCCATGGTGGCCGGGATGGTGCTCGGGTGGCCGTGCGCGATCATCGCCAGGCTGTCGCCGACCACGGCGACGTCGACCCCGGCGGTCCCGGCCCACTTGGCCGCGGTGTAGTCGGGCACCGACATGTACACCATCTTCTCGCCACTGCTCTTGGAATCGCGGATTTCCTGGATGGTGCGCTTTTTCCGGTCCGCGCCTGGGGCTGCCTGGGCCACGTTGCACTCCTTGTTGGTGTCTGATATGCAAGCAGTATATCAATTGCTCGCGCAGCAGGGTAGGCGCGGCCGGCGCCAGTGTCGCAGCCGATGCTGGATGGAGCCTGCTTTCCGCGTCATCGCCGATTTCTGCGTATCTCGCGGCGCCGGGCTGGCTGCGCCGCGTTTGATCCAGATCAAATGCACCGCTCATATATCACTGATATATTAATTGTTAATCCGCAGCGGTGGGCGGGCGGAAACCGGAGGGAGCGCAACGATGGCAAGCATACTCGAAACGATCAAGGAAAAATGCATCAAGGGCAAGCGCGTCGAGCTGATCGAGGAGGTGAAGCGCGCGCTCGCCGAGGGGGTCGATGCCAAGACGGTGATGAACGAGGCGCTGATCCCGGCGATGGCGGCGGTGGGCGAGAAGTATTCCTCGGGCGAATTCTTCCTGCCGCAGATGATGCTCGGGGCGCGCGCGATGAGCGAGGCGCTGCAGATGCTCAAGCCGTACCTGGCGCAAGGCACCTACGAAAAGAAGGCAAAGGCGATCGTGGGCACGGTGGCGGGCGACTTTCACGACATCGGCAAGAACATCGTCAAGATCATGCTCGAGGGCGGCGGCTACGAGGTTGTCGATCTCGGCGTGGACGTGAGCCCCGACGCGTTCGTGAGCGCGGTGAAGAACGAGGCGCCGCGCTTCATCCTGATGAGCGCGCTCATCACCCTCACCATGGACAGCATGCGCAAGACCATCCAGGCGCTGGAGAGCGCGGGTGTGCGCAAGGACGTGCTGATCGGCATCGGCGGGGCGCCGGTGACGCAGAAGTTCGCCGACGAGATCGGCGCCGACTTCTATGGTTCGGACGCGCACGGCGCCGTCGAGAAGTGCAACCATCTGCTGCATTGAGCAGCGCGAAGGGAGACACGCAGATGACACCCAAAGAAAGAGTGATGACGGCGCTGCGCCGCGGCCAGCCGGACCAGGTTCCCTGGATCGAGAACGAGGTCGAGGAACTGCTGCAGATCCAGATCATGGGCGGGCGCACCGACTATACCCCCGGCGAGTTGTGCCGCGCCCTGGGCATGGACGGCTTCGGCTATCATTTTCCGACCGGCCGTGCCGGCGCCGCCAGCCAGGCGCTGCAAACCTCCGCGTCGATGAAGGAATCGTTCTACTTTCCGAAGAAGATCACCTTCGACTTCGTGCCGCCGTGGATCGCCGACATGGGTGTGGAGCCGAGCGGGCGCACTTTCGTCAAGAAGGGCCTGCTGGTCGACCGCGATTCGCTCAAGCTGTTCGACGAGTTCCTGCCCGATCCGGATCATCCGGCGCGCTACGAGCAGATAGCGAAATGGATCGAGCAATACCGGGAGGACTACGCGGTGTTCGCGCGCGTCCGCCTGGGCACCGCAAGCGCCATCGAGAGCATGGGGTTGGACGTGTTCTCGCTCATGCTCTATGACGATCCGGACCTGGTGAAGGAGATCCACCGGCGCTTTTCCGAATGGACCGTGCGCGTGATCGAACACCTGAACAAGCTGGACCTCGATTTCTATTGGGCCAACGACGATCATGCCGACACCAAGATGCCCTGGGTCAACATGGAGATGTACGAGGAGTTCCTGTACCCGTACCAGAAAATGGTCGCCGACGCGATGAAGAAGCCTTGGGCCTTCCACAGCGACGGCAATCTGTTTCCGATACTTCCGGGGTTGATCAAGCTCGGCATGAACGCCATCCACCCGATCCAGCCCGCGGCCATGGACATAGGCAAGATGAAGGCGGAGTACGGGTCGAAGGTGTGCCTGATCGGCAACATCGACCTCGATTACACCCTCACCCTGGGTACGCCCGAGGAGGTGGACCGCGAAGTGAAGGAGCGCATCGCGGCCGCGGGCAAAGGCGGCGGCTATATCATCAGCAGCGCCAACAGCCTCACCGACTACTGCAAGATCGACAATGTCTGGGCAATGTCGAAGGCCCTGAAGAAATACGGCAAGTACTGAGCCGGCATGCTGATCGTAGCCGAACGCATCAACGCCTCGAGGAAGGCGATCCGCGCCGCGCTGGAACAGCAGGATACCGCGGCGATCGCAAACGAGGTGCGGGCGCAGGCGGAAGCCGGGGCACACTACATCGATCTGAACGGCGGCACCTTTCCGGGACGCGAGGCCGAGCTGCTATGCTGGCTGGTGAACATCGCCCAGGGCGCGACCGAACTGCCGCTGTGCCTGGATAGTCCGGATCCGGACGCGCTCGCCGCGGCGCTCGCGCGGGTCAACAACAATGCGGCGCGGCCGATGATCAATTCCATCAACCTCGAACCCGGGCGCTTTGCGCGCGTGCTGCCGCTCGCGCGCGAGCACCGCGCCAAGCTGATCGCGCTGGCACAGGGCGAGGGCGTGCCCGCGGCCTCGGCCGCGGAAAAGCTCGATCTCGCCAGCCGTCTGGTGGAGCAACTCACCGGCGCCGGCATGGAGCTTGACGATATTTATGTCGATCCGCTGGTATTCCCGGTGGGCACCGACTCGGCGTCCGGGCTCGCCACGGTGAGCGCGATGCGCGAAATCATGGCGCGCTTTCCCGGCGTGCACACCATCTGCGGGCTCACCAACGTGTCGCACGGATTGCCGGCGCGCAAACTGGTCAACCGTACTTTCCTCGCCGGCGCGATCGCGAACGGCATGGACGCGGCCATCGTCGATCCGACTGATGCGCAGCTCATGGCGACGCTCTTCGCCGCGGAGGCGGTGTTCGGCCGCGACGAATACTGCGTCAATCTCATCGAAGCGTTCCAGGCCGGCAAGCTGGCCTGAGTTCGGACCCGAGCCCCCCGGCGCCACCGCATCGAGCGATTCTCCATGAATACTTCGCGGACCGGCTCCAAGTCCGACGCTGCGCCGGCACTGCCGTCGGCGCATGCGCAGGCCGGCATCACCTTCCTGCCCGATTCGCGCCGCACCCAGGTTGCGGCCGGGGACCACCTGCTGCTCGGTGCCTGGAAAGCGGGCGTGGGCATCAAGTCGGTGTGCGGCGGACGCGGCAAGTGCGGCACCTGCCTGGTCAGCGTGGAGAGCGCCGCGGAGGGCGCATTGTCGCCGGCCACCGAGGAGGAAGCGGCGTTGTTGCCGCGCGCCGAAGGCGGGCAGATCTATCGCCTCGCCTGCATGGCCGAGGTGCGCGGCGAGGTCTGCGTGTCGGTGCCGCCGGAGAGCCGGGCGCTGAAGAATTCGCCGCGCAAACCCTATACCGTCACCCGGGTCGCGCTCGCGCCCGCGGTGTCGCGCGTCGCGCTTGAGGTCGAAGGCGCTTATGCCGAGCCTCCGCGCCCGCTTGCCGCGCGCATCGGTGCGTCGCTGGCGCGCGCCGGCCGGCGCGGCGCGTCGCTGCCGCTTTCAACCCTGGCGGAATTCTCGCGCCAGCCGGATTTCGACTCGAGCGCGCGGCTTACGGCGACACTCGCGGGCAAGCGCGTGATCCAGTTGCGCTGCGGCGAGGCGCGCCGGCTCTATGGCCTCGCCATCGACATCGGCACCACTTCGATGGTGCTGTTCCTGTGCGATCTCGGGCAGGGGGAGATCGTCGCGGTGCGCACCGCCGGCAATCCGCAGGCGGCCTACGGCGAAGACGTGATTTCGCGCATGACCCGGATTCACGCGGACATGGGGATGCTCGCCACGCTGCAGAAAATGGTGGTCGACGAACTCAACCGCATGATCGAGGAAGCGACGGGCGAAGCCGGCGCGTCGCGGGCGGACATCGCCGATGCGGTGGTCGTCGGCAATCCGACCATGCAGCATATTCTGCTCGGCATCAATCCCGAACCGCTCGGGCGCGGACCGTATCTGCCGCTGCTGTCCGAAGGCGTGGAAGTCGAGGCCGCGAGTCTTGGGCTGGACATCATCCCGGGCGCGCCGGTGTTCGTGATGCCGATGCCGGCCGGATATATCGGCGGCGACATCGTCGCCGCGGTGCTCACGCGCGGGCCCGAATTCTACCGCGGCAACAATCTGTTGGTGGACATCGGCACCAACGGCGAGGTGGTACTGGCGAAGAACGGCCAGCTCACCGCCACCTCCTGCGCCACCGGGCCGGTATACGAAGGCGCGCACATTGCCTGCGGCGTGCGCGCCGCGCCGGGGGCGATCGAACGTGTCTGGATCGAGCCGGGCGGCGCAATTCGCTGGGCCGCGATTCCCGAGGAGGGCGAGCGCGATCGCCGTCCCGTGGGTCTGTGCGGCTCGGGCGTGATCTCCGCCGTGACCGCGCTGGTCGGCGCCGGTTTGGTCGGCATCGACGGCGCGTTTGCGCCGCCGGAGTCGCATCCGCGGCTGCGCCGCGGCGAGCGCACGCGCCAGCCGGAAGCGGTGCTGGTTCCCGGGATCGCCAGCCGCACCGGACGCGACCTGGTATTCACCCAGCGGGACGTGCGCAGCGTGCAACTCGGCAAGGCGGCGCTGCGCGCCGGCATCGAAATCCTGCTGCGCGAACAAGGAGTGACCGAACTCGACCACATCTATCTTGCCGGCACCTTCGGCAATCATCTCGAGCCGCGCGACATCGTCGCCATCGGCATGGTGCCGCCGGTCCCGGTGGAACGCATCGAGTCGATCGGCAATGCGGCCGGCGACGGCGCGCGCATGGCGCTGTTCAATCGCCGCGACCGGCGCCGCGCGCGGCGGCTCGCCGAGCAGATGCGCGTGGTCGAGCTTGCCAACTGTGCCGAGTTTCAGGAACTATTCGTCGCCTGCACCGAACTTTCCGCGGCGAGCGCGCCGCGGGCGGAGGATTAACTCGTGCTCGCTCTGCGGCGCTGGTCGGCGCGGCATGCGGGGGCGCTGGAGCGCCTGTACCGCCTGTTCTCGTCCCTGCTGACTGCCTGCGGGCCGTTGTTTCGCGCGTTTGGGTATGCGCGCGCGGAAAAAATGCTGCTGCCGCTGGAGCGCAACCTCAAGGGGCTGATGTTCGATTGCCGCATGTGCGGCCACTGCCTGCTCTCGGCCAACGGCATGGCTTGCCCGATGAACTGTCCCAAAGCGGTGCGCAATGGCCCCTGCGGCGGAGTGCGGCCCGACGGCGGCTGCGAAGTGGATCCGCAGATGCAGTGCGTGTGGGTGGAAGGCTGGCGCGGCACCATGAGGATGACGGCAGGCGCGCTGTCCGAGCTGCCCAATCCGCCCGCGAGCGCCGCCTACGCCGGCAGATCGAGCTGGATGCGTTTTGCCCGCGGCGAGCACACGCCGCCGCCGCTGTGTGGGGCGCCGGCGACGGCTTCAGGCAGCGGATTCGAACGCCTGCTCGCGGACGGCGCATTTGCCGTCACGGCGGAGTTCTCCCCGCCCGATTCGGCCGATCCGGCCGAGGTGCACGCGCGGCTCGATCATTTTCGCGGCCACGTGGATGCCATCAACGTCACCGATGGCAGTGGCGCCAACTGCCACATGTCCAGCCTCGGTGTCTCGGCGTTGCTGTTGCAGGCCGGCTGCGAACCGGTGATGCAGATCACCTGCCGCGACCGCAACCGGATTGCGATCCAGGGCGACATCCTCGGCGCGGCGGCATTGGGCATACGCAACCTGCTGTGCCTCACCGGCGACAGCACGCTAGTGGGCGATCATCCGGATGCGAAGCCCGTGTGCGATCTGGACAGCATGTCGCTGCTGCAGACCGCGCGCATCCTGCGCGACGAGGGCAGATTCCTGTCCGGGCGCAAACTCAGCGTGAGCCCGCGCCTGTTCCTTGGCGGGGCGGACAATCCGTTCGCGCCGCCGTTCGACATGCGCCCGATGCGCCTCGCGCGCAAGATAGCGGCCGGGGCGCAATTCATCCAGACCCAGTACTGCTTCGACCTCGGCCTGCTCGCGGCCTACATGCAGCGCGTGCGCGACGAAGGCCTCGATCAGCGCTGTCGCATACTCATCGGCGTCGGGCCGATCGCTTCGGCGCGCACCGCGCGCTGGCTGCGCGGCAAGGTGCCCGGCGTGCATATTCCGGACGCGGTGATCGCGCGCCTGGAAGGCGCGGCGGACGCGCGCGCCGAGGGGATGAAGATCTGCATCGAGCTGATCCAGGCGATACGTGAAATCCGCGGCGTCGCCGGCATGCACATCATGGCGCCGCGGCAGGATCATCTTATTCCCGCGCTGGTGCGCGAATCGGGCGTGCTCGGCGGCCGCCGGCCGGCGCAAGTCTTCGCCACCAGCCGCAACACCGTGACCGCCGATCCCGTCTGAGTCCGGCTGAACCTGTCACAATGAACCCGCGTCCCACCGTCATCATCGCCTGCCGCGTAATGCAGGAACATCTGCAGCAACTCCTGCCCGAGGGCACCGCGGTGACTTACCTGGAGATCACGCTGCACAACACGCCGAAAAAACTGGCCGCGGCCCTGCAAACAGAGATCGACGCCATCGCGCAGCCGAGCAACCTGATTATCGGCTACGGCTTGTGCGGCAACGGCCTGCTCGGGGTAAAGTCGGGCCCGCACACGCTGATCATTCCGCGCACGCATGACTGCGTCGCCATTTTCCTCGGTTCGCACCAGCGTTACCTGCAGCGCTTTTTCGCCAATCCCAATACCTACTATCTCACCCGCGGCTGGCTGGAAGCGAAAGACGAGCCGTTGCAGGATTACCTCGATTACGTGCGCGATTACGGCGAGGAAGACGCGGACTATCTGGTGGAAATGAAGTATCGCCACTATCGCAAGCTGACCATGGTCGGTTTCTCGCGGCAAGAGCTGGACGAGTGCCGGCCGCTGGCGCTGCGCGTGGCGGAGTTCTGCGCCAAGCGCTGGAACATGGAATACGAAGAGATTATCGGTTCCACGGCGCTGCTCGAGGCGCTGTTGAAAATGCCCGGCCAACTCGATTCGGGCAACGCCGAATTCGTCGTTCTCAAGCCCGGCGAAGAAATCCAGGTCGAAATGTTCCTGCAGAACGACGAGCCGGCGCCGGCGCAAACCGTGGGCAGGCGCGGTTAGTTACCGTCGGCATCAATTGCACGGGAGAATGATAAATCGCCCGAGCGATCGTTACCCCGCACAACCGACCAGGGATCCCGGCAGCGAAGTTGAGCAGGGCTCAATGCTAGAATATTTGCGGGACTGCATTTGCAGGCCCGCGAACGCTTGCCTGCAAGGGTGAGAATGGGTGTGTGCGGCCCGCCCCGGGCGGCGCGCCTGCGCCGTAATTGTTACAGGAGTCGATCATCGCCGATCCCTTGAAGCGCGTCCAGCGCCTGCGCTGGACCGCCTTTGCCCTGGGGGCAATGGCTTTCGTGCTGGCATTCTTTCACCGCCTCGCTCCGGGCGCGATCGCGGGCGAGTTGCAGCAGGCTTTCGGCACTTCCAGCGCGTCCCTGGGACTGCTGGCCGCAACCTATTTCTACGTCTACTTCGCCATGCAGGTACCCTCGGGTGTCCTCGCCGACACGCTCGGGCCGCGCAAGATATTCACTGCCGGGGCATTGGTGGCGGGAGTGGGATCGGTTCTGTTCGGCATGGCGCCGGATTTCGGCATCGCCGTGTTCGGACGCTTCCTGGTGGGACTCGGCGTGTCCGTGGCTTTCATCGCGGTGCTGAAACTGAACGCGGCCTGGTTCCTCGAACGCCAGTTTGCGACCATGACCGGGCTGTTGATGTTCATCGGCAATATGGGCGGGCTATTGTCGGCAGCGCCGCTGGCCCTGGTCGTGGCCGAGACCTCGTGGCGCCACGTCTTCGTCGCCGCCGGCGCGATATCGATATTGCTTGCCGTCCTTACCTGGCTGTTCCTGCGCGACAATCCGCGCGAGCTGGGGCTGCCGTCGATGCAGCAACTGGAAGGCAAGCCGGAATACCCGCCGGCGGGCGAAAATTGGCGCGAGGCGCTGAAGACGGTGCTCGCCAATCCCCGCACCTGGCCCGGGTTCCTGTGCCACTTCGGCCAGATCGGCGCCTTTCTTTCCTGGGGTGGGCTGTGGGCCATTCCCTATCTGCACGAGGCGCAGGGCATGACGCGCCAGCTCGCCGCCTGGCACACGAGCATGATGATCGTGTGCTTTGCCCTGGCCGCGCTCGTCGTGGGTGCGCTGTCGGACCGCATCGGCCGGCGCACGCCGCTGATGCGCGTGCTCGGAGGCGTCTATGTGCTGTGCTGGCTGCCCCTGTTGTGGGGTGGACCACTGCCGCTTACGGCCTCGCTGGCGCTGTTCGCGCTCATGGGAGCTTCCATCGCCGGCGCCACGCTGGTCTGGGCCTGCGCCAAGGAGGTTAACCCGCCTGCGTTCTCCGGCACCTCCACTAGCGTCGTCAATACCGGCGGCTTTCTCGGTCCGGCGCTGTTCCAGCCGCTGGTAGGTCTGGTGCTCGATCTGTCCAGCCGCGGCGCCGCGCACAGCCTGGATGACTGGCGCCGCGGTGTTGCGGTACTCTTCGCCTTCGCCCTGTTTGGCTGGCTGTGCACTTTTTTTGTCACCGAGACGCATTGCCGCAATATTTATGTGGCCGCAAAGGCTAGAGAATCGGAATGAACGACCAGGCCATTATCCTGTTTGCCCACGGCGCCCGCGACCCGGAATGGGCGGCGCCCTTCGGCATCATCCAGGAACGGCTGCAGGCGGCGCGGCCGGACGCTCAGGTCATGCTTGCGTTCCAGGATTTCATGACGCCGACGCTGGAGGGCGCGGTGGCGCAGGTGGTGGCGCGCGGTGCGCGGCGCGTCGTTCTGGTGCCGCTGTTCATGGCGCAGGGCGGCCATCTGAAGCAGGATCTGCCGCTGCTGGTGGGGAAGATACGCGAGCAGCATCCGCAACTCGAGCTGCAGGTGATGCCGGCCATCGGCGATGCGCCCGAGATCCTGCAGGCCATTGCCGATTGGGTGTTGCGCGGCGTTTCCTAATACGACGACACCGCTTTGTGAGAGCGAGCTTGTACCCCGAAGGAAATCCCCTTGGGGGACTCGCAAATCGAGCTCGCGAGCACGCTCGCTTCTACAGTTCCTGCAGGGAATCGCCCTCAGGCGATGCCGCCATTGCCGTCCATGCCCTTTAGCCGCGGAAGTTCGAGCTGTAGCGGCTTGATCAGTTTGCGGCCACGCAGGTACCGCGCCATCAGGTCCCAGATCGGCTCGCCGCCCGCCGTCTTCGCCGCTTCGGACACCGGTGCCCAGCCGGCGACTTTATAGGTCTTCGCCGCGTCGATCGGTTTGCCTTTCAGGGACATTTCGTTGATGCGGGCGCCCATCTTCGCGTTCGGGTCGCAGGTGTAGCTGAGGCCGCCGACGCGCACCATGTCGCCGCCTTGCTGATAATAGGGATCGGGATTGAACAGGTTGTCGCCCACGTCCTCGAGGATCACCTTGATCATCTCGCCCGTCATCTCGGTCACGGTGGTGTAGGGGTAGGTGATCGCCGTCTGGTCCATCAGGTGTTCCATCAGGATAGGCTGGCCGGGCAGCAGGCTCGTGCCCCAGCGGAATCCGGGGGAAAAGGCGATCTGCGCGTTTTTCTCCGCCATCAGGCCTTCGAGTATCAGCTGGTCGAAGGTGCCGTTGAAATTGCCGCGGCGGTAGAGCAGGCCTTCGGTCAGCGCGAGCTGCTCCCCGAGTTTTGCCGCATAGGGGGCGCGCGCTTTGCGGATCAACGTCTCCATCTCCGCGTCGGCGGGAAGCAGATTGGCGAACACCGGCAACAGCCGGTAGCGAAACTCGGCGACCTTTCCGCCTTTCACGTCGAGGTCGAGCACGCCGAGGAACTTGCCGTTCGAGCCGGCATTGGTCACCAGCGTCTTGCCGCCGGCATTGTTCACGATCACCGGCGCCGGCATGCCGTCGTGGGTGTGGCCGCCGAGGATCGCATCGATACCGCGCACGCGCGTAGCGAGTTTGAGGTCCACGTCCATGCCGTTGTGCGATAGCAGCACCACCGCCTGCGCGCCTTTGGCGCGGGCTTCGTCCACCGCGCGCTGCAGCGTCTCTTCCCGGATGCCGAAGTTCCAGTCCGGCACGAAGTAGCGCGGATTGGCGATCGGCATGTACGGAAACGCCTGGCCGACGATGGCCACGGGCACGCCGTTCATCGGCTTGATCACGTACGGCGGAAACACCGGGTCGCCGAAGTCGGCGGTCTTCACGTTCTGTGCGAGGAAATCGATCCTGCCCTTGAAATCGTTGTCGACGATGTGCTGCACGCGTTCGGCGCCGAGGGTGAAGTCCCAGTGCCCGGTCATGATGTCCACGCCGAGCAGCTTGGCGGCATCCACCATGTCCTGCCCCTTGGTCCACAGCGCGGTGGCCGAACCCTGCCAGGTGTCGCCGCCGTCGAGCAGCAGCGCGCCCGGGCGGCCCGCCTTCAACTGTTTCACCAGGGTGGCAAGGTGGGCGAAGCCACCCACTTTGCCGAAGGTCTTCGCCGCCCGTTCGAAGTCGAGGTGGGTGAAGGCGTAGGCTTCCGCCGTGCCGGGACGGATGCCGAAATGCCGCAGCAGCGCTTCTCCGACGAGATGGGGCGGCCTGTTGCCCATGCCCGCGACGCCGAGGTTCACGTTTGGCTCGCGGAACAAGATCGGCAGGAGCTGCGCGTGGCAGTCGGTGAAGTGCAGTAAATGGATGTTGCCGAAGCGCGGAAGGTCGTAGATGCGCGCCGCATCCTGCGCGTGGGCGCGGCCGGACAATTGCGCCAAGGGCAGACCACAGGCGGCGGCCATCCCCATCACATGCAGGAATTCGCGTCGATTCACGCTGCGGCGGGCTCTACTGGTTTACCGGCGAACTCGGGTCAAGCAATAGCGCGACCAGGTCTTTGATCTGCTTTTCCGTGAGCGTGCCCGTATGGCCGAAGCGGGGCATGTTCGAGCAGAGATTGAACGCCTTGGCGTTGTAGATTTTGCCGTAGACATACTTCTGCATGTCCGGGGTGTTGCCGCGGATCTTGCCGAACTGGCGCAGGCTGTTGCCGATGGTGCCGAAGGAGGTCTCGTTCGGCCCGATCTGGTGGCAGTTGTAGCAACTGCCGCCGTTGGCCGCGGCGCCGCCGTCGCTCCAGGTCATG
>Ga0315281_10001808_pt1 | contig 31699 bp, 33 predicted proteins | sample YL17G07_0_MG_FD_204540 | JGI IMG/M metagenome (GOLD analysis project Ga0315281, IMG submission 204540) | Sediment microbial communities from Yellowstone Lake, YNP, Wyoming, USA - YL17G07_0 | ecosystem: Environmental > Aquatic > Freshwater > Lake > Sediment | place: USA: Wyoming | collected...
CAGGCCGGGCGCCGCGCGTTCGATCGCCGTCACCGAGTTCACCAGCATGTCCCGGTTGGCGGCGATGTTTTTCGCGTAGTCCGCCGCCGGGCCGCTGCCGGCCTGGAATGCGGCGTAGAACACGTGGGTGGCGTCCGTGAGGTCTTGCAGTTTTCTTCTTGAATCTTCCAAACTCAAAAGATCAACGGAAACGTGCCGCTGGCGCTGGCCATCGGTGCCGCGCCGGCGCGAAAGGCCCACCACCTGCCAGTCGGCAAGCGAGGCGAGCTTGTCGACGATATAGCGCCCGATGACTCCCTGGGCGCCGGCGACCACCGCGGTTTTCATTGTCGCATTATGGGAGATAATCGTCGCGACGATGAGCCGGGAAAGGGCGATAGCCCACGCGGAGCGGTACTTCGACGAAGGCGGATTCTTCGCCGATCTCGCGCGCCGGGTCGCCATCCCGACCGAAAGCCAGAATCCGGAGCGTGGCGCCGATCTCGTCCGCTATCTGAGCGCCGAAATGCAGCCGAGCTTCGAGCGCCTGGGATTCAAATGCCGGTTGCTCGAGAATCCTCTTCCCAAAGGCGGGCCATTTCTCTTGGCGGAACGCATCGAAGATCCATCCGCTGTCACGGTCTTTTCCTACGGCCACGGCGACGTCATCCGCGGGCAGGAGGGGAGCTGGCGCGCCGGTCTCGATCCCTGGATCCTGAAGCGGGAGGGCGACCGGCTCTATGGCCGCGGCACTGCGGACAACAAGGGCCAGCACTCCATCAACCTCGCGGCGATGGCGGCGGCGATTGCTGCGCGCGGCAAACTCGGCTTCAACCTGAAGGTCCTGATCGAGACCGGGGAAGAAGTGGGGTCTCCCGGCCTGCGTGAGGTTTGTTCTCAGAATCGTGCTGAATTGAAAGCCGATGTCCTCATCGCGTCCGACGGCCCGCGGCTCTCGCCGCAGCTGCCCACGCTCTTTCTGGGCACGCGCGGCGCCCTGAACATGGACCTGGTGGTGGACCTGCGCGCGGGCGGGCATCACTCGGGCAACTGGGGCGGGCTGCTCGCCAACCCCGGGATCATTCTCGCGCAGGCGCTTGCGACCATCACCGGCCCCAAAGGGGAGATCCGGGTGCCGGAGTGGCGCCCGGACTCGCTCACGCCCGCGGTGCGCGCGGTGCTCGACGGCCTCGAAGTGGACGGTGGCGAGGATGCACCTGAAATCGACCAGGATTGGGGCGAGCCCGGGTTGATGCCCGTGGAGCGGGTGTTCGGGTGGAACAGCTTCGAAGTGCTGGCTTTCGTCTGCGGCAATCCGGACAAGCCGGTCAACGCCATTCCGCCGCGCGCAAGCGCGCATTGCCAGCTGCGGTACGTGGTCGGCACCGATCCGGCGGACATCGTGCCGGCCTTGCAGCGGCACTTGGTAAAGAACGGTTTCCGCGTGGTCAAGGTGACGCAGTCGCGGGACGGTTTTTTTCCCGCCACGCGGCTGGACGTGGACCATCCCTGGGTGTTGTGGGCCGCGGCGTCGCTGCAGCGGACCTCAGGCAAGAAGCCGGTGATCCTCCCCAACCTCGGCGGCTCCCTGCCGAACGACATCTTTTCCGACCTGCTCGGCCTGCCGACCGTCTGGATCCCCCACTCCTACGCCTCCTGCAGCCAGCACGCTCCCAACGAGCACCTGCTCGCGCCGGTGGCGCGCGACGCGCTCAGGCTGATGGCCGGGATCATGTGGGACCTGGGCGAAGCAAATACCCCACCTCGCGCCTGAACGGTCGTTGCGCCGGTTTGACCCATTGCGCACGGGACCCGACGGCAGCCTGTACCTGCTGACCGACGACCCCAACGGTTTTCTCGCCAGGCTGGACCCGGCAAACTAGAAAGAGATAAAAAAATGGCCAAGTACGTCTACACGATGCGCAGGGTGAGCAAAACCGTGCCGCCGCAGCGCGCGATCCTGAAGAACATTTCGCTCAACTTTTTTCCCGGCGCCAAGATCGGCGTGCTCGGGGTGAACGGCTCGGGCAAGTCCACGTTGCTGAAGATCATGGCGGGCGAGGACGACGGCTACGAAGGCGAAGTGATCCGCATGCCCGGAATCCAGGTCGGCTTCCTGCCGCAGGAGCCGCAGCTCGATGCGACGAAAACAGTGCGCGAAACGGTCGAGCAGGGCCTGGGCGACGTCGCCTCGGCGAAGCAGCGGCTGGATGAAATCTATGCCGCCTATGCCGAAGAAGGCGCGGACTTTGACAAACTCGCCGCCGAGCAGGCGACGCTGGAGGCATTGGTGAATTCCTCCGATTCGGTGCAGCAGATCGAAATCGCCGGAGACGCCCTGCGCCTGCCGCCCTGGGACGCCAGGGTGGAGATCCTCTCTGGCGGGGAGAAACGCCGCGTGGCGTTGTGCAAACTGCTGCTGTCCAAACCCGACCTGCTGCTGCTCGATGAGCCGACCAACCATCTCGATGCCGAGAGCGTCGATTGGCTGGAGCAGTTTCTGCAGCGCTTTCCCGGTACCGTGGTGGCGGTGACGCATGACCGCTACTTCCTCGACAACGCGGCGGGCTGGATCCTGGAACTGGACCGCGGCATGGGCATTCCCTGGGAGGGCAACTACTCCTCGTGGCTGGAGCAAAAGCACAAACGCCTCGAGGTGGAATCCAAGCAGGAAGAGGCGCGCATCAAGACGATGAAAGCGGAGCTGGAATGGGTGCGCCAGAACGCGAAGGGCCGCCAGGTGAAATCCAAGGCGCGCCTCGCGCGGTTCGAGGAGCTGTCGCAGTACGAGCACCAGCAGCGCAACGAAACCCAGGAGATCTTCATCCCGGTGGCCGAGCGTCTGGGCAACGAGGTCATCGAACTGATGGATGTCTCGAAGGGATTCGGCGACCGCCTTCTCATCGACAAGCTGTCCTTCATGGTGCCGCCGGGCGCGATCGTCGGCATCATCGGGCCCAACGGCGCCGGCAAATCCACGCTGTTCAGGATGCTGATCGGCAAAGAGCAGCCCGACGCGGGGAAAATCAAGATCGGCAAGACGGTGAAGATCGCGCACGTCGACCAGTCGCGCGATGCGCTGCAGGGCGAAAAGACGGTGTTCGAGGACGTCTGCGGCGGCCAGGACCTGATCACCGTCGGCAAGTTCCAGATGCCTTCGCGCACCTACCTGGCGCGCTTCAATTTCCGCGGCGGCGACCAGCAGAAACAGGTCGGCCAGCTCTCCGGCGGCGAGCGCGGCCGGCTGCACTTGGCCAAGCAACTTGTCTCAGGGGCCAACGTGCTGCTGCTGGACGAGCCCTCCAACGACCTTGACGTGGAGACCCTGCGTGCGCTGGAAGAGGCGTTGCTGGAATTCGCCGGCAGCGTGCTGGTGATCTCCCACGACCGCTGGTTCCTAGACCGCATCGCCACTCATATCCTTGCCTTCGAAGGTGAATCGCAGGCGGTGTTCTTCCCGGGTAACTATCAGGAATACGAGGCCGACAAGAGAAAGCGCCTTGGTGAAGAAGCGGCGCGGCCGCACCGCATCCGCTTCAAGGCGCTCAAGAAATAGCCGGTACAGCGGCGGGTTATGCCGCAGTTCGAAGTCTGCCGCGTCCTCTACTGGACCAGCGAGAAACCGTCGAAAGGGCCGAAGTAAGTCGCGCCCAACCTGTCCAGTATCCCGCTCAACTCATCCGTCGCGGTCCCGAATACCGCGCACCGTCTTCGATCGACCCTACTCGTGAACCGTTCGCCGTACATTTTTCCGGCTTGATGTTATCGACTGTCCGCTGCATGGCGGGGTTGGGCGTCATCGCGGATCGCTACCCTCTCGGCTCCGGGACGACGATCTTCGAATCATCCCTATTCCCCCATTCCGCCCAGGACGCCACATAGTTCCGGACGCGTGGATAGCCCAGGGACTTGAGGGCGAGGAATGTGTTGGCCGAGCGGTAGCCGCCATGACAGACAGGGATGATGGTCTTGTCTGGCGTTACACCTCTTGAGACGTAGAGATCGCGGATTTCTTCCGCCGGCCGAAGCGCGCCCTTATCGTCCAGGTGATCGCGCCAGAAAATGTGCACGGCGCCCTGAATGGTGCCGGCGCGCCGGGCTCGCTTTTCGGTGCCCCCATACTCGGACTCGCGCCGGACATCAACAATGACCGCCTGTTCATCATCGATGGCGCGATGGACATCGAACCGGGTTGCCAGCAGTTCGAGATTTGGCGCGCCTTTGTACGGGGGAGCCGTCGGCGACGCTTTTGCCGGGTCGACGGGTGCCGGTGCTCCCGTTAGTTGGACGAACCGCTTGCCCGACGCGGTCCACGCCCGCGTCCCGCCATCGAGGATCCTGACGTCCGGGTGACCCAAAACCGCGAGGAGCCAGACCGCTCGCGCCGCCCGCTCGCCGGTCTCGTGGTCGTAGATCACTACCGGCTTATTCTGTGATACGCCTCGAGTCCCGAATAGTGTTTGAAATATCGACAGGAAGGCGTTCAACGGGGCATCCGAGGAGTCGTTCAGGCTGACGCCGTAGATGTCTAGATGCTTACTTCCCTCGATATGGCCAAGCGAGAAATCCTCTGCCGGACGCAAGTCGATCAGGGTAACCGCTCCCAGTCGCTCGCCTAGCTCGCGTGCATCGATCAGGTATTTTGGGTCCGGAAAATCACCGAGCGGCATTTGGATAGCTCCTATGGGTGGGCGAATACGCGAACCCGCAGATCATCGCTCCTATGACGCCCAGCGTGGCGGCCAGTGGTGTGCGTCCGTTGGGCTGCCGGGTTAGCTCTCATGAGCGTCGCCACGGGTCGCTTCGATGTTGCGCCACATGTGAACTTTGGAGACGAACTCGTTGCCAATGGCCACGGCGAGCGGCTCAAGTCCGAACTGAACGAACCCGTGCTTTTGGTAGAGCGCCTCGGCGGCGCGATTGCCATGCGTGACGGTGAGTTGCACCAATTTGATACCTGGACGTGATCTTGCTTCTGCCAGTGCGGCCAGAACAAGCTTCGCGCCGACTCCGTGGCCTCGCGCTCTGGAAGGTACATACATTCCAAACAGCGTTGCCTTGTGGCGTACCTTTTCACGCGATTCGAATGAAAGCCCGGCAACGCCCACGAGTTGGTGGTCTTGAAATGAACCAATGACCAGTTCTACCGCTTCGGTGTCTTGGCTCAGCCGACCTTCCCACCAAGAAAGCGGAAGTGCTGCCCGCTCGCCGACACTGGACGTAAATGCCTCGGGATGCGACTCATATGCTTCAAGCATGAGTGCGCGATACACCGGCGCGTGCACGGGTTCAAGGCGTTGAACGTTCATGCAGGTCAACGTTTCCGATCAGCGGCCGCAAAACAGAGGGCGAAAGCCCGCTGTGAAGTGGTCCGCTGCATCGGTGGTGTGGGAGGGGCGGGTTAGCAGCCCGCCCCGACCCGATTGGGCGTCACCCGTCACGGCTTGACCGCTGCGGCGAGCGCGGCAGGCATCGGTACTTCGTACGAGTCACCACGTCTGTAGGCGGCTACCGTGTCCCGCATTGCGGCTTTGATTGCTTCTCTCGCAGCGGGGCTCTGGGCGCGAATCGTTGCAGCGGCACGCACGCTCCCTTCAGCGATGCTTTGAAAGACCTTGTCAGGATCGGATACGCGCCACACTTGTGGAACCTGACGGCAGGATGGCGAGACGAAACCGGCAGCCAGTAAGGCTTTCGCGCTGTACTCGGGGTCACTAAACAGAAAGAAGTTCGGGCCGGTCGGAAGGCCGACATCCATCGAGCCGTGGGCGCGAATGGCCACATAGACCGCCCCAAAGCCCACTGAGCGTTCGGGAATGTCCCAGACAGTAAACGCCACGCGGCCGCCTGACTTCAGGACGCGAAACGCCTCACGCAACGCGACGTCTGGGTTGGGAAGGTGACACATGCCGAACCCGTTGACGACTGCGTCGAAGGACTGCGAATCAAACGGAAGAACCTCCGCGTCGGCCTGCTCGAACCGCACAGTGGGATAGCTGTCGCGCGCCATTCGAACTTGTGCTGCGGAAAAATCGATCCCAACTGCATCAGCTCCACGCTGTGCGGCGGCGCCAGCTATGTAGCCCGCGCCTGTTGCTACATCCAATATCCGGGATCCACGGCAGATACCCGCAGCATCGAGCAGTGACTCAACCGATTGCGTCGTCACGCCGGATAGATGCTCGTGGTAGTTGGCGACGACGCCTGCATTCTCCCATCCAGCCTGTTCAAATTCCCGGAATGATCGATCGGAGTTAGCCATCGGAACCTCCTTTGTCGAGTCCAGCGCTGGGTATTTCCTGTGACGCCCAACGTGCCAGCTCAGCGGAGCGCCGATCGCGCCGCGTCCGCTGCAGTGCCAGGTTGGGCCACTGCCGTCGCGCGTGCCTCGCCGGTATCGTTCCAGAAGCGTTCCATTGCGATGTAGGTGTAAGAGGCAGACCATCCGATCAACAGGAGACCGTTGAGGACCTCCACGCCAGCGAGCAAGCGTAAGTCTCCTCCGGGTACGACGTCCCCGTAGCCAAGCGACGAGTACGTTTCTGCAGAGAAGTACAGGCATTGAGTCAGGGAAAAGCGGCTGGCGTCACCCAGCGTACCCGTGGCCAAGTATCGGACCAGCACGTAAATCGCTACAGCGTACAGAACTATTTCTGCGGCATGAGCAAAGAACGCCGAGAAGATGACGACAACGAGCTTGGCACGTGCAGGAATTCTGAAAGCCGGGAGGCCGACAGTCAGCATGCGCAGAACCTCGTAGTGAATGACCGTTGTAAGTACGAGGAGCACAACGCAGAAGATGCCAACCAATGTCATGGCGTTCTCTCCAGTGGATTCCCTCTTCCCGAGGACCGCAGATTGAAGGTGAAGGGCGCTCCGTCAGCGGAAATGATGCAACCAGAAAGCATAACTACAAGCTTGTCCCGTGAACAAACAGATAGACGGTAAGAGAAACGCCCAGGGCGGCAACAGCCAAGTTGACGAGCACGCCGAGATTTGCTCGATACCCCTCCGGTATTTCGACCGGCTTGAGGGTGCGGAGGACTTTGCGGTACTGCGCTACTGCGGCGGCGGCAGTCAGTGCTCCCAGCATGATAAAGGCGAGGCCAATCCAGAAAGAGAATCCTCTTTGCAGCGCCTCGCCTTCTTGGGGCGAGAGCATGTATACAAACAGGCCAAAGCGTTCGATCACAAATCCAAACGCCATCAATGCAAGACTGGTGCGATTCCAGGCAAGCAGCGTTCGTTCGGCCGCAAAGAACACCCTCGGATCGTTCAGGTCGGACATCTGCAGTTACCGCTGCGCCCAACGTGAAGTCGACTTCCTAAACATCGCGTATTTAACACCATCCGCCCTTGGGTTGTCACCGCTCTGTAGCAATTCAATTGTTTAGAGTATACTGTATATATTAACAGTATGCGATACGCCGCCAAACATGCAGCCGTATTGCTTGATAGGCGGTATTGGGGGATCGGAATGTCCATGGAATCAGGAAACTCTTCGTTGCAGGCCGAACGGCGGCTGCTCGATCAAGTCAGCGACGCGATCCGGCGGCTGCATTACAGCCGGCGCACCGAGGAGAGCTACGTGCAGTGGATCCGCCGCTACATTTACTTTCACGACAAGCGGCACCCTGCCACGTTGGGGGAGCCTGAGATCACCGCGTTCCTGAATCGTCTTGCGGTCGATCGGAGCGTCGCCGCAGCGACGCAGAATCAGGCGCTTTCGGCGCTGCTGTTTCTCTACAAACAGGTTCTCGGCAAGGAACTCGCCTGGCTCGACGGTCTGGTGCGCGCCAAACGTCCGGCGCGCATACCGGTGGTGATGACGCAGGCGGAGGTGGAGCGATTGCTCGCGTCGCGTCGCTTCGCGGCGTGCGTGGTCTGACGGCCAGGCTGCTCTATGGCACGGGTATGCGCCTGCTCGAATGTCTGCGTTTGCGCGTCAAGGATGTCGATTTCGGTTACCGCCAGATCCTGGTACGCGACGGCAAGGGACAGAAAGACCGGATCACGATGCTGCCGGAGAAGCTCGCGCAAGCGCTGCGCCATTCGTTTGCCACGCATCTTCTGCTTGCAGGCTACGACATCCGCACGGTGCAGGAGCTGCTCGGGCACGCGGACGTTTCGACCACCATGATTACACGCACGTGCTGAACAAGGACGGGCGCGGCGTGAAGAGTCCTTTGGACCGCATTGAGCAGCCCGGGGCCACCTACGCGGCTTGAGCACTACTCGAAAAGATTGATGACGCCGTCCAGACCGGCGTAGTTAAGAACGCAGGCGGCTTTGGCGCGCACGACGGGTTTGGCGCGCCAGGCGATGGAGGTGCCGGCTTCGGCCATCATTTTCAGGTCGTTGGCGCCGTCGCCGATGGCGACGGTCTGCTCGCGCGTGGCGCCGAGGCGCTGCGCCATCTGCCTGAACTTGGCGGCTTTGGCGTCGCCATCGACGATGGTACCCAGCACGCGGCCGCTGAGTTTGCCGTCGACGATCTCGAGGACGTTGGAAAGGGTTTGATCGAGGCCGAGGCGTTCTTTCAGGCGCTCGGTGAAGAAGGTGAAACCGCCGGAGACCAGCAGCAGCTTGACGCCGTGTTGTTTGCAGTGGGTGATGAGGTGCTCCGCGCCGGGGGAGAGGCGGAGCTTCTCGTCATAGACGTCCTGCAGCACGTCTTCATCGAGCCCGGCGAGCAGCGCGACGCGCCTGCGCAGGCTTGCGGGGAAATCGATCTCCCCGCGCATGGCTTGCGCGGTGATCGCGGCGATCTCGTCCTTCTTGTTGATAAAACCGCCGATTTCGTCGATGCACTCGATGGTGATGAGCGTGGAGTCCATGTCCATGGCGAGCAGTTTCAACTCCGCGAAGCGCCGCCCGGCGGGCAGCCAGGCGTGATCGAGTTGCTGCGCATCGCACCATGCGGCGACGCCTTCGCGCCGCGTGGCGCCGCGCAGGCGCCACGCACGGGCATCCCGGGCAACACCCAGCGCCTCGGGCGCGGCCGCGCCGCTCAGTTCGGCGAGCGCCGCTGCCTTGAGTGCCGTGGCCTCAGGGCCTTGGAGAACGAGGATCGACACGCTGGTCTGCGCGGGGCAGATCGGAACTCTTGCGCGTTGCCTGTTCCGCAGCGACCTTTGCGCGCTCGCGCCATTGCTTGGCTGCCGCCGGATCCGCGACGATACCGAGGCCGAGTTCAAGGGCCTGCGCCAGTTCGAGCATCGCCAGCGGGTGGCCGCGTTCGGCGGCCCTGCGGAACCACGCCATCGCGGCTTCCACGTCGCGCGCGGCGCCGATGCCTTTTTGCAACAGCACGGCGAGAAAGAACTGCGCGCCGTCGTGATCCTGCGCCGCCGCGCTGCGGAACCATTTGACCGCTTCGGAGGCGTTCTGCGTCACGCCCTCGCCGTCGAGATAAAGGCGCCCGAGTTGCGCCTGCGCACGCGCTTCGCCCGCGTCGGCCGCCTTGAGCAGCAGTTGCGCCATTTCGTCGAGGTCGTAGGGCACGCCCAGTCCCATGCCGTACATCAGGCCGAGGTTGGTCTGGGCTACCGCGTGGCCCTGGTCGGCGGCGAGCCGGTACCAGCGCGCCGCTTCGATGAAATTTCTCAGCGCGCCGCGGCCGTCGTAGTGCATCGCGCCCAGGTTGTTCTGCGCCGCGGCGTGGCCGGACTCCCCCGCGCGCAGGTACCAGCCGTAGGCGGCCTCGAGATCGCGCAACGGCGGCGGCGCGGTTTCGAGGATGGTGCCGAGCGTGTATTGGGCCTCGACGGTGCCATCCGCGGCCAGCGGCCGCAGAGAGTCGATGGCCTGCGCGTAGTCGCCGCGCTCGAGCGCGCCCATGGCGGGCATCAGTCGGTCGAAGTTTTCCTTCTCCTGCTGTGCATGGACGGGCGCCAGGAAAAAAAATACAAGCAGCAAGGCTAGCCTCATGCCGCAAGCGCTCCAAGCAGTTCCCTCGCCGCCTGCACCCGAAGCGGCCACTCGGCCATCTTGGCCTCCAGGCGCAGGCGGTCGGGCCCCGCCATGCGCAGGTTCTTCCTTTTTTGCACCAGATTGATTATTTTTCCGCGATCGATCGGCGGATCTTTCTGGAACTGGAGCTGCAGCGCTTCGTGGGTCGCATCCACGCGGGCGATGCCGAGCGGCGCGGCGAGCAGGCGCAGCATGTGGGATTCCAGCAGCACCTTCGCCGCGTCGGGCAGCAGGCCGAAGCGGTCGATGAGTTCCTCGCGCATGCCGTCCAGCGCCTCCTGGGTGGCGCAGTTGGCGAGCCGCTTGTAGAGAGTGAGGCGCTCGTGCACGTCGTCGCAGTAGAGCGCCGGCAGCAGCGCGGGAACGTGGAGCTTGATCTCCGTCGCGCTCTCCACGGCCTGGTCCAGATCGATGGCCTTGCCTTCCTTGAGCGCGCGCACGGCGCGCTCGAGCATGCGCGTGTACAGGTCGAAGCCGACTTCCTGGATCTGGCCGGACTGCGATTCGCCCAGCACTTCGCCCGCGCCGCGGATCTCCAGGTCGTGCATGGCGAGGTAAAAACCCGATCCCAGCTCTTCCATCATCTGAATGGCTTCGAGCCGTTTTTTTGCCTGAATTCCCAGAGACTCTTCAGAGGGAATCAACAGATAGGCGTACGCCTGGTGGTGCGAGCGGCCGACGCGGCCGCGCAGCTGGTGCAGTTGCGCGAGGCCGAAGCGGTCGGCGCGGTGGATCACCATGGTGTTCGCGTTCGGATTGTCGATCCCGGTCTCGATGATGGTCGAGCACAGCAGCACGTTGTGCCGTTGCTGGGTGAATTCGCGCATCACGCGCTCGAGCTCGCGTTCGCGCAGCTGTCCGTGCGCCACCGCGAGGCGCGCCTCGGGCAGCAGGCGCGCAAGCTTGTCATGGGCGTGCTCGATGGTTTGAAGGTCGTTGTGCAGGTAGTAGACCTGCCCGCCGCGGCGAAGTTCGCGCAGCACCGCTTCGCGGATCAGGCCGTCGGAATGGGGCGCGACGAAGGTCTTGATGGCGAGGCGCCGTTCCGGCGCGGTGGCGATCACCGAGAAGTCGCGCAGCCCTTCGAGCGACAAGGCGAGGGTGCGCGGGATCGGGGTCGCGGTGAGGGTGAGGACGTCCACCTCGGCGCGCAGGCGCTTCAGGGCCTCTTTCTGATGCACCCCGAAGCGGTGCTCCTCGTCGATGATCACCAGGCCGAGACGCTCGAACTTCACGTCTTTGGAGAGCAGCTTGTGGGTACCGATGACGATGTCGAGTTCGCCGGAGGCGGCATTCTTGAGCACTTCGGCGGTCCGTCTTCCGGTGTTGAAGCGCGACAGTTCGCCGATTCTGACCGGCCAATCCGCGAAGCGGTCGGCGAAAGTCTGGAAATGCTGCTCCACCAGCAGCGTGGTGGGGCAAAGCAGCGCGACCTGTTTTTTGCCGGCCACGGCGATGAACGCGGCGCGCAGCGCGACCTCGGTCTTGCCGAAACCGACGTCGCCGCAGATCAGGCGGTCCATCGGCTTGCCCGAAATCATGTCGACGGCCACCGCCGATATGGCGGCCGCCTGGTCGACCGTTTCCTCGAAGCCGAAACCGTCGGCGAATGCCTCGAGGTCGCGTTGCGCGACGTTGAACGCATGTCCCTGCCGCGCGGCGCGCTTGGCGTAGAGCTCGAGCAGCTCGGCGGCGGTGTCGCGCACCTGCCGTGCGGCACGGGTCCTCGCCTTGTCCCATTGCCCGCTGCCAAGTTTGTGCAGCGGCGCTTCCTCGGGTTGCGCGCCCGAGTAGCGCGATATCACCTCGAGCTGCGACACGGGCACATAGAGTTTGTCGCCGCCGTCGTAGGCGAGCAGCAGGAATTCCGTCATGCCTTCGCCCAGATCGAGATTGACCAGCCCGCCGTAGCGCCCGATGCCGTGCTGCGCATGCACCACCGGATCCCCGACCTTGAGCTCGGAGAGGTCGCGCAGCATGCCCTCGACCGAGGTCTGCGTCTTGGGGCCGCGGCCCTTGCGCCGCACCGTGCCGGCGTAGAGCTCCGCCTCGGTGACGACCGCCCAGCCCTCCGCGGCAACAATGAAGCCGTTGGCGAGCGGGGAAACCGTTATGCAAAGTTTCTTGCCGTTCGAAGAAAATTCCTGGAAGTTTCCACAAGGGAAAGGCGCAAGGCCATACTCGGAAAGATACGCAAGCATCGTCTCACGCCGGCCCGGCGACTCGGCGCTCAGCAGGATGTTCAGTCCCGATCCGGCGACGAAGGCCTTGAGCGTAGCGACCGGGTTCTTGGCGCGCCGGTCTACCGCTAGCGGCGGCAGTGGAGCGGCCGAGAGCGGTTGTGCGGATTCCTCTTCCGGCGCATCGAGGATGTCGACTCTCGGAAAGGCCTTCGCCCGGATGAAGAATTCCTCGGCGGAGACGAACAACTGCGCCGGCGGCAGCAGCGGCCGGTCCGGATCGCCACCCATCATGGTGAAGCGCGACTGCGCGTCGCGCCAGAATGCCTGGATCGCACCGCTCACATCGCGATGCAGGACCAGGGTCGATTGTTCCGGCACGTAGTCGAATACCGTGGCGAGCGCATCGAAGAACAGCGGCAGGTAGTACTCCACGCCCGCCGCCGGAACGCCGTTGGAAATATCCTTGTAGAGCCGCCGCTTGGACGGATCGCCTTCGAAGATCTCGCGCCACCGTCCCCGAAACTTGGTGCGGCCCGCTTGGTCCAGCGGGAATTCGCGCGCCGGCAGCAGCCGCACGTCCTTAACCGCGTACAGCGTGCGCTGCGTATCCACGTCGAAGGTGCGCATGGTCTCGATCACATCGTCGTCGAGGTCGAGCCGGTAGGGCACCGCGCTGCCCATCGGGAAGAGATCGACGATACCGCCACGGAAGCAGAATTCGCCGGGGGTCATCACCTGCGTTACCGCGCTGTAGCCGGCAAGCGCCAGTTGCCGGCGCAGCGCCTCCGCGTCCAGGCGCTCACCCTGACGCAGGAAGAACGTATAGGAGGCGAGATAGGAAGGCGGGCACAGGCGCACCAACGCGGTCGCGACCGGGATCAGGACGACATCGAAGTCGCCGCGTTGAATCCGATACAGTGTCGCCAGCCGCTCCGATATCAAGTCATGGTGCGGCGAGAAGCTGTCGTAGGGCAGCGTTTCCCAGTCGGGCAGCAGGCAGGTGCGCAGCTGCGGCGCCAGCCAGGCGATTTCTTCCAGCAGGCGGCCGGCGTCGAGCGCGTTGGCGCTCAGCACGGCAAGCGGGCGCGACTCCACCGCCAGCCGCGCGAGCGCGAGAGCGTCGGAGGAGCCGGCCAGGCCGCAATAGCGTTTCTTGCCCGGAAGAGAGTCGCGATGCATGACAAGAAAGAAGCGCCATGCAATTATACGGTGTTGATAACACGAAAGTTTTCGAATTGACGCTCTACGCGCTGATTCCCGCCGCCGGCGCTGGCTCGAGGTTCCGGGGAGAAATTCCGAAGCAATACTTGCCGCTCGCGGGCAAGCCGATGCTGTGGCACGCGGTGAATTCGCTGTCCGCGGCGCCGATCGAAAACGTGTTCGTGGTGCTGGCGCCGCTGGACAAGCGGTTCGCGCAACTCGACTGGAGCGCGTTCGGCGCGCGGCTGCAGCCGCTCTACTGCGGCGGCGAGACGCGGCGGGACACGGTTTACAACGGCATGGTGGCGGCGATGGCGGCGGTAGATGCGGACGACTGGGTGCTGGTGCACGACGCGGCGCGGCCGTGCCTGCCGAGGCAGGATCTGGCAAACCTTATCCGGGAGGCGGGCGACGACCGGGTCGGCGGCGTTCTCGCGCTGCCCGTGACCGAGACCGTGAAACGCGTGGCGAGCGATGACGGCGGCATGCGGCGCATCACCGGCACCGAAGACCGCCGCCAGCTCTGGCTGGCGCAGACCCCCCAGATGTTCCGCTGCGGTTTGCTGATCGAAGCGCTGCAGCAGGCGAAAACGTCGGTCACCGACGAAGCCGGCGCGCTGGAGCAGATGGGTCTGCAGCCGCGAATCGTGACCGGGAGCAGCGAGAACATCAAAGTCACCTTTGCCGGGGACCTGAAGATCGCCGAAGCGATCCTGGCCAGGCGATGAGCGCAAAGCCATGAGAGTCGGCCAGGGTTTCGACGTGCATGCCTTCGTCGCCGGACGCAAGCTGGTCATCGGCGGCGTGGAGATTCCGCATGAAAAAGGACTCGATGGCCATTCGGACGCCGACGTGCTGCTGCACGCGATCTGCGACGCGCTGCTCGGCGCGGCGGCGCTGGGCGACATCGGCTGGCACTTTCCGGACACCGACCCGAAATACGAGGGTTCGGATAGCCGTGCTCTTCTGAAAGAAGTCGGCAGAAAAATCAGCGCGCAGGGCTATCGCATCGTCAACATTGACGCCACCATCATTGCCCAGGCGCCGCGCATGGCACCTCATGTGGCCCGGATGATCGGCAACATAGCGGCGGACCTCGGGCTCAAGCCTGCCGCGGTCAATGTCAAGGCCACGACGACGGATCAATTGGGCTTCACGGGCCGCGGCGAGGGCATCGCGGCGCAGGCTATCGCTCTTATCGAATAGGGAACTGAATGTATTCGCCTGACTACAATCGCGTCGACGACAAACCGGAATTGCTCGCATTCCTGCGCGCGAACAACTTTCCGATCCTCATTACCGGTACCGGAGGCATTCTTCATGCCTCGCATCTGCCGGTGACGATCCATGAAAGCGGATCCCAGATCGTTATTGACATGCACATGGCGAAGAACAATCCGCAGTGGAAGGAATTCTTCGACGATGAGGTGATGGTCCTGTTTACCGGGCCTCATGCCTACATATCGCCGCGCTGGTACGCGGACCAGGAGCGCGTGCCGACGTGGAACTACGCAGCCGTGCATGCTTATGGTGTTCCAAAGCTGATTTCTGACACAAAAGCGAAATACGAGTCCCAACGGCGGCTGATCGAGAGCCTCGACCCGCAATGGCTGCCCAAGTTCGATGCCCTGCGCGAGGAATACGTCGGCATGATGCTGGAGGGCATCGTCAACTTCTCGATTCCGGTCGCGCGCCTGGAGACGCGCTGGAAGCTGTCGCAGAACCGCGGCCGGCAGGAAATGGAATTGATTGCCGCGCAATTGGAGAAGTCGTCGGACACGGTGGAACGCGCGTTGGCGGCGATCACCCGCGAGCACCTCGCCGACTGACCGTCGCGTTCCCGCGAAAGCGGGAACCCATCCACTCAGTCTGCGCGTATCGCGTGCTCGCGCACGACCTTCGCCCACTTGTCGGATTCGGCGGCGACGAAGGCGGCGAAGACCTGTGGCGTGGAGCCGACGATCTCGAAACCCTGCGCCGTGAGTTTTTCGCGCACCTCGGGCGCCGCCAGCGCCTCGACCGCCTCGCGGTGCAGGCGCGCGACGACCGCGGCCGGCGTGCGGGCAGGTGCTACCAGGCCCATCCACGAGTTGGCTTCGAACCCCGGCAGGATTTCGGCGAACGTCGGCACCTCGGGCAGTTGCGCCATGCGCTGCTTAGCGCCGACGGCCAATCCCTTCAGCTTGCCGGATTTGATGTGCGGAATGGTCTGCCAAGCCGAGACAATCATGACATTGACCTGGCCGCCAAGCAGGTCGGTCATCGCGGGCGCGCCGCCTTTGTAGGGGATATGCAGCATCTCGATGCCGGTGCGGCTCATGAACAGTACCGCGTTCAGGTGGTTCGAGCTGCCGGCGCCAACCGTGGCATAGGTGGCCTTGCCGGGATTGGCTTTGCCGTAGACGATCAGCTCGGGCAGGTTCCCGGGGGCGAAATTCGCCGCACCGACGAAGGCCTGCGGCGAGCTGGCGATCTGGCTGATGTGCTCGAAGGCGCGATAGCCGTCGTAAGGCAGCGCTTTGTAGAGATGATGGTTGGTGGCGTGGGTGTCAAAAACCGCGAGCAGGGTGTAGCCGTCGGGCGCGGCCCTTGCGGCCTCGGCCGCGCCCAGCGAGCCGCTGGCGCCGGCGCGGTTCTCCACAATCACCGGCTGGCCGAGCGCCCCGGTGAGCCTGGGAGCGATGGTGCGGACCAGGCCGTCAACCGTTCCGCCTGCCGGCCAGGGCACGATCACGCGCACCGGTTTGGCCGGATATTCCTGCGCCGCCGCTAGGTAAGAGAAGAAGAGGGCAGACGCCGCGACCAGCAATCTCATGCCTGCAATTCTAAGCCGGCCTCCGTCGCGAGTCCGCGTATTGGCTGCGCCAGCCAGAGGTACTGCTGCTTCAGCATGGAGTCGACCAGCGCGAACTGGTCTGCCATCGCTTCCTTGAGCGCGCCGCCGTGCGCGCCCCGGTCCAGCTTCAGGCGCGCGTCCGCCTCTCCGGCTTCGAGCACGACCGTGAGGCCGGCCTTGGCGGCCAGGTGCATCATGATGCCGTTCTCGGCCAGGCAGTACATGAACAGCACGCGGTAGCCGAGATTGGCCGCGTGCAGCACCGAGCGCTGCAGGAGCGCGAAACCGTAGCCTTTGACGCGGGAGAAGGGATCGACGCTCAGGCCGAGCTCGGCCACGCGTTCGACCGGATCGAGCGCAAGGTGCGCGACGCCGATCAGGTCCAGGTCGGCGCCCTGGATACCGAAGACCCGGTCGCGCGCGAAGTCGATGCCGTCGACGTAACCGCAGACCGCCTCGTCGCGGATCTGGTGGCCGAAGCGCAGGCGCCGGTCCTCCCCTGGGAGGCGGAGGAGGTGGCGCATGATGTCGTCGCGATGCCTGGGGTTCAGCCTTTGCACCGCGACGCCGGGAACAGCAGCCATGGGGGCTTACCCGGCCGAGCCGACAGAGGCCGTCAGGCGCCGGTACGGACGAACCACCAGGATTTTCAGCAAGCGCTTGACCAGGTTGATTATTTCGACCGCCACCTCGGCGACTGCTTCGGCGCGCGCGAGGCTCGCTTTGGCCCGCAGCCGCTCATAGCTACTCATCCCGACCTCGTCCAGCCTGGCGTTCAGAAAGTCCAGGTTAGAGTTAGTTTTATTAATCTTTACTGTCATTGCTATGCTCCTTTTTCTGTTGCCTTCAAGCCATTCATGTGTGCGCTGCACTATTACAGCTTCATGACATATAGTTGGCGTAAAAGCCTGTTTTAACGCGTACCATATTGACACGGACCCTATCGTTTAGTTGCAGCGCAGCAATTTATATTTTCTTTTGGATGACAATAGCTATTGTATGGTTAAGCGCAAGGCGATCCGGCGACTTCCACCCCTGAATGCGCTGCGTACCTTCGAGACGGCGGCGCGCCATCTGGGCTTCGCAATGGCGGCAAGAGAACTGCACGTCACCCCTGCAGCGGTAAGCCACCAGGTGAAAGGGCTCGAGGAATACCTCGGCCAGCGCCTCTTCCGGCGGCTCGCGAGGGGTCTGGAGTTGACGCGGGCAGGGCGGGCGTTTCTGCCCAAGCTGCATGAGGGTTTCGAACGGTTCGGCGAAGCGCTCGAGGAGTTGCGCGCGCTGGAGGACTCTGCGAGTTTGGCGGTAAGCGTGGCGCCTTCGTTCGCGACGCGCTGGCTGGCGCCCAGGCTACACCGCTTCGTCAGAGCGTATCCCGAACTCGACGTCAGGATCAATGCCAGCACGCGCCTCATCGATCCCAAGAAGGGAGAACTCGCCTCCGGCGATGCGCTCGCCGGCTCGCCGGTGGAGGACGCGGACATCGTTGTGCGCTTCGGCACCGGCGACTATCCCGGATTCCGCGTCGACAAGTTGCTGCCGGTGTCGGTGACGCCCATGTGCAGCCCGCGGCTGACCGGAGGCACCTGCCCGTTGCGCTCGGCAGCGGACCTGAAGCATCACGTCCTGATCCACGACAACGTTACTTTCGACGATGGCCGGCAGCTCTGGGACGTGTGGTTTGAGGCGGCGGGCATGGCGCAGACCGGTACGTCGCACGGCTTGCGCTTCAATCACGCCATGCTCGCGCTGGAAGCGGCGGCCGACGGCATGGGCGTCGCGCTCGGCATGCCGGTGCTTGCCCAATCCGACCTCGCGTCGGGAAGGCTGGTGGCGCCGCTCGAGCGGTCGCTGCCGTTGAAGTTCGCGTATTACATCGTCAGCGGTGAAGGAACTGCCGAGCGCAGCGACGTTGAGGCGTTCCGCAACTGGCTGCTCGCAGAAGCAGCCCGGGAGCCGAAGAAAAGCTGACCGGGTTGCCTGCGGTCACGTCGCCGCGAGGCCGAGGCGTGCCACCAGCCCGCCGCCCTCGCGCGCGGCAAGCTCGAACCGTCCGCCGTGGGCGCGCGCGATGCGGTCCACGATCGCGAGTCCAAGTCCCGCGCCGCCGCGCCCGCTGCGCGCTTCGCTCAGGCGCGTGAAGGGCCGCTTCAGGCGTTCGAGCTCGCTTTGCGGCACGCCGGGTCCGCGGTCCATGACCTCGATCAGCACGAGCGCGCCGTCGCGCCGCGTCGCGACCTCGATCGCGCCGCCGCCGTGATGCAATGCGTTGTCGACGAGATTGGTGAGCGCGCGACGCACCGCCATGGGCGCAAAGCGCAGCGTTGCAAGATTGCCGCAGGTGAACGAAATCGCCTGGTCCCGCTTCCTGTAGCCCTCGACAATTTTCGCAATCAGGGCGTTCAGATCGCCTTCGAGCAAGGGTTCGTCCTCGCCGCGCGCGAAGGCGAGGAACTGGCCGATCACTTTGTCCATCTCCTCGACGTCCATGCCCATGCCTTGGGCGGTCTCCCGGTCGGTGCCGCTCATCTCGATCGCCAGGCGCAGCCGCGACAAAGGCGTGCGCAGGTCGTGGGATATGCCGGCCAATACCATCGCGCGCTCGCGTTCCATCGTCGCAAGGTTGCCCGCCATGCGGTTGAACGCGACCGAAACGGTGCGCATTTCGATGGGACCCGTCTCCGCGAGCGGAGCGGGTGGCCGGCCGCGGCCCACTTCGCGCGCGGCGGCGGCGATCGCACCCAGCGGCCGGCTCAGGGCGGAGGCGATCAGCCAGGCGCCGGCCAGCGCGAGACCGAGCAGGGCGAGGCCGCCGGCCAGCCACTCGAAGCCAAGCGGCGGCTCGAAGCGTTCGCGGGGCAGCATCACCCAGTAATCATCGTCATCGATGGTGAAACTTACCCAGAAGCCCGCGACGCGGTCGCGTGCGTAGGCGAATCGAGTCTGCTCTCCAAGGGCCTGTTTTATTTTTCCTGAGACAAGATCAAAAAGAGCCTCGTCAGGAAGCGGCTCCAGCACCTCGCCGCCGGTGAGAGGCGCGAGGCGTATGCCCTCCCGTTCGTTGATTTCGATCAGCAGGTTGCGCCGCAGGACCGGATCGGCGTTTACCAGCGCCGCGCGGGTGAGGTTGACGATGCTTGCTGTCTGCTGCGCAAGTTCGCGGCCACGCGGTTCGCGTTCGTAGAGGCGATAGAGCTGGACCGTGGCAGCTGCCGAGGCGAGGATCAGCAGCGCGATCAGCAGGAATGAGCGCGTAAAAAGGGTCATGCGCCCGGTTCTTCAGCCAGCCTGGGGGTTGCCATCGGGTACGAACACGTAGCCGAAGCCCCACACGGTCTGGATGTGGCGCGGGTGCGCATGGTCGTCTTCGACGATCTTGCGCAGGCGCGAGATCTGCACGTCGATCGAGCGGTCGAAGACGCCGTACTCGCGGCCGCGCGCGAGCTCCATCAGCTTGTCGCGCGACAACGGCTGGCGCGGGTGCTGCACCAGCACCTTGAGCACCGAGTATTCGCCGGTGGTCAGGGCGACCTGCTTGCCTTCGCGCGCCAGGCTGCGCGTCGAGAGATTGAATTCGAAGGCGCCGAAACGGTGCACTTGCGTGTCCGCGGCGGGCGCTCCCGGCGGCCCTGCGGGCTGCCGGCGCCGCAGCACCGCATTGATGCGGGCCACGAGTTCGCGTGGATTGAAGGGCTTGGGCAGGTAGTCGTCCGCGCCCATCTCGAGTCCGACGATGCGGTCGACTTCGTCGCCCTTGGCGGTGAGCATCACGATGGCCGGCCCCGTGCTTTGCCCCCGGAGCCGCCGGCAGATCGCCAGGCCGTCCTCGCCCGGCAGCATCAGGTCTAGCACCACCAGGTCGTAGCGCTCGCGCGCGAGCTGCTTGTCCATGCCGGCGGCATCTGGCACCGCGCGCGCCTCGAACCCTTGCTCGCCCAGGTAGCGCACCACCAGTTCGCGCAGGCGCTGGTCGTCGTCCACGACGAGGATCCTCTTTTTGAGTTCAGACATTTAACGGCAGGGTACCTTGGCGTGCGGTTGGCGATGAAACAACGTGTTACCCCGGACCGCGGTGGACACGATTTGTTACAAATTCCGGCTCGCAAGGCATTACGCGGCGGCCGGGGCCACCTATCATCCTCAAGACCATGAGATCGCTTATTGCCATTTTGTTCGCGTTCGCGCTTTGCCCGGCGCTCGCTCAGCCGGGCCCGGAGCAATCGCATGGAATGCGCCCGATGCCGCCCCCCGGGCGGCGCATGAGCTGGGAGGAGCGCCAGCGCCTGCGCGAACAGGTTCGCAAAGGGAATATGACGCGAGACGAAGCGCGGGAGCGTTGGCGCGAAACGCGCGAGCAACGCGGTATCGAACCAGGCCGCAGTCCCGATGAGCGCCAGAAACTGCGGCGCGACGTGCAGGAAGCGAACCGCGACCTCGAAAAGCGCTGAGCCTCGCCGGCGCCGCGTTACGGCAGCAGGTGCGCGATTGAATTGGCGTAGTAGCGGATCAATGGCAGTTCGGCCGGCCGCACGGCGTAGAGCCCGTCTTTTTCCTCCACCAGGCGGCGCAACGTGAGCATGCGCAGGCCGACCGTAACGGCGTAGTCGAGGTCCTTGCGCGGGATGTATACATGCGCGCCGGCGGCCTCCAGCTTCTCGATCAATCGTTCAACTTCCGCTTTCAGTTCGAACTCGGATATTTGTCTTGAAGTATCCATTAGAAACACAAATGCAATGAGTGGAACCGGCACGACCGGGACGATGCGCCCCACGGCCGCCATCAGATGGCTGCCCAGGTCGCCGATCGCGCGCCTGCGCTCCTCGCCCGAGAGTTTCTGGAAATCCAGCCCGCGCAGGGCGCAATACTCGCGCATGGAGACCGGCGCGCCGAAATTGACGCAGGCGTAGCCGAAGCGGCGCCATTCGCTGTTCAACATCAGGCGCAGGTTGTTGGTGGCGAATCCCAGCGTATTCCATGCCGCCCAGAAGCGTCCCGGCTTGCGCGCGTTCGGATCGCCCGACAGCAGCAGCGTGCGGTCCTCCAGCACGCGGTCGTAGTTCAAGCCCAGGGGCACGAACACGAGGTCGCGTGCGCCATCCAGCCAGAAGCCGCGCAGCATGTAATCGACCACGCCCAGCCTGGGCTCGCGCATCAGGCCGTCGCGGGTCAGGCCGCCTTCGGGGAACACCGCCTGCGGTACGCCCGCCTGCGTCGCCATCGCGATGTAGCGCTCCAGCACGCGCCGGTAGAGTTCGTCCTTGGAATTGCGGCGCACGAAGTAGGCGCCCATGGAGCGGATCAGCGCCGCCAGCGGCCAGATGCGCGCCCATTCGCCGACCGCGTAGGACAGCGCGGCCTGGTCCGCCGCCAGGTAGCCGGCGAGGATGTAATCCATGTTGGAGCGGTGGTTCATCACGAACACCACGGTCGCGTTCTCGGGCACTTTCTTGAGGGCCTCGGTATCGACGAATCCCAGCCGCACGCGGTACAGGCCCTGCGAAACCTTGCGTCCGATCCAGTTGCCGATGCGGAAGTAAAGGTAGGCGTTGAACGCCGGGACGATTTCGCGCGCGTAGTTCTCTACGGTCGCCAGCACCACCGGCAGCGCGATCTTGTGCTGCGCGGCGTACTGTTCGACGGCGCTCTGGACCTTCGGGTCGCCCAGCAGCCGGTGGATCAGGATCTGCCGCCGGGTGCGCTGGAAGGGGCGCACGCTGATCCGCAGCCGCGTCGATACCTCTTCGAGCACGACATTGGTCCGTCCGGCCATGAACCAGCGCAGCGCCGGCACCAGCAGCTTGTCGTAGGCGGCCCACAGGGCGAGCACGCCGATCACGACGAAGAGCCAGAATGGAAGCAGCACGGCCGACGTCATAGCCGGATGTTAACCCGCTAGAGCGCGCGCTTGACGGCGTTGGTGACGGCGCGCGTGTCGTGTACGCCACCGAGATCGGGCGTGAAGACCTGCTCTTCGGTGGTGTGCTCGATGGCGCGCATCAGGCGCGCAGCTGCTTTGGGCTCGCCCAGGTGCTCGAGCATCATCGCGGCGGTCCAGAAGGTGGCGATCGGATTGGCGATGCCCTTGCCGGTGATGTCGAAGGCCGAGCCGTGGATCGGTTCGAACATGGATGGAAATTTCCGCTCCGGGTTCAGGTTCGCGGTCGGCGCGATGCCGAGCGAGCCGGAGAGGGCGGCCGCGAGGTCGGAGAGGATGTCGGCGTGCAGGTTGGAGGCGACGATAGTGTCGATCGACTCCGGCTTCAGAACCATGCGCGTGGTCATGGCATCCACCAGCACGCGATCGGTCTGCACTTCCGGGAATTTTTGTTTTAGTTCAAAAAATATTTCATCCCAAAGAACCATGCCGTGACGCTGGGCATTTGATTTAGTAACGAGCGTCAAGTGCTTGCGAGGGCGTTTCCTCGCCAGTTCGTACGCGAATCGGTGAATGCGCTCGACCCCCGCCCGCGTAAACACGGACGTTTCGGTGGCTACCTCCTCAGGCAGGCCCTTGTGCACGCGACCTCCCGAGCCGGAATATTCGCCTTCGGTGTTCTCGCGGATGATCACCCAGTCGATCGCCGTTCCATTCTTCAGGGGTGAAGCAACGCCGGGCAAAACCCTGGATGGACGCACATTCGCGTACTGGTCGAAGCCCTGGCAGATCGGCAGGCGCAGGCCCCACAGGGAGACGTGATCGGGCACATCGGGCGAGCCGACCGCGCCGAAGAAGATGGCGTCGAAGGTCTTCAGATTCTCCAGTCCGCCCTCGGGGATATAGGCGCCGGTCTTGAGGTAACGTTCCGAGCTCCAGTCGAAGGACTCGAAATCAAATCTGAAGTCTTCCTTCCCGGAAAGAAAATTCAGGACCTCAACGCCGGCCGCAATGACTTCCTTGCCGATCCCGTCGCCAGGGATCGACGCGATGCGGTAACTTTTCAAGCGGCTTTCTTGGCAAGCGATCGGACCGCGTCTGCGACGGCGGCACCGACGTCGGAGGTGGAGGCCTTGCCTTTCATGTCGGGCGTGTGCGGGCCGTCGATGATCACGCGTTCGATGGCGCGTACCACGTCGGCAGCGGCTTCGGGGTGGCCGAGGTGCTCCAGCATCAGCGCGCCCGACCAGATCTGGCCGATGGGGTTGGCGATTTTCCTGCCGGCGATATCGGGCGCCGAACCGTGCACCGGTTCGAAAATCGAGGGTGCGGTGCGTTCCGGGTTGATGTTGCCTGAGGGCGCGATGCCGATCGTGCCCGCGGTGGCGGGACCGAGGTCGGAGAGGATGTCGCCGAACAGATTGGACCCCACGATCACATCGAAGCGCTCCGGGTTGAGCACCATCTGGATGGAGAGCCCATCCACATGGTATTTGTCGGTGTGTACTCCCGGGTAGTTCTTTCTCATTTCGTCAAAGCGCTCGTCCCAGTACGGCATGGTGATCGAGATGCCGTTGGACTTGGTGCAGCTCGTGACGTGGTTCTTGCGTGTCTTCGCCAGCTCGAAGGCGTATTTCATGATCCGGTCCACGCCCTTGCGGCTGAATACGGAAAGCTGCGTCACGACCTCGCGCTCGGTGCCTTCGTACATCCGGCCACCGACGTCGCCGTACTCGCCCTCGGTGTTCTCGCGGATCACGTAGTAATCGATGTCGCCGGGCTTGCGCCCCGCCAGCGGGCAGGGGAGTCCCTCGAACAGCCGCACCGGGCGCAGGTTCACATACAGGTCGAACCAGCGCCGGAAATTGATCAGCAGGCCCCAGGCCGAGATGTGGTCGGCGACGATGGACGGGTTGCCGACGGCGCCGAAGTAGATCGCATCGTAGCCGCGCAGGATCTGCTGGGCGTCGTCCGGGCACATCTTGCCGTGCGCTTTGTACCAGTCGCAGCTCCAGTCGAATTCCTGCCACTGGAAGCGCACGCCGTGCCGCGCCGAGGCAGCCTCCATGACGCGCACGCCCTCCGGCATCACTTCACGGCCGATGCCGTCCCCGGGAATTACCGCGATGCGGTGCTGTTTCATTTTCCCTCCTCAGATCGTCGCCGGATTTTATCCGATTAGAATCGGGCTATGCGATTCGCCGCCTTCGAAACCTCGACCGAGTGGTGCTCGGTCGCAGTCTGGATCGACGGCGAAACGGCCGGCGTCGAGGAGCGCGCAGGCAACCGGCACGGCGAGCTGGTGCTGCCGATGTTCGGGCGCCTCCTCGCCTCAGCGGGCATCTCGATCGCGCAACTCGATGCGGTCGCTTTCGGCGCCGGGCCGGGATCGTTCACCGGATTGCGCATCGCCTGCGGCGTCGCGCAAGGATTGGCGTTCGCGCACGGCCTGCCGGTCATCGGCATCTCGTCGCTCGAAGCGCTGGCGGAGGAATCCGGCGCCGCGCGCGTTGTCGCCTGCCTCGATGCGCGCATGCACGAAGTGTATTATTCGGCGATCGAAAAAGACGGCCTTCGCTGGCGGGAAATCATCCCGGCGCAGTGCATCGCGCCGGCGTCGGCGCCGATACCCGAGGGCGGCGGCTGGACGGGTTGCGGCAACGGCATTGCCGCATATGAGGGGGTTTTCAGGAACCGGTTCGCTGTTCTCATGCCTGAAGTGCATCCCAGCGCGCTCGCTGTCGCGCGCCTCGCCGCTTCGCGCCTTGCCGCGGGCGAGGGCGGTGACGCGGCGCTCGCGGCGCCCGTGTACGTAAGAGACAAGGTGGCCCTTACCATCGAAGAGCGGAGTTCGCGATGAGCGCGGTTCTCAGGGACGCTCCGCGGCTCGTGCGCATGCGGGAATGCGACCTCTCCGAGGTAATGGCGATCGAGGGCACGATTTACTCGCATCCCTGGACGCGTGGCAATTTCGCCGATTCGTTGCGCGCGGATTACCAGTGCTGGGCCTGGCGCCTGGGGGATGAACTGCTCGGCTATTTCATACTGATGGTGGCTGTCGGGGAAGGACATCTGCTGAACCTTTCCGTGGCCGCTGCGCGCCAGCGCAGCGGCCACGGCAGCGCGCTGCTGAAGGAGGCGATGCGGCTGGCGCGCGGCCGTGGCGCGGAACATATTTTTCTCGAAGTGCGGCCGAGCAACCTGGCCGCCAAGGCCCTTTACGGCCGCTTCGGTTTCCACGAGGTCGCGGTGCGCCCGGATTACTATCCGGCCGATGCCGGGCGCGAGGACGCGCTGGTCCTGAGTCTCGCACTGTGAACCCGTGAGCCGACGCAGCGAGATCCTGGAGGAAATGGGGCTCGCGCCGGTCTGGCGGCTGCGTGCGCGGCCTGAAGAGGAGAAAGCTTCCTTGCCTCCTGAAACACGCACCCCGAGGTTGGACTGGACGCAGCTCAAGGAAAAAGTCGCTGGCTGCACCGATTGCCGCCTGCGCGCGGGATGCTCGCAGACGGTGTTCGGTGTCGGCGACGAAAAGGCGCAGTGGATGCTGGTGGGAGAGGCGCCCGGCGCGGAGGAAGACCGGCTCGGCGAGCCCTTCGTCGGCCAGGCGGGCAAGCTGCTCGACAACATGCTGGCGGCGATTTCCCTTGGCCGCGGGAAGAATGTCTACATCGCCAACGTTCTGAAGTGCCGGCCGCCTGACAACCGCAATCCGCAGCCCGACGAGGTCGCGAAGTGTTCGCCGCACCTGCAGCGCCAGATCGAGTTGATCCAGCCGAAATTGATCCTGGCGATGGGCCGCTTCGCCGCGCAGACGCTGCTGGGCAGCGACGCCACGATCGCCAGCTTGCGTGGCAAGGTCCACCGGTATGCCGGGGTGCCGCTGGTCGTCACCTACCACCCGGCCTACCTGCTGCGTAATCTCCCCGACAAATCCAAGGCCTGGGCCGATTTGCTTTTTGCGAAAAAAACCATCGTCGAAAACTAGTGGTGAGCGCTTTCGGCGCGCGCGAAGGCCAGCAGCTTGTCAATCTCCTGCGCATGCGTGCGGTGGTTGTGGTGGTACCAGAGAAGCACCATCGCCATGGCGCCCGCGACAAACAGGCCGAACAGCGCTATCGCCCAGTAGATCGACAGGCCGGATGCCAGCAGCAACGAGTACAGCGCGATCATCACCAGGATCGAGATATTCTCGTTGAAGTTCTGCACCGCGATCGAACGTCCGGCGCCGACGAGATGGTGGCCACGGTGCTGCAGCAGCGCGTTCATCGGCACCACGAAGAACCCCGCCAGGCCGCCGATCAGCACGATCAGCGGCACCGCCAGCCAGACGCTGCGCACCATGTCCATCAGAATGACAATCAGGCCCATCGCGATGCCAAGCGGGATCACCTTTACGGCGCGGTCCAGGCGCACGTGCATCGAGGCGAACACCGCGCCCAGCGCGATGCCGAAAGCGCATACCCCTTGCAGCATGGATGCGTCTGACAGGTTGAAACCGAGCGCGGTTCTGGACCAGTCGATGACGATGAATTGGAGGGTGGCGCCGGCGCCCCAGAACAGCGTCGTCACCGCGAGCGAGATCTGGCCCAGCTTGTCGCACCAAAGGCTGTCGACACAGCGTTTGAATTCGCGCAGGGTCTCCAGCGGATGGGCCGGCAGCGGCTTCATTGCCACGCCGGTGCGCGGTATATAGAGGTTGAACAACGCCGCAATGCCATAAACCGCGACGATGATCGCAATCGCGGCCTCGGGCGGGGTGTCGATCCCCGTGTCGACGAAGGGCAGGTCGAAACCGAGCAACACGTCGGCGACGCCGGTGCGGATCAGCACGCCGCCGAGGACCACGCCGAGGATGATCGAAGTCACGGTCAGTCCTTCGATCCAGCCGTTGGCCATCACCAGCTTCGAGTGCGGCAGGTACTCGGTGAGGATGCCGTATTTTGCGGGCGAGTACGTCGCGGCCCCGAGGCCCACCAGGGCATAGGCCAGGAGCGGGTTGACGTCGAACAGCATCGTGGCGCAGCCGGCGATCTTGATGGTGTTCGCGATGAACATCACCGTGCCCTTGGGCAGCCGGTCGGCGAACACCCCGACATAGGGGGCGAGCACCACGTAGGAAATGACGAAGAAAAATTTCAGGTACGGCGTCAGCCATGCGGGCGAGTCGGCCTGCGCCAGGAGGGCGATCGCCGCGACGAGCAGCGCATTGTCGGCAAGCGACGAAAAAAACTGCGCCGCCATGATGATGTAAAAACCGGAGCCCATGTGGTGCGGTTTTATAGCATGACCCGCCGCGCTTTGCGCGGTCCTGGGATGACCTTTGTCCGTCCGGAGGGTATCCTGCGCCTCATGCCCAGACCGATTCGCGCGACCATCAGCACCGCGGCGCTCGCGCACAACCTCGCCATCGCGCGCAAGCATGCCGGCGCGGCGAAGGTCTGGGCGGTGGTCAAGGCCAACGCTTACGGGCACGGGCTGCTGCGCGCCACCAAGGCCCTGCAAGAGGCAGACGGATTCGCGATGCTGGACTTCGTGGACGCGCTGCGCGTGCGCAATGCCGGTATCGACAAACCGATCCTGATGCTTGAGGGCTTCTTCAAACCCGAGGACATCGCGCTGCTGCTGCGCTACCGGCTCACGCCGGTGCTCCATAGCATGGCGCAGATCGAGATGCTGGAGAAGACGGCAATCGAGGGGACACTGGACGTCTACCTCAAGATCAACAGCGGCATGAACCGCCTTGGCTTTACCGTTGACAACGTGCGCCTCGCCTCGAACGCGCTGCAGGCGAAAAGGGGCATCGGCTCGGCGACGTTGATGACCCATTTTGCGGATGCGGACGGCGAGGAAGGAATCCAGGGGCAGCTGCAATGGTTTGGCGTCCTGACGCGCTCGTTCGAGGGGCCGCGCTCGCTCGCCAACTCCGCGGCGCTGTTGCGCTTTCCGGAGGAGACCCGCGCCGACTGGGTGCGCCCCGGGATCATGCTGTATGGCTGCTCGCCGTTCACGTTCAAGAGCGCCGAAGAGATCGGCCTGCGGCCGGCAATGACGCTATCCTCGGAGATCATCGGTGTGCAGCACCTTGAACAGGGCGAGCGCGTCGGCTATGGCCTTACCTACCAGGCCGCGCAGGAGATGACGATCGGCGTGGTCGCCTGCGGCTACGCCGACGGTTATCCGCGCCACGCCCCTTCCGGAACGCCGGTGCTGGTGGCCGGACAGCGCACGCGCACGGTGGGCCGCGTGTCGATGGACATGCTGTGCGCGGACATCAGTGACATCGAGCAAGCCTACGTGGGCACCCCAGTGACGTTGTGGGGCGAGGGCCTGCCCTGCGATGAAGTGGCCCAGGCCGCCGGCACGGTGAGCTACGAACTTCTGTGCGCCCTCGCCCCGCGCGTGCCGGTTGTCGAGATCTGACTTGGCAAAAGTAAAATCAGCCTATGTCTGCACCGACTGCGGCGCGACCTCGCTGCAATGGTTCGGCGCGTGCCCGTCGTGCGGCGCCGCGGGAACGCTCACCGAGACGGTGTCAGAGCGGGGCTCGGTGAAGCGCCTGGCGGGCGCGGCGCCGGGTGCGGTTTCCCTCGAGGACGTCGAAACGCGCGAACTCGAGCGCCTGTCCACCGGGATCGGCGAACTCGACCGTGTACTGGGCGGCGGCCTGGTGGCGGGGCAGGTGGTGCTGATCGGCGGCGATCCGGGCATCGGCAAGTCGACGCTGCTGCTCCAGGCGCTTGCTTCCATGGGAGGTACCTGCAAGACCCTCTATATCTCCGGTGAAGAGTCGCCCGAACAGGTGGCGATGCGGGCCCGGCGCCTGGCACTCGATGCCCGCGCGGTTCACCTTATCGCCGAGATCCAGCTCGAGCGCATCAATGCAGCTCTTTATGCGCAGCGGCCCGAGGTGGCGGTGGTGGATTCGATCCAGACGCTGTGGTCCGAGGCGCTGCAGTCGGCGCCGGGATCGGTGGCGCAGGTGCGCGAGTGTGCGGCGCAGCTCGCGCGCCATGCCAAGAAGAGCGGCACCGCGCTGTTTATCATCGGCCACGTCACCAAGGAAGGCGCCATCGCCGGTCCGCGCGTGCTGGAGCACATTGTCGACACGGTGCTCTACTTCGAAGGCGACACACACTCAAGTTTCCGGCTGGTGCGTGCGGTGAAGAACCGATTCGGCGCGGTCAATGAGCTGGGCGTCTTCGCCATGACCGACAAGGGCCTGCGCGTGGTCAATAACCCCTCGGCGCTGTTTCTTTCCAATCACGAGAAGAACGTGCCGGGGTCCTGCGTGCTCGCGACGCTAGAAGGCACGCGCCCGCTGCTGGTGGAGATCCAGGCGCTGGTGGACAGCGCGCATACCCCAAATCCGCGCCGTCTTTCAGTCGGCCTGGAGCAGAACCGCCTCGCCATGCTGCTCGCGGTGCTGAACCGCCACGCCGGCATCGCGACCTACGAGCAGGATGTATTTGTGAATGCGGTGGGAGGCGTGCGCATTGGGGAGCCGGCCGCCGATCTTGCAGTTACTTTGGCGATTGTTTCTTCTTTGACGGATAGACCCATTGCATCAAAAACCGTGGTGTTCGGCGAGATCGGGCTTGCCGGCGAAGTGCGTCCCGGACCGCGAGGCCAGGATCGCCTGAAGGAAGCTGCCAAACTCGGCTTCGAGAAGGCGATCGTGCCCAAGGCCAATCTGCCGAAAGCGAAGATCGCCGGGATCGAGGTGATCGGCGTGGAGCGGGTGGACCAGGCGGTCCAAGTTCTGCGAAACCTCTGACGGCGCGGCTCAGCTACCGTCGGCGCTTGTATGAAGTGCTAGACAAGTTGCATAAAATTCATTTCGAGGATTTTGAAAGACCTTGCTTCAATAATTCTTCGTAACATCCCAAGAACTTAGTGATCGCTTCATTTGAGCGCTTCCGTATGACCTTCCCAGAATCTGGGTATTCGGCGCCGAACACCTTCAGTTCAAGTGGAACTAAGCTCCCAGTTGGCCACCTTGGTACCCTTCAGTGCTTTCGAAATCGCCTCGAGTTCTCCCATTAACACTTGCCTGCGTAACAGTTTTCGTATTGCTTTTTGCAACCACTCCCTACGATGTACGGGATTCGCCTCAAGGCTGGCGATTTGATACGCCTTTTCTCCGAAAAGAAGACGCATCGTGAATTCGAGACGCATCGCGGTATCCATATTCGATCTGCGATCTCCGGTTACTCGCTACACTCTAATTGTGACTAGTCAGCATGAGTGCTAGACATAGTTCAACCAGCAAATATGCTGGACATCAAGAGGTTTTTGTTTAAGAACGGAATGAGATTCCGCGAGTTGCAAGTCGAGGGGATTCAAATATTGACGAGACGGTGATTCTCTAAGCGGCAGTAACGTGCGTCCTACTTTGCGATCGTGGTCGCGATGTTTGGACTGTTCGGGTTGACGTCTAGCGTGCGTGTTTTGGGAATTACGACCAGGTCCATGTCTTCCATCGGAATCGCGCCGACCAGCACCTGGTCGCCCATGACCAGTGCGCCAGTGAACCCAACTCTGTTTTTGAAGCGGATTTCGATCGGTCCGACGTAAGGCACGCTTTTCTCCGAACCGTCGGCCAGAGTGACCACTTTTTCGTCGATCGCTTCGAGCCTGAGCTTTGCACGTACCCGCTCCGGAATGCAGAGATGGACGGCGCCCGAGTCGGCCAGGGCGTCGACCTTCACTACCGCGAGCCGCGGCAGGCGCGGATTCTTCAGGACGAGCTTTGCAAACACAAGACCCACAGTCTCCCCCAATTCCTTGACTCGATCAACGCGCCAGTCGTCTGGGGGATGACAAGACGATTTAGGGCGTATTCCTGTTCTCGTAGCTCTTCATCAAGGTGTACAACTCGGGCGTGGACACGGAATGGTCCAGATAGCCGAAGCTGCCCTTGTCCTTTACTTCCCGGGCGGCTTCCAGCAGGCCAGTCATCGCCGCGCGATAGAGTGATGTCGCCAGGCTGATGCGCCGCACGCCCGCGGCTTCCAGTTCGGCCACGGTGAAGGACTTGCCCTTGATGCCAACCATGAAATTGAACGGCTTCGACAAGGAGGCGCATACTGTTCTTACCGCCGCCAGGTCGGGAAGGCCGGGCGCGAACAGCACGTCGGCGCCCGCCTTTTCGTAGGCCTGCAGGCGCTTGATGGTGTCGTCCAGGTCCGGATTGCCGCGCAGAAAGTTTTCCGCGCGCGCGGTGAGCGTGAAGGGGAAGGGGAGCGCCCGCGCCGCCTGCGCTGCCGCGGCGACGCGCTCGACGGCGTGGTTGATATCGTAGAGCGGCTTGTCCTTGTCGCCGGTTGCGTCCTCGATCGAACCGCCCACCAGCCCGACGGCAGCGGCAAGGCGGATCGTTTCGGCCGCGGCCGACGGGGCGTCGCCGAATCCTTTCTCCAGGTCGGCCGACACCGGCAGGTCGGTCGCCTCGACGATGGCGCGCGATTGCGCCAGCGCCTCGTCGCGTGTCACTTTGCCGTCGCGACGGCCGAGGATGCCGGCCGAAGCGCCGCTGGAGGTCGCCAGGGCCTGGAAGCCGAGCCCGGCAAGCAGGCGCGCCGAGCCCGCGTCCCAGGGATTCGCGATCACGAACGCGCGCGGTCCCTGGTGCAGCACCTGGAACCGGACGGC
>Ga0315281_10001809_pt1 | contig 31692 bp, 30 predicted proteins | sample YL17G07_0_MG_FD_204540 | JGI IMG/M metagenome (GOLD analysis project Ga0315281, IMG submission 204540) | Sediment microbial communities from Yellowstone Lake, YNP, Wyoming, USA - YL17G07_0 | ecosystem: Environmental > Aquatic > Freshwater > Lake > Sediment | place: USA: Wyoming | collected...
ATCCATCTGTCTAATGTCGCTCCGTCTTCTTCAGTACACGTTAAAACCGCCACTTTCTTGGGCATATTGTCCTCCTTTTGCCCAAGATGATAACATATATCGCTTATTATTGCAACTAAGCACTAGCTTCTACTTCCGGTCTTAATTCAAGTCCATAATTCTGGTTTTTTAACGTTGCTTGCATAACAGTTACTCCTCATAAAAAAAAGGCTGACTGGGAAGGCCACGACTTCCGCAGTGAGCCTTTCTCATGGGTGCTTCACCTGCGCCATATTATTTTATCTTTCTGCAAGGCCCGTGGCACACTACCGTTTACTTGAAATCATCTTAATTCTTTCGTGTATGCTTGTCAATCATCATAATGTATTGACAAATATGCTCATATACGGTATTTTTACATGCTCTTACAAATTCAGGGCAATCAAAATCACAGCCGGCATTAAGGATCCGTATCCCATTTCTCAAGCTATTCGGATAATGGTAACTCTACCGCTTTGAAATCTATGATTTCAAAGGCCTAGACAAGCATGGATAAACCTATGACAAAAAAAACAACAAAAGGACTTTCTTACAAAGACGCTGGTGTTGATGTTAACGTAAAAGGTCTGTTTACTGATGACATTTATAGTAAAATGCAAACCACCTTCGGGCCGCGGGTCATTGAGAACCCCGATGGATTCGGAGGGTTGTTTGCCTTACATTCACGACTTAAAAAGTACCGCCAACCCGTGCTCGTTTCGTCAACGGACGGCGTAGGCACGAAACTAAAGGTTGCATTTATGACGGGAAGGCACGACACCATCGGCATCGACCTTGTCGCCATGTGCGTCAACGATATCGTCGTACTAGGGGCCGAGCCGTTATTCCTCCTGGACTACCTGGCAAGCAGCAAAATTATGCCGAAGGTCTTACATGGGGTGCTTGATGGAATCGTTGCTGGATGCCGTCAGGCAGGCTGCGCTCTTATCGGCGGAGAAACGCCTGAAATGCCGGGTTTTTATCATGAGGGAGAATACGATATCGCCGGTTTTGTCGTTGGCGTTGTGGAGAAAAAGAAGATTATCAACGGAAGCTCAATAAAGCCGGGGGACGTCGTTATCGGACTCAGTTCAAGCGGCATCCACAGCAATGGATTTTCCCTGGTGAGAAAGGTCTTCTTCGATAAGGCAAAGATGAAGGTTTCCAGGAAACTAACAAAATATGGGCTGGATACCACACTTGGTGACGCGCTGCTTACGCCCACAAAAATTTACGTAAAACCCATTTTAAAGGTCTTACAGAAACATAAATCAAAAAACATCATCAAAGGCATGGCACATATCACCGGCGGTGGGCTTTATGATAATGTCCCCCGTATCCTGCCTAACGGCTGTGCCGTTGAAGTGAAGAGGGACTTATGGGAAATCCCCCGGATATTCAACATTATCCAGGATATCGGCGACGTCGAAGACAAAGAAATGTTCCATGTTTTCAACATGGGAATCGGCATGACGCTTGTTGTAGCCAGGCAGGATGCAAAGACGGTGATCCGTGACCTGAAAACCGCAGGAGAACCGGGCGTCATCATTGGCGAGGTGGTTAAGGGGGATAAATTTGTGCGTGTTATGTAGATGAAAAAACCATCCTGTTTGCGATTGCTTGCGGCTTACTATGGTACAAAGGCTACCAGATATGAATGAATGTAGCCCCGGAGGGGCGGTCTGTTTGTAGCAATGGAATTGAAACATCATAAAAGCTCCGTAGGAGCGGCCTGATATATGCTTTCAGAAAACTATGCGGTTGCGTGTTTGGCAAAAACAACAGGCCGCTCCTACGGAGCTAAACACATTGATTTATGTTTAAAGCTACAAACAGATCGCCCCTCTGGGGCTGCGGCTGGTTTAGGTATGCAGTCTGAATTCACAACGTTTTTCTTTACGTCCTTTGCGTCTCTGCAGTGCAACAGCCTTAAAAAATAAATCACCGCAAAGACGCAAAGAGCGCAAAGGAGTGTGATACTGATGTTTTGTGCAGAGACGGGAGTTTCCTCCTGCCGCATTCGAAAGTCCTTGTTCGATATTCATAATTCAATACACCATTACATAGGCTTGAGGTACTATTGGTTTTCTTGCCTTTCTCTTCCGATTCGTTCGAATTATGTTTAAAAAAGGGTTATTATGAATGTATTTGTCGATGCAGGACAATATATTATATCATTTGAAATAGGTAAAGAATTCCAATGTATACTTATAGTTGATATTTACAGAAATAATGGTGAACACGTAGATTCTTTTGCTGTATACGAAAGTTCAGCAAATATACCTGATATTTTTCATAAAAGGGTCTCCGATCTCTCCGACAATGTTATGAAATTCATAACTTTTGAAATTGAAAAACTTGTTAAAGAACCAAATAATTGGATATCATTTTTTGATGCAATGCAAGGTTGGAGAGTAGATGATAGCCGTTTGGAAAAATTAGGCCTTAAGACCCCCGATAACCAAGAGGAAGATGAAGAAAATGACGACTGTGATTGAGTATTATAGGTTGGGTTGAGTGAACAGGCTGGGTCAAATGGACAATTTTACGTTATTTTTTGTATTTCTTCCCCACTTTTGAATACAAAAAGGTTCATCCGGCACAGTCTGGAAACTAAACCCAACGACAGGCTAAAATTCCAAACGAAAACCAAATACAATGCAAATAGACGTTATAGAACGGAAAGGAAGCATCCTTACCCGGTCCACCTTGAAATGTCTCAGCCAGGTGGCCTCCATTAATCCAACCCTTGGCTGTATCCACCGGTGCGCCTATTGTTACGCGCGTGGGTATTCGATGTATCCAGGGGACGGCAAGGTGCTGGTTTACGGGAACATGCCGGAAAAGCTACGGAGTGAGTTGTCTCGCCGCCGAACACTGCCTGCATACGTGTTTTTTAGCCCGACCTGTGACGTCATGCAACCCATTCCACAGGTGCTTAAGGTCACCTACGAACTTATGCGCATCCTGTTTGAGCGCGGGGTCGGCGTTAACCTGCTCACAAAAGGGCGTATCCATCCACAGTTTTTGCCGCTTTTCCGTCAACACAAGCAATTGGTTCACGTGCAGATCGGTATAACGACGTTAAACCGGGACATTCAAAAAAAGCTGGAACCCTTCGCTGCAACCCCGCAGGAACGCATCCAAAACATAAAACAACTGTGCGAAACGGGCATTCTGCCGGAAATAAAACTGGACCCGTTGATCCCCGGCGTTACGGACACGGCAACCAATCTACAAGCCTTATTCAAGACGCTTCAGCCATTAGGCGTAAACTCCGCCGGTATCAATTATTTATTCCTGAGGCCTCAGATAAAGCGGTTTCTTTGCAAAGACCTTGGGAATACCCCTCTTTTGCGAGAAATATTGAAGCGCTATCAGGACGGCAAACCACTTAATTTGCTGGCCGAAAAATCCCGAATCACCGCCCTCGCCACACACTACCGGAAACCGGCTTACGAACAAATCTCATCATTGGCGGCAGGCAGCGGCATCCGTGCCTACGTGTGCGGTTGCAAGAACCCTGACATCACGGAAGAACCGCTCTGCGGTGAAACCTGGGGACAACATTTCGCAAAACCTCCCAGGCAAAAACCGCTGATTTGCAAAGGTAGGCAAAAATGACAAAAGCAGCAAAAGATATTGTGCAGCATTCCCCGACGAGCGTATTCCCTTGACATTCAACATATCGTTTTTTATAATCTTGCAAAAGCTTATTTTTCAACCAGTTTGGGGGATTTTGCCGAAGTTTTATGGGAAATACAACCGGGGGTATTAATTCTTGCATTGTTGGATTACAATGGGGTGATGAGGGCAAAGGTAAGATTGTTGATATCCTCACTGAATCGTTCGATATTATCGTGCGATACCAGGGGGGAAGTAACGCAGGGCATACTGTAGTTGTAAACAATGAGAAATTTGTTTTACACCTTATCCCATCCGGGATTTTGAGAAAAAACAAATATTGCGTTATCGGTAGCGGCGTAGTGCTTGACCCACGCCAATTATTGGAAGAAATTGCCGAATTACGAAATAAAGGCATCGAAGTAGGCAGTAACCTCCGTATCAGCGAAACGGCACACCTTGTCTTGCCCTACCACAAGAAGTTAGATGAACTTTCCGAAAGTGAAAAAGGAGACGAAAAGATCGGCACCACCCGCAGGGGAATAGGTCCTTGTTACACGGACAAGATGGCCAGGAGCGGTATAAGGGTGTGCGATCTGTTCTATCCCGACCACTTTAAACAACGCATCAAAAAGATTGTGGAAGAGAAAAACAGGATTTTTGTGCGGGTGTTTAACGCGGACGCATTGTCGTGGGAGGATATCTACCGCGAGTACCGTGAATATGCCGAGCAGATCAAACCGTTCGTGTGCAATACCGTAACGTTCATGGATAACGCCATAAAGGCCAACAAACGGATACTGTTTGAGGGCGCACAGGGTTCCATGCTTGACGTTGATTTTGGGACATACCCTTATGTCACGTCGTCATCCGTCACCGCAGGCGGGGCAGCGGTAGGCACGGGTATCAGCCCCAAGCATATCCACAAGGTGCTTGGCGTCATGAAGTCTTATACAACACGGGTCGGCAGTGGCCCATTTCCCACGGAATTGGACAATGCATTAGGGGAATATTTGCGAAAAAAAGGGGGCGAATACGGCGCTACGACGGGTAGACCCAGGCGCTGCGGATGGCTTGACGCGGTGGCCACAAAGCACGCGATCATGATAAACGGCGTCGATGGCATTATTGTAACGAAATTAGACGTTTTAGACGACCAAAAGACAATTAATGTTTGTGTCGGATACCAGTTTGGTAATAAGGTATATGACGTGTTTCCGCTGGATTTGGCAATGCGCGGTGAATGCAAACCGGTTTACAAAGAACTACCCGGCTGGCAGAAGGACACCTCCGGGATACGCAGCGTGAAAGAGATACCCTATCAGGCAAAAAACTATTTAGACACCCTGGAAAAGCTCTTAGGTGTGAAGGTGGAAATGCTTTCCGTAGGCCCTGACCGCAGTCAGGTTGTGAACTTATTATGACAGAAAAAGCAAAAATGCCTTCGCATATAGCGATCATTCTTGACGGTAATGGGCGATGGGCAAAGCAACGGGGCTTAACGAGGATCATGGGGCATACCAAAGGCGCCGATGCCGTTACCAAAGTAACGCGACATTGCTCTAAAAAAAAAGTGAAGCAACTTACCCTTTACGCATTTTCACAGGAAAACTGGAAACGTCCAAAGCTGGAAATCAAGTTCTTGATGAGGCTTCTCAAGAAATACCTTATCAGGGAACGAAAGGAAATTGAAGAAAACAACATCCGCCTGACGGCTATTGGACGGATAGATAGGCTGCCTGCGGACGTGATAAAGGAACTTTCCATCTCCTTAGAAAAAAGCAAAAACAATACGGGGATGATCCTCTGCCTTGCGCTTAATTATGGAGGACGTTCTGAAATTGTGGATGCCGCAAAAAAAATTGCACAGGAAGTTAAGTCCGGGAAGATGGGATTGGAAGACATAACGGAAGAATCTTTCAACCAGTATTTATATATGCCTAATATGTCTGGTCCCGACCTGCTGATAAGGACCGGCGGTGAGATACGAATAAGCAATTTTCTCTTATGGGAAATTTCATACACAGAACTTTGGTTTACGAAGACCTGCTGGCCCGATTTCGGCGAGAAAGAGCTGGATGAAGCCATTAAGGATTACAGATGCAGGGAGCGTCGTTTTGGCGGGGTGATAAGAGGGTGAGTGTTCTCAGGACTAGGGTTTTACTCGGCGTGGTTATGTTCGCGGTGTTTTTTGGCGTGGTTATTATAGACGCCATATTTCACACGGATATAGGATTCGGCTGCTTGGCAGCGCTGGCCGGGGCTATGGGGTTGCGTGAATTTTATGCAATCACCAAAAAGAAAGATTTTTCGCCGTTCGGCTTTACGGGTATTGGCATAGGTCTGTGGTTATTTGTCGCCTATTGGCTGTCGGTTCGGAAGCATTCACCGCTTGGTTGCCAGTTTTTCAGACCAGAAATATTTCTCGTATTTGTCTTTTCCCTTTTGCTGATTCAAACCTACACACGCGGCACAAAGGACGCCGTAAAAAATATTTCAGTAACGATATTTGGCGTCTTTTACGTATTCTACCTTTTAAGTTTTGCCCTTATGTTGCGGTATCTTTCCAACAGTGCTTGTCTGTTGATTTTGGTTTTGCTGATATCAAAGTTCGGGGATATAGGGGGATACTTGTTAGGCAGAAAATATGGCAAACACAAACTATCAAAGGTTATAAGCCCCAATAAGACGGTAGAGGGAGCCAGCTTCGCCCTGTTATTCAGTGTTTTGATTGCGGTAATTTTCAATCTGATCCCCTCTATCAGGGTGATGAGTGTGCCGTGGTCTATCTTGTTTGGGTTAGTGGTGGGTTTTGCCGCGATGATGGGAGATCTGGCAGAATCACTTTTAAAAAGAGACTTGCAAGTGAAGGATTCCGGCGGTCTCCTGCCTGCTTTTGGCGGAGTACTGGACGTTATTGACTGTTTATTAATAAGCATGCCGGTTGCATATTATTTCCTGATTTTTTCACACCTTATTTCATCGTGAAAGAGGGGGTTTACACCCCCAACCAGCTTATTAATGAAGAATTTTTACCGGAACAAATGACGTATCAAAACACCATTAATGTTAAAAATGATTCGGAGGCGGCAATCCTGTACGGAAGCCACGACAGGCACTTACGCCTTGTCAGAGACGCCTTCCAAATACAATTGGTCGCCCGCCAGGGATTGTTAAAGCTCGAAGGGGAAAAAGAGCAGGTGGACACAAGCAAGGAAGTGCTTTCCCACCTGCTGGAAATCGTGCGCTCTACGGGAAAGCTGGACATGGCGGAAGTGGAACAGATTATCATTGAAGCAAAATGCGCCGCGGCGGGCGAGGATTACCAGGCCATCGACACCTTTAAAAAAGGCAGTTTTGTTAAGCCCAAAACGGATGGACAGCGAAAATACATTGACGCCATTAGAAACAACGACCTGGTTTTCTGCATAGGACCTGCTGGCACGGGAAAGACCTATTTGGCGGTAGCTATGGCCCTTTCCGCTTTGAAGTGCGGAAGGGTGAAAAAGATTGTCCTGGCAAGGCCGGCCGTGGAAGCGGGAGAAAAGCTCGGTTATTTGCCGGGAGACATCAAGGCGAAGGTGAACCCTTATTTGCGTCCGCTTTACGACGCCATTGCGGATATGATCGATGTGGGGTACGTAAAGAAATACCTGGAAAGCGACCTTATTGAGATACTTCCCCTTGCTTATATGCGCGGCAGGACACTGAACAACGCCTTTATCATCCTTGACGAGGCACAAAACTGCACGGTAAAACAAATGAAGACCTTCCTTACCAGGCTCGGCCACGGGTCTAAGGTGGTGGTAACGGGTGACATTACCCAGGTTGATTTATCTCCCGGCGAGGTATCCGGTTTAATCGACGTTCAGGACCGATTGGTAAACATTGACAATATTGCCTTCATATACCTGACCAAGTGCGATATTGTTCGCCATAAGCTTGTGCAGGACATCGTTGACGCTTATGAGTTGTAAACTAGAAATTATAAACCTGCAGAAGTTCCATCGCGTTAATAAAAACAAGATAAAGGAATTGGTAAAAGGCGTCCTGAAGGCCGAGGCGGCGGATGCAGAAATAAACGTTGTCCTCGTTGATAATAAGAAAATCAAAGAGATGAACAATGCCTTTCTTGGGCATAATTATACTACGGACGTGCTTAGTTTTGCGTATGAAAAGGAAGAAAAGCAGAAAAACAACGTAGCGGGCGAGATTATCATTTCGGTAGAGATGGCTGCCAGGCTGGCACGAAGGCAGGAACGCGCGGTAGATGGGGAACTCGCCCTCTATCTGACGCACGGTTTGCTGCACCTCCTTGGGTACAATGACAAAAAAAAAGCGGATGCGAAAAAAATGCATCAAAGAGAGCGGGTATTGCTGACAAATTTAGGTTATAATGTCCCTGTGCCTGAATAGTCTCTCCCTTTATTTTTCTGCGTTCTCTGCGCCCTCTGCGGTGAACAACTACAAAAAAGAGGTCTTTACCGGTGACGTAACAATGGCCGTTTGTAAAACAGAGGCGATTACCTTGAGGAGAACGGATTATAGTGATTCCAGCCAGATAATTACCTTCTATACCCGTGATTACGGAAAGATACACGCACTGGCCAAAGGATTCAAACGTACTTCCAAAAAGAGCAGTACGAAGGCCGTTGACCTCTTAACACACAACCAAATACTCTTTATTAAGAAAGAGCACACCTCACTGCATATCCTGACAGAAGCCGTTTTGCAGGATAGCTACCCGCTGCTTAGGCTGGACCTGGATAAATATTACCGGGCTTCGTACGCAACTGAGCTTGTGAACGAGTTCACCGAGGAAAGCGACCCGAATGAACAACTCTTTGATATTTTCTTGGATGCCGTTCGGGGTATATCTACCGACGCGGACGCAACTATCAGGATGCTGGTTTTTGAGATAAAGTTACTAAAAATATCCGGATACTTACCGGAGTGGAGACACTGCGTTAACTGCAAAAACGACGTGCAACGGATATCAGAGGCATGTTTTAACGCGAAAGAGGGGGGAGTATTGTGCGCAACGTGCGGGACAATGAGCAGGAACGGGATTATGGTTCCTACTGCCAGCGTACTTATCGCCGGCCGGTTGTCGGAACTCAACATGCAAAAATTAGAACGCGTTAAATTGCCGTTGCCTATTTGTGTTGAAATAGAAAAGATGCTGCGATATTATATGAACTTCGTGCTAAACAAAGAATTAAACTCCTGGAGATACCTTAGGCTGTAAAGAACGGGCTATTAACCGAAATGATTAAAAAAAGATTGTGCTTTTTTTTTATTTTAGCGTTCGTGGAAATCACAACGTTGACGCCATCCTTTGGAGAGTGGGTTTGGAACAAGGAAACAGGGTGGATGAAGTCTCCGACGTCAGACGTTGCAACGATGGAGCAACGTTACCAATACGCCCTTTCCCTCCTTGTGGAACAGAAATACATCAATGCCATCAAGGAATTCGAATTGATTATTAAAACCGATCCTAAATCAGACTATGCAGAAACCTCCCGGATAAACATTGGATGGGCTTATTATCTTAATGGCGATTGCAGTAAAGCGTTGAAGACGTATAACGCAGTCCTGAAAAGGCATCCCGGCACGCAAAGGACGATGGACATATTAGAGAAAATGTTCCAGGTCGGCGTCTCCCAGATGGAGCATAATGAAGATGACGCCATAAAGATTTTTGGGCAAATTGTTGAAAAACAACGACTCGGCCCCCTTGCCCCTGATGCTCAGATCAAAATAGCAGACTGCCATTTTAAACTTGCGCACTACGAAGAGGCAGTTGACGCTTACGAAAAATTCCTGGAAAACTATCCTAAAAACGCATGGGTTCCTTACGTGCAATACCGGATACCGCTCTCAAAAGTGTATCATGAAAAACAACAAGAACGGAATTACGGTTTCTTAATATCCGCCAAAGGAGGTTTTGAGGAGTACCTGGCCTCAAATCCAAATGGTGTTTATACGGAAGATGCGAAGAGGATGATAAGAGAAATACGCATTATTTCGGCAGAACGAGAGTTTAACATCGGAGAATTTTATATCAGACGCAAAGAACCAAAGGCCGCCGTAATGTATTTCCGAACGGTAATAACGGAATATCCCGGCACCCTATGGGCGGAAAAGGCACAAGAAAAGATCGACTTTCTCAGAATGATTGAGGCAGTTAAATAAAACGGAAAAGGATTAAACTACTATGGGAACGTACATTTTCAAAGGTTTGTTGAATCTGATGCGAAATGCTACAAAGGTGCGCATTCATACCGTCACCATTTTGCTGGTCTTTAGCATTCTCCTCGGAAGCTGTGGATATTCTTCCAAAGCAGGACTTCGGTCGAACGCTCGCAGTATTTACATTCCTATCTTTGACAACAAGACCTTTCGCCGGGGATATGAGTTTGATCTTACCAAGGCCGTGCGTGACCAGATAATCCTTAGAACCAACCTTGACATCGTTGACAGAGATGAGGCTGATTCCATCCTTTATGGAAAGATTATCAACGTTGCCGAAGGGGTGCTCGTTGGAGACTTTGCCGACAACATTGTAGAGAGCCGCATGGCGGTTGTTGTAGATATCCGCTGGGTAGACACCCGGACGGGAAGGACAATCGTCGAACGTCCGAATATCACGGGAGTAGCGGAGTTCATCGTACCGAGAAACGAAACAGAAAGCACTTCAGGCAACGAAGCCTTTATAGGGATTGCGCATGGCATAATAGAGGCAATGGGGGATGAGTGGTAACGTTGAAGCGCCTTCGGTGGGAAGATGCTTTAATGGAACTCAATGCAACAATATGGCAAGGGGACAGAGCGAAAAGGATACCCTCACAAGGACGGCCTTCGACGTGGCATATCCCGGCGGCATATTGCATCTCGGCAACAAAACCCACGTCATGGGGATCCTGAATGTAACCACAGATTCTTTTTATGACGGCAAACGATACGCTACGACAAAAGACGCTGTTAGACATGGCCTTGCCTTGGCATCGGAAGGCGCCGACATTATTGATGTCGGGGGAGAATCCACGCGACCGGGCGCCCATCCGGTACCGGAAGCAGAGGAACTGAAACGAATTATTCCCGTCATAAAGGCATTATCAAAACAAATCAAAATACCTATTTCTATAGACACCTACAAGGCCACCGTTGCAGAGAAGGCAATTGACGCAGGGGCATCGATAATTAATGATATCGGTGGTTTGACCTCGGACAAGAGGATGGCCGCAGTTGCCGCCAGGACAAAAGTACCCGTCATCATTATGCACAAAAAAGGCACACCGGGAACCATGCAGAATAAACCGATGCACAGCAAGAAGGTGTTGCCGGAAATAATGTCGTATCTGAAAAAATCTATTGCCATTGCAATCAAAAATGGCATAGAGAACGACAAAATCATACTCGATCCCGGCATTGGCTTTGGTAAAACAACGTTGCATAATCTGGAAATCTTAAAACGGCTAAAAGAACTTGGAGGCCTGGGATTCCCCCTTTTGATTGGAACCTCACGGAAGAATTTTATTCGCGCAATACTGGATGTTTCAGTTCAGGATTGCTTATACGGCACACTTGCAACCGCTGCCATTGCCGCCATGAACGGCGTGCACATTGTCAGGGTGCATGACGTGCGTGAGACCGTTCATGTGGTAACCATGTGCGATGCAGTCATGAGCCGCTAGCAAGGCAAGGCCTCAGGTCAACAAAAAGTGCTTGGAACCGCAGATTTCACAGATTACAGGAATCAGCTCACGTGGTGCCTATAATGGTGGAAACAACTATATAAAAAGCCATTACTTCCATATAAAACACATGAAAGTACAGGCAAGATGTCTGTGTCACCAAGAGTGCGGCTGGATGAAAATTATGATAGAATAATCAGCGACAGCTAAGGATTTCAGGGGAAAAAAATGAATTACCTTATAAATAACCCAGTAAAAACAAGCCTTGTTGAACAGGAATACAATAGGAAATCTGGTGGCACAGGCTTCCAGCCTGAGCAAGAATTCAAAATTTACAGAAAAAAATTGCCCCATTGGGAACGTGCCTCCTTGTTCTACAAGCGAAATTATACAAAGACCCAATTTAACTCATTTGTGAAAATAAATCATGCTTGAAAAAATATTGGATTTATTCAGAGACGTGAACGTCTGGATGATAGGCAAATCTCTTGGTGAAATATTTCTTATCTATATGATAGTTTACATTGTGCTAAGAATCATACAGGGACCAAGAGGAACGACCGTTTTGAGGGGTTTGGCGTTTATCATCGTTATGATATCGGTTATAATTCTGTTCTTTGTAAGAAAATTACAACTCCTTACGATTGACTGGCTGGTTACGGAATTTGTACCCGTTTTCATCATACCGATAATCATCCTCTTTCAACCTGAATTCAGGCGTGCCTTGCTTCGGCTTGGACAAACTCCCGTCTTTAACATATTCTTAAAGCCTGAATATCACGTAATTGATGAGATAATAGAGGCAGTTGAGAATTTATCCGGCAGCAAGGTTGGCGCAATCATCGCCATAGAAAGAGAAGTTGGCTTAGATAACTTTATTGAAACCGGGACAAAAATAGACGGAAAGGTCTCAAGCAATCTCTTGTGCACTATATTTTGGTCCGGCACGCCATTGCATGATGGCGCCGTTATTATCCAGGGACATAAACTAAGCGCGGCCGGTTGCTTTCTTCCTCTTACAGAAAGCACGGAGATTTCAAAAAAGCTGGGAACCCGCCACAGGGCTGGCGTAGGCCTCACCGAGGAGACGGACGCAGTTACCATTATTGTGTCCGAAGAGACGGGAACAATTTCAACCGGGGTCAAAGGGGTTCTTACCCAGGGAATCGATACAAAAGAGTTGAAAAGAATTCTTAACGAACTATACCGTGAAGGTTCTATTGACACAAGGAGCAAACAGGCGTGATCAGGGAGATATTCACCGGAAACATCCTTACCAAACTTATGGCCTTTGTCATGGCCGTTGCCCTCTGGCTATACGCAATTAACCGCCACACGGGAGACGTAAGCGAAGTAGTCAGTCTGAACGTTACCGTTCCTGAAGGCATAACGATACTGGATCAGAGTGTAAAGGAAGTGGCCTTGCACCTGCGTGGACCACAACACATCATCGACAACCTATCGGCCATGATAAAAGCCAATAAGATACATGCAAAATACACCGTGTCAGAGTCACCGCAGGGCATCGAAGACCGGGAAAAACAAACGATCCCCATTACGAGACAACTGCTGGATTTGCCGAAAGACATCAAGTTGATATCCGTCCGTCCTGACAAGGTGGACATATTATTAAGCAAATTACAGAAAAAAAGGTTGATGGTCAATATACAAAAAAAGGGGGAACCGTACGCTGGATATGCGATTGCCAACGAATTTGTATTTCCCAAGGAAGTAGAGGTAACAGGGCCTCTAAATGCCTTAAAAGAGGTGGTGGCTATCAATACAGTGCCGATCGACGTCAGCGGGATTACTGCAGAACAAAACCGTACGTTTCCCTGGAGGATAGGGATCGACCAAAAGGTGGTTGTGAAATGGGGCGACAAGAACGTTTCGATTCCCGTTGAATGCGCCGAGGACGTCCGTGTATGGCTGCAAATAACGGAGCAGCCGGATACGCGATTGTTTGAGAAGATTAAGATTAAAATAATGAGGCCCGCAGATTACCCTTACGAAGCCAAACTGCAAGACGAGTATGCTACGATAAAGGTAAAAGGCCCGAAGCCGCTTTTGGATAAACTAACAGCAGAAGATATCGTTCTCTATATCGATGTAACTTTATTAAAACCACCTGGGCCCTATAAACAAGCAATAAAGTGTGTCTTTCCCAAAAACATAGAATTTGCGGACAAGTTGCCGGAGGCGCACGTCGATGTTAAGGAAAAGACACGCTCGATGGAGGTAAAATGATAAAATTGGGCGTAAATATTGACCACGTAGCTACCGTCCGACAGGCAAGAAGAACGTTTGAACCGGATCCCGTCACGGCGGCGGCATTCGCGACACTTGGAGGCGCTGATATCATTACGGTGCATTTACGGGAAGACCGGAGGCACGTGCAAGACCGCGACGTAGCACTATTAAAAGAGACTGTGTTTACCAAACTGAATCTGGAAATGTCCATTGCACCGGAAATAGTTGATATTGCACTCAAAATTAAGCCGGAACAGGTTACCCTTGTGCCTGAAAAAAGACACGAGGTAACCACAGAGGGCGGTCTGGACGTTGTTTCACAGAAAAAAACATTGTTAGAAGTAGTAAAAAGATTTACGGATAGCGGTATAACCGTGAGCCTCTTTATCGATCCGGAAGAAGACCAGCTCGCTGCCGCAAAAGGCGTGTGCGCGCAATGCGTTGAGCTTCACACGGGAAATTACGCGAACGCCAGAGAAGACGACGCCAGGCATCGTATGATAGCAAAACTTCAATCGGGGCTGAAGGTAGCTGTAAAATCAGGTTTACGGGTAAATGCGGGGCACGGAATAACCTATCACAACGTGGGACTGCTTGTGGAATCTCTCGACATTGAAGAATTGCACATCGGCCACAGCATTGTATCCCGTTCAGTTTTTGTAGGAATGCAGAAGGCCGTCTCTGAGATGAAGGAACTGATATTCAGGCATTTTTTGGTTAAGAGACGTTAAATTAGCCATTATTACTACTATCAAAAAGAGAATGAGTTATGGTATCCATACCTCACACGGTCAGTTTCGAGTACAAAATATGAAATTTTATGGAAAACATTACGGTTTTTTTGTTAAATAGAATCGTCTTTTTTCACCAGTTGGAAGTTTCAATGCTGCCAACGCAGGCCATTAACCTATTTTGCCATAGATGGGTTTCTGTATTTACTGTATAATTTTATGATTGTTCCAACTACTCAATATTTTTTAAAAGGGGAAGTGCATGGAGAATGTTATTGCAAGGACCGAGAAGATTAAGGATGGAAGTACTATCGTGGAGGAGGGTTCCTGGGCTTATTATGCTTATATTTTGCAGTCCGGCAAGGCCAAGGTATGGAAAAACATCAATGGCAAACAAGTACAGATAGGCACGTTAAAGGAGGGGGACATCTTCGGTGAAATGAGTTTCTTTGGCATGGCGAAAAGAACCGCGACCGTGACGGCGGACGGCGACATAAAGGTGGGGATGATTACGAAAGACGTCTTTGTTGATGCCCTTAATAAACTTCCGGCAGAAGCGCGCGCCAGAATTGAAAAAATGACCCACGATCTTTATCACCTCAATGACGTTTATTGTCGTTTGACAAACTGTTTTCATGAAATAATGACCATCAAAGGAAAGATGGTTGACCCCAAGATATTTGAAAAAGAGGTTGCAGAAATGCCCGATCTTCTGAGGACTGTTGTAACTCTCATGAGTCAGCGATTCCATGCCGCCATAGAGGACATCAGCAAGATGTTCACCCATTTGGAAAATGCATCCAGGGCAATAGATTCATTATCCACTACGTTGATTAAGAAGACTTAACCGTCGTAACAGTTCACGCGGCGCGCTTGTAATAACGGAAGACAACCCTCTTTCGCCCCTCTTTTGCTGGCAACTTTTAAAATCCCCATAAAATTGGGCTAAGAGGTTGTTTTCCCTGTTTTCGGAAGGGTTTTTATTGCAACAACAGAGGACATCTCTGCCTCCTTTTTTTGCAGCACTTCCGCCGCTTCGATGGGCAGAATGGAAACGACAATGGCCACAAAAAACCAGAAGAATTCCATGATGCGAACGAGGATAAAAGTATTGGCGCTCAAGGCTTGGGTAAGCATGACAATAGCACCGACAAAGAAGCCCATTGATACGCCCTTGTAAAACTTATTATTAGTACTCCGGCACCTATTTCTAACCGCTTAAAGTACTCAATGTATTTTAAAGCAAAAGAGTCCCTCAACGAGTAGCACCGTCCAAACATCACTCCCAGCGCGGTTGATACCGTACAAGCCAGGACATGGTAAAAAACAGGGCGGTTTAACGGCGTCTTTTTTAATAACCCCGGCCCTTTGTAAATGGCCGTCCTTGCGAACCAATTAAACCCGCCACCATCGTCCTGGAACCAAATTTAGGAGAAGGCTGCGTAGTAAAAATCAATGCATAGACGGCGAACTCTACGCTGAAGAAACACAAGGTAAAAACGATATCCCAACGACTGCAACCAGAACAAACCCCTGTGACGTTTTTGACAAGAGACCGCCCAGTATTGCGGTTATAACGATGCTCGCAACCAGGAAGATTGTGTATCTGATATCAACTTGTCCGAAAGACGTAGTTCTTCGTAAGAATGGAATTCCTTGTAGCCTTTAATCCGGCCATGAAAACTAATTTTCATTGACACACACACCCTATCCCTATTATATTCGCATCATGAAAGAAAAAAAACCGATACCTTTCAGACACAGACCCAAGGGATTAACCATTCTCTATGAAGACCAGGATATTCTCGTTATTGATAAGAGCGCCGGTCTATTGACGGTGAAAGCAGCGTATGAACAAGAAAATACGGCTCACCATATTTTAACAACCTATCTACGAAAAGGCAGCTTTAAATCAAAAAAACAACTGTACGTTGTGCACCGTTTGGACCGCGACACCTCCGGCGTCCTCGTGTTTGCTAAAAGTCCTGAAGCCAAAGAGAGCCTTAAACTGCAGTGGAAGGGCGTTAAGAAAAAATATGTGGCGGTAGTTCATGGGATATTAGCCAAAAAAAGCGATACCATCACCTCGTATTTAGTTGAAAGCGAAGATTATGAAGTTTTTTCGGTTAAGGACTCCCGCGAAGGGGAATTGGCAAAAACCCGTTATAAGGTGCTAAAGGAGGCAAAAAAGTTTAGCTTACTTGAGGTCGAACTGTTAACGGGCAAAAAAAACCAGATACGCGTCCACTTCTCCGAGAAGGGACATCCACTTGTCGGCGACAAGAGATACGGCAGAAAAGGAGAGGTCAAAAACCGTCTAACCCTTCATTCACACACATTAACATTTAAACATCCACGCACCGGCAAAGAACTAACCTTCGAAGCAGAGATTCCAGTGATGTTTCTGCGTTTTTTTGAAAACATGTAACATTATACAAAAATCACCACCTGGAAATCACTGTCTGTGCTGCGAAGCAACTCCCCCCCCCCTTTAAAAAAAGGGAACAGGGGGTTGTTCTTTCAATCAGCACTTTATCTCATTTCTTGCATTACCAGGTCGTCAAAAAACGTGTAAGCATCTGATTTTGTCCACAGCCCCACACTTCCCTCGTCAAATGTCTCGTCAGACACCTCAAAAATCTTTTTATTATTAAAGAAACATTGAATCTTGTCTGCCTTGCAAATAACCTTAAGCAAGTGCCACTCCTTAAAATTTACTTTTACACTTTTCTCTCCAATCTGTGTCTGGCTCCCATTCACAACCTTATACAACCCTACGTTACCCTCCAGGACGCTCGCCCTGAGGACGTAATAGTTATTGTTGTCCTTGTACTTAAAAACCAAACCTCCAGACTGCTCAACACTCCCGCCTTCTGACCTAAATCTGCAGAATACCGCGAAATCCTTGTAAGATACGCCATTTATTATTAACAGGGAGAAGCGATAATCGGTAGCGTCCAACTTGGTTTGAACCATCACGTTGTCGGCGGATGGCGCGTTTTCTATCTTTTTGACTATCCAGCGAGGCTGGTCACCCTTTCCGGTGAGGAAGGCTTGAAAGTTTGCCGGTAGTTCACCAGCTTTGTCCTCATCGAAATAGCATTCCTTTCTTTCCCCCAAAATCTCAGAAACAGTAACCTTCTGGCCTTGTTGAGCAAAACCCGATGGAGACATTGACAACCCTAAAAAACAACTAGCGCAGATAAAAACCCATTTTTTCATAAACCCGTCCTCACTTTGAATGACAAACATGAACCATTGTTGATATAATCCAATACTGAATTAAGCTCAGCATTTTATTCAGGTACCAGCATAAAACAAAATTACCGAAAATTAAACAAAATTTCATAAAACTAAAAGATATGTATACAAAGTTCAACAAAAAGTGATGATTGAGTCGAATTATCTGTTTGACAAACAAGCCAAAATCGTGATACAAATGCACAAGTTATTATTCGCTTGTTTTTGTGAAAGGATTTCTAAAAAATGCTCAAAAAAATGTTGCTGCCAATGGTTTTGCTGTTGTTTGTTTCAAATGTTTTGTACGCCTTTGATACGGGTACTTTTCACGGCAGGGTTATTGATGGTTTTGGCAAACCGCTAACCGCCGTTGATGTTGTCTCATCGTCAGACGGTTCAAGATCAAAGGCCATCTCTGACCAGACGGGAAACTTTACCGTTAATTACCATGCGGGCAATATTAAGCTTACCTTTAAAAAAGAGGGCTACGTGCTGTTCAATATACCTTTAACCCTCGATGAAACAAGTGAATTGTCACTCGGCGATATTACTTTGTGGAAGATACCGCCGAAGGGGGGACTTTTTATTGTGGGCAACAGCGACTATACGGAAATTAATCCTACTGAATATTATTCCGAAAGCAGCAGCAAGGAACGGCAATTTTATGTGAAAGGCACACCTACGGTAATAAAAAGCCGGGAATTCAAGATCATCGATTTCCAGACGGACAGCCCGCTGGTCACGGGAAAGACGCTCTACCGCGTCGATTCAAAAGGCTCACCGGGAAGTATCGTCTTCTATCCTTCCCAAAAGTATAATCTGAACCAGACAGAGGACGTCTACAGCAAAATAGCTGACAACGTAGGCATGAGAAAAATAAATCTGCCGCCGGGAAGGTATTTTTATTGCGTAGGGGAAATTACGATACGCTCCAAATCCGGCATGGGGTTTTATTTTGAGACAAATTACTGACAGGATAAAGATATAAGAAATGTTTTGTAATAAGTCGTAGGGCTTTGAATCTCACTATATTATACCTGGATATACATGTAGCTTAAAATACTTTTTCTAACATTTCTGCCGATATTATAAAAGGCAGGCAACAACCACATTTTGCGCCCTTTTTTAAATAGAAAGGATAGATTATGTCAATATCTTCCACATCATCCGTCTCTGGAATACAGGCCGCTTTTGGTATGCTGGGCGTATCAGCTCATAATATAGCTAATGTTAATACCAATGGATTTAAAAAACAAACCTCCACCCTGCACGAAGGCGAAAATGGAGGAGTTACCCATACGGTTGGAAAAAGCACAGACCCCGGAACGCTATTTCAGGATGGAAGTGGAAATATGGTTGAGTCTTCAAATGTGGACATCTCAGAAGAAATTGTCAGCCAGATAGGCGCCAAACACTATCTTACTGCCAACCTAAACGCACTCAAGGTAGCCAATGATGTGCAAAAAAGCCTGTTAGACATATTGGTTTGACTGCTTGTGCCGGCACCGGCAGGAAGCCTCTCCCCGGCTTGATTCTGGCATGGACTAAGCTGTAATCAAGCGTTACGTCTGCCTAGCCTTGATGCAGCATCTCTTTGATGAGAATACCATATCTCCAGCAATACACTCTTCGCCTGCCGGTAAATCTTCTACAAACATGTTCTTATACATCCTGCCATGCTTACTGCCGTCTTTATTGCCTCCATCATGGAACGCGGATCGGCGATGCCTTTACCGGCAATGTCGTATGCGGTGCCGTGATCGGGAGAGGTACGGGCAAAGGGGATTCCCAGGGTGATGTTTACGCCCGTTTCAAAGGCGTGCAGTTTCAGGGGAATCGCGCCCTGGTCGTGGTAAATGGCAACAACGGCATCGAAGTCGCCCTTCATGGTTTTATAGAAAATCGTATCTGCCGAGACCGGTCCGGTGCATTGGACACCCTTTTTCTGCGCCTTTTCGATAGCAGGCGTGATAATCTTTTTTTCCTCGCTGCCAAATATGCCCTCTTCGCCCGCATGGGGATTTAAGCCGCAGACGGCAATCCTGGGCTTGTTGAGGCCAAAGAATTGCTTAAGATTGTCGTTCGTAATGGTTATGGTCTCAAAAACGTCTTCGATGGTAATCAGTTGCGGTACGTCCCTTAAGGCAACATGCGTTGTCACAAAGGAAACCCTTAGCTTCCCTCCCGCCATCAGCATAACGACGCGTTTAACACCTGAAAAAGTCTTGAGTATCTCGGTATGTCCGGGATAACCATATCCGGCGGAATGGATGGCCTCCTTGCAGATCGGCGCAGTGACCATGGCCTCGATATGCCCGCTCATGGCTAGATTAATACCCCTCAAAATACATTGTACCGATAAGTCACCGCCTTCTGCAGTAGCCTTCTTCTGCCCTGGAAGATATGGCTCAACGTCACTCAGCGGTAGTAATGAAACGGGAGTTTCCGACTCCTCCACTTCCGACAAACAAGAGATGATGCGATATCGAAGCGGGATATTCAGTGTCTTGGCCGTCCATTCAAAAACGTTTTTACTGCCAATAATGACGTAATGGGCTAGCCCTCTTATTGCTGGTGATTTTAAAGACTTTAAGATAATTTCCGGGCCGATTCCATACGGATCTCCCATCGTAATCCCAATCAACGGTTTCGTTTTTTTATGGTTTTTCATAGCGATATAAATCAATCCTTTTCTGCAACTTTTTTGTGCTCACACATAGGGACACGGGCACCGTGTCCCTACACCATCCCGTTCCCACGCTCTGCGTCCCGTTACAACCCTTGATTGCAGACTTAAGACTGCAACTTGAATCCGATGGAATATACCTTCTGCGTCTGTTTTTCTAACGTCCCGTAGGGACAAAATATCGGTAGAAATATTACTTAATTGCAACAATAACCATATTGAATAACATATAACAAAAAATGAAAAATATTTAAGCGTTGTAAGAGGTATTCTTCTTTTACTTTTTAATTATTCGTTTCTTGTTACCTGTTATTCAATAAATGAGATATTCGACAACTTCCGCTTGTAGAACGAAGTGGTACTTCGTTCTCCGTTCCGCGCTGTGGCTGAGCGGCAGGAGGAAACTCCTGCCGCAACACAAACCGAGATAAATTGCTACGCATCAAGCGTTTTCCGGATCGCCTCCAGCAGCGCCTGCAGGGAGACGGGTTTTAGCAAGAACCGCAGATATTCTTCCTGAATGTCTTTGTTGGCTTCTTCGTCTACCGAGTATCCGCTCATAAAAAGCGCCTTGATGTCCGGTTTCATCTTCTTGATAACATCATACGCCTCTTTGCCATTTTTTACGGGCATCATACTATCAAGCAACAGCATATCTACCCTGTCTTTGTTTATTTCAAACTTGTGTACAGCGTCTTCCCCGTCCACCGCGGCTATAACCCTAAAGCCTTTTTGCTTAAGCATCATCGTAATGGTTTCCCTTACCCCTTCCTCATCCTCCGCAACCAGAATGGTTTTACTGAGAAGCGGTGAGGTTACGGGGGAAAGAAGGGACAATTCCGCCACACTCTTTTTCAGTTTTTCACTGGTTAGCGGCAGGTAAATGTTAAACGTCGTCCCGTTGCCCGGTTTGCTGACCACCTCTATGGCGCCGTTGTGCTGCCTAACAATACCATAAGCTATCGCAAGACCCAACCCCGCCCCCTTGCCGCTCACCTTGGTAGTAAAAAACGGCTCAAATATCTTTTCTCGCATCACTTCGTCCATGCCAATACCCGTGTCCGACACCGAAAGCAAGGCATACGAGCCGGCAGCGCCAAACCCAATGAACTTTGCATGCGCTTCGTCCAACTCCACAACGTCTGTTCTAATCGTTAAACGCCCGCCGTCTGGCATGGCATCCACCGCGTTCATAACAAGGTTCATTATAACCTGTTCCAATTTGTTGGTGTCTGCCTTTGTGGTAACACCATTCCGGTTCAGCGACATTTCGCATCGTATACGTTCTCCAATGGCCTTAAATATCAGCGGCTCCATGTCTCTAATAACGTCGTTCAAGTCTGTCGTGCCAAGGTATAGGGGCTGTCTTCTGCCGAAAGCGAGCAGGCTCCGGGTCAGCCTCTTGCTGTTTTCCGTTAGATCGAGTATCTTTTTCGTGTAGTTCCTTAAGTGGCTATTCTCCTCCAGTTCCATCTCTATGAGGTTTGAATATCCGACGATTGCCATAAGCATATTGTTAAAATCATGCGCAACTCCCCCGGCAAGCTTCCCGATAGATTCCAGCTTTTGGGCGTGATAAAGATGCTCTTCGAGCCGCCTGCGTTCCGCCTCCACTTTTTTAATTTCGGAGACGTTGTTTTTTATCGCAACGATATGGGTGATTTCGCCTTCGGCATTTTTTATCGGGGAAATGCTGGCAAGTTCGTAGTAGAGTTCTCCGTCCTTCTTTTTGTTAATAAATTCCCCATGCCACGTTTCCCCGGTGGTTATAGCGCTCCACAGTTCCTTATACCGCTCCGAAGGGGTCTCGCCGGACTGTAGTATGCGGGGGTTTTGTCCCTTTGCTTCCTCAAGGGAGTACCCGGTCAGTTTGAAGAACTGGGGATTTACGTATTCAATAGCGCCATTCGCATCGGTAATCATAATACACGTAGAACTTTGCTCCACTGCCCTGGTCAAGATTATCAGTTCTTCATTTTTCCTCAGCGCCTCATTTGTCTTCTCGGCTACGCGTTGTTCGAGAGTTTCGTTAAGCCTCTTAAGCTCATTTTCGTATTGTTTTCGTTCAGTGCAGTCGCGTATGATACTAACGGCATTCCAACGGTGGTTTGACTGGTATGCCGCAAAGGAATGTTCTGCATAAAACTGTGTGCCATCCTTCTTGCGCGCCGGCAAAACAATCTTTTTCCCTAAAAGTTCGCCCTTGCCGGCAACCTTGAACATTTTCATTGCGTGCTGACACTTCTCAGTAAAACCTTCCGGCACAATTAATTTATGAACATCCTTCCCTACCGCCTCATCCTTCATGTAGCCAAACATGGTTTCAGCCGCGCTGTTCCAGCAGCTAATCAGCCCGTTTTCATCGATAGCAATAATTGCATCAAATGCTGATTCAGTAATCTTATTTAGCTTTTCTTCCGTTTGCTTGAGTTGTGTTATATCCATCACGGTTCCAACGTAGCCAACAACTGTCCCCGCGTCATCCTTTTCCGGCATTGCCTGGCCATACATCCAGACGGTTTCCCCTGTGGGCTTGACAACCCTGTATTGGGAAGAAAAACCCGTTTTTTCCTTTATGCTGTTTAGCCATTTATGGGACACCCTTTGCCGGTCTTCAGGATGCAGCGTCCTCATCCAGCCTTCTCCAATTGCCTCTATCGCATGCAAACCGGTTATCGTAGACACCTGTTTGTTCACATAGACCCACCGACCCTCTATGTCGGTATAAAATACGCCGACGGGTGACGCCTCCGACAACGTGCGATAACGCCTTTCGCTTATCGTTAACGCCTCTTCTGCATGTTTACGGGCTGTTATGTCCGCGCCATAGACATTTACGTACTTTTGATCTGCTATCGGTACAAACGTTAACGTATAGATATGTTTGCTGATTACCTCTTCCACCTTGAAATTTGCGTCTGTTTCAAGCGCCTTATGGATATACTCCAACCATTTCCCGGTGACGATATCACCAATCTTGCAAGGCTGGTTTGCGGGACAGCAACCACTTTCCAGGACAAACAATCCCTCTTTGTTCGAAAAAAGAATTTTCCCATCATGGGAAAGCCTCACCATGGGATTCGGGTTTTCAGAGGGGAGCTTGGCTATTGCCCGGATTTCATCCTCCAGGCATTTGCGATCAGTAACGTCTTGCAACGTACCTATCATGCGAACAGGTTTGCCCACACTATTCCTGTAAACGGTTCCTTGCGCATAAACCATCCTTACCTCTTGGGTCGGTCTCACTATTCTAAATTCTACCTGGTAGGGCACCTTGTTATATAACGCATCATGCACTGACTTAAGCACCCGTTCCTTGTCTTCAGGATGCAGGGCGTTCAGGAATAAATCATAATTGGCCGCTACCATTCCCGGTTCATAGCCAAAAATCCTGAACTGTTCATCTGACCATACCTCCGAATTATCAACAATATTCCAGTCCCAACTGCCTATGTGGGCAATCCCTTGCGCAATTCTAAGGCCTTCTTCACTGTGCGTTAGTATTTTTTCCGATCTGCGCTTTTTTCGGTATAAAAAGATGGTGATTGCCATGAGAAAGGTAATGGCAACCCCGATGGGCAAGAATACGTCATTTTTTCTGGAATGTAGTTGGGAAAAACACCCGGGAAGCGGAACGGCCTCGAAACGCCACTTTTTGCCATAAAATTCGATGGCAGTGGACTGCTGCAGACCTGTTGTATCAGGATAATCAGACGCGTTGAGGCTATATATCTGCACATCGCCTTCGTAAACCGCGATTGAATAAAGAGAAGCGATGGCCGTCGGTATGTGTGCCTTAAAAAATTTCCGATAATTAAGAACACCCAGGATAAATCCATCGAATCGTTCTTTAACGTAGAGGGGAAGACAAATCATGCACCCTTTTTCGCCCTGAATAAGATCTACGGTACGGGTAACGCTTATTTTATTCAGTTTCTTGGCCTCTTCCATCGCAGTCAGGAGGTTCACATCAAGCGGAATATCAAGGTCTTGGGGCTGCGCATTTTCCTCCAGTGAAGCGATCCACCGCACAGAAAACGACGTATCCACCCATTCAATGACCTGGAGAATGGGATTGTGTTTTAGATGATTGCGCATATCCGCAAGCCATTCTTCTTTCGGTGTGCCGTCCCGCATTATCCACCGCTCGGCTGCACGCTGGAGCGCGAAGATTCTCTCGTTCATCAGCCGTGCTGATTTATCCGCCACGCCATTAACGTCAGAATGTGCAACATGTCTGACAAATTCACGTTCCCGATTATTGAGCCACCGCCAGCAGTAAAAAGACGCGATACAGCCAATAATGGCAACGGCAACGGGCAACCACCAGAGTAGTAATTTGTCTTTATTGAGTGAGTTTTGCATTGAACGTGTTTCGTTCTAAGGTCTCAGCGGGTTTGTTTTCGTGTAATGGTTCGTTTCCTTGAAAACAGGCAATGAATTGCCTGCCTATTGGCACTTGCCCCGATGGGGCATATACAGACAACCGAATTGTTTTTCTGTGTCTCTCGTTCCCAAGCTGGAGATTGGGGACAAGATAAATTTATGTTTTGTAGTAATCCTGAATGGGTTTTACATCCAGGTCGCCGCTCTTGAGCGCTTCAATGGCCTTTGTGGCCGCCACGGCACCGGAAACGGTGGTAAAGTAGGGGACGCGGTGAACCAGGGCAGTGCGCCTTATAGAGGACGAGGCCTCCTGCGCGGCTTTGCCGCCCGTTGTATTAATAACAAGCTGAATCTCGTTGTTCTTAATGAAATCAACTATGTTGGGACGCCCTTCAATTACCTTTAAGACTGGGTTAACGGGGACGTTGTTTTCTGAAAGTACGGCGGCAGTTCCCCGCGTAGCCACTATTTTAAAGCCCATCTGAGAAAGTTTTTTGGCAATGGGAACCATCGGCATTTTGTCTTTGTCCCTAACGCTGATGAAAACACTACCGGTTAAGGGAAGGCTGCAATCCGCAGCCATTTGAGACTTTGCATAAGCCCGGCCAAAGTCCATATCCAATCCCATCACCTCGCCCGTCGATTTCATTTCCGGTCCAAGTATGGGATCAACCCCTTTAAATTTTATAAAGGGGAACACCGCCTCTTTCACGGCGACGTGCTTGAATTTCATATTCATGGAGATATTCAACTCACTGAGTTTCTTTCCCGCAATGACCTTAGCGGCAATCTTGGCCATAGGAATGCCTATCGCCTTGCTGACAAAAGGAACCGTCCTTGACGCACGGGGATTGACCTCCAGCACATAGACCAGTTTATCTTTAATCGCAAACTGTATGTTAATAAGCCCCACTACCTGCAAGGCAAGCGCGATGACCTGGGTTTGTTTTTTCAATTCCTGGATAATGTCGTTCCCAATGGAATAGGGCGGTAGCGAGCAGGCGCTGTCGCCGGAATGAATGCCCGCCTCCTCAATGTGTTCCATAATACCGCCGATGAACACCTCCTTGCCGTCGCAAATCGCATCCACGTCAATCTCCGTTGCGTCTTCCAGGAAACGGTCAATCAAAACGGGGTGTTCGGGGGAGACGCGGACGGCATGGGTGATATACTCCTCCAGTCCCGTTTCATCATAAACAACTCGCATCGCCCTTCCCCCAAGTACGTAGGAAGGACGCAGCATCACGGGATACCCGATTCTACCGGCAATAAACTTCGCCTCCGTCGAGGAACGGGCGCATCCGTTTTCGGGCTGTCGTAATTTTAACTGGTTCATTAATGCCGCAAAACGCTCACGGTCTTCCGCAACGTCGATGCTGTCGGGAGAGGTTCCCAATATCCTGACACCTTCTTTCTCCAGAGGAACCGCCAGTTTCAGCGGTGTTTGCCCTCCGAACTGAACAATCACACCTTCCGGCGATTCCTTGTCAACAATCTCCAGCACGTCTTCCAGGGTAAGCGGCTCAAAATAAAGGCGATCAGAAGTGTCGTAATCAGTGCTGACGGTTTCCGGGTTGCAGTTAATCATAATCGTCTCGTAACCCAGTTCCTTCAAGGCGAAGACGCCATGAACGCAGCAGTAATCAAACTCAATCCCCTGCCCGATACGGTTAGGCCCGCTGCCCAGAATGATAATCTTTTTCTTCTGTGTCGGCTCCGCCTCACAGGAGGATTCGTAGGTGGAGTACAGATACGGGGTGTATGCCTTAAACTCGGCGGCGCAGGTATCAACGTGCTTGAATACCGGACGAACCGATTCTTTTTTACGATAGTCCCGAACCGTCTTTTCGTCCGTCTTGCACAGGTGCGCCAGATATTTGTCCGAGTAGCCATAGTGCTTCACTTCGAGTAGCGTCTCTCTGTTCATAGCAAAAGGTTGCCGTTTCTCTCCGGCTAATTCGGGTGGAAGCCCAGTCCCTTCCGCGCGCCCACAGCCCTGCCGTAGCGTGTCTTCCATATCTATTACCTGTTTTATGTTGTAGAGGAACCAACGGTCAATGCGCGTCCATTGGTATATGTCGTCTACGCTCATTCCAAGCCTCATGGCATCGGCGATGTGCCAGAGCCTGTCCGGGTTTGGCGTCATTAATTTCCCTCGCAGAAACTCAGACCGCTGCTCAATAGACCACTTCTCGCTCCCCGCAGGCCAGAGCGACTCAAACCCGCATCTCCCTGATTCCAGGGAACGGATGGCCTTGCCGATGGATTCTTTAAAGGTGCGCCCGATGGCCATGACCTCTCCCACCGACTTCATGTGGATGGTGAGGGTCGGGTCGGTATCGGGAAATTTCTCAAAATTGAATCGGGGTATCTTTACCACGCAGTAATCAATCGTGGGTTCAAAACAGGCAGGCGTGTAGCGGGTAATGTCATTAGAGATTTCGTCGAGGGTGTAACCCACCGCGAGTTTCGCGGCGATCTTGGCAATGGGAAACCCCGTTGCCTTAGAGGCGAGGGCGGAACTCCTCGAAACCCGTGGGTTCATCTCAATTGCCAGCATCTCCCCATTATCGGGATTAAGAGAGAACTGGATGTTGGAACCGCCGGTCTCCACGCCAATCTCCCTGATAACCCTTATTGCCGCATCCCTCATAATCTGATATTCCACGTCGGTAAGCGTCTGCGCGGGGGCAACCGTAATACTATCGCCGGTATGCACGCCCATGGGGTCGAAATTCTCAATCGAGCAAATGATAACCACGTTGTCCTTCAGGTCGCGCATCACCTCCAGTTCGTATTCCTTCCACCCCAGTACGGAGCGTTCCACCAGGACTTCGTGAACCGGGCTTGCTTCCAGGGCAATCTTTATATATTCCTTGTACTCTTCCATGTTATACGCGGCATTTCCACCCGAACCGCCCAGGGTAAACGAGGGGCGGATGATTGCGGGAAACCCGATATTTTCAATAACCTTCATCGCGTCTTCGTAAGAACGGACATAGCCGCTTTCGGCAACTGAAACGCCGATCTTCTTCATGGCCATCTTAAACAACGACCGGTCTTCGGCCTTCTTGATGGCTTCCAGCTTTGCCCCGATCAGTTCCACGCCAAATTCACGCAGCACGCCCATTTCCGCAAGGCTCACGGCGGTATTCAGCCCCGTCTGCCCGCCCAGGGTTGGAAGTAGCGCCTGGGGGCGCTCCTTTGCTATGATCTTTGCCACCATTTCCGGGGTAATCGGCTCGATGTACGTCTTGTCGGCTACTTCGGGGTCGGTCATGATCGTGGCGGGGTTGCTGTTAACCAGCACAACTTCGTATCCCTCCTCGCGCAACGCCTTGCAAGCCTGGGTACCTGAATAATCAAATTCACAGGCCTGGCCTATGACAATGGGACCGGAACCGATAATAAGGATTTTTTTTATGTCTGTTCTCTTGGGCATTTCAGTTAGTTGTTGTTGAAAAGTTTAATTATTATTTAAAAACCAATACCTGTCCATTCCATAATCCGTACACGTAGGGCTAGGCTTCAGCCTTGCCACTCCCTGAATACATACTAGGGATTGCAACCCTAAAAGGTCGCCCTACTGTTGCTTTGAAATTGAATTAGTCCTTTCGGCGGCTTTTGTACGCTCACACATAGGGACACGGGCACCGTGTCCCTACACCAACTCGTTCACACGCTCCAGCGGGGGATGAACCCCCGATCTACAGCATTTCCAGAAAGCGGTTAAACAGGTAACCCGCGTCATGCGGGCCGGGGGACGCCTCCGGGTGATATTGCACCGAGAAGGCAGGCACGGAGCGGCACCTTAACCCTTCAACCGATTGGTCGTTGAGGTTGATATGGGTTATCTCCACGTCGCCAAATGGGCTTTTGTACATTTCTCCTTTATGCGGATTGGCTACGGCGAAGCTGTGGTTCTGTGACGTAATCTCTACCTTCCTCGTAGAGAAATCCATCACCGGCTGGTTCCCTCCATGGTGACCAAACTTCAACTTGTAGGTCTCAAACCCCAGCGTCAGAGCCAATAATTGATGACCCAGGCAAATCCCGAATACCGGTTTTTTACCCAGCAGACCTTTAATGTTTTCAACCATATAAGGCACCGCCGCCGGGTCACCAGGCCCGTTGGAAAGCACAATACCGGTAGGGTTCATCCCCAACACCGTCTGGTGTGGCGTACCGGCAGGCACAACCCACACCGAGCAGCCCATCTCGCTCAGCTTTCGCAGGATATTAAACTTTACGCCGCAGTCGTAGACAACGACCTTATATTTTTTCGCCGTTTTTTGGCCGGCGCCAACGTCTTTCCACTCGTAGGGTTCAGGAGATGTTACCGGCTTAACCAGGTCAACGCCGTTTAATCCGTGTGATGAATGGAGTTTTTTCAGGAGGTGCGCAACGTCGAACTCCGTCGTGGATATAATGCCCTGCTGTGCGCCAAAATCCCGCACGTGAATGGTCAGCGCCCGCGTATCAATGCCTTGGATGCCGACAATCCCGTTTTTCTTAAGAAACTCATTGAGGCTGGTCTGTGAACGCCAGTTGCTGGGGAAGGGACTACACTCTTTTACAATAAAGCCTTCCAGGAAAAGCTTGCGTGATTCATAATCCTGCTCATTAATCCCATAGTTGCCGATAAGCGGGTAGGTCATCAGGACGATTTGGCCTTTGTAGGATGGGTCGGTGAGAATCTCCTGGTAGCCCGTCAAACTGGTATTAAAAACAATCTCTCCGGTCGTCTCGCCCGTGGCGCCAAGGGAACGTCCCTGAAAAACAGCGCCATCTGCCAGTACAAGTATTGCTCTCTGTTTATCCATAGTAAGTTAGAACTCGTTATCCGTAATTTGTTTCTACAAAGCGAGTGCAGGATATTGAAATCGTGCATCCTGTATCATGCATCCCGCATCCTTTATTTACAAAGCACTAAATCGTACACTTAAAAAATGGAGGTGTCAAGCCAAAGTTGTTTTTGGCTTGACTAAGGATACCACTTTGTTATAGTAAACCTTTAACTGAGCATGGTTTCAGGTTTTCAAGGTAACCGTTCAGGCAGGCACGCGCAATTGAGGCCGTTGCGAGTTTACAACGTCATTCTGTCGAGCCAAAGGACGGTATGTCTATGGCGGAGATGGTTTATACAGACTGTATAAGTCGGAATGGTCAATTTGGCGAACAGGTAGAAAATAGTTAATACGAAACAAGTTACAATATGTGACAAGAAGATACGGCAACTTCTTAAATATATATCGAGACAGCTTGTGTTTGTCGTTTTATACAGACTGTATAATCATTAGTTAGGCGACTAAATGGCGCGTTCTCCGGTTACAGAAACAGTGCAGGCAGCAGTTCTGACGTCGAGCAGAAGACGGTGCTGCATATGCTTCGGCTTAAACCGGGACCTAAGTATCGTCCGCGGCCAAATCGCCCATCTCAACAAGAACCCTAACAACAATGACTTTGACAACCTTGTGTTCCTGTGCATGGTGCATCATGACGAGTATGATTCGCGCACGAGCCAGTCGAAGTCGTTTCGTGTACAAGAGATCAAACGATACCGCCAGGAACTGTACCAGTATTGGACGACACCCGAGAAGGCTACGCGTCAAGATATCGTTTTGACCGCAATTCAGGATATTGGGCTGGCATCGCACGTATGGAAGAGGCACTTTCTGGCTCTTGTCCCAGATGGCTGGAAAATTGTAGAGCAGTACTCGACTGGCGAAATCTGGGGGTCCATGATAGCTATGACCGAGGAATTGGAATTGAAAGTTGAAGATTGGGCTCGATACCAAAGCCTGTTTGAGTCAGTATCGGGGCATATTTCGAGGAAGATTGAATCAATTGTTCTTCTTTGGGGTTCGTATCTTTCAGATGACTACAAACACAAGCTGCAGATGAGTCTTCGAAAACTGACCGACGCCGCAGATGCGTATCGGATGCTACGGCGTCACGATCCGACCTATTTGTTGTTTCTCCGGACGCAGTTGAAAGAAACGCTGATGAACTTGCGCGAAATCTGTGAGAACGCGGACCATGAGAAGTCAATTATCGCCTAACAACTGCGTGAATCGGAGCGGCGAATCCGGCGAAATCTGAAATCAACGCGTAACGTCTCCGCCCGGTTACGCAGGTCGTTATCTTTGCAAGAAACAGTAAAGAAAAGCATATATGAAATCAACGGTATATATTGAGTCGTCAGTAATTAGCTATTTGGCGTCCAAGCCAAGTCGCGACATAATCATTGCTGGAAGACAAGCAATCACGAATGATTGGTGGAAGAATCACCGACACAGATTCGAGTTGCGAATATCAATTTTGGTTGAAGAAGAAATAAGCAGGGGTGATCCATTGGTTGCAAATCTTCGTATTGAAATTATAGAGGGAATTCCCAGCTTATCCATTTCGGATGAAGCAACAAAAATTGCAGGCTTACTTCTGTCGCAAGGGGCTGTGCCAACAGGAAGCGAAGAAGATGCGTTGCATATTGGTATTGCTACGGCACAAGGTGCGGACTACCTGCTTACATGGAATTTTAAGCACATTAATAACGCCGAAACAAAGGTAGCCATTACTCGGGTAGTAGAATCTTGCGGGTATGCCTGCCCGCAACTATGTTCACCGGAGGAACTTGGAGGAATATCCAATGATTGAAGATCCTATTGTCGAAGAAGTTCGTCGATATCGCAATGAACATGCAGCACAGTACGATAATGATCTAAAGCGTATTGTAGAAGCGCTGCGAGAGAAAGAACGTGCTTCAAAGCATGTACAATTAAATCCTGGACCCAAAGCGCTTTTGAGGCCAACTGGAAGTTAGCAAGTCATTCAACTTGATCATGCCGGAAGGTTTGTATGTGATAAGCCAACTGGACAAATCCGGTTTCTTCTTCGATAAGCATCGGGAGTGGCACGGATGCCAGCCAGGTAGGTTGGGTTGAGTGAACAGACTGGGTCAAATGAAAAAACCTCTATTTTGTCCGGGGGGGGGTAGCCCAGCGGTTGTTCATTTTCCCACAGCGGGAAATATTGTAAGTGTTTGTAAAATAATAAGATA